>Ga0302323_100004291_pt1 | contig 11611 bp, 6 predicted proteins | sample Fen_T0_3_FD_201950 | JGI IMG/M metagenome (GOLD analysis project Ga0302323, IMG submission 201950) | Peat permafrost microbial communities from Stordalen Mire near Abisko, Sweden - Fen_T0_3 | ecosystem: Environmental > Terrestrial > Soil > Wetlands > Permafrost | place: Sweden: Abisko... | reverse complement strand
ACTGCAGCGGCGCGACCGAGGTGTCGGTGCTGCAGCCCGCGGCCGATGCCGGTGCGCAGATCTGCGGCTTTCATCCGCTGCAGATCTTTTCAGACCCGGCGCGCGCACTCGAGCTGATCGCCGGCAGTTCGGTCGCCATCGAAGGCCCGCCGGAACTGGAAGCGCAGTTGCAGCACCTGGCCGGCCTGCTGGGCATGCACCCGATCCGCCTGCCGCCCGGCGCACGCGCGCTGTACCACGGCGGCGCCAGTTATGCGGCGAGCTTTCTGCTGTCGATGCTGAAAGAAGCGGTGGCGGCGTGGCGCAGCTTCGGTGTCGACGAAGCCCAGGCGCTGCAGGCCTTGCTGCCGCTGGCGCAGGGCACTCTGGCCGCTGCCGCGAGCAAGGGCTTGTCGGCGGCCGTGGCCGGGCCGGTGTCGCGCGGCGACGCCGGTGTGATCGCGCGGCACCTCGCCGCCTTCGAAGCGCTGGGCCCCGAGCATGCAGCGCTGTACCGTGAGATGACGCGCCGCCAACTCGGGCTGGTGCAGGCCACGCAACGCCTGAGCGACGAGCAGGTGCGGCGCGTGCGTGGCGTCCTCTAGCGGGTCACTCGCCCAGAATGAATTTCAGGATCTGCGCCCGCGTGGCCGGGTCGTCGTCGAAGCCGCCATGCGATGTGCTGGTGCTCACCGGGCCTGGCGACGAATACGCCGTCGTGTGCGGCAACTTGCTCGCGTAGGGGTCGAAGAACTTCTGCATGCCGAGGATGGGCGTGGTGCTGCCGCCCTCGAAAGACTCGCTCACCAGGTACAGCAGCGAGCGACGGTACGGCCCGCAGCTGCCGTCGTCCTGCTCGGCCTGGTCGGTGAGGTGGAACTGCTGGAAGCGCTTGACCACGCCCGACACCAGGTGCGGCCGCACCTTCTCGTCGAAGGTGGCGAGCTTCACCGCCGGCGCCATGAAGCTCACCGACTCGAACTGCATGCCCTCTTGCGCGAGCCGGTCGATCATGAAGCTCGCGACGATGCTGCCGGCCGAATGGCCAACGAAGTGCATGCGGATCTTCTTGTTGGCCACACCGTGCTTGAAGTGGCGGTACAGCAGCACGCCGCCGGCCTGTGCGTCGTCGGCCACGTCGGGCTTGTAGGCGCTCATCGCGTCGGCGTTCTGCTTCATCTCGCCCCAGATGCGCGTGCCGGGGCGCGCGAGCAGCTGCTCCAGGCGCTGGTTCCACCAGGTCTTCAGTGAAAAGCCGGTCGTGCGCGGCACGTCGTTCACGGCGTCCTGGATCGTGTCCAGCAAGGTCGAGAAAAAGTCGGTCTCCCACATCAGGAAGATCGGGAACACCTTCGCGTCGTAGAGCAGCGGGATCCATTGCGCCGCGATGTCGGCCGCCGCCGTCTCTCCGACCAGGCCACCGTGCGCGTAGATGCAGACGTCGACCACGCCGTCTTCGAGCCCCCACTTCTTGCGCGCTTCGGCGAGGTGCACGTCGACCAAGGCGCGCACATCGTCGGGCTGGGTACGGAACACGCCGCTGTTGCTGAGCGCGCCGTTGTTGCCCATGTTGATGATGAAGGGCGAGATCTCGCGGTTGCGCAGCACCTCGCTCGCCGCCAGCGCCACGCGGCCTGCCGCATCGGTGCGCAGGCTGATCGCCTTGGAGATGGCGGTGTGGTCCTGCGTGACCACGCCGAGCTGTGCGACCCAGCAGTCCATCGCGTTGCTCTGCCAGTCGTCGTAGCTGATGATCCCGTAGCCGTACGAGCCCCACGCCGGCCCCCATGAGTTCTGGATCAGGAAGCCGCGTTCGTTGTAGCCGACGATCGCGAAGGCATGCCCCGGGTGCGCCGCATGCCCGCCTCGCACCGGGATCTCGAACAGGCCCTTGAACGAAGCCGGCCGCCGCTTCAGCAGCGGCTGGTTCATGCCTTCGTCCCAGCCCGAGTGGCAGCCCGCGCTCGCGTAGATGATGCCGACCTCGTTGAGCGCGGCGTGCATGTCGGTGATGGACTGCGGGTCGATGCGGTAGTAGGCGCCGAGCGGGCGCTTGACGGCGTCGAACCACCAGTCGTCCGAGAGCTTCTTGCTGGCCGCCGGCATGCCGAGCGCCGGGAACAGTTCGAAGCGACACGATCCGTGCTTGAACCAGCCCTTGAGCGCGCCGCGCAGGCTCGAGCCCTGGTCCTCGACCGAACCCGGAAACTCGTCGTAACGCCGCGCCATCGAATACAGCATGAAGGGCGAGATGGACGGCGCGTTCTCGCGCTTGGCGCTGCGCAGCAGGTGCTCCACCACCAGCGACAGGCCGAAGCCGGTGCAGGCGTTGGTGTCGCCCTGGTCCTTGACCGGCAGGGGCTGCGTCGGGAAGAGCGTGGGTGCCGGCGTCCGGCCCACGTTGGGCCGGAACGGCCGGTCACGCGAATCGGGCGGATCGGGGCGCGCCACGCGCATGAACAGCAGCCGCGGGGTGGCGGCCGTGAGCTTGCGCTGACCGGGAGTCGTCTTGCGGGGGGGCTTGCGGGTTGCCATGCTGTCTTGTCTCCTCACTGCGAGGCGCCATGCTGGTGCCGACGGCGAGCGAGGTCAAGAGGTCAAGTAGGGATGGGCGGTTCGGCAAAACACACCTCCCTTCGCAGCGCCGGCAGCGCGCGCGCAGCAGCACGGTGACCATGTGGCGTCTTCTTGCGCATTGGCATCCGATGCCATGGCCCGACATCATGAATCGGGCAGAGGCGCGCACCCTGAGCTTGGAACCTCCATGACGATCCGCTGGACCACACCGCCGCTAACCAGCCCAGGCACATCGGGTCAGCCGGTGCTGCCGGGACAGACGACAGGCGTCCCGTCCAAGCCCACGTTGGCACAGCGTGGCAGCAACACCCCATTCGCACGCGCCGCGAGCGCATCCGGCATGTCGCGCCGGCTCGGTCTGTCGGCCCTGGACAAAATGGATGCGAGCAGCTCGGCAGGCGGCGCAGTTGCGCAGGATCCGCAAGCCCAGCCGACGACCACGCCATCACCCTCGATTGCCGACAAGATCGGCAAAGCGGACACCCCCAAGGAGTTCGAGCGCCTGGCCGAAGAGATTTCCACCTTGCCTCACGAGCGCCAGCCTGAATGCCGTGTTTCGCTGCACAAGCGAGCACTGGCCTGTCTGAAGAACATGGATTCAGCTGGGCAAGAAAAGGTCCGCGCGATGGCGAGTGGCTGGCGGCAGAAAATGCCATTGGGAGAACAGACCCAGCTCGCGCCGAGCTTGGAAGATCTCAAGGCCCTGACGCCGCGGATCCTCGCGATGCCCAGGCCGCAACGCAATGCCCAGGCCACGGCACTGGCCGCCAGCGCTGCCCACAGTTTCAAGGAACTGCCCGCCAGAGACGCGATGCCCGCACTCAACCAGATGCGAGAGCTGATGGCTGCCATCTCCTTCGGTGCAAGCAGCGACAAGACCATCGAGCCCATGCGCAAATCGCTGGTGGCGGCGTTGTGCAAGATGGTCGACTGGTCCAACGGGCAGCAGACCATAGACGGTCCGCTGCGCCTGAAAATGCAGCAGTACGCGTGGAAGATGCTGACGGAGCTGGCGGGCTCGCTGCCGCGCACGCCCGAAGGGAACGCTGAGGCCCAGCAGCTGCTGCAGCTCGTGCAAATATCGGCGATGGATAACGCGGGGCACGTCGCATTGGCCAAAGACCCCGCCGGAGTGGGTGATGCGCTCAAGCAGAGCATCGAGCGCGTGCTGGCGCAACGCGGCATGCCGCTCCATGGCCTTCCGGATGAGTTCAAGGAGTTTTTCGAGGGCCTCACCGAACTGGTGGACTTTCCAAAATCGACCACCGGAACACCGCGGCAGGTGGCCGACAAAGTGGCCGCCTTCGCCCGTACCGATGTCGACAACGAGCGCGCGAAGATTCGGCGTGCGTTGCCTAGCAACATCGACGACACAGCGTCCAACTCCAAGGAGGACGTGGACAACAAAGTTCAACCCAAACTGGTCAATTCGCTCAAAGGCGTGGCGTCGCACGTGCTGATGAGCCGCCCCGACGCGTTTCCCCAGGTCTTGCCTGAACTGATCAAGGCCTACGGAGAGCACATCCACGACAGGCAACAGCTGCGCGAGGCGGTGGTCACGATCTTGAGGATCACACACCAGTCCGGGCATGCCGGCCCCGCGGTGGCGGCCGCCACCGCGGGCCAGGTGAGGGAGGCCGCGCTGGCCGACGGATCTCAAACGCCAGAGGAGGCGATGCACGAGCTGTACGAGGCGCAAGCCGACCAGCTCCTCGCTCGGCTGCTGCCGGACATCGGGGCAGCGCAGGGTGCCGGCACCTGGCCGGCATCCTGAAGACGCCGCGTCAGGCGCGGCGGGCGATCACTTGATCGCCTTGAAGCGCACCCGCTTCGGCCGCGCGCCTTCTTCGCCGAGGCGCTTCTTCTTGTCGGCCTCGTACTCCTGGTAGTTGCCGTCGAAGAAGAACCACTTCGAGTCGCCCTCGCAAGCCAGGATGTGGGTTGCGATGCGGTCGAGGAACCAGCGGTCATGGCTGATCACCATCACCGAGCCGGCGAACTCGAGCAGCGCGTCTTCGAGCGCCCGCAGGGTTTCCACGTCCAGGTCGTTCGACGGTTCATCGAGCATCAGCACGTTGCCGCCCTGCGACAGCGTCTTGGCCAGGTGCAGCCGGCCACGCTCGCCGCCCGACAGGCTCCCAACGAGCTTCTGCTGGTCGTTGCCCTTGAAGTTGAAGCGGCCGATGTAGGCGCGCGAGGGCATCACGAACTTGCCGACGATGATGTTGTCGAGCCCGCCCGACACGTCTTGCCACACGGTCTTGTCGGCCTCGAGCGACTCGCGGCTCTGGTCGACGAAGGCCATCTTGGCGGTCGGGCCGATCTTCACGTTGCCGCTGTCGGGCTTTTCCTGGCCGGAGATCATGCGGAACAGCGTGGACTTGCCGGCGCCGTTCGGGCCGATGATGCCGACGATGGCGCCTGCCGGCACCTTGAAGCTCAGGTTGTCGATCAGCACGCGGTTGCCGAAGCTCTTGGTCACGCCTTCGAACTCGATCACTTCGTGGCCCAGGCGCTCGCCGACCGGGATGAAGATCTCGTTGGTCTCGTTGCGCTTCTGGTAATCGACGTCGGAGAGCTCCTCGAAACGGGCCAGGCGCGCCTTGCTCTTGGCCTGGCGACCTTTGGGGTTCGAGCGCACCCACTCCAGTTCCTTCTTCATCGCCTTGGTGCGCGCGTCTTCGGTCTTCTGCTCCTGCTCGAGCCGGCCTTCCTTCTGCTCCAGCCAGGTCGAGTAGTTGCCTTTCCAGGGGATGCCCGATCCGCGGTCGAGTTCGAGAATCCACTCGGCGGCGTTGTCGAGGAAGTAGCGATCGTGGGTGATGGCCACCACGGTGCCGGGGAAGCGCTGCAGGAATTGCTCCAACCAGTCGACCGATTCGGCGTCCAGGTGGTTGGTCGGTTCGTCCAGCAGCAGCATGTCGGGCTTGGAGAGCAGCAGGCGGCACAGCGCGACTCGGCGCTTCTCGCCACCGGACAGCTTGCCGATGATCGCGTCCCACGGCGCGAGGCGCAGCGCGTCGGCGGCGAGCTCGAGCTGCAGGTCGGTGTTCTCGGAACCGGCGGCCGAGATGACGGCTTCGAGCTCGGCCTGCTCGGCGGCGAGCTTGTCGAAGTCGGCATCTTCGGCGGCGTATTCGGCGTACACCTCGTCGAGGCGCTTCTTGGCGGCCAGCACGCCGCCGATGCCTTCTTCGACCGCTTCGCGCACGGTCTGGTCAGGGTTCATCACCGGCTCCTGCGGCAGGTAACCGATCTTCAGGCCCGGCATCGGCGTGGCTTCGCCTTCGATGTCCTTGTCGACGCCGGCCATGATCTTGAGCAGCGTGCTCTTGCCCGAGCCGTTCAGGCCGAGCATGCCGATCTTGGCTCCGGGGAAGAAGCTGAGAGAGATGTTCTTGAGGATCTGGCGCTTCGGCGGGACGATCTTGCCGACGCGGTTCATGGTGAAGACGTACTGGGCCATGGGACGCTGCTCTCTGGTAAAGCGTGGAACGGGAAAACCCGGATTATCCCGGACATCGGCGTTCGCGCCGCTCGCCACCGCACAGCCGAACCAGAAAATGCAAGCCAGGCGCCCACCACGAGGCCTCAGGCAGGGGAGACACGAGATTGCGCTCAGGCGATGCAAACGCGGGACAGGCCACGGAGCCTTCATCCTCAATTGAAGGGACTCGGAAAACGGTTTGAGGGATGGGCACCGTGCGGTGCGGCGCCTAGACTTTGTTGCACCGTTCCCTGCAGCCCGCCCCATGCAAGCCCACACCCGTGCGCCCCCGGACGAAGGTCCTCTCGATTGGCTGGGCTACCAGCAGTACGCCAACTCGCTTTGGGCGCGCATCGTCCATGGGTTTGCGCAAGAGAGCGCACGCAGCGCGCCAAGCAAAGACTCACGCAACGCGCCGGCGGGCGACCCGATGGTGATCGGCGTCTATGGCGAGTGGGGCGTGGGGAAAAGCCGCCTGCTGGAGTTGACCTACGCGCTCGCCGCCGCGCAGAGCGCGCAAGACTGCAGCCAGCGCGCACTCGATCCGCACGCCTATCGGACCACCGATGCCTTGCGCCTCACGGTGCCGGTGTGGTTCCACCCCTGGAAATACGAACACGAGGAACACCTGGCCGTGCCACTGCTGATGCATATCGCCGACGCGGTGTGCACCACGCTCAAAGACGCGCACTCGCTGACCGAACGCACCAAGGAGCTGATCCAGGCAAAGGGAAAATCTCTCAACAAGACAGCGGCCCAGATCACCGACGCGGTCGAGAAAGGAAGCGCCCTGGTTCAGCGCGTGGCCAAGGCGGCGTACCTGGTCGCGAGCAATGACTTGGTCAAAACAACCACCAGCGTGGCAGCCGGCTTCTTTGGCCTGGCACCGGCTGCGGACAAGATCCTCGCATCGGTGGCCGACACCAGCAAAAAACTGGCTGGCGAAGACAGCCAAACCGACGCCAAGGCCTCCAAGAAAACGAAAGCCGAAGACGAGAAAGACAAAGTGGCGCTCGACAAGCGACCCACCCATTCGGTCGACGGCCGCTATTACTACAACGTGCAGAAATACCTGCGCGAGCTGGCCCACATCACGCCCGAGAAAGCGCTTGAGCACGGCGTGACGCTGGATCACGAGGTGCATCTGAACTTCGTGGTCTTCGTCGACGACCTCGACCGCTGCCTCCCCGAGAAGGCCGTCGAGGTGCTGGAGGTCATCAAGACCGTACTCAACATCGAGTGCTTCGCCTTTCTGGTCGCACTGGACGATGAAGTCATCGAACGCGGCATCTCGCACCGCTACCGCGACTACCGCTTCGTCGGCGCCAAGCCCGAGATGCCCATCACCGGTTTCGAGTACCTGGAAAAGATCGTCCACCTGCCGTTTCGCCTGCCGCAGCTGACGCGCTCGCAGGCCGCCTCGTTCATCCTTCACCAGGAAAGCCGCTTGCATGCGTCCACCACCCAGGGGAGCGCGGCCTTGCCGCGGCTTTGGTACCGCAAGCCCGGCAAGATCGATCTGCGTCCCGGCGCAAGCCCGCTGCAGATGCAGTTGGCGGGTTTCGACCCATCGCCGCTGGTGAATCTGCTGCTCGACAGCTTCGAAGCCTATGTGCCTCGCAAGCTCGCCCGCACCATCGAGCTGCTGCGCCAGTTTCAGCAGGTGCTGGCGGCGCGCAGCATCGCGATGGAGGTCGGCGTGCCCGGCAAGCCGCCGTTGGTGGACTCGCGCATGGTGCTGTTCACCATCACCATGCAGCTGTTCGCGCCGGAGCTCTTTCGCCTGCTGCGCCGCCGCCCCGGCATGTTTGGGCAGTGGATGCGCGCCAACCTCAGCGAGAGCACCAGCACGTCGGCGGTGTTCGAGTGGCGCAAGGTCGATGACGACGACCCACTGGTGCTCGAAGTGTCCGACGCCGATCTGTACCGCTGGGCGGCCATGGGTTCGCAGGCCGCGCCGAGCCCACAACCCGGCGCCTCCGCCGCACCGGGGCCTGGTGCGCCGTCGGACGGCACCCGCGGCGAGTGGGCCGTGTATCTGGGGAAATCGGCCCACAGCCAAAGCGACCGCCACTCGGTCGAACAACTGCGGCTGCCGTTCGCCATCGCCATCAGCGAGTTCCGCAACACGCAACGCCACGCCTTTTCGCCGCTGCGTCTGGGCGCGGCCATGGCCTACACCATGGACTGGGCTTACACCACCGTGCCCAGCCTGGAAAGCTACATGCAGCTGTTTGCCGACATCGTGGTGACCCCCAGTCTCGTGGAGGCACCGAAGCCGCCCGACGCCATCGCGCCTGTCATCTCTGCACCAACCCCCGCCCCCGCCGCGCGGACGGCCCGATCGGTCAACGCGCGCGAGATGATCGAGTTGGTCACCAGCTCAGACGCTGCCACGCGAGCCTCGTTGGTCGAGCGGCTGGGGCTGCGCACCGAAGATGTTTTGGATAGCGCGGCAGTGGAGGCGCTCTCGAACGGGCTGTCCACCATGAACCCCTTGTTTCAGCCTCTTTTCCTGATCGCCCTCGCCGCCCTCGGGCCGCACCTCGAGCCTGCCACGGTGTCGAAATTTTCCTGGCAGGGTCTGCCGGCGTGGACTCTGGGTTCTGAACCATCCAACCGGCTCGCCCCGCCCACTCCACAAGTCATCCTGGAAACCGCCACGCCCTATGCCCGCTTGAACGCGGTTGGATTGACCCAGGCACTCGGCCTGCAGGCGTCGGTCGGTGCGGCGCGCGACTGGGTAGGCAAGCTCGTATCCAGCGGCCAGACGGATCCGGCGCAGCAGCCCCTGGCCATTGACATGCTGCGGCAACTCGGCGAGCCCCAGGTCTCCTTGGCCGCCTGAGCCGGGACCAGCGGCTACAATGCGCCACCAGCCCAGGCCCCAGTCACTGCGCTGACGTCAGTTCTGACTCGAGCCGTGCTCTACACCAGCGCCAAGCTCCCTGCCTCTTCTGCCTGCGACTGGCGCTCCTCGGTGAGCGACGGGCCGATCTGCTCCCCGGAAACCCAATGTCCTTTGATTCCCTCGGCCTTGCCGAGCCGCTGCTGCGTGCCGTGCACGAACAGGGCTACACCGTCCCCACCCCCATCCAGGCGCAAGCCATTCCCATCGTGCTCACCGGCGGCGACCTGCTCGGCGGCGCACAGACCGGCACCGGCAAGACCGCCGGCTTCACGCTGCCGCTGTTGCACCGCCTGATGGCCAGCCCATCGGTGCGCGATGCACGCGGCAAGCTGCCCATCCGTGCGCTGATCCTCACGCCGACCCGCGAACTCGCCGCGCAGGTGGAAGAGAGCGTTCGCAACTACGGCAAGTACACCAAGCTCAGCTCGATGGTGATGTTCGGCGGCGTCGGCATGCAGCCGCAGATCGACAAGCTCAAGCGCGGTGTCGACATCCTCGTCGCCACGCCAGGCCGCCTGCTCGACCACGCGCAACAGCGCACGCTCGACCTGAGCCACATCGAGATCTTCGTGCTCGACGAAGCCGATCGCATGCTCGACATGGGCTTCATCCACGACATCAAGAAGGTGCTGGCACTCGTGCCCGCCAAGAAGCAGAGCCTGCTGTTCTCGGCCACCTTCAGCGACGAGATCAAAGCCCTGGCCGACCGCCTGCTGAACAAGCCGGCGCTGATCGAAGTGGCGCGCCGCAACCAGACCGCCGACACCATCGCGCAGAAGGTCCACCCCGTGGGCCGCGAGATGAAGAAGGACCTGCTGTGCCACCTGATCAAAGAGAACGACTGGCACCAGGTGCTGGTGTTCACGCGCATGAAGCACGGCGCCAACCGCCTGGTCGAGCACCTGCTGAAGCAAGGCATCAGCGCGATGGCGATCCACGGCAACAAGAGCCAGAGCGCACGCACCAAGGCACTCGCCGATTTCAAGAAGGGTGACCTGCAGGTGCTGGTGGCCACCGACATCGCCGCGCGCGGCATCGACATCGACCAGTTGCCGCACGTCGTGAACTACGAGCTGCCCAACGTGCCCGAAGACTACGTGCACCGCATCGGCCGCACCGGCCGCGCCGGCGCGCAAGGCGAAGCGGTATCGCTGGTGTGCGTGGACGAGAACGGCTTCTTGCGCGACATCGAAAAACTCATCAAGCGCGAGATCCCGAAAGAGATCATCCCCGGCTTCGAGCCGGGTGCGAACGAGCGCCCCGAACCCATCGTGCTCGGCCGCATGACGATCGGCGAAGGCGCCGGCCGCGGTGGCCAACGCAGTGGTGGGGGAGGAGGAGGAGGTGGTGGTGGTCGCGGTGGCAATTCTTCGGGTCGGGGTCGCAACGACTCGCGCGGCCAGGGAGACTCGCGATCGGCACCGCGTGCACCGGCTCGCGATGGCAACGCGCCTGCGCGCGCGGCCCAGCCCGCAGCGCGCCCACAAGGCCCGCGCCCCGAACCCCGCCGCGATGGCGCCAAGCCCATGCCGCGCTTGAACACACCCAAGCGCTGAGCGCCGTGGCCATCCACCATGGTCACTGAATCTGAATCGCCCTTGTCACGCTCGGCCCTGCTGGCCGGCAGCAGCGGTCTCATCGGCAGGGCCTTGCTGCCCTTGCTGCTGGCGTCGCCACGCTATGCGCAGGTTCATGCCTTGCTGCGCCGCCCGGTGCCGGAATTGCGCGCCGATCGCAAACTGCAATTGCAGGTTGTCGACTTTCAGGCGCTGCCCGACTTGCCGCAGGTCGACGACGTGTTCATTGCGCTGGGAACCACCATCAAGGTGGCCGGCTCGCGATCGGCGTTTCGCCAGGTCGATTTCGATGCGGTGCTGAACACGGCCCGCGCCGCGCGCACGGCAGGCGCCACGCGCCTGGCCGTGGTGTCGGCCCTCGGTGCCGATGCGCGTTCGCGCGTGTTCTACAACCGCGTCAAGGGCGAGATGCAAGACGCTGTGGCGGCGCTGGGCTTCGGCTCGGTCGTCATCGTGCAGCCGTCATTTCTCTTGGGCGATCGCTCGGCACTCGGCCAACCGGTACGTGCCGGCGAAGTCTGGGCCGGCCGGCTGATGGGCTGGCTGCCCAAGAGCGTGAGACCCATCGCTGCGGCCCAGGTGGCCGACGCGATGCTTCGTGCCCTGGTCAGCCCACCGCCCGGGGTGCAGTTGCTGCGCTCGGGCGAGCTGTACTGACCGATCGCCGCAACCTGTCACCAGGGGTTTCTCACGGCGGCCCAAAAGACCTTGCCGCTTGCAGGTTGTCGCGCCGATGAGCGCTCATGCGCTTAAAACGTGTACCTTCGGCCAAAACCGTGGAGAAAGTCACATGAGCACCCCTTGGAACACCGCTTGGCAGGGCCCGGACCTGGTCGTCTTTCGCGACGAGAAGGAGGTGGATCGTTTCGCCGCAGCACAGATCGAGCGCGTGATCTTTGTGCACCGCGGCAGGGGCGACAAAGCCGGTGACCTGCTGTTTGCCCTGGTCGAGCTGCCCGAGGAGTACATCCTGCTGCCGGCCGAGACCGGCTTTGCCGGCCGCGTGAACTTCGAGCGCCTGAGCTTCTGGTCTGAGCGGCAGTGCGTGTACTGGGTGTCGGAGCACAAGGCCTCGCTGCC
>Ga0302323_100004290_pt1 | contig 11614 bp, 8 predicted proteins | sample Fen_T0_3_FD_201950 | JGI IMG/M metagenome (GOLD analysis project Ga0302323, IMG submission 201950) | Peat permafrost microbial communities from Stordalen Mire near Abisko, Sweden - Fen_T0_3 | ecosystem: Environmental > Terrestrial > Soil > Wetlands > Permafrost | place: Sweden: Abisko... | reverse complement strand
TTGGCCGCGGAATCAAGGACGCGGGGCACTAGATCGCCGGCTCGACCGGATCATGGCCGCGGTCCCCATAGGGGAACCTGGACGCAAGCTGCACAAACGCATGCTCGCCAACCGGGGTCATCTGTTAGTGTTCATGACCCGGCGGGACGTGCCGTACACCACAACGTCTCCGAACGGCATATCCGGCCAAGCGTGATCTTCCACAAGGTGACAAACGGCTTCCGATGCGAGTGGGGGGCGGAAACCTACGCCGCCTTCCGCTCCGTGGTCAGCACCGCCAAGGCCAATCGCGCTTCGGTCCTCGATACCGTGCGGTTCGTGCTGTCAGCACCCAAGGCAGGAAAGGCAGTTGCCGGGGCGGGGTGAGCAATTACAAAAATTCATCATGATGTAATTTTTGTGAATTCGGTAGAGGATCGGATGTGGAGTTAGGGCCTTGCCGACCGGTCGCGGGATTTCTTTTACTCGATTACCGCGACATGGAAATTTGACAAGATTACCAACATAGGGGAATAAGCCCGAAAGGGAAGGAACGGACATGATAACGACCCCGGCAAGCGGCGGCACCGTGCCCTATGTCTCGACGGGTCATTTGCCGGACCCGGGCGATGTCGGAGCTATCCTGGCCGAGACGCTCGCCCAGTACGCTCACAATACGGATGGCCAAGTGTCGCAGGTTTACCCCGCGCTCGCCCGCGCCGATCCCGCGCTGTTCGGTCTCAGCGTCGTGGCAACCAGTGGCGGGGTTTACGAAGCCGGCGACGCCCTACACCCTTTCACGATCATGAGCGTATCCAAACCATTTCTGCTGGCGCTCGTCTGCCAGGCGATCGGTTGGGACGCGGTGCGTTCCCGTGTCGGCGCCAACGCGACTGGCATGGCCTTCAACTCGCTCGCCGCGATCGAGGTCAGTTCCGATGGCCGCACCAACCCGATGGTCAATTCCGGGGCCATCGCGACGACCAGCCTGGTCCCGGGCGATGGGCCGGAGGCGCGCTGGCGCTTCATCCTCGACGGCCTATCGCGTTTCGCCGGACGCGATCTTGCGCTCGATGCCGAGGTCTACGCCTCCGCGACCGAGACGAACTTCCGCAACCGCGGCATCGCCCATCTGCTGCACTCCCGCGGCCGCATCTATTGCGACCCGCTCGAAGCGGTGGATCTGTACACGAAGCAGTGCTCGCTTTCGGTCACCGCGCACGATCTGGCGGCGATGGGAGCGACGCTTGCCGACGGCGGGGTTAACCCGCTGACGCACGAGAGGGTGGTGGATGCGACAGCCTGCCGTTACGCGCTTGCCGTCATGGCGACAGCCGGCTTGTACGAGACCTCGGGCGACTGGCTCTGCGACATTGGTGTTCCGGGCAAGAGCGGCATCGGCGGCGGCATCGTCGCCGTCTCTCCGGGGAAAGGCGGGTTCGGCAGTTTCTCCCCCCCGCTCGACCCCGAAGGCAACAGCGTGCGCGGCGTCCTGGCAGCGCGCTCCCTGTCGGAACGCCTTGGGCTCGACCTGTTCGTGTCCGCCCCCGCTGACTGACGCCGGCGGCCCGAACTGCACGCAACCCGGCGTTCGTCCGGACACCGCATCCAGCCGAAATCACGTTTCCGTCTATCGACTGCAAAGGCCTTGAACATGAGCGCCACGGCAAACCCCGCACCCGCCGAAACGACTGGCTCCTGGGCACCCATGATCGCGATCGCGCTCGGTCAGGCGCTTATGTCTTTCAACGTGGCCTCGTTACCGGTCGCGATGAGCGGTATGGTGCGAAGCTTCGATGTTCCACCAACCACGGTTGGGACCGGCATTGTGCTGTATTCGCTCGCCGTCGCCGGGTTCGTGATGTTGGGTGCGAAACTAACCCAGCGCTTCGGCGCGGTTCCAGTTTTCCGTACGGTGGTCGCGCTGTTCGGTATCGCGCAAATCCTGATGGCTGTCAGCCCGGTCGCCACGGTCATGCTGATCGCTCAATTGCTGTGTGGGTTGGCGGCTTCGGTGATCGTGCCCGCCCTGGTCGCGCTGGTCGCGCACCACTATAGTGGGCAGCAGCAGGCGACGGCACTTGGCGCGCTGGGCTCGGCGCGGGCTGGCGCCGGGGTCACCGCATTCCTGCTCGGTGGCGTGCTAGGCACCTTCGTTGGGTGGCGGCCGCTGTTCGGGCTTCTTGTCCTGCTGTCGGCGGCGGTTCTGCTCCTGAGCTTCCGGCTGACGCCAACGAAGCCGCGGCCAGAAGTGCGTATCGATATCGTTGGCGTCGTGCTGGCCGCCGCGTCGATCTTAATGATCACGCTGGGCTTCAACAATTTGAACCGGTGGGGCCTGGGCACCGCCCGCCCGGGAGCGCCGTTCGATATCGCGGGTCTGTCGCCGGCACCGGTCATGATCGTCATCGGTATTGTCCTGCTAAACGCGTTCGTCATTTGGACGCGCCGGGAACAGGCCGCGGGGCGCACTCCGCTGCTCGATCTGCGGGTAATCACCTCGGGCCGGGAACGGGCCGCGGTGATGTGCATGTTCGCCGTGACCCTGCTGGAGGCGATGCTAAACTTCTCGGTCCCGCTTTACATCCAGATCATCCAGGGCCGCTCGCCGCTGGAGACCGCGATCGCGATGCTGCCGTTCAACCTCACGGTGTTCTTCACCGCCATGCTGGTGGTGAAGCTCTACGATCGCTTCACGCCTCGCGCGATCGGCCAATGGTCATTCGCGATATGTACCGTCGCGCTGCTTTGGCTGACATTCGTGGTCCATAACGATTGGAGCGCGGTGCCAGTCATGTTGGGGCTCATCGCCTTCGGGATCGGACAGGGCGCGCTGGTGACTTTGGTATTCAGTGTGCTGGTGACCGCCGCGCCGAAGGAGATCGCGGGCGATGTTGGATCCTTGCGCGGTACCACCAACAACCTGGCGGCCGGCGTGGGTACGGCGGTCGCGGGCGCCTTGCTGGTCGGACTTCTCAGCAGCGCGATCATGGTGCGTGTCGAAGCGAACCCACGGCTTCCCCCCGAACTACTCGCGCAGGTTGATCTGGAGAACATCACGTTCGTTTCAAACGACCGGCTGCTAACCACGCTGCAGCGCACGACGGCGACGCCCGAACAGGTCGAGGCGGCGATGGCGGTCAATGTCGAAGCACGATTGTCGGCACTAAAAATGGTTCTGATGTTGATGGCGGGCGTCGCACTGCTTCTGATCCTGCCGTCCCGCCTGCTGCCCGACTACAAGCCCGGCGACATACCGGACAATCCACCCCCGGCGACGCCCGAGGAGCTGCGCCGCGTCGCGCGGGAGTTGGAGGCCTGAACCGGGTTCGGATGACCGCCAACGACCGCGATTTGCCTGTGTCGCGCTGGCCTCCGGTGGGTGGCCCGCGGATACCGGCGGGGATGGAAGGGACGGCGAATAAGCTGTTGAGAAGAAGGAAAACCCTGAGCCGGCCCAGCGACTTGAAACGATAAGAAACATCGGTTGCCCAGCCGTGCATCGCGTGGGGCTTGCAAACCATCGTTTTGCCTGGAAACGATTATCCAATCCCGGAAGGAAACTCGCGATGACCGATAATCATGAAGCCGTGGTCAATGCCGTGCTCGCCCAGGTCGACAACGAGCTCGACCATGCGCGCGGACGTTTGTTCGAGCTTCTGCGAATTCCCAGCATCAGCACCCAACCGGCACACAAGCCTGATGTGCGGCATGCGGCCGAATGGATCCGGGAACAACTGGCCTGGATCGGCCTCGAGGCAACGGTCAAACCAACCGCCGGGCATCCCATTGTCGTCGGGCATCATCCCGGGCCCGCCGGCACGAAAGCGCCGCGCATCCTGTTCTACGGACACTACGACGTGCAGCCGGCGGACCCGCTGGATCTTTGGCACAACCCGCCATTTGAGCCACAGATGGTCGACGGCCCTCGCGGACCCCGGATCGTCGCGCGTGGAGCGGTCGATGCCAAAGGCCAATCGATGATGTTCATCGAAGCCTTGCGCGCCTGGCACACCGCGGGGGGCGGGATCCCCGCGCCGGTCACCATATTGATGGAAGGCGAGGAAGAGATCGGCAGCCCGAATCTGGAGCCGTTCCTGGTCGCCAACAAAGCCATGCTGGCCGCCGATTTCGCGCTGATCAGCGACACCAATATGTGGGACATCGACACCCCCGGTCTCACCACGCGATTGCGCGGAATGTGCAACTGCGAGATTACCGTGAAGGGCCCGAGCATGGACCTTCATTCGGGCCTGTTCGGCGGCTCGGCGCTCAATCCTATCAATGTACTGACGCGCATCCTCGGCGACCTGCACGATGCGGACGGCCGGATCCAGGTTCCGGGCTTCTACGATGGAGTCAGGCCGGTCACGGCCGAGCGGCAGGCCGAATGGGCGGCGCTCGGCTTCGACGAAGGCGCGTTTCTCCGCGGCATCGGCCTGTCCTCACCGGCCGGGGAGCGCGGGGTCCCGGCACTGGAACGCCTTTGGTCCCGTCCGACGGCCGACGTCAATGGCGTGTGGGGCGGCTACACGGGCGAGGGGAGCAAGACCATCATCCCATCGGAGGCTTCGGCCAAGGTCTCGTTCCGTCTTGTCCCCGATCAGGATCCGCACGCCATCTTCGAAAACTTCAAGCGCTTCGCCGCCGAGCGTCTGCCGCCGGGTATGTATGTCTCGTTCCAGGCCTTCGGCATGGCGCCGGGAATCGAGATCGCCACGGATACGCCGTGGGTGACGGCCGCGCGCGCGGCCTTGCAGCAGGAATACGGAAGGCCCGCGGTCATGATCGGCAGCGGAGGCACGATTCCGGTGGTCGAACAAATCAAGCGCACCCTTAAGATCGACTCACTAATGATGGGCTTCGGACTGGATGACGACCAGATCCACAGTCCGAACGAGAAGTTCGAAATGCGGTGTTTCCATCAGGGGACGCGGTCGCACGTGCTGCTTCTCGGCAAGCTCGCGGCCGGCGCGTAGCGAAGCTGGCGGCCGGCCGGGTGCCGAGTTACCCGCCGGCCTGAAGCCCCAGACTTCGGAGGCCCCAGACTTCGGAGGCCGCGGACTTCGGAGGTTCCGGGCTTCAGAAGGGCCAGAATACCGGGACAACGAAGGTGGCGATCGCGAAGAACAGCAGCAGCAGCGGAAGGCCGAGCTTCCAGTAGTCGCCGAAACGATAACCGCCGGGGTCCATCACCATCAGGTTCACCGGTGTCGCGACCGGAGTGAGAAAAGCCGCGGCCGCGGCGACCGCGACGCTCATCAGAACCGGCCGTGGCGATACCCCGATCTCGTGCGCGGCCGCGACCGCGATCGGAATGATGATGAGCGCGGTCGCCGTGTTGCTGATGAGCTGGCCGAGGATGGCAGTCAGCACGAACAGTCCCGCCAACAGAGGATAAGGTCCTGCTTCGCCAACCAGGTGGACCAGGGCGTCCGCCATGAAGTTCGCGGCGCCGCTCTTGGACATGGCGGTCGATAGCGGGATCATGGCGCCGACCAGGATCACCGTGGTCCAGTTGATCGAACGATACGCCTGTTCAACCGTGACCACCCGCAGCAGGACCATGGCGCAGGCGGCGACGAGCCCGGCGATCGCCGGAACCATGCCGGTCGCCACCAGCAGGACCATGCCGAGCAGCACGGCGATCGCGGCATACGCCCCCTGACCCATCGGAACCGCCTGGCGGCGAACCAGTTCCGGCGAGTCTACCACCAGCACATCGGGATCGCCGAGGTGCTCATCGAGCGCGGGCCAGGTCCCCTGCAGCAGCAGCGTGTCGCCGGCCACCAGGACAGTCGCCTTCGGCCCCTGATTCTCCCCGCCGCGCTGCACGGCGAGGATGACGAGATCGCCGCTGGGCGTGACCATACCGGGAAACACGGACTGCCCAACCAAACCGGAGCGTGGCGGGATCACGACCTCGGCCAGGCCGGAACGGCGGTTGAACAGCGTATCCGCGATGTCGGCGGGGGCGTCTTCCGAACGGAATGACAGCAGTTTGTCGGATGCCAGACCGCCGGCCGACTTCGCATCGCCGCGCACGATGAGAATGTCGCCATCCGCGAGCGTTGGGTTGCGTAGGCGGCCGCTGCCATCTCCGGCCTGGATGGCGACCAGGCTCAAACCGGCATAGTCTGTCAGGTCGATGGCATCGGATGGCGAACCAACGTACGGGGAATGGGACCGGATGCGGAGTTGGAACACGCCGTCGTCGAGGTGGTATTGCTCGACAAGGGTCCGTGCATAACTGCTGAGGTCGACGGGAAGCGTTTTCCCGCTGCGTTCCGGCAGCAGCCGCTGCCCGAACAGCACGACGATCAGGATCGTTCCGGCCAGCAACGGGATGCCGGTAATGGCGAACGAGAAGAAGCCGAACGGCGGCAGCCCGGCCTCTATTGCCGCTTCGGACACCAGCACGTTTACCGGCGTCCCAGTAAGTGCCAGCAGCGATCCGGAATGTGCCGCGAAGACCAGGGGCATGAGCAGTTGCGATGGCGCGCGGCCGAGGCGGATCGCCATGACGACGACCACCGGGAGCAACGCCGCGACCGCGCCGTCGAGACTGATCAGCGCGGTGAGCGCCGCCACCAGCAGCATCATGAGGACAAGCAGCCGGACGCGGCTCTGCCCCGCCTGTGCGATCAGCCCCTGCCCGGCCCATGCTGTCACGCCGGTCGCCTCGAGACCCGCGCTCACCACGAACAGCGACGCGATGAAGATCACGGCGGGATCGCCAAGGCCGCCTAATGCTTCGGTGAAATTCAGCACACCGGTGAAATAGAGCGCGAGCGAGGTGCCAAGGGCCACCAGCACGACCGGGATGCAATTCCAGACGAACAACACGACGATCGCGGCGACGATCGCGAAGGTATACGCGATGTCGCTCATGCGGTCCGCCGCGGGTTTAGCCCGCTAATCGCTAAGTTCCACGACATGACGAAAGACATTCGCGACCGCACGTTACACGCCATAGGGGATGCCGAGCACATACCAAAACACCAGAAACACGGTCCAAATGACCAGCAGCAAGGCGGTATACGGCAGCATCATCGCGACCACCGTACCGACGCCAGCGTCCTTCTGATATCTTTGCGCGAATATGACGATCATGCCGAAATAAGGCATCAGCGGCGTGATGATGTTCACGGGCGAATCTCCCACCCGGTAGGCCGCCAGCACGGCGTCCGGCGCGACGTGCAGCTTCAGGAACAGCGGCACGAAGATCGGCGCGAGTATGGCCCACTTCGCGATCGCGGCGGGGATGACGAGGCCGACGATAGCGGTTACCAGTACGAATACGAGCAGCAACGGCAGCGATCCAAAATTCGCGGCCTCGATAATGTCGGCCAGCTTCACAGCGGCGATCGTCGCGAGATTGCTGTAGTTGAAGTGGGCGAGGAACTGGCTGATCACCAGGAACAGGAACAGTAGACCGCCCAGTCCCGAGAAGGTCTTCGTGATCGCGACGATGGCTTCCGTCGCGGTGTTGATCGTGCCGGCGCCCTTGCCATAGGCGAACCCGGTTACCAGGAACAGCAGCATGATCAGGACGATCAGGCTGTCCATAAGGGGCGAGTCGCCTATCAGCGCGCCGGTCGTGGGATTCCGCAACGGAGCACCTGACGGCAGGGCCAGCAACGCTATCGCGATGCCGATACCGATCAGTCCGTATAGCGCGAACCGCAACCCCCGTGCCTCTTCCGTGGATGTCGCCGTGGCGGCCTCGGCCAACTGGCCGCCCTGGTATACGCCAAGCCGGGGCTCGACGATCCGTTCGGTGATCACCGTGCAGGCTATGCACAACAGGATGGAGGACGCGAAGGAAAAATACAGGTTGGCGGTCAGGTAAATCGAGAGGCCGGGGTTGAGCAAATGAATCGCGTCATTGGTGATCTCGGTCAGCACGCCGTCGATCGGCGTGATGATCAGGTTGACACCGAACACCGCGGCGACCCCCGAGAACGCCGCCGCGAGTCCGGCGATCGGATGTCTGCCCAGGCTGTGAAACGCGGCGGCGCCCAACGGGATCAGCACGAGATAGCCCGCATCCGAGGCGACGCTCGAGAGAACGCCCATCGCGACGATGATGAAGGTGATCGCTCTGCGCGGTGCCACGATCACGATCTTACGGATCAGCGCCTGGATCAGCCCCGCTTCTTCCGCCAGGCCGACGCCCACCATGGCGACAAGGATGACGCCAACCGGCCCGAAGTTCAGAAAGTTTCTTACGACGGATGTGACGATGAAGCGGAGTCCCTCAACCGTGAGGAGACTGTTGACGACAGCCGTCGAGGTCACGGGTTTGTGCGTCTGCAAATCGATGACCTGATAGGTGACGGTGGTACCCATCATGTGAAAAATTTGCGAAAGCACGATGACGATCGCCGACATCAGCAGGAAAATAACAGCCGGATGCGGCACCTTGTTGCCTACGATCTCAACGCCATCCAGCAGTTTTTGCAGGAAGGTTTTCTTCGTGGCCGTGGTCTCACTCATTCGTTTTCCCCCGATTATCCGCCGGGCCGCGTGTGTTGCGCGGCCAGCGTCAAGCTTTCTCGTGCATGGCGCGTTTTTGATTGGACCGCCGGTGCTCTGTCCCCAACGCCGCGTTCAATCGCCTGCACGGCGCAGTCTATTTCGGAAGCAGTCTGAACTCCGGCGCCGGCCGGCGTATCGAAAACGCCCGTCGCGCGCCCGCACCGTCATTTTCAGAACCGCCCCACGGCGGCTGCCAGGATCCGATTGGCCACGCCCAGGCCGGAACCGGCCGAGCCCGCCGCCGCCGACCCACCGAAGAGGTCGCGCCGCGTGTAAACGTATTCGAGACCAACGTCGAGCCAGCCGGAGCCGAATACCCCGTCGCGGACTTCGCCAAATGGACTCCATATCAGATTGACGAAGACCTGCTGCATGTCCCGGTTTAGCGCCAATGCCGACGCCGACCCCGGTGCGAACTGGAGCGCGTAGGACGGGTAGTCTTGGCGGGCATAGGCATAGGAAATGTTGGTTCGAAGCTGTGGCAGCCAGAAGTGGCGATAGGCCCCAATCACGCCGTACGTCGGCAGCGGGTTAAAACTGAAGCTGGTCGAGGTGCCGGGCAGACCGATGTTCGACAGCGCGTCCTGGCCGAAGGTGTTGCCGCTGAAATAGCGTCCAATACCTTGCCCGTAGTAGGCCATGCCCATCAGTTCGTCCGGTCCGAACACATCGGAGACCCACCGCATCGGCACCCGCGCGTGCGCCGCGAGGCCCCAACCGGCGGCGTTACGCGTCAGGCCCGGCGGGGCGGCCGCGGTGCCGGCCGTGCGAATGCTGAGGTCGCGCAACAGTCCGCGCATGTCCATCACGAGGCCGTCGTTCCGGTATGTTAACCGCCCTAGCAGGTCGGGTGCCGAATCGAATGCGGGACTTGGACTACCGGTAACGCTGGAACTCGGGGTGAACACGCCAGCCGCGGAGGTATACTGGGTTTCTGGCGCCTCGAATGAAACCTGACCGGTCAGTCCGGGCGCCAGGCGCCCAGTAACACGGACCTGCGGCTGCCGTATGAACGACTGATTGAGATTGGTCGCGTCGATCAGGGTCTCGATGACACCCTCGTTCCAGAGGCTGTTCGCCTGCCCGATAAGAACCCTGAACGACTCGTCGCCGAGTTCGGCCCAGGCCTGGCGAAGCCGGAACAACGCGTTGCTCGAGGTTGGCGAGCCGCCGCCAAAATCGCCTTCGAGGCGGGTTTCCAGAGTGCCCCAACTCGTCAGCGTGCGCGTATCTATCCCAAAGCGGCTGAAGCGGGCGGTCATGCCGAAATCGCCGCCTTGCGTGGCGGCGGCGCTGTTGTTGAGAGGAATGGTTTGCGCTGTTGGCACATCGGTTTGGTTGCGGCCATTGAAGTCGCCCCACGCCGATACCTTCGCGAAACCATACAGCCGCACCTGGCTTTGAGTCCCGGGAATGCGCATCGACAATCCCGGAAGATCCGACCGCAACGCATCCTCAACCGAGAACTGGTTGCCCATCGGCTCCGGCGGCATAAGGCCAGAAACAGTCGATTCGAACGGCACCGCGGGTGGCGCGGGTGCGGCGGCCGACGCGGTGGCTGGGGGGATGGTAGCCGCTGCCGAAGGCGCGGCCGAGGCTATCGCGGGGGCGGCCTTGGCGGACGTTGCCGACTTTGGTACCGCCGGGGCGGAGGCGGCCACCGCATGGTGCGCCTGGGCGCCCCGCGCAGGTTTCGTCCGATCGCGGCTTTCGAGCTCTTCCACCCGCCGCTGCAATGCGTCGATCTTCCGCAACAGCTCCTCCGTGGAGGGTTGTTGCGCCAGTGCGGGACCAGCCAGCATCGCCGCGCCCAGGCCGCCGATGAGAATACTGAAGCCTCGCATGTTTTTCCCCGTTTTCACGCCGGTAATACGCGTTTCCCCAGCAGCCTACTCGCTCCGGCACCCGATCAGGCCGACCGGCGGCTTGATGCTGCATAGTTAACGAGTTTAGTCGGATCTGGCCGGTTAGCAACCTGGGGTTCGGTGTCGGCTCGACGTAGGCCAGGAACCGGCCGCGATCGCACCATCGAATACGGCGGGCGCGACCAGGGGCAGGTCGCCAGCTTCCGTTCGACCTCCCGATCCGGGTTTCGATGCAAAGCCCCGCCTACGCCGGGGCGGCTCTTGCGGGGTGGACGATTCGCCTCGATGGCGGGTCTGTCTTGCTTCGGGCCTTTCGAGGGAGGCTTCGATGAATTGCCCGGGGTTTTCGGCGGGCGGGCTAGTTCGGCGATCCGGGCCTCAAGCGCCACGATGCGCACAGGCCTGGGCGGCGATGCGCTCCTCGGCGGCCGCCAACCGCCCGAAGAGCGCGACGATCAGCGCATCCTGTTCCGCGTGGCTCAGGGTGGTGAGGTCGGTGGCGGAGGTCACCCGGTGGTTCGAATCGACCCGCCCGTGACCGTGTCAAACAAAATCTCGCGGGTTATTGGGGGCGCCGCGGCCAGATTGTCAGGCGGAAATCTAGCCGGTTAACGAACCCCCCAGGTGAGCAATTTACTCTCGTTCGTCTTGAACAGATCGAAAGCAATCACATTGTGGGCGATCTCCTTCATCGCCGCGAAGCCGGGGTCCATGTTGGCTTACCCGCCATGGGCGCGCGCCAGCATCACCAAGGAGAGGGCGATCGTGGCCGACTCGCGCTTCGCACCAGCTTACGCCGGTTTGGCGATGACATATCAACGCTCCTGGTCCGAGCCGCGAGATCCGCATTTCCTGAACCCGGCAACGCTGCACCTTGCCGAGGTAGCGGTTCGCCGCGCGCTCGATCTGGATCCCGGTCTGGCGGACGGGCACGCCGGGCTCGGCTTCGTCTTTTGACTTATGCCGGTCACACGGAAAAGGCACTTGCCGTTATGCGGCGGGCCATGCGGCTGAACCCATTTCACCCGGCGTTCTGGCTGGGCTCAGTTGGGCACGCCTATCTGATACCACGGCGCTACGCCGAGGCACTTGGCCGATTGCGAGCCGCCGTTGGTCAGGCGCCGCGGTACTGGCCCGGACTTGGCTGGTTGGCCGAGGCCTGTGTGAACCTTGGTCTTATTGAGGACTACCGAGACGCCGTTGCCGCCCTTCAGGAAATTGAACCGAAC
>Ga0302323_100004289_pt1 | contig 11616 bp, 12 predicted proteins | sample Fen_T0_3_FD_201950 | JGI IMG/M metagenome (GOLD analysis project Ga0302323, IMG submission 201950) | Peat permafrost microbial communities from Stordalen Mire near Abisko, Sweden - Fen_T0_3 | ecosystem: Environmental > Terrestrial > Soil > Wetlands > Permafrost | place: Sweden: Abisko... | reverse complement strand
AAGGGTTGTGGGTTGTGTGCAAAGGAATGCCCGTGCGGCGCGATCGACATGGTGCCCGAGAATGTGTGAAGTGAGCGGGACGCGATCGACCGCGGGCGCTGAGTCACCTCGCGCACCGCGCCCGGCGCGCGGCCGCGCGACCGCCGGCCTGCGGCCGCCGACCGAGCCGGCCATCGCTCGCCGCGCCTGTACTCCGGATTCGCAGCGATCGCCGCGTGATAGCAATTCGGCACGACGCGTGGTGCCGTCCGCGGTTGTCACGGCGAGTTGCGGTACGGTGTCGGCGTGACGGGAATCGGTGAGAGCGCGGTGATCGATCGCGACGGGTTCGCCGCGCTGCTCCAGGCACTGGTCGACGATGGTCGCGAGCTCGTGGGCCCCACGGTTCGCGATGGCGCGATCGTGCTCGATACGCTGCGCGGGATCGACGATCTGCCGCGCGGGATCGGCGATGACCAGGCGCCGGGGCACTATCGCCTGCGCGAGCGCGGCGATCAGGCCGTGTTCGGCTACGCGGCGCCGCCGCAGTCCTGGAAGCGCGAGCTATTGCCGCCGCGCGTACCGCTGGTCCAGATCCGGCGCCGCGCGCGCGATCTCGTGTTCGAGGCCGAGCCGTCCGGCGCGCGCCGCGTGGCGGTCGTCGGCGCCCGCGCGTGCGAGATCGCTGCGATCGGTATCCAGGACCGCGTGCTGCGCGATGGTGGGCACTCCGATCCAGACTACCGCGCGCGCCGTGAACAGGTGTTTGTGCTCGCGGTGCATTGCGGATCGCCGGCGGGTACCTGCTTCTGTGTCTCGATGGACACGGGGCCCCGGGCGCGCGGCGGATACGACCTGGCGGCGACCGAGCTCCTCGCAGGCGGCCACCGGTTCGTGGTCGAGGTCGGCAGCGCCGCCGGGGCCGCGATCCTCGCCCGCGTCGCGGCGCGAACGCCGGCCGCCGAAGACTCGGCGGCAGCCGCGGCCGTGACCGATGCCGCCGCGCTGCGGATGGGCCGGACGATGCAGACCCAGGGACTGCGCGACGCGCTGATGGCCAACCTCGAGCACCCGCGCTGGAAGGAGGTCGCCGATCGTTGCCTCGGGTGCGCGAATTGCACGATGTCGTGCCCGACGTGCTTCTGCACCAGCGTCGAGGACACGACCGATCTGTCCGGCGATCACGCGACGCGCACGCGGCGGTGGGACTCGTGCTTCACGGCGGACTTTGCCTACGTTCATGGCGGCAGCGCGAGGCCGTCACTGCGCGCGCGCTACCGCCAGTGGCTGACCCACAAGCTCGCGACCTGGCACGATCAGTTCGAGTCCTCCGGCTGTGTCGGCTGCGGTCGTTGCATCACCTGGTGCCCGGTCGGCATCGATCTCACCGCGGAGGTCGCGGCGATCCGGACGCCACTCACCCAGCATCCCGCCGAGGTTCCTCATGGATGATCTGGCACGCGTCCTCGCTGCTCACCCATTTCTCGCCGAGCTGGATCCGGATCACGTGAAGTTCCTCGTCGGCTGTACGAAGAGCGTGCGGTTCCGCGCCGGTGACCACCTGGTGCGCGAGGGCGACCGCGAGGACACGCTCTACCTGATCCGCCAGGGCGGCGTCGCGATCGAGATGCGGCGCGCCGGTGGCGAGGTGGTGTGCGTCGAGACCGTCGGCGCGGGCGATGTCATCGGCATCTCGCTGCTGGCCGAGGCCGCCTCGCACCTCGACTGCCGCGCGCGCGAGTCGGTCGTGGCGTTCGCGATCGACAGCGCGTGCCTGCTCCGCAAGATGACCGAGGAGCCCCGCCTGGGCTTTGCGCTCGCGATGCGGCTGCTCGCGCGGACCTACGAGCGGCTGTCGCGCGCCCGGCTCCAGCACCTCGACATCTACCGATGACGATGACCTCGCCCTATGTCCCTGCCCCGCTCGCGATCGCGCGCGCGGTCCGCGAGCTCGACGACGTGTTCACGTGGACGTTCGACGTCCCGGGTGGCTTCGCGTTCAAGCCCGGCCAGTTCAACATGCTGTACGTCCATGGCGTCGGCGAGGTCCCGATCTCGATCAGCGGTGACCCGGCGGCCCCCGAGCGGCTGGTTCACACGATCCGCGCGGTCGGCGTGGTGACCCGCGTGATGGACAAGCTCGGCGAGGGTGACGTCATGGGCGTGCGCGGGCCGTACGGCTCGGCGTGGCCGCTCGACGAGGCCAGGCGGCGTAACGTGATCGTGATCGCCGGCGGGCTCGGGCTCGCGCCGCTGCGCCCGGCGATCCTCGGGTTACTCGCGCACCGCGCTGACTACGGCCGGATCACGATCCTGTACGGCGCGCGGACCCCGGGCGACATCCTGTATCGCCAGGAGCTCGAGACCTGGCGCGGGCGGTTCGACCTTCGCGTCGAGGCCATCGTCGACCATGCCGGCCGCGACTGGTTCGGCCCCGTCGGCGTGGTCACCCGGCTGCTCGATGGCGTGCCGGTCACCGCGGACGACGCGGCGTTCGTGTGCGGTCCGGAGATCATGATGCGGTTCGCCGCGCGCGAGCTCGCCAATCGCGGTGTCTCCCGCGAAACGATCTGGATCTCGATGGAGCGCAGCATGAAGTGCGGGATCGGCCTGTGCGGCCATTGCCAGCTGGGAGGTTCGTTCATGTGCAAAGACGGCCCGGTCTATCGCCTCGATCGGATCGCGCCCTACATGCAGGTACCGGAGCTGTGATGGCGCGCCCCAAGCTCGCGGTCTGGAAGTTCTCGTCGTGCGACGGCTGTCAGCTGAGCCTGCTGGACTGCGAGGACGAGCTGCTCGCGGTGGCCGATGCGATCGACATCGCGTACTTCCCGGAGGCGAGCTCGCGCGTCGAGCCGGGGCCCTACGATCTGTCGCTGGTCGAGGGATCGATCACCACGCCGCACGACGCCGAGCGGATCCGCGACGTCCGCGCCCAGTCCGGGGCGCTGATCACGATCGGCGCGTGTGCGACCTCGGGCGGGATCCAGGCGCTGCGCAACTTCCGCGACCACCCGCAGATGATGGCGGCGGTGTACGCCCACCCGGAGTACATCGCCACGCTCGCGACGTCGACCGCGATCGCGAACCACGTCCGCGTCGACTTCGAGCTCCGCGGCTGCCCGATCGACAAGCGCCAGCTGCTCGAGCTCGTCTCGGCGTTCCTCCACGGCCGCAAGCCCAATATCCAGAGCCACTCGACGTGCATCGAGTGCAAGCTGCGAGGCACCGTATGCGTCATGGTCGCCAGGGGCCAGCCGTGTCTGGGGCCGGTCACCCACGCCGGATGTGGCGCGCTGTGCCCGACCTACGCGCGCGGCTGCTACGGCTGCTTCGGCCCGAGCGATGCGCCCCACCCGCGGCCGCTCGCCGAGCGCCTGGTCGCGCTGGGGGCGACGCGCGCCGAGGTCGTGCGGCTGTTCTCGACGTTCAACGCGGCGGCGCCGGCGTTTCGCGACGAGGCCAACCGCGATGACTAATCGAACGATCCAGGTCGACGTGCTCGCCCGCGTCGAGGGCGAGGGAGCGCTCACGCTCGTGCTCGACGGCGACACCGTGGTGGAGGCCAAGCTCAAGCTGTTCGAGCCGCCGCGGTTGTTCGAGGCCATGATGCGCGGCCGGGACTGCACCGAGGCGCCCGACATCACGGCGCGGATCTGCGGGATCTGCCCGGTCGCGTACGAGATGAGCGCGTGCCATGCCGTCGAGGATGCGCTCGGCGTGCGGGTCGACGGCGCGCTGCGCGAGCTCCGGCGGCTGCTGTACTGCGGCGAGTGGATCGAGAGCCACGTGCTGCACATGGTGATGCTGCACGCGCCCGATTTTCTCGGGTTCCCCGACGCGATGGCGCTCGCCAAGCACCACCCCGAGCGGGTGCGCGGCAGCCTGCGCATCAAGCAAGCCGGCAACGCGATCGTCGCCGTGCTGGGAGGGCGCGAGATCCACCCGGTCAACATCAAGGTCGGCGGGTTCTATCGCGTGCCGAGCCGCGCCGAGCTCGCCCAGCTGTTGCCGGCGCTGCGCGGCGCGCTCGACGAGGCCCAGGACATGCTCGACTGGCTCGCGACGTTCGAGATTCCGAGCTTCGCGCGCGACTACGAGCTGGTGGCGCTGCGCCACCCCAGCGAGTATCCGATGAACGAGGGCCGGCTGGTCTCGACCAAGGGACTCGATATCGACGTCCACGAGTTCCGGGCGCACATCGAGGAGTACCAGGTGGCGCACTCGACGGCGCTCCAGGCCCGGATGATCGGGCGCGGCTCGTATCAGTCCGGGCCCCTCGCGCGGTTCGTGCACAACGCCGACCGGCTGTCGCCGATCGCCGCCGCCAGCGCGGCGCGGGTCGGGCTCGATCCGACGTGCCGCAATCCCTACCGGATGCTGCACGTGCGCGGCGTCGAGGTGATCTACGCGCTCGACGAGGCGATCCGGATCATCTCGAGCTACGCGCCGCCCGCCGCGGCCTCGGTCCCGCTCGTCATGCGCGCCGGCACCGGCCAGGCCGTGACCTGCGCGCCGCGCGGTATCCTGTATCACCGCTACGTGGTCGACGACGCGGGCCTCGTGTCCGACGCCCAGATCGCGCCGCCGACCGCGCAGAATCAGCTCGGCATCGAGGAGGATCTGTTCGCGATGGGGCCGACGCTCGCCGCCATGTCGCTGGAGGCGGCCACGCGGCGGGCCGAGCACGCGATCCGCAACTACGACCCGTGCATCTCGTGTTCGACGCACTTCCTGACGCTGCGCTTCGAGCAGCGGGGCACGCCGTGACCGCCGTGATCGTCGGGATCGGCCAGCTCGCGGGCGGTGACGATGGCGTCGGGCTCGCGGTCGCGCGGGCACTGGCGGCGCGCGGGCTCGAGACCCGGGAGAGCGCCGACGCATCGATCGTGCTGACGCTGCTCGCGGCCGCGCGCCGGGTCGTGCTCGTCGACGCCGTGGTCGGCGGTGGCGCGCCGGGCTCGGTGGTCCGGCTCACCGCCGAGGCGCTCGGATCGGGGCCCCAGCCGCTGTCGTCGCACGGCCTGGGGGTCGCCGAGGCGCTCGAGCTCGCGTCCACGCTGTACGGCGCGGCGACCGCCGAGCGGATCGAAATCGTCGGCGTGGCGATCGCTCGGCCCGCCGGGTCGACGTTCGGCCTGTCACCCGCGGTCGCCGCCGCGGTCGAACCCGCCGCCGCGCTCGCGGCAAGCCTCGCAGGACCACGCTAGATGCACGAATCGTCACTCGCCCGCCAGATCCTCGAGCTGTCGCTCGCCGAGGCCGCACGCGCCGGTGGAGCGCGGGTCCGCGCGGTGCGCGGCCGGGTCGCCGAGACCGAGACCCTGTCGCGCGCGTCGCTCGAGCTCCACTTCCACGCGCGTGCGGCTGGCACCCCGGCCGCCGGCGCGCGGCTCGAGATCGAGCTCGTCCACGTCGAGGCGCGCTGCCGCGCTTGCGGTGCGAGCTACAGCCCCGAGCACCACGTGGTGCTGTGCACGCGCTGCGGGTCCACCGACGGCGAGCTGCTCGGCGCCACCGGGTTGTGGATCGAGTCGATCGAGGTCGCCGACGAGGTCGCCGCGCCGTGAACCGGATCGAGCTGATCGTCGTGGGCGTCGTCCAGGGCGTGGGATTCCGCCCGTTCGTCCGCCGCGAGGCGAGCGCGCGTGGGTTGTCGGGATCCGTTCGCAACTCGCCGGGCGGCGTCCGGATCTCCGTCCAGGGCCCGCCGAGCGCGCTCGACGCCTTCGTGCGCGCGGTGGTCTCCGGTCCCGACGGGCGCGGTGGCACGATCAAGCGGCTCGTCGATCGACCGCTCGAGGCGGAAGCCGGGTTCGCGATCCTCGCGAGCGAGCCGTCGGCGAGCGCTCCGGCGCGCGCGAGCTTGCCGCCGGATCTCGCGCCGTGCGCGGCGTGCCGCGCCGAGATCGCCGGGCCCGGGCGGCGGTGCGGGTACGCGTTCACCAGCTGCACGCGCTGCGGACCACGTAGCTCGATCGCGGTGGGCGCGCCGTGGGATCGCGAGAACACCACGATGGCCGCGTTCGCGCTGTGTCCCGCGTGCAGCTCCGAGTACGCCGACGCGGCCGATCGCCGCGGCCACGCGCAGACGATCGCCTGCCCGGCCTGCGGCCCACGATTGTGGCTCGAGCGCCGCGGCGAGCGGATCGCAGACGGCGACGCCGCGCTCGCCACGGCGGTCGCCGCGCTCGCCGGCGGCGCGATCCTCGGGCTCAAGGGCGTGGGGGGCTGGCAGCTGATCGTCGATGCGACCGACGAGGCTGCGGTCGCCGAGTTGCGGCGCCGCAAGCGTCGCGACGCGCGGCCGTTCGCGGTGCTGTTCCAGGATCTCCCCGCGATCGAGCGCGCGTGCATCGTGCACGCCGCGGAGCGCCGCGCGCTCCTCGAGCCCGCCGCGCCGATCGTGCTCGTGCGAACCCGCGCGCCGAGCGAGCTCGCCCCGTCGGTCGCACCGACCAGCCGGCTGACCGGCGCGATGCTGGGCGCATCGCCGCTGCACCTGCTGCTCGCCGCGGCCTGCGCGCGGCCGCTGGTCTGCACCAGCGGCAACCTCAGCGACGAACCGCTGTGCGTCGACGACGGCGACGCGCGCGACCGGCTCGGCGGGCTCGCCGATGTCCTGCTCGGGCATGACCGGGCGATCGCGCGTCCGCTCGACGACTCGGTCGTGCGCATCACGCCGGTCGGCGGCGTCGTGGTGCGGCGCGCTCGCGGCTACGCGCCGCGTGCGCTGCGCCGCCACGAGCCGGGGCCCTCGGTGCTCGCGCTCGGAGCACACCTGAAGACGACCGTGGCCCTCGCGCTCGCGGACGAGATCTGGCTATCGGCGCACGTCGGCGATCTCGGCTCACCCGTTGCGATCGACCGGCTCGCGTCCACCGCGCGCGAGATGCTCGCCGCGGCCGGGATCCAGCCCGAGGTCGTGGCCTGCGATCTCCACCCCGCGCTCGCGTCGACCGCGCTCGCCGAGCGGCTCGCGCACGACACCGGCGCGGCGCTGATCCGCGTTCCACACCACGCCGCGCACGTCGCCGCCGTGGTGGCCGAGCACGCGCTCACCGGGCCCGTGCTCGGCTTTGCCTGGGACGGCATGGGCCTGGGCGACGACGGCGCGCTGTGGGGTGGCGAGGCGATCGTGCTCGACGGCGTGCACGCGACTCGCGTCGCCCACCTGCGGCCGTTCTCGCTGCCCGGCAACGAGGCGGCGATCCGCGAACCGCGGCGCGCGGCGCTCGGCGTGCTGGCGGCGGTGGACCTGCCGCACGACGCGGCCGCCGCGTGGTTTGCGCCTGCCGAGCTCGCGATCGTCGAGGCCGCGCTCGCGCGCCGCGTGAACACGCCGGTGACGACCAGCGTCGGCCGGTTGTTCGATGCGGTCGCCGCGCTTGTCGGGCTGCGCGGCCGGTCGCGGTTCGAGGCCGAGGCCGCGATGGAGCTGGAGCAGGTCGCGATCGACGAGCCGCTCGACGTCGAGCCCTATCCTGTGGCGATCACCGGTCGCTCACCGTGGATCATCGATTGGCGGCCGACCATCGTCGCGATCCTCGGCGAGCTGCGCGGCGGCACGCCGGTCGCGCGGATCGCGGCGCGGTTCCATGCCGCGCTCGCCGACGCGGCGGCGGCGATCGCCGTTCGCAGCGCGGTGCGTGATGTCGCGCTGTGCGGCGGTTGCTTCCTGAATGCGCGGCTGCTCGCCACGGTCACGCAGCGCCTCGAGGCACACGGGGTCACGGTGTGGACGCCGCGTGAGCTGCCGCCCGGTGACGGTGCGATCTCGGTCGGACAGACGCTGCTCGCGTCACGGAGGTCACGCGATGTGTCTCGCGATTCCCGGTGAGATCCTCGAGATCGCCGCGCCGGCGGCCGGCGAGCTGGCGACCGGCCGAGTGTCGTTCGGCGGCGTGACCAAGCAGGTGTGCCTGGCCTACGTGCCCGAAGCGAGGATCGGCGACTACGTGCTGGTCCACGCCGGGTTCGCGATCACCTGCATCGCCGAGCGCCACGCGCGCGAGATCCTCGAACAGCTCTCATCTGGCACCACGCGCGGAGACGCGCCGTGAAGCACCTCGACGAATATCGCGACGCGGAGCGCGCGCGCCGGCTCGCGGCGGCGATCGCGGGGGCGACCACGCGCGCGTGGCGGATCATGGAGGTGTGCGGCGGACAGACCCACGCGATCGCCAGGTTCGCGATCGAAGAGCTGCTGCCACCCCAGATCACGCTGCTGCACGGCCCGGGCTGCCCGGTGTGCGTCACCCCCGCGGAGATCCTCGACCACGCCGTCGCGCTGGCTCGCCGGCCCGAGGTCGTGCTGTGCAGCTACGGCGACATGCTGCGCGTGCCCGGCACGGCGAAAGATCTGCGCACCGCGAAGGCGGACGGCGGCGACGTGCGCGTCGTGTACTCGGCGCTCGACGCGCTCGCGCTCGCTCGCGCCCTCCCCGAGCGCGAGGTCGTGTTTCTCGCCGTCGGGTTCGAGACCACCGCGCCGGGGCACGCGCTCGCGGTCCATCACGCCCGCCGCGAGGGCGTGCGCAACTTCTCCTTGCTGGTCTCGCATGTCCTCGTCCCGCCGGCGCTCGAGGCGATCCTCGGCGATGGCGAGCGCCGCGTCGACGGCTTCCTCGCGGCCGGCCACGTCTGCGCGATCATGGGCTGGGCCGAGTACGAACCGGTCGCCCGCGCTCACCAGGTGCCGATCGTGGTCACCGGCTTCGAGCCGATCGACATCCTCGAGGGCATCTACGCGTGCACCCGGCAGCTCGAGGCGGGCCGCGCCGAGGTCGAAAATGCGTATCCGCGCGCGGTGCGCCAGGCCGGCAACGCGCACGCGCAGGCGATGATGCGCGAGGTCTTCGAGATCCGTGATCGCTGGTGGCGAGGCATCGGCGAGCTCCCGCGCAGCGGCCTGGGCCTGGCGCCGGCCTACGCCGCGTTCGACGCCGAGCGCAAGTTCGGGCTCGTGAGCGGCGGCGTGGCCGAGCCGGACCGCGAGTGCCGGAGCGGGCTCGTGCTCGTCGGCAAGATCAAACCCCCGGAGTGTCCGGCGTTCGGTACGCGGTGCACGCCGGACCATCCGCTCGGGGCGACCATGGTGTCGTCCGAGGGCGCCTGCGCCGCCTATCACAAGTACCCGAGGGTGACGTGAGCTCGACGCCCGCGTGTCCGGTGCCGCCTGCACCCGACGTGATCCAGCTCGCGCACGGCGGCGGCGGACGCGCGACCTGGCGGTTGCTCCACGAGGTCGTGCGGCCGGCACTCGGCATCACGGGAGTTTCGGCCGACGCCGCGACGCTCGCCGTCCCGCCCGGCGCGCGGCTCGCGTTCACCACGGACGCGTCGGTGGTTCGCCCGCTGGCGTTTCCCGGCGGTGACATCGGGCGGCTCGCCGTGTTCGGCACGGTGAACGATCTCGCGACGGCCGGCGCGCGTCCGATCGCGTTATCGCTGTCGCTGGTGCTCGAGGAGGGCCTCCCGCTCGACCTGCTGCGGCGCGTGCTCGGCTCGATCGCCGCCGCGTCGCGGATCGCCGGTGTCCGCGTGGTGACCGGCGACACCAAGGTCGTCGATCGCGGCCGGGGCGACGGGATCTACACGTCGGTCGCGGGGATCGGCGTCATCGCGCCGGGGCTCGACGTGGGTCCGCACCAGATCCGCGTGGGTGATGTCGTGATCGTGAGTGGTGACGTGGGCCGCCATGGGGTCGCGATCCTGTCGGTGCGCGAGGGGCTCGCGTTCGAGGCCGCGATCGAGAGCGACTGTGCCCCGGTGACCGGACTGCTCGACGTGCTGGTCGACGCCGGGATCCAGCTCCACTGCTTGCGCGACCCCACGCGCGGCGGGCTGTCGGCGGCGCTTCACGAGCTCGCGATCGATGCCGGCGTGGAGATCGCGCTGTCGGAGCCCGACGTTCCGGTCGACGGGCGCGTCGCGGCCGCGTGCGAGATGCTCGGCCTCGATCCACTCGCCATGGCCTGCGAAGGTCGGCTGGTGGTGTTCGTGCCGCCCGACCACGCCGCGCGAGCGCTGACCGCGCTGCGATCGCGCCCCGAAGGCGCGCAGGCGGCTGCGATCGGCCGCGTCGCGCCGGGCACCGCCGGGCGCATCGTTGCCACGACGGTGCTCGGAACGCGCCGCGTGCTGGACTTCGCGGCCAGCGAGCAGCTGCCGCGGATCTGTTGAACGCGCCGAGCCTGCATCGCAGCAAGGCCTGCCGGCGATGAGCGCGCAGGCGCGCGCCCCCCGGCCGAGCTACGGACTCCTGGATGAGCTCGGCGATGCGCTCGTCAGCGGACGACGCAGTTGTTCGCCGAGTTCGAGAACTCGGTCTGGACAACGTAGGTCACGCCATCACCGCCGACCGTCGTGCCCTGCTGGCCGTTGCAGATGTCGCCGATCTCGCCGTTGGTCTGATCGTACCAGCCGAGCGGTGGACCGAACACGGTCGCCAGTCCGACCGCCGGATCGGTGACAGCCTCGATCAGCTCGTGCGATGCGACCGAATCCATGTTGTTGACGCGCTGCGCGTTGTTACCGCAGCCGCCGGCGCAGCCGCCGCCCTGGTCCGGAATGACGCCGTAGTTGACGTTGACGCCGTTGCGAACGTACGTGCCATGGTATGCGCAGAACACGACGCACGACCGGCTGCCGTCGGGCGCGGTGATGTTCACACCCGACGGGAAGTGGACCGGATAATAGTTGCTGGCGTTGGGCGCCGGCAAGGTGCCCGCCGAGAACAGGCGATTCAGCTCGGTGTGAATCGCGGCGTCCGATACGCGGGTCGACGTGGCGGTATCGACGACGCCATTAACGCCAGTGCCGCGGCCGATGCCGGAATACTGGCCAAGCATGTCGAACAGCGCGCTGGCGGTGACGCCCTTGTAGAACGCGTTGATGTTCGTCTGGAATTGCGTGTTCGCGTTCCAGAACACCGGGTGAACGCTGACGTTGGTGAGCGTCGGGCCACCAAAGAACGTGAGATGGGCACCGGCCGGCGCAGCCTCGGAGATCGGGCCGACCTCGGAAGTCTTCGTCGGGACGCGCAGCGGCATCATGTGGACGACGGTGCCGTCATCCGTGACGGGGTCGTCGGTGCCATCGGAGTCGACCGCGCAAGCCGAGACGATGAGAGCCGAGGATAGCGACAGAAATTTGAGTGCGCAGGATGATGTCATTGGCATACCTCTGAGATGGCGAATGGCGCCGACGCAGAGGTAACGCCATTCGAGCGTCCCCGTCAATCTGAGCAAGTGCCATTCTCGATGAGCTCGGAGCGTGGCCACACCACGCGAGGTGTTACTAGTTATTCAGTCATGATGCGCAGGAGTGTCATGCGGGTGAGCGAGCGTTGCGTGCAATACGGTTTTCTCGATGCGCGTCTGGAATCTTCACCTCGCATTCATGTAATTCGGCCGTCGCCGGCGATCCCGGCGCCAGGTCTACGCGCGAGGCGGTCCGGACCCTGCGCGGCGATTTCTCTGTCTGCGCCAGCGTCCCGGACCGGCGCTGGGGCGCTGCGGCCTCGCTGCGAATCGCGTTTTTGCTCGCCGTTGCACGGATCTATGGTTCTGACGTCGCTTGTTAAGGTCGAGTTATTATCGATTTTTGAATCGCAATTTCTCCGAGTACGAATTT
>Ga0302323_100004287_pt1 | contig 11616 bp, 8 predicted proteins | sample Fen_T0_3_FD_201950 | JGI IMG/M metagenome (GOLD analysis project Ga0302323, IMG submission 201950) | Peat permafrost microbial communities from Stordalen Mire near Abisko, Sweden - Fen_T0_3 | ecosystem: Environmental > Terrestrial > Soil > Wetlands > Permafrost | place: Sweden: Abisko... | reverse complement strand
CGGGGTGCCTCCAGACGGGCCGACACCCACCGGGCGAACGCCTGGTCCGGGGTCGATCGCCTCCATCGTAGGCCTGTCGAGACGTGCACGAGGGTCCGGCGTCGCCGATCGATAAGCGCGAGATAAGTCGGGCGCGATAGGGTGCGGGCAGACGTCCTGCTCGGTCGGAAGTGCCCCCTACCCGGCAGGACGTCATCCCTTCCCCGGAACGACCCGCCCGTGCCGACCATCCCGCCCCGGAGGCCGACACATGGATCCGTCTTCCGCGCCGTGGCGCGTCCTCGAGTCGAATGCGTCGGCCGTCGTGGACGAGCCTGGGAGTCCCCCGACCGCCGAGCCGCCGGCTCGGGCCTTCCTCATCTCGCCAATCACGGCGGCCGCCGCTGCGGGGGCCATGGTCCTCATCGTGGCGGCGTTCGTGTTCGCCTCGGCGAGCACCGGCGCGGGGACCGTCAGCATCGACGGCGGCGGGGCCCTCGCCTCCCTCGACCCAGTATCGAGGAGTGGTGCACCGGATGGCCTCGTCGCGGGTGGTGCCGCCGAGCCGGGGGCGATCGTCGTCGAGATCGCCGGGGCCGTGCGTCGGCCGGGTGTCTTCCATCTGCCCGCTGGTTCGCGCGTCGGGGACCTCGTGGCAGCAGCCGGTGGCTATGGGCCGCGCCTCGATACGGCACGGGCAAGCCGCGAGTTGAACCTGGCCGCCCGCCTCGCCGATGGCGACCGGGTGACGGTCCCGAGCCGCGATGAAGCCGCCTCGTCGACGAGCGTCACGGGCGGCGGGCCGTCCGGAGGTGGATCGGCCGGAGGTGGGTCGGCCGCAGGTGGTACCACCGCCACCACGATCGTGGACCTGAATCGGGCGACAGAAGCCGAACTCGAGGCACTTCCCGGGATCGGGCCGGTCACCGCGGCGAAGATCGTCGCCTCGCGCGAGGAGCACGCTTTCGCGTCGGTGGACGACCTGCGGACCCGGAAGCTGGTCGGGGGAAAGACGTTCGACAAGCTCAAGGCACTCGTCGCGGTCCACTGAACGACAGGCGAGCACCGACCATGCCTCGAGCCGGCGCCCTCGCGACGGGCGCGGTGGCCGCGGCCTGGCTGATCCCGGTCATCGGGTCAGCCGGGTGGTCGCTGCTGGCCGGAGTGGCGTTCCTCGGACTGGCCGCCGTCCACTCGTCCCGCGACCGCCCAACGTTGGGGCGGATCGGCCTGGCCATCGTGGTGGGGTTCGGGGCGATCGGCCTTCGGCTGTTGGTCGCGAGTGTCGTCGGACCGCCCGTGCCGTCGAGCGCCCTGCCGACCGATCGCGGGCCGTGGCGGTTCACGGTCGAGGTCGTCGGATCGGCCCGTGACGGGCACCAGACGGCGACACTCGGGCCAGCCCCGGACGCCGGGACCACCGGGCGATCCGCCGCGAACGGACCCGCGACGTCGGCCGAGCCACGGCACGGCGCGAGTGGAGCGCCCGCCGAGCCGGCGCACGTGCGGGTCGCGGCGACCCTGCCGGCCTACCCAGAGGTCATGCCGGGCGACGCGGTGGTCGTCGCCGGTTCGATCCGTCCGCCGCCCGACTCGCCCTACGGGGAGTACCTGGAGCGGATCGGCGCCGCGGGCACGCTCCAGGCGACATCGCTGACCGTCGTGCCGTCTCCGGAGAGCCCGGACCGAGCCCTGGAGCGGCTCCGGCGGTCGGCGGGGACGTCGCTCGCCGCCGTCCTGCCCGAACCCGAGGCCGGACTCGCGGCCGGCATCCTGATCGGCTTGCGGGACCTGGTCGACCGGGACCTCGCGAGCGCCTTTACGACGGCCGGCGTGAGCCACGTCGTGGCGATCTCGGGCTGGAATATCGCCATCGTGGCCGCTGCCGTGGCGACGTTCGCCGGACGGCTCGGACGCCGACGGCGCTCGGTCGTGACGATGGTGGCGATCACGGCGTATGTCGTCTTCGCCGGGGCGTCGGCCTCGGTCGTCCGAGCCGGGGTCATGGCGGCCGTCGTCCTGCTGGCCCGCGAGAGCGGACGCGCCGGACAGGCCGCAGCCGCGCTCGGGTGGGCCGTGGCCATCCTGCTGCTCGTCGAGCCGGGCCTCGTCCACGACGCCGGGTTGCAGCTGTCCGCCCTCGCGACGGCGGGACTCGTCGCCTGGGCGACACCGCTCACCGCGCTGCTCGACCGCCTCGGTCGGGGCCGCTTCCCGGCCTGGCTGACCGAGAACCTCGGTGTGTCGCTGGCGGCGCAGGCCGCGACGCTGCCACTCATCCTGGCGTCGTTCGGGCGGCTGTCGCTGGTCGCCCCGGCCGTGAACCTGGTCGTGGTCCCGCTCGTCGCCCCCGCGATGGCCGCCGGCTGCGTGGCGATGCTGGCCGGCGCCGCCGTGCTGGCCGGTGCGCCGCCGGTCATCGGAGCCGTCCTGGCCGCGCCGGCGTGGGTCCTGCTGCGGATCCTGGTCGGGATCGTCGACGGGGCGGCGGCTCTACCGTTCGCCAGCGTCACCCTGACGCCGCCGATGGACGCGATCGTGGCCGGCGTCGCGGCCGTCGCGATCGCCGGACTGCACTGGCGGACGACCCATCGAGCCCCGAAGGCGTCCACCCCCACCGCATCGCCGGCGCGGGCACCCGCGACCGGCCTCGCGAGGCACGCGACGGATGCATCGGTACGACCACGGGCTTGGCCGCGACCGAAGGCCGGCCGGTGGACACGCACGGCCGCCCTCGGGCTCGCGGTGGCAGTGCTCGTGGCCGGCGGCGTCGTCGCGGCCCGCCCGTCCGGGGTCGCCCGCATCACGGTCCTCGATGTCGGCCAGGGCGACGCGATCCTGGTCGAAGGGTCGAGCGGCGGTCGGTTGCTCATCGATGGCGGACCGGACCCCGACCGCCTGCTGGTCGCGCTCGACGCTCGCCTGCCGCCGTGGGATCGCCGCCTAGATGCCGTCATCCTGTCGCACCCGCACGAGGACCACGTCGGCGGCCTGGCCCGCCTGCTCGATCGGTACCGCGTCCGCCGCGTCTTCGAACCGGGGACGCGCGGGCCCGGGCCCGGCTATGCCGCGTGGCTGGAGCGACTCGGGCGCCCGGGCGGGCCTCAACGCCGTGGCCTCGCCGCCGGCGACCGGGTCGATGTCGACGAGATCGCGATGACCGTCCTGTGGCCGATCGCCGGCCAGATCCCGCTCGAACCGCCGGATGGCGGGACGGGCATCAACAACGTGTCGATCGTGCTGCTCGGTCGGGTCGGGACAAGCCGTTTCCTGCTGGCGGGCGACGTCGAGCAGGACATCGACCCGCACCTGCTCGCCGCCGGCCTGCCGCGGCTCGATCTCCTCAAGGTCGCCCACCACGGGAGCAAGACGGCGACGACCCAGGCGTTCGTCGATGCCGTTCGGCCGCGGGTCGCGATCGCGTCGGCCGGCGCGGGGAACCCGTACGGCCACCCGACGCGCCAGACGATCGATCGGCTGAAGGCAGCTGGCGCGACCGTCTACCGCACCGACCTCGACGGGTCGGTGAGCGTGACGTTCGGGCGGGACGGTATGGCGGTGCGTGCCGAGGGCGGCCGCGGAGCGAGCGTCACGACACCGGGGGGCACGCGGGCGGCCGGGGCGGTGGGCCGGCCGACGTCCGCGCTCGCCGCGTTGACCCTCGTCCGCGAGGCGGCGAGCGCGGGTGGCGGTTCCGTAGCGGCGGCCACCGGCGGCGGCACTGGGCCTGGAGCCGACGTCGCCGCGCAGTTCCGCTGTGCCATCCCGGTCACCGCGATCGCCCCGGAGCGGGCGGCCGTGGTGGCGGGCGCGGCCACCTCGGCGGGCGTGGGCGGACCGCTGGCCCAGATCGCATCCGCCCTGACGTCCGACCGCCGGTCGTGGCGCGGCCAGGCCGACGGCGGTCCGGCCGTGGCCGTCGGGTACCATCGACCCGATGACCGTCCCCCAGCGGGTGGAGGCCGCCTCCCTCCTGCTCTCCCTGGATCCCCCTCCCTGGTTCGTGCGGCACGCACGCGCCGTTGCGGAGGTCGCGGGGTTCCTCGCCGCCCGGGTCGAGGCGGCGGGGATCGACATCGATCGACGACTCGTGGAATCGGCCGCGCTCCTGCACGATGTCGACAAGGCGCTGCCCGCGGACGACCCGGCCCGTACGCTGCCGCATGGCGAGGGATCGGCGGCCTGGCTGACCCGGCGCGGCCACCCTGAGCTGGCGCGCGCGGTCGCGAACCATCCCGTGACCCGGCTGGTTGACGGCGACGCGTACCGGCGCTGGTCCGCCTTCGCGACTCGGGAGGAACGGATCGTGTCGTACGCGGACAAGCGCGCCGGCCAGCGCCTCGAGACCGTCGACGTCCGCTTCGCCGACTGGCTGCGGCGCTACCCCGAACGTGTCGTCGACGGGCGACGCGAAGGCTGGGATGAGCCGACCTGGCAGGCGGTACGGTCGCGCGTCGGACGACTCGAGGCGGAGGTGTGCCGCGCCGCCGCGATCGCGCCACGTGATGTCCGTCGGCTGGCCTGGACCGGGGACGCCCTGCGGCGCGCGCGGGCCGCCGCCGGGATCGCGGCATGAGCGTGTCGCCACTCGCGTGGTTCTGGGGTGACGACGATCTCGCGGCGGACCGTGCCGTGGTCAAGCTGGCCAAGGCTCTCGAGGCGGAGTCCGGGTCGCCGCTCGAGCGCTGGGAGTTGCGCGGCTCGCTCGATCGTGCGGCGTCGCAGGTGGCGGAACTCAACGAGCGCGTGGCAACGGCGGTCATGTTCGGCGGCGGAACGCTCGCCGTCGTGACCGGGATCGGCGCGCTGGCCAAGACGGGCGAGCGGATGAAGGACCTGATCCGCACCTTCGATCTGGTCGCGCCCGGGAATGCGCTCGTGATCCTCGAGGCGAGCAAGACCGGCGCGAAGGGACCGAGCCCGAAGAAGCTCGTAGACGCTCTCACCGCCGCCGGCGGCGATCTCCGCCCGTTCGTCACGCCGAAGGCAGGCAGCCTGACCGGCTGGATCGAACGCGAAGCCCGCGAGGAGGGTATCGAACTCGGGCCGGGCGCCGCGAAGGAGATCGCACAGCGGCTCGGGGCGTTCGTCGTGCAGGGCGACGTCGAGCGCCGCAACCAGACGTGGATGGCCGTCCAGGAACTGGCCAAGCTGGCGCTCTACCGGGAAGCCGGCCAGGTGACCGTGGACGACGTGCGGGCCCTCGTGCCCGAGGCGATCCCGGCCTCGGTCTGGGCGTTCGGCGACGCGGTCGGCGATCGCCAGCGCGACAAGGCCCTGGACCTGCTGGCCCGCCTCCTGGACGTGACCGCGGAGCCCATCCTGACGACCATCCTGCACCGGCGCATCCGCGAGCTGCTCGAGATGCACGACCGGATCGCGTCAGGGGAGCGGCTACCGGCCGCCGCGAAGGCGATGGGGATCAACAGCGACTTCCGCGCCCAGACCCTCGCCGGTCAGGCGCGCAACTGGGCCGTCCCGGAGCTGCACGCGGCGCTGGACGGCGTGCTGGAACTCGATGCGATGGTGAAGGGGGCCCCGGATACCGGGCAGGATGCGGCGCAGCGGCGACTCGCGTTCACGCTCTGGGTGATGGATCACGTGGGCCGGGCCCCGGTGGCCGTGATGGCAGGGCGGTCCGGCTAGGGGGCGAGCGTCGCTCGCGGGACCCGGATCAGTCGGCGGAGGACCAGGCCTGTTCCTGGACGACCAGGTCGCTTTCGATCGCGAAGACGCAGCGGCCTTCGCCGAGGTCCAGCAACTCGATCAGGTCCGGATCGATGTAGAGCTGCGAGCAGTCCTCGCAGAGCCCGCCCGGGATGCCGAAGCAGAGACGCTCGCTGCGGTCGGGCAGGCGGAACGTCGTGTCGAAACGGGTCGTGATGAGCCGTCGCTCACAGGCAGGGCATCGATCTCGTAGGCGGGACATGTGGGGATGCTAGGAGCGGGCACCTCCGAGCGGGCATGACCCCAAGGTACCCCCACCCCCCTAGTACCCACCTAGTCGCACACGCGTGGGATCGACGAGCAGGGCTGGCGCCCGAGCGGCGGCGACGCCCGGTGTGCCCGGCCGCACCGGGCCCGACGGCGGCCGGCGCCCCGGCCCGATCATGCTGTCCAGCCGCGTGATGGCTGGTACGCGCATTCGTCCGGCCCTTCGCGGGCTCGAAGCGGGCGATCGCCTCTCATCCAGCCACGCCATGGCTCACGACGATGCCGATCGGACCGGACTCATCCGTACCAGCCGCCGTATGGCTGGGCAGCACGAGAGGGTCCACTGGGGCGCCATACCAGCCTTGTGGTGGCTAGGCAGGACGGGATGCGACCCACGCGGGTGCGCCGAGCGGTCGGGTGACGTGGCTGCGACTCGCGCGCAGTCCGGTGACGCCGGCCCGGGCCTATTGGACGCGGAGGATCGTCTTCGCTTCGGCCCAGTGCTTCTCGAGGCCGTAGTAGTCACGCTCGGGCGGGGTCAGGATGTGGACGACCACGGACCCGTAGTCGAGCAGGACCCAGTGCGAGATCGGCGTGCCCTCACGCCCGAACGGCTTGGTCTTCTCGTCGCGGAGTGGCCCGACGATCCCGTCCGCGATCGCATCGAGCTGGCGCTCCGACCCACCCGAGCAGATGACGAAGTAGTCCGCCAGGGTCGTCAGGGCCGTGAGGTCGAGCAGCACGATGTCGGCGGCCTTCTTGTCCTCGGCCAGCTCGACGATGCGCCGGGCGAGCTCGAGCGGATCGCGCTCCTGCCGGCTCGGGCGCGTGGCGCGCTTGGGCATCCCGTCGGCGCTGGGCGTCTCCGCGCTGGGCGTCTCAGCGCTGGGCGTATCCGCGCTGGGCGTTTCGGCGTCGGGCTGCTCGGTCGTCTCGACGGGTGGCGTGGCTTCCGTCACGGTCAGGGGGTCCTCCTCGGGTCTCGATAGAGTGCATGGTCCTCGATATGGGCGGCGACCGCATCGGGCACGAGGTAGCGCAGGGATCGTCCGGCCGCGGCCCGGGCGCGCAGGTCGGACGCCGAGAGGCGCAGACGCGGGCCATCCAACAGCACGACCCGGTCCTCGAGGCCGGGGAAGTCCCGCGCCACGGCCTCCGGCGTCGCGTCCGGGAAGCCGTCCCGCGGCGCCACGGCGACCGTGGCGAGCGCCAGGATGCGGAGCGGCTCGCGCCAGCCGGCGAAGTCGGCGAAGGCCTCGGCCGAGACGATCAGCACCAGGTCGGGCGGGTCGCCCGCCGCGAGGCGCTCCGATCGCAACGTCTCAAGCGTGTCCACCGTGTACGACGGGCCGTCGCGGTCCAGCTCGATGCGGCTGGCGGCGAACGCCGGGTTGTCGGCGATCGCGAGTTCCAGCATGGCCAGACGGTCCGCGCCGGGCGTGATCGTCCGGGTCCGCTTGTGCGGCGGGATCCCGGCCGGGATGAACAGGACCCGATCGAGCTCGAACGCTTCGCGGGCCTCCTCGGCGACCGCAAGATGCGCGATGTGGATCGGGTCGAAGGTGCCGCCGAGGATCCCCAGCGCGCCGCGGCTCACGCCCCGGACCGCGGTCATCGATCCTCCCAGGGATCGTTCCCCCACTCCAGCTCGGCAGGACCGATACGGACGAGGTCGCCGGTCGCGATCCCGACTCGCCGCAGTTCGGTATCGATGCCCATCTTGGCCAGGTTGCGCTGGAATCGTTCGGCCGACTCCTCGACGTCGAAGTTCGTCTGGGCGGCGATGCGCTCGATGCGAGCCCCTCGGACGCGATAGACCCCGGCCTCCTCCAGTTCGACGAGGAAGCCGTCGCCCATCGCGGAGATGCGGTGGACCACGACGCCCGACGGCTCGGGCGGCTCGGCGAGGCCGGCGACATCGGGCAGCATCTCGGCGAGGCGGGTCCGCAACGCGTCGAGTCCCTGGCCATCCATGGCGGAGATCGCCTCGACGGCGAGACCTTCGGCATCGCGGGCACGTCGGAAGGCCGGCCACGCCTCGATGGCGGCCGGCCGGTCCATCTTGTTGAAGGCGACGAGCATCGGCGTCTCGAGCAGGGCCGGGTCGTGGGCTCGCAGTTCCTCGCGGATGACCCCGAACTCCCACTCCGGGTCGCGGCCGGAGCCGTCGACGATATGGACGAGGATCCGGGTCCGTTCGACGTGACGCAGGAAGGCGTGGCCGAGTCCTGCGCCGTCGCTCGCCCCCTCGATCAACCCGGGCACGTCCGCGATCGTCGGCCGGCGCTCGTCCTCGTCGCCGAGGTCCATGACGCCGAGGTTGGGCTCGAGCGTCGTGAACGGGTAGTCGGCGATCTTCGGGGTCGCGGCGGTGAGGGCCGCGAGGAGCGTGGACTTGCCCGCGTTGGGCAGCCCGACCAGCCCGATGTCGGCGATGAGGCGCAGTTCCAGTCGCAGCCAATGCTCCACACCGGGCTCGCCCTTCTGGGCGTGCTTGGGAGCCTGGTGGGTGGAGGTCTTGAAGTGCGTGTTGCCGAGCCCGCCGCGGCCGCCGCGCGCGACGATCGTCTCCTGGCCGACGGCGACCAGGTCGCCCAGCAGCTCGCCCGAGTCGTCGTCGTAGATGGCCGTCCCCGGCGGGACGTCGAGATACAGGTCCGTGCCGGCCTTACCGTGCCGCCGCGACCGCTCGCCGCGGCCGCCCGAGGTCGCCTTGAAATGGTGCTTGAAGCCGAAGTCGCGCAGGGTGGTCTGGCCGGCATCGACCCGCAGGTAGACCGAACCGCCACGACCGCCGTCGCCGCCGTCGGGACCGCCGCGCGGCACATGGGCCTCCTGGCGGAAGGTCGCGGCGCCGTCCCCGCCGTCACCCGCCCGGACCCAGATCTTCACACGGTCGAGGAACATCAGGGAGAGTCTCGCACAGCCGACCGCGGGGTCGACCGCCAGGGCACGACCGGGATCAGATCCGGCGACGTCCTACAGGTAGCCGAGCGGATTGACGCGCGTGCCGCCGTTCCACACCGGGCCGATCCAGACCTCGAAGTGCAGGTGCGGCCCGGTCGCGTTGCCGGTCTGCCCGATCCGGCCGACCTGCGTTCCGCGCCCGACGGACTCGCCGCGCCCGACGGTGATCGCGGACATGTGGTTATAGGTCGTGTACAGGTTGGAGCCGTGGGAGATCCAGACCTGGTAGCCGCCGCCGTTGTCCTTCCATCCGGCGAAGATGACGGTCCCGCCGGCGGCCGCCCGGACCGTCGAGCCGTAGTCCGCCGCGATATCGATCGCCCAATGGCCGTAGTGGAAGTACTGGCTGATGTAGTTGTTGCCGCCGACGACCGGCCACAGCATCGCGCCGCCGGTGTAGGTGTGCGGCTGGTGGGCGGTGCCCCCGCCGCCGCCGCCGCTCGACGGGTGGTGCGTGACCGTGGTCGTCGTGACCGTGGGCTTCGGCTTCGGTGTCGCGATGCCCTTGCCGGCCGCGTTCGGGACGACCAGGACCTGGCCGACGACGAGGTTCGGATCCTGGATCCCGTTCTCGGTCAGGATGTCCGTCGGGTCCACGCCGTAGCTGTCGGCGATCGACTGGAGCGTGTCTGTCGACTTGACCGTGATGACGAGACCGGTGACCGGCGGGATCGTGAGGACCTGTCCGATGTGGAGGTCGTCCTTGGACTTGAGGTCGTTGGCCCACCAGATGGTCATCATCGAGACGTCGAACTTGCGGGCGATCCCGGTGAGCGTGTCGCCCGAGCGCACCTTGTAGCTCCGCAGGAGCGCCTTGCCGTCGGCAACGGTCGTGTCGACCGCCACGGGCTTCAGGAGCGTGCCGTCCTCGAGGAACGGGCCCTGGACCACGTGCGCGTCGTCGATCAGGGCATTGGCCGCCGCGAGCTCGGCGGAGATGGCTGCGTCGCTCGGGTAGGCGCCATCGACCGAACCCGTGCCGTTCTGGTCGTTCTGGTTCGTGTCGCCGCCGACTGCGAGCCGGGGTGCCGTGCCGTCCCCGGACGGGCCGCCCGTGGGGCCGGAGCTGTTGGCCGAGACGCTGGCGACCGAGGCGATGAGGACGATCCCCGCGACCGAGACGGCGAGGATGCGCTCCTGGCCGATCCGACCCATGAGACTCCGGCCGACAGGTCGTGCGGCGGGGATGGCGCGACGGCGACCGGCGGCGGGCAGGAGGTGTGCGGCACCGGCGACGTCACGCAGCCGGCCCCGGATCGCGGCAGCCATGGGGAGGCTGCGGGTCGAGGTGGTCGCGGGTGTCGGGGCTTCGCTGCTAGGTCGACGCAGTCGTCCGATGACGCGCTGGACGCCGACCGGTGCGTTGAGCAATACGGTCTCCTGGCGTATGGACGGTCAAGGGTGCGCGGCGCTGGGGATGGGGTTGCCGGGTGGACCGTCCAAGGGTCGCGGATTCGAGCTGGGGTCTCTGCTTCGCGGCCGAACGCCCGTTAACGACGGGCTAACGACATCTAGGGAACCGTACCACGGTGTCGAAGAACGGCGCAAACGTTCGCGGGGGTCCCGGGGCAAGCTCGCGGTGCGTCGCGACAACGCCTGTGCCGCGGAGCCGCCTAGGAGTCGAGGTTCTTCGTCAGCGAGGCGAGGAATTCGGCGTTGGTCTGGGTCTTGGCCAGCCGGTTCAGCAGGATCTCGATGCCCTCGTTGGCACCGACCGCGGACAGCATCCGGCGCATCGTCCAGACCATCTTGAGCGTGCCGTCCTCGAGGAGCAGCTCCTCGCGGCGGGTGCCCGACCGCTGGACGTCGATCGACGGGAAGATGCGCTTCTCGGCGAGCTTCCGGTCGAGGATGAGCTCCGAGTTGCCCGTGCCCTTGAACTCCTCGTAGATGACGTCGTCCATGCGCGAGCCCGTGTCGACGAGGCAGGTGCCGATGATCGTCAAAGAGCCGCCCTCCTCGATGTTGCGGGCGGCGCCGAAGAACCGCTTCGGCGGGTACAGGGCGATCGGATCGAGGCCGCCGGACAGCGTCCGGCCGGACGGCGGGAGGGCCAGGTTGTAGGCGCGGGCGAGGCGGGTGATCGAGTCGAGCAGGATGACGACATCGCGGCCGGTCTCGACCTGGCGCTTGGCGATCTCGAGCGCCATCTCGGCGACGTGCGTGTGGTTCTCGGTCGGCTCGTCGAAGGTGGAGCTGATGACCTCGCCCTTGACGCTGCGGCGCATGTCCGTGACTTCCTCGGGACGCTCGCCGATGAGGGCGACCATCAGGAGGATCTCCGGGTAGTTGGCGCTGATGCCGTTGGCGATCTGCTTGAGGAGCATCGTCTTGCCGGCCTTCGGCGGGCTGACGATGAGCGCGCGCTGGCCCTTGCCGATGGGGTTGACCAGGTTGATCAGCCGCTGGCTCAGGTTCTTTGGATCCGTCTCCAGGTTGATCAGGACGTCCGGGTGGACCGGGGTCAGGTCGCCGAAGACGGGCCGCCGCCGGGCGGTCTCGGTGTCGACGCCGTTGACCGAATCGACCCGCAGCATGCCCCAGTACTTCTCCGCCTCGCGCGGGGCGCGCACGGCGCCAGCGACCCGGTCGCCGATGCGCAGGCCGAATCGACGGACCTGGCTGGAGCTGACGTAGACGTCGTCCGGACTGGGCAGCAGGCCGTGGCGGCGCATGAACCCGAAGCCCTCGTCGACGATGTCGAGGATGCCGCTGGCGTAGTCGTGGCCGGCTCGC
>Ga0302323_100004284_pt1 | contig 11618 bp, 8 predicted proteins | sample Fen_T0_3_FD_201950 | JGI IMG/M metagenome (GOLD analysis project Ga0302323, IMG submission 201950) | Peat permafrost microbial communities from Stordalen Mire near Abisko, Sweden - Fen_T0_3 | ecosystem: Environmental > Terrestrial > Soil > Wetlands > Permafrost | place: Sweden: Abisko... | reverse complement strand
GGCCGAATGATGCGCGTGTCCGGCGCCGTCGAACGCCTACACGATGTCACGCTGGAGGCGCGCTTGATCCAAGAGCGCACCTGGCTGAAAGACATGGTGGCGGCACAAAAAGCCGGCACATTGTTTCTGTTCCGGATCCCACACGGCGAGGTCCACAACTGGACCATGGCCACCAACCTTCACGAACGAGAACAAATTCCGCTGCGCTTCTAGCGACAAGCGCATTGAGTGTGCCGCCAGCCAGCGCAGGGCGCGGGGCGGGCGACGCCCAATGCCAGCACGACGCCGGTCTGGATCTTTCGACATTCCTTGCTCATAATCGCATCATGTCAAACGACGGTACTTGCCTCCGTACTTCCGGCACGAGTCGGCTCGTTCTCTCCGTCGCCATCGCATGGCTTGCGGCGTGCGGCCGCGAGCCACTGATGACCAACACCGGCGGCGGTGAGCCAGCCCTATCGGGTGGCACCACCGCCATCGCCACCGGCGGCACTTCCAGCGTAGCCACCGGGGGCGCGGCTGGCGAAGAGGCAACCAGCTCGGGCGGATATCTGGCCGGCGGCGCGGCTGGGACAACGTCCGCTTTCGGCGGTACGGCCGGCGCTGCCAAGGGCGGCGCGGCCGGGACAACGCCCGCTTTCGGCGGCGCGGCCGGCGCGGCCAAGGGCGGCGCGGCCGGGACACCGCCCGCTTTCGGCGGTGCGGCCGGCGCTGTTGCGGGCGGCGCTGGCGGAACGCCCGGTGCCGGCGGCTCCCAGAAGCCACAGTCATGCACGGGCGTGGTGTGCAGCCCCATTCCGTCGTCCTGTAGAAAGCTGATCCAAGAACCGGGGGCTTGTTGTCCCACGTGCACGGATACGGGGTGCAGTCCTTGTCCCGCTCTGACCTGCCCCACCGGAACACATCAAGAGACCCTTGCCGGTGACTGTTGTCCAAGCTGCGTGGCCAACCCGCCCGATCCATGCCTCCAGGGCAAGCAGAACTACGCCGCCTTCCGCCAGCAGCTTTTCGATAAGTACGCATCGAGTGGATGCAAGAACAGCTCGGACTGCATCCTGGTTTTCGAAGGCAACGCATGCGCCCAGGTTTGCAGTGTGCCGCTGCCAACGACGCTTGCCTCGAGCTTTGCGTCGAACCTGTTCAGCATTGCGGCCACTGACTGCGCGACTTGCCCGCCACCAGCGACGACTATCTGCGCTGCCATGACCGCGGCATGCCTGAATGGCAAGTGTGTTGCGACTAGCGCGCTTTAGGCCTTCGCGAGCGGAGCTAGCGGCGGGTCGCACCGCCATCGCTCGTTCGTATTGATGTGAAAGACACTTCACCTTGAAGTGAATGGGCTGGCGCCAAGCATCGCCAGCGCCGCAAGCCATTGAATTCATGGCCCTCCCATTGCTGGCGCGGAATGTGCCTTCGGTACGTGGCGATGAAAGTCGTTCGGCAACTGGCGAAAACCAGGGCGAAGCGAACATTTCCCAACCCAACCGAGGCCAAAACCATGACCACGCAGCAACTTGCATCTCAGATTGTCCCCGGAGGCACCATGCGGTCCTCCAGGTTCGTCGCGATAGTTCAAACCATCATGCTGGCAGCCGTGCTGGGATCCTGTGGTCCGCAGGGTTCAGATCCCGCCGTCCGGCAAGGTCTTTCGATTTCCATCAAGGACGCTGTCGGGGCCCCTGTCGCGGCCAGGACCTTGGGTCCAGACACAGTCATGGTCCCGGCCTCGTATACAATCACGGGAACCGGTCCGAATGGCGCCTCGTTCGCCGTTACCACCATCGGGGATAGCGTGTCCGAACCCTCGCTCGCTTTGGGAGCATGGACGATCGCTGTAAGCGCGAGCAACGCCAGCGGCATCCTCATCGGAACGGGAACGTCGACCGCCGAGGTGAACAACGGAGCGATGACCTCGGTAACGATCGCAGTCACGCCCATTTCAGGCACCGGCACGCTGTCCCTCGGCATTCAATGGCCACCGGCAAAGGTGCGGGTGCCATCGATCGTTGCGACCCTAGCCCCGGCCCTGGGCAACGCCCAAAGCATCCCCTTCGTCATCACCGGGGCCAGCGCGGCCTACTCGGATCCGACGCTAGGCAACGGTTACTATGTCCTCAGCTTCGCCCTCTACGACGACGGGATCGTCGTGGCGGGGGCCGTAGACGTGGTTCGCATCGTCGCCAACCAATCGACTGCGTTCACCTATGCCCTTTCCACGGTGAATGTCACGGGGGGTTCGCTCCAGGCCAGCGTCAATCTCAACCTCTACGACCCATTGACCGTCAGCATCGCAGGCGCCAGTTCACCCATCGTGCGAAGCGCATCCCTGTCGCTGGTAGCCAGCGTGCTCGGCTACGCCGACAGTCTCGACTATCGCTGGTACATCAATGGTGCCAGCGACGGAACCGGACAGACCTACGCCTTCGGACCCAACAAAGCCTTGGGTAGCTACCGTATCGATGTCGTCGCCTTCAGCGCCGACGGGCTGCGGGCGGGCAGCGCGACGACGACCATTCAAGTCGCCGTGGCAGGGCCCGCGACGGTCAACCTGGGGACCGCGCGCGATTTCGTGATCCTGGGCGGCTTGGGCGTTTCAATCGGCGCGAACGGCAGCGTGACGGGAAATATCGGCCTCGACGCGGCCTCCATTAGCCTGGTCGGCTTCGACGCCGTCATGGACAGCTCGAACGCCTACTCGACCTCCACCTTGGTCAGCGGAAAGCTGTATGCGGCCGACTATGCGGGTTCGACGCCCGCCATCCTGGCCACTGCCTACGCCGACAAGACCGCCGCATCGAGTGATATCGCCAGCCGGTTGGCAGCCGACGGAACCGACATCGGCGCCGGCGTCCTGGACGGACAGGTCCTTCCCCCGGGCCTCTATGTCTGGAACGGCGCCCTGTCGATAACGAACGACATTACGTTAAGTGGCGGTCCCGATGACGTCTGGATCTTCAAGATGGACGGCGGCCTGACGGTCGGCATCGGCAAGACAGTCCACGTGACTGGCGGAGCCAATCCCAAGAACATCTTCTGGTACGCGACCGGTGCAGCCTCGTTCGGGGCAAACGCGGGATTCGAAGGCATCCTATTCTCCGACTCCGCCATCATCACTGGCGTCGGTGCCACCGTAAACGGCAGGTTGTACGCGCAGACGACGGTCACCCTGGGCGGCGGCAGCACGGTGGTACAGCCCTCGCTGTAGTTTGCCCAAAGCGTGAAGGTGCGGCCGCTCCGTAGACGCTAGAAAATCGTCTGCAAGGCGAAGGTAACCGTCTGGTCGAAGCCCGCGGGCGCAAAGCCGAAGCCGGCGTAGATATCCAGGGCGAACGTGTCAAGCAGCAGCAGGTGCACACTTGGACCGAAGGCATCGACCACGGTTGGGCGCTGGATGGGTCGGCTGCGATCTCTGAACAGCGATGTGTCGTGGAACACGCCGAGCGCGAACCAATCACGCCACAGGTGCACGCGATAGGCCGTTTCCACTTGGGCAGCTTGGCGAACCCAATACTTGTTGCCGAAGAACACGCGCTGGTAGTCTCCGGCCAATTGCATCTCGTCCCAAAAACGCACATCCCCCGCCAGCTGGGCGCCCCGACCGCGGACAATGAAGCGGTGCCGGCCCACGCTCACCACCTCCTGGCCGGTCAGCGTGGTCACGACCAGCCATTTCTGAACGTTCGACGTGGCGGTGTCGAGTTGCAAGTGCATCCAGGGCCGCTGGTCGCGTTGCACGACAAGGGCGCGCGGATCCAGGTTGACCACCAGCCGAAATAGGGCCCGCACCGATTCCAAATCGCCCAGCGCCGGGTTGCCCGTCGGGCTGGTCGACCCGCGCTGCACCTGAAAGATGCTGACCACGTCGGCGCCCGCGCCAAGCGACGCTTCCAAGTAGGGTCGAATGAACACCAACGCCGGCACCGTCGTGCTGCGCAAAAAGTCGTAAGTGCTGATGGCCAAGTCCGGTCGATCGAATTGAGACAGGTACAGCGATGTCTCCAGCCGTAGCGCCAGCCGTCCCTGCAACCGACGTGGCAGGCGGTAGGCGGCGTCGAACCCGCCGTGCACCCAGCGCAGGCGCGGCTCTTCCTCCGTCAGGTAACGCCGGTAGGGGAAGGCGAACTCGACCCTGGTGAACAGTCGGTCGTCGGCGAGCAGCAGGCCGGCACGGTGGTAGGACAGCGCGGGCACGACACCCCAAGCGGCACTGACCGAGACATCCAGCGACCAGCCCAAGAATTCGCGCGAAACCACGTAGATCTGGAGCAGTCGATCGGGAACCATGGCACCAAAGGGCGCGATCTGGGACTCGCCAAGATCTCGAACCCGGTACGTGATGTTGACCAAACCGTACTTTTCTTTCAGCTGCTGCAGGGCGTGCTCTACGGTCGGCTTGTGAAACACGTCGCTCGGCAGGTTGAGGCTGAGCCGAAAGAGCGCCGCCCCCACGCCGCCAACACCAACGAAGGCCACATGCATGCGGCCCGGATCGACGTGGATCCAGATCAGCTTGTCTTCTTCCAGGCTGAACCACGCACGCGCGTAGTCGTAATCGGCCGCATGGTAGATCTGCACGATGCGGTTACAAGCGGCCGCCGTCCACTCAGCCAGGTGGGAGTCATCGGCCGGGACCGGCCATACAGCGTCGTGCAAGACTTCGCTGGAAAGGATCGATCCAGTGATCTGGACACGAACCTTCGACGGCAGTTTCGCCGCATCGGCAACCACCCCTGCGTCGAAGGGGGATCCGCTGGCCTGGGCGTCGGCATCCGACCCTCCTCGGGACGCGGCGGGAAAAGCGAGGACCAGCCCCGCCAGCAAAACGAATTGCACCCGCCGCGTGGGACGAACTCGGCCACGCAACGGGTTGCGGTTACCGCGACAGGCTCCTAGCGTCGACGCCTCCAGTAGTAGCCGCCGCCACCGCCAAACAGAAGGATGCCTAGGACGACCAAGACAATCAGTGTGCTGGTGCTCATGGTTTTGCCTTTCCTTTCAGCCTCTCTTCGCAGGACACTGCTCTGGGTGCATCTTTCGGGCCGGTCGACCTGCCCCGCCCAAGAGGCAGGTGGAGCCTCTGGCAAGCAACGCACGCCACGCCAGAGCCCATCGTATTGATGGGTCATCCCATCATCGTGACCGATTCAAGGGTCGACAGGGTCGCGGCGGCGGCGCCAAACACCCGGCGAGATAAGGCCCCATCCGTTTCGCCGACGTTGGCTTCCCCTTTGCTTATCCGCTGGAGCGTCTGATGGAGACACCGAATGCCGTTCAGCACCCACCTGGCCCGCCCCACGGGATCAGCGCTCCGGATGTCGCGGACCTGCTCGCAAAGGCTCGTGCCGACGTCGATACATTGCTGAAGCAGCTCGATTCTCGCCTCGTCGGTCTGAGCGAAACCGAAGTCAATTCCCGCCTGAAGCAGGTTGGTGCCAACGAAATAGCTCGGCAAAAACGCCAATCGGGCATGCTCCGCCTGTTGAGCAACATCAGCAATCCACTGGTCTTGCTGCTAATCGTCTTGGGCGTCATTTCCTTCCTGACGGGTGACCACCGGGCAACGGTGGTGATCTTCGTCATGGTGGTCCTGGGCGTGGTGTTGCGGTTCTTCCAGGAGCTGCGCGCCGACAATGCGGCGGCGAAGCTGCAAGCGATGGTCGGCAACACAGCGACGGCGGCGCGCGACGGGAAAGACCAAGAAGTGCCGCTGAAGATGTTGGTGCCGGGCGACATCATTCGGCTCGCGGCTGGCGACATGGTGCCGGCGGACGTGCGCGTTCTCTCCGCCAAGGACCTATTCTTGAATCAGGCAGCGCTGACCGGCGAAGCCCTGCCGGTGGAAAGAAAGGCATCTCCGGCAGCGGCGGACAGTCAGAACCCGCTGGAGATCTGCAACCTGTGCTTCTTGGGCTCCAACGTGGAGAGTGGTTCTGCAACCGCCGTGGTCGTCCACACCGGCAATCGGACCTACTTTGGCTCGCTCGCCGCCGGCATCCTCGGTCGGCGCCAATCGACCAGCTTCGATCTCGGCATCAATAAGTTCACCTGGCTCATGATCCGCTTCATCGCCGTCATGGTTCCGGCCGTCTTTCTCATCAACGGATTCTTTCGCCACAACTGGTTGGATGCGTTCCTGTTTGCCATGGCAGTGGCAGTCGGGCTGACCCCCGAGATGTTGCCGATGATCGTGACTGTCAACCTGTCGAAGGGCGCCCTGGCCATGGCACGCAAGAAGGTCATCGTCAAACGCCTGAACGCCATCCAGAATTTTGGCGCGATGGACGTGCTGTGCACCGACAAGACGGGCACCCTCACCCAGGGCAAAATCCTGCTCGAAAAGCATCTCGACATCAACGGCGATCCCAACGAGAAGGTGCTGCACTACGGTTACCTGAACAGCTACCACCACACCGGCTTGAAGAACCTGCTCGACGAAGCCGTCCTCAAGCACGAAGAGCTGGAGGATCGCCTCAAGGCGAAGGACGAGTTCCGCAAGATCGACGAGATTCCCTTCGACTTCGTTCGGCGCCGGATGTCGGTCGTCGTGGAAGACAAGACCGGCTTGAACACACTGATCTGCAAGGGCGCGGTCGACGAGGTCCTCAGTCAGTGCACCCGTGTCGATGTCCAGGGCAAGATCATCGCCGTCGAACCCGAACACGACAGCAAACGCCGGCAAATAGCCGACGACCTCAATGGGCAGGGCTTCCGCGTGATCGCCGTGGCCTACAAAGAGATGCCGGGGGCCTCCGATGACCCTGTCTATGCCGTCAAGGACGAGGCGGATCTGATCCTGCTGGGCTTCCTTGCCTTCCTCGATCCGCCCAAGGAAAGCGCCAGCGAGGCACTGAAACGGCTGCATGGTTTGAATGTGACGGTCAAGGTGCTGACCGGCGACAATGAGATCATCACCGCCCATATCTGCAAGGAAGTGGGCATGCCCGTCGAGCACCTCTTGCTCGGCTCGCAAATCGAAGGAATGAGCGAATCGGACCTGGCCACGGCCGCCAATGCGACGAGCGTCTTTGCCAGGCTGGCTCCCGCCCACAAAGAACGCATCATTCGCGCCCTGCAGAGCCAGGGCCACGTGCTGGGCTTTTTGGGCGACGGCATCAACGACGCGCCAGCCCTGAAGGCCGCTGACGTCGGCATCTCGGTGGACAGCGCCGTGGACATCGCCAAGGAGTCATCCGACATCATCCTGCTCGAGAACAACCTCTTGGTGCTCGAACAGGGCGTGCTGGAGGGACGGCGCGTGTTCGGAAACATCGTCAAGTACATCAAAATGGCGGCCAGCTCTAACTTCGGCAACATGTTCAGCGTGGTGGGCGCCAGCGCTTTCCTGCCCTTTCTGCCCATGCTGCCCATCCAAGTCCTGACCACCAATCTCCTCTACGACTTCTCCCAGACGACGATCCCCACCGACGGCGTGGATGCCGACTGGCTGACCAAACCGCGGCAGTGGACCATTGGCAAGATCCTGCGCTTCATTCTGGTCCTTGGGCCCATCAGCTCCATCTTCGACTATCTGACGTTCTTTCTGATGCTTTATGTCTTCAAGTGCTGGAACAACCCAGCCCTGTTCCGCACGGGTTGGTTCGTCGAGTCGCTCTTTACCCAAACCCTGATCATCCATGTCATTCGTACCAACAAGATTCCCTTCATCCAGAGCCGAGCGAGTTGGCCGCTGACCATCACTTCCCTTGCCATCGTCGCCGCCGGGGCCTGGCTGACCGTCTCACCGCTGGCAAACACCCTTGGGTTCGTGGCGCTGCCACTGACTTTTTGGCCATTTCTGGCCCTCATGCTGCTCGGCTACGCCTTGCTGACCCAGGTGGTAAAGACCTGGTTTGTCCGTCGCTTTGGTGAATAGGTCGACGGCAGGCCTAGTCCCTGCCCCTCAAAAAGCGTTGTCGAAGGCGCTGTCGAGCACCGGTTTCACGGCTGCGAACAGAGTGGCACCGACATTGCCGTCGGCCTCGATGGCCACCAGCGCACCATAGCCGCGCCCAAGGTCGAGCCACGGAAAGGCGCCGTAGAGCCCGGGATCGGCCAAGAGGCCGGGCTGGTCGCGATCGATCCACCAGCCGAGACCGTAGCCCGCGAAAGCCGAGTCGCTGCCGCCATCGACACCTGTCCTTGCTGGTTGCTTCCCCCGCATTCCACCGTTGCACTGGCCAGCGCCAGCCCAGCGAGCAGCATGGCGGCGCTCCTTCCGATCGATGCTGGTATCTCTCCGTGGTTCGTCATCGCGATCCTCTCCATGCAGTGGACACAGCGGCGCCCCGGAACAGAAAGCCAATCCACGTGCGCCCGAACCCGAGGCGCCAACGCGGCCAAGATGCGCCCAGCGAGCTAGACCGGCGCGCCGAAGAGCGGGCCGAGCTAGCTGATCAAGTGAGTGAACGTGTCCTTGAACCCTGAAGCGCGCTATCCTCTTCCTAAGAGTGCCGCCATGCATAGCGCCAAAGAAACCGTCCGCCGTCTTCTTGATGACCTCCCCGACAACGTCTCCCTGGAGGACATCCAATACCATATCTACGTCCGCGAGAAGGTCGAACGCGGCCTGCGCGATGTTGAAGCCGGGCGAGTGGTCGACCAGGACGAGGCCAAGCGACGGATGGCCAGGTGGCTTGGCGAGTAGGATGGACAGAAGCCGCGCTCGAGGATCTAAGCGCGACTGCGCAATACATCGCCCGCGACAGCGCTCGCTATGCGAGCACTTTCACTCGCAATGCCTTCGCCGCATCCGACACGCTGACCGAGTTCGCTAACTGTGGCCGCGGGGTACCCGAGTTCGGTGATCAGTCGATCCGCGAACTCTTCCTTGGCAGCCACCGGATGATCTACCAGGTCACCGCCGAAAGGGTCCTCATTCTCGGATTGGTCCACGGTGCCCGCGATCTAGCGGCCATGTGGCTGCGGGAGAAGCGCAAAGATGAAGGTGAGCCCTGACGAAGTCGATCGAAGGATCGAAGCAAAGCTGGACAGCAGAGATCGGGCGACAAGCCCGATGCGAAGGAAGTTCACACAGACGTCGCGAAACGTCCTCGCGCACGGCCCGTCCGGTGAAAGAGCGCGCTCACCCTGCCCCCGGCCGAATTGCTAAGAGCGAAGTGGTGATGGCCTTGTCTCAGGCTCATGGTCCCACTCCAAGTGCAACTGCCCGCCGAAACCTGCTCCGCACTTCGTCGATCTCCCGACGAAATGGCGGGCGCTCTGTGTGTTGCCGCCGCCGTCCACTGGTTCGCGCACGGCCTCATCTCGCAGGATCGCGCCGCGCAACTGGCCGGGCTTGACCGAACAGATTTCATCTTGGCCCTGTCCCCATGCAGCGAACCGGATTCCACCGGCGCGAGACGAACACGACTTTCGGGGAGTGGCATACGGCAATCCTGCCGCGGAAGGCGACTTTTCGGTGGTGGAGTAACGCCCTCCGCTGGGCGAGCAAGACGTCGACCTGGGCGAGCAAGACGTCGACCTGGGCGAGCAAGACTTCGACCTGGGCGAGCAGGACTTCGGCCTGGGCGAGCAGGAACTCCGGCGTGGGCGAGCAGGACTTCGGCGTGGGCGAGCAAGACTTCGGCGTGGGCGAGCAGAACGTCGGCGTGGGCGAGCAGGACTTCGGCGTGGGCGAGCAGAACGTCGGCGTGGGCGAGCAGGACTTCGGCGTGGGCGAGCAGGACTTCGGCGTGGGCGAGCAAGACTTCGACCTGGGCGAGCAAGACTTCGACCTGGGCGAGCAGGACTTCGGCGTGGGCGAGCAAAGGGATTTCCATGGTTTAGGGGACGTTGCGCGCCCGGGCACGAAACGACCCTAGCCAGGTATCCGGGCGCGGTCTCGTGCGGCCGACGAACTGTGGGGCAAGCGCCCGTGGCAATCACGAAGGCGGTGAATCAATGGACCCGGCTTGGGAAAAGCAGAAGCTCCGTCCGCTCGAGTCCTTCGTGCAGCACAAATCAACTTGGCCTCCAGCGGGCGCAGACCAACCGGCAGGGCACTCGCCATCGAGAAAAGGCGGATGTGGGTAAGCCCCGGGGTAGCAAGGGTTGGAGCATATACCGAATGGCGCCGATGCATGCTACTGTGGTGCGTTGTCGAAAGGCGGGTCGCGACCGGCGCATGTGCCCGATGGACTGGCGCAGACGCTCGCGCCGCAGGAATCTGACCTTCTTGCAAACCAAGATCGATTCGAAGCCGTAGTGAAATGGGGTGCTCGCACCATCATGAAGAAGAGAACACGAACAATCGAAGAGAGCGCTTTTCGCGCCAAGCGCGGCGAGGCGGCTCTCACGGAGGGGCACCCCGCCATGACACGCGTGCGACTGCTGTGCCTGACTTCGATGTTGCTGTCGCCGTCGGCCGAGGCGGCCACGGTCCTCTACACTTTGGCCATCGGCCACAACGGGCTTCCCCCGGGCGCGCCTGCTGAAGGTCTCGCCGAGCTGAGCTTCGCCGACGACGACGCCCTCGCGATCCACGAGCTGGCCCGCACCGTTGCTCGGCGATCGGTGGTCCTGGCCCTTCCCGACCGTGCGACCCAAGCCCGCTATTCGTCGAGCGGCGAGGCCCGCCCGCCCTCCGTCACCGAGCTCCGTCGCGTGCTCGCGGCGCTGACCTCCGACATCGCCACCTCGGTACGCGCTGGAGACGATGTCGCAGTATGGCTCTTCTACAGCGGCCACGGGTGGCTGGACGAGCAAGGCCACACCAACCTCACCCTTGCCGACGGCGTCCTGTCGCAGAGCATGCTCTACGACGAAGTGTTGCCTGCCCTGCCCGCTCGCGTGGTGCACTTGATGATCGATGCGTGCCATGCGGAAGCCCTGCTTCGCCCACGTGATGCCACTGCCCAAACCGTAGAGGTGTCGGCCGCTGAGATTGCCACCGCCTCTCTCCGCGCACGCCTGGGCCAGCTTCCTCACGTCGGTGTCGTCATGGCGAGCACGCGCAGCGGCCAGGCCCACGAATGGGACGAGTACCAAACCGGGGTGTTTACCCACGAGCTCTTGTCGGGTCTGCGGGGAGGGGCGGATGTCAACCGCGACGGCCAAGTCGAGTACAGCGAAATCGCCGCGTTTCTGGCAGCGGCGAACCGTGGGGTTGCTGACCCACGTGCGCATCTGACCACCTTGGTCGTGGCCCCCGCCCTCTACCCTCGCGCTACCATCATGAACACAGGGGCCGCGCGCCAAGCCGGGCGCTTGCAGGGTCCGGCGCGTCATTTGGGCCGCTTCCAGGTGGATGATCAGCGGGGCAATCGCCTGCTCGATTTGCGCTCCGAAGCGGGCTTCGCGTTCGATGTTGTCGTTCCGGCGGACGAACCGCTCCTGCTAAGCAACGAGAGCGGCGAAGTGAAGCTCGTCGCCAGCGCCGACCGCCCGACAAAACTGGCGGAGATCGCGTTCGGCCGAAGTCACTTGCGCTCGCGCAGCGCCATTGTCGAATCCATGCGTCGGGGGTTGTTCTCGACCGAGTTCGGTCCCTCCTACTACGCCGGTTATGTAGACAATCCCGCCTCGCGCATGATCCCCGTGGACCTGTCGCTGGTCGCGAGCCCCGTCGAAGCGAAAGGCCCATCGACCCGTGAACATCGTGCTGCGACCTGGACGGCCTT
>Ga0302323_100004282_pt1 | contig 11621 bp, 10 predicted proteins | sample Fen_T0_3_FD_201950 | JGI IMG/M metagenome (GOLD analysis project Ga0302323, IMG submission 201950) | Peat permafrost microbial communities from Stordalen Mire near Abisko, Sweden - Fen_T0_3 | ecosystem: Environmental > Terrestrial > Soil > Wetlands > Permafrost | place: Sweden: Abisko... | reverse complement strand
GGCGGGGCAGTCCCGAGCGGCGCACCGGCGGCCTCCGGCGCGCCCGGCGCGACCGGGTCGCCCGTGGCCGGCGCATCGTCGGGCCCGGGGATCCCCGTCGCCACCGTGGCCGATGTCAAGCGTCATGGGACGGCGTCGTTCAAGGTCCCGTTCAACGCTCCGGCGCCCCTGCCATCCGGGGATCCGGGGATCATCGTCCAGCTCGCAGATGGCACGTTCGTCGCGTATGACGCCGTCTGCACGCACGAGGGTTGCACCGTCGAGTGGGACGCCGCGGACAAGGTGATCCTGTGTCCGTGTCACGGCGCGGCCTTCGATCCAGCGAACGATGCCGCGGTCCTGGCCGGCCCGACGAACCAGCCGCTGGCCGCGATCCCCATCACGGTCGACCAGGCGACCGGAAAGATCCTGCTGAAGACCTGAGCGGCAGGCCCGCGCCCGGCGTGGCCGATCCACGCCGCGGGCGGCCGATCCGCGGCCGGGCCGGCCGAGCCACCTACGACCCACCCGCAGGGGCGGTGGATGGCGGTCGTGAGTGCTTATCATCACGCGATCAGGCTGTCATCCAGACGCGACCGGTAGCGAGGAGGGCGACGTGGGCGAGCGGGAGCGCGGGGCGGTGGACGACGCGACGGACGTCCTGCGCGGGCGGATCCATGGGACCGTGGTGGTGTCGGGAGACGACGCCTACGATCAGGCTCGCTCGGTCTGGAACGGGATGATCGACGCCTTCCCGGTGGCGATCGTCCGGGTAGCCGACGTCGAGGACGTCCGCGCGGCTGTCGCCTTCGCGCGCGAGCACGGACTGGCCATCGCGGTGCGTGGGGGCGGGCACAACGTCGCCGGGAACGGGACCGTGACCGGCGGTCTCGTGATCGACCTCGGTGCGCTCGACACCGTCGAGGTCGACCGGAGCCGCGGGACGGTCCGTGTCGGCGGCGGCGCCACCCTCGGCATGCTGGATCGGGCGACGGCCCCACAGGGACTCGTCGTGGCCGGCGGGGTGGTGTCCGAGACCGGCGTCGGGGGCCTCACCCTGGGCGGTGGCGTCGGCTGGCTCACGCGGCGCTACGGGCTGACCATCGACAACCTGGTCGCCGCGGATCTCGTGACCGCCAACGGCGAGTCGGTCCACGTCAGCGACGATCACCTGCCGGATCTGCTGTGGGGACTGAAGGGTGGGGGCGGCAATTTCGGCATCGTCACGGCGTTCGAGTTCCGGGCGCATCCGCTGCCCGACCCGATCTACGCGGGGTCCATCATCCACACTCGGGATCGATGGGTGGAGGCGCTGCGGTTCTACGCCGCGTGGGTCCGCGAGTTGCCGGACGAGATGACCACCATCGCGACCTTCATCACGCCACCGGACGGGATGCTGCCGCCCGACCTGTCGGGACAGCCGGTCCTGCTCATCGGCTTCATGTGGGCGGGTGCGGACCGCGACGCCGGCGAGCGCCTTATCGCGCCGTTGGCGGCGTTCGGCCCGCCGGCCCTCGTCGGGATCGAACCGGTCAGCTGGATCGACTGGCAATCCGCCTTCGATGCCGTCGTCCCGAAGGGCACTCGGGCGTACTGGAAGAACTGCTCTTTCGATCGCCTCGACGCCGCGACCATCGTGACGATCGTCGAGATCGCGGATCGCCGCATGTCGCCGATCACGGGTGTTGATCTCCATCACATGGGCGGGGCGTTCGGTCGGGTCCCGGAGGACGCCACGGCCTTCCCGAACCGCGATGCCGGCTTCTGGTTGAACATGTATGCGATGTGGAACGACCCGGCCGACGACGACAGCAACCGCCGCTGGGCTCGCGAGTCGTGGGCGGCGATGCAGCCGCACGCCGCGGACGGGATGTACGTGAACTTCCTTGGCGCCGATCCGGGCACAGTGGCCGACATCCGCGAGGCGGCTCGGAGCGCCTATGGCGACGACACGCTGGCCCGCCTGACCGCGCTCAAGGACCGCTACGACCCCGACAACGTGTTCCGCCTCAACCACAACATCCCGCCGAGCGGCTGACGCTCGGTCCGGGGGCACCGCCTTGCGCGACGACGCATCGATCACCCCGGCCGAAGCGGGGTTCCGGATGCCTGCGGAGTGGGAGCCGCACGCGGCCTGCCTCATGGTCTGGCCGACCCGGCGGGAGCTGTGGCGCGATCGCCTCGAGGAGGCCAGGCGGGACTACGCCGCCGTCGCGAGGGCGATCGTGGCGTTCGAGCCGGTCCTGATGGTGTGCCCTCCCGGTCTCGGCCGCGAGGTTCGGACCCTGTGCGGTCCGGCCATCGAGCCGATCGAGCTGCCGGTCGACGACTCGTGGGCCCGTGACAACGGTCCGGTCTTCGTCCGGGACGACGCAGGGCGCGTCGCGGCCGTCAAGTTCGGGTTCAACGCTTGGGGGGATCGGTGGCATCCATACGCCGACGACGCACTGCTTCCGGACCGCATCGCCGCGCACCTGGGGATGCGCCTGTTCCGGGCACCGTTCGTGCTGGAGGGTGGAGCGATCCTCGTTGACGGGGAGGGGACCGTGCTCACCACCGAGCAGTGTCTCCTGGACCCGAATCGGAACCCGTCGATGACCCGCGACGAGATCGAGCGGGGTCTCAAGGCCTACCTCGGCGTCGACACGGTCGTCTGGCTTCCGGTGGGGCATGTCCTCGACGTCGGTCCCGAAGGGACGGACGGGCACATCGATGGCGTCGCCCAGTACCTGGCGCCCGGCCGTGTCCTGCTCGAGGTCCCGTCTGACCCAGCCGCCGACGCGTACGCGGGCGGTCAAGCCAACCTTGCTCGCCTGCGCGCCTCCCGCGACGCCCGCGGGCGTCCGTTCGAGGTGACCGTGCTCGAACCCGGGATCGAACCCGGTGTCTCGTATGCCAATCACTACCTCGCCAACGGAGCGGTCATCGTCCCGACGAGCGGGGAAAGTGACGATCGAGCGGCGCTGGAGTCGCTCGCTGCCGCCTATCCGGGACGAACGATCGTGCCCGTGCCGGGGGCCGCGCTCGCCTACGGGGGCGGCGGACCCCACTGCATCACCCAGCAGCTCCCGGCGGGTGCGATGAGTCCGGCCTGAGTCCAGGACCGGGCCGGCCTGATCAGGCGGTCAGCCGGTGACCTGCGTCGTGGCGATCCCAGCCTGGTCCAGGGCCGACTGCAGCGATTGGGCGTAGGCCTCGCTGGTGTAGGTCGCGCCGGACACGATGTCGATGTTGGCGCTCTGGGCCTTGAGGGCCTCGCTCGCGAGGATCGGGGCGACGTAGTTGGAGATCTCGCCGGATCGTCCGCGATTCGGCAGGGACACCGCCTGGACATCCGTGATCTTGCCGTTCGACACGGTGATCTGGACCTCGACCGTCCCGTATGGCATCTGGACGGCGCTGCCGGTCACGGTGCCGTTCGCGGTCGCCGAGGTGGCTGCGGGGCTGGCGGTCGCCTTCGTCCCGGACGTCGCCGACGATCCCGAGGTGGACCCGGTCGACGTGGAGCCGGACGTCGAGCCCGTCGAAGCTCCGGAGGTGGTCCCGGTCCCGGCCGATGCCTTGACGAGCGCACTCCCGGTGCCCGTCGCGTCGGGCGTCTTGAAGGACAGGAGCAGGACGAGCGCCAGGGCGGTCGTGACGAGGGCGATGGCGCCGCGCTTCGGGAACATGGATGCAGCTCTCCTTGGGTTCGCAGGTCTTCGGGAAGCATGGCGGCCGAACATGAGCGGATGCTGAGAACCGAATCTCAGAGGAATCTCACGCCGCCCGACGAAGGTGCCAGCCATGCCCAGTACGCCCGTGTCCCCGAGCCAGCACCGCCAGGTCCCGCTGCCGCGCACGTGGTCCGTCAGCGCCATCGAGATCGTCGGCGTGCTCGTCGCGAACGGGCTCCTCATCGCCGCGATGTGGGTCCGCCACGGCGGCCTCGGCCTGCTGACGTCCCTCAGTGGTCAACTGACGGCGATCGGCGAGCTGACCGCGCTGTACGGCACCTACCTCGCGCTCATCCAGCTCGTGCTCATGTCGCGCAGCCCGTGGCTGGACCAGGTGTTCGGCATGGACGGCCTGGCCGTGGCTCACCGCTGGCTCGGCTTCGCCACCGTCTGGCTGCTCCTCGGCCACGGCGTGTTCACGACGGTCGGCTACGCGCTCGGCGACGGATCCAACGTCGTCGGCGAGTTCTGGACCCTCATCACGACCTACCCGTACGTCCTCATGGCGACGGTGAGCGGCGCCCTGTTCGCCGCCGTGGCGATCAGTTCCATCCGCGCGTCGCGCCGGCGCCTCTCATACGAGACCTGGTACGGCATCCACCTCTACGCGTATCTGGCCATCGCGCTCGGGTTCCTCCACCAGCTGTTCGTGGGATCGGATTTCATCCACGATCCGGTGGCGGTCGGGTATTGGGTCGCGCTCTACGTGGTGACGGTCGCGCTCGTGCTCATCTTCCGGATCGGACAGCCGATCGTGTTCTCCGTCCGGCATCGGCTCCGGGTCACGAACATCGTGACCGAAGCTCCCGGCGTCATCTCCATCTACGTGTCCGGCCGGGACCTGGACCAACTCGCGGTCCGGTCCGGCCAGTACTTCGTGTGGCGCTTCCTCACCCGCAACGACTGGTGGCGCGGCCATCCGTTCTCCATCTCCTCCGCTCCGAACGGGGCATGGTTGCGGATCACCGTGAAGGAACTCGGCGATTGGTCGAAGGCGCTGCAGGACCTCAAGGTCGGCACGCGCGTGTTCATCGAGGGGCCGTACGGGGTCCTGACGGGTGCGCGGCGTACGCGGCCGAAGGTGCTGCTCATCGCGGGCGGGATCGGCATCACGCCGCTTCGCGCCCTGCTCGAGGCGCTGCCGGCCCGGCCCGGTGACCTGACCCTGCTGTATCGAGTCAGGGACACGCGCGACATCGTCTTCCAGTCCGAACTCGAGACCCTTGCGCGCTCACGCGGGGCGCGCGTCCATTACCTCGTGGGTCGGCGCGATGAGACCCGGGATCCGCTGGGGGCGCCGGCTCTGCAGCGGCTGGTGCCCGACATCGCCGAGCACGACGTCTACCTGTGCGGTCCGGGACCGATGATGCAGAGCGTCGAGCACACCCTCCGGCGACTGGCCGTGCCACGCGGCCAGATCCACGCGGAACGCTTCGCGTACTGATCCATGCGACGGGTCGAGTCGATCATGGGCACGGCCGTCAGCGTCGACGTCCGGGAACCGCTCGTGGCACCCGCGATCCTCGACGCCGTCTTCGACCAGCTTCGCGACATCGACGCCAGGTTCAGCACCTACAAGCGGGACAGCGAGATCAGTCGGTTGGCAAGGGGCGAGCTGGCCGAGGGCGACTGCAGCCTGGATGTCCGTCATGTCCTCGCCGCCTGCGACCACCTGGCGGTCGTGACCGATGGTGCCTTCGATGCCCGGCGACACCGCACCGACAGGTCCCTCGATCCGTCCGGGTTCGTGAAGGGCTGGGCGCTCGAGGAAGCCGCCTGGCTGATCGATTCGGCTGGGGGCCGCAACTACTGGGTCAATGCCGGCGGCGACATCGTGGCGCGCGGCGAGGCGGAACCCGGCCGGGCCTGGCGCGTCGGGATCCGCCACCCGGACGAACCCGATCGCGTGGCGGCGGTCCTCGCCATCCGCGACCGGGCGGTCGCGACGTCCGGCTCGTACGAGCGCGGCGACCACATCACGGATCCTCGCTCCGGGGAGGCCCCGGTCGGCTTGCGCAGCGTGACCGTCGTCGGGCCTGGTCTCGCCTTCACGGACGCCTACGCCACGTCCATCTACGTCATGGGTCTGGCGGGCCTGCGCTGGCTGGAGGCCTACCCCGAGTACGCCGCCTTCGCGATCACGGACGACGACCAGGTCATCTGGACGCCCGGGATGGAGCCCTACCTGGTGCGCGAGGGCTGAGTCGTCCTCGCGTCAGTCGGACAGCGCCGGAGCCTGCTGGCGGATCCGCTGGGTGAGCGACGTGAGCACCTCGAGACGGACGGCCGGGTGCTCGTCCATCAATCGGTCGAAGCCGACCCTCGGGACGATCAGGGCCTGGACCGACTCGGTGGCGGTCACCGTCGCCGTCCGGGGACCACCGTCGATGAGCGAGATCTCACCGAGATAGTCGCCGCCCGACAGTTCCCTGACCCGCCGTCCGTCGACATCGACCGTCGCGCGGCCTGCAAGGATGACGATGAACGACTCGCCCGGGTACCCCTCGCGGGTCATCTCCGACCCGGCGGGAAACTCGACTTCCTCTGCGAGACCGGCGATCGCCTCCACGGCACGATCGGTCATCCCTTCGAAGAGCGGGACGGAACGCAACACTTCGGCTGTGGTCGCCATGCGGGGTCCTCATCGGTGGTCCTGGAAGCCGCGAACGGTACGACCGGTTCGTCAACGGCAGATTAACAAGCGGGCGGCCGAACGATCGTCCTGAGGCCGCCCGTGCGTGCCGTTCAGGCTACCGGGACCGCCTGCAGCTCGCGGGCGATCGACGTCGCCCACGCCTCGATCTCCGGCCAATCCCGGAAGTCCCCGGCTGGGAACCCGTCCCGGGCGGCCGGCATGAGGGAGACGAGCCGCTCGGTAAGCCCGATCGGCGCGCGATCGCGCTCGTAGGCGCCGAAGAACACTCGATGCTCGCGGGCGTGGAGCGTGTCCACGAGACCGGCGATCTCCTTCGGGATGGTCGCGACCTTCTGGTCCCGACCCTCCTTGTCCACCGCATCGGTCCCGATCGGCCCGCTGCTGAAGAGCCATACCGGCCGCGCGGCGAGGACCGTCCGGTTTCGCTGGACGAACCGCGAGGCGTCCTTGAGCCAATGGAACAGGTACGCCGCACTCCCGATGACGAAGGCGTCATAGCCGGCGATCGACGTGATCGAAGCGGCGGGACGCGCCTCGGCCGGTACGCCGGCGTCCGACAGTGTCGCCGCGATGCGTTCGGCGATCCCCTGGGTGGCCCCATGGCGACTGGCATAGGCAACGAGTACGTGCACGTGTAGCCCTCCTTCGACGAGTCCTTCCGATCGTAGGAGCGGCTCCCGCTCGCGACGAGTGCCGTCGGTCACGGCCTTGCGGGACAAGGGGAGCGCCGCTAGCGTCGCCGTCGCGAGGAAGGCTATTGACAGTAGCTATGAAGGCAACGTATCGTAGCCATGAAGCCGGGCGATCCGGCTACCGGTACCAGGAGTGTCCAGGGATGAGCGCGGCGATGACGGCAGATGATCGAGCAGAACGGTCCGCGACGGGAGTCGATGCCGTGACCGGCATGCCACGGGTGTGGCTGCGGATCGAAGGGGTCGGCGCGTTGCTCGGGGCCACTGGCCTGTATCTCCAGCTTGGTGGCCAGCTCCTGTGGCTCGTGCCGCTGCTGCTCGCCGTCGACGTCTCGATGGTCGGCTACCTGGCCGGACCGCGACCGGGCGCGATCCTCTACAACCTCGCCCACAACTGGGCGCTGGGGATCGGCATTCTCGCCGTCGCCTGGTGGATCCGTTCGCCGGAGTTGGGTCTCGTTGGGGCGATCCTCGTCGGGCACACCGGGATGGATCGCGCTGCCGGATACGGCCTCAAATACCCGACGGCCTTCGGCGACACGCACCTCGGCCGGATCGGGCGGACCGCTCGATGAGCCCGGCGCGGGCACGGACATCGCGGGGCGACATCGTCGCTGCCGCCCGCGACATGCTGGAGGACGGTGGCCTGGAGGCCGTCTCGATGGCCGGTGTCGCCGTGCGCGTCGGTGTCAGGCCGCCCTCGCTGTACAAGCACTTCCGGGACCGGAACGAGCTCATCGGCGCGGTCGCCACGGACGTCGCCCTGGAGCTCGGCCGGACGTTCGAGGACGCCGTGGCCCGCTGCGGTCCGAGCCCGGCGGACCGGGTGCGGGCGCTCGCGACGGCGTACCGGGGCATGGCCCTCGCCAGGCCACGCGCGACGGCGCTCCTGTTCGCCGCCATCAGCCCGGACGCCACCCCATCGGCGGAGTCCCAGGCCGCGGCCGCGCGCCCGATCCTGGCGGCCGCGGACGCCATCGTCGGGCCGGCACAGGCACTCGCCGCCGCCCGCGTGCTGACGGCGTTCGCCCACGGGTTCACCAGCATGGAGGCTGCGGGAGCCTTCCGTTTCGGTGGCGACGTGGAAGAGGCGTACCTCCTGGGCGTCGCGGTGCTGTTGGCCGGATTGGAGCGGGCGACGAGCGGCGACGAGGTGTCGCGGCCCTAGCCGGGCGTGGCGGATCCTGGGTCCAGGCCGAGTCCTGCGCTGGCCCGCTGGGCCAGGACCCGGACGGTGCCTCGGAAGATCAGGCCGTGGATCGGATAGAGCGCGTACCAGTACGCCAGTCCGGGCAACCCCTTGGGTTCGAAGAACGCCGTCTGGATGAGCCGACAGCCGCCGATGGTCGGTATCACCTCGTATTGGAGCCACGCGCGACCCGGAACCTTCATCTCGGCCCTGAGCCTCAGCAGTCCGGGCCGTCGCACCTCCTCGACCCGCCAGAAGTCGAGCGCATCACCGACGCGGACCCGATCCGGATCTCGACGACCGAGGCGCATCCCGACACCTCCGACCACCCGATCCGCGAGCCCCCGGACGCGCCACAGGATGTCGGCGTAGGGCCAGCCGGCCGCTCCCCCCAGGCGTTCGATCTCGGCGAAGACGCGTTCCGGCGGCACCGAGACGGACCGTTCGCGGCGCTCGACGAACATCCCTTCGTGCGATGACGTGGCGGAAAGGCTGGCCCGATCCGGTGTCGCGAATGCGTCGAACCACGTCGACTCGACGTTGTGGTGGTCGGATCGATCCATGGCGCGTTCGAGCGCGCTGGTATACGACATGGGCCGGAGCTCGAAGGCGGCCGACGGACCCGCGTCACGCACGACGACCTCGTAGCGCAGACCCTCGATGAGCGGCCTGGCGATCGCGGCGGGCACTGGTGACACCAGGTTCACCCAGTAGGAGCTCAAGCGCGGCGTGAGGACCGGGACCGGGATCATCAGGCGGCGCAGACCCCGCAGTCGCGCGTAGATCCGCATCATGTCGCCGTAGGACAGGACGTCCGGGCCGCCGATCTCGACGATCCCCGTGATCTCCGGGTGGTCGAGCGCCCGGACCAGGTAGTCGAGGACGTCGCGGATCGCGATGGGCTGGCATCGGGTGCTCACCCAGCGGGGCGTGATCATGATCGGCAGGCGCTCGGTCAGGTGGCGCAGGATCTCGAACGACGCGCTACCGGACCCGATGATCACCGCCGCCCGGAATTCGGTCACCGGCACGCCACTTGCCGCCAGTTCGGCGCCCGTTTCATGCCGGCTGGCGAGGTGGTGGGAGAGGTCGGCCGCGTCGTCGCCGAGACCGCCGAGGTAGATGATCCGGGAGACCCCGGCCGCCGCCGCCGCCTTTCCGAAGCCGCGAGCGGCGCTGCGGTCGCGCTCGACGAAGCCGCGCTCGCCGGCCCCCATCGAGTGGGCGAGGTAATAGGCGACCTCGATCCCTTCGAGGACCGGAGCCAGGGTGGCCGGCTGGAGCAGGTCGGCGGCGACGACGCGAGCGTCTGGGAACCGCGCGGCGAGTGGGCGGGCATCGCGACTCATGAGCGTCAGGTCATGGCCGGCGGCCTGAAGCGACGGCACGAGACGGCCACCGATATACCCACTGGCTCCGACGACGAGGATCCGCATCGACTCCAATCCGTATGAAGCGCCGGTTCGGACGCCTTCGCGCTCGAGCCCACCAGGTCCTGGACGGCCCGGTGTCGTCCAGGCGATCGCGTCCCGGCCAGCAGCCGTCGTGAAGGCTGGACCTACTCGCGCATCAGCATACCGGCCGCTTCGCGTTCGAGGTCGACATACGGCTCGCCGCTGACGTCCACGGCGACTCGTCGGATCGTCCCGCCCGTGAACGTGTACGGGCGTTCGCCCGGGTAGTCCTGGGTCACCGGGTCGCCGACGTCGCGACCGACCGCGAGGCCTTCGCCGGCGATCATGTACCCGCCCGGCTGGGTCTTGATCCGGCCTTCGCCGACCTTCTTGTCGCCGTGGTACAGGGACAGGATGCCTTCGGCCACGGGAGACGGGCCGGTGCCTTCCTTCTCGAAGGAGGCGGACAAGATCAGGTTCGTACCGGTCGGGATGTCCTCGGTGCCGACGACCTTCTGCTCGAACATGCCGACGAAGCTGTTGACGTAGTGCAGCCTGCCGTCCTTCACATAGAGCGAGTGACCGCCGAAGCGCGACCCTTGCGAGAACAGGACGCCCTGGGCACCGGACCCGGGGATGTCGACCAACGCCCCGATGACGAAGGAGCGCCCACGGACGACGACGGCCTGCGCCTCGGGGACCTCGGCATGCTCCGGGAAGTACACGTATCGGGCCCGCGGCGGCGACAGCTGCGGCCGCGGCGAGATGAAGATCTCGAGTGCGGAGCGATCGTCGAGCGGGAAGCCCTCGTTCGCTCCGGCCTCGGCGTACCAGAGGTTGATCATCTCCTGGAGTTTCCCGGGCTGTTCGGCAGCCAGGTCGTGCAGCTCGGAGCGATCGACATCGGTGTGATAGAGCTCCCAGGTGTCCTCGCTGAAGTGGCTCCAGCCGGCGATCGTCGGGTGCGTCGTGATGGCCTTCCAGCCGTCATGCCAGATCCCGCGCGAGCCGAGCATCGAGAAGAACTGGGTGTGGCGGGCACCCGGCGCGGTGGCGTCGTCGAAGCTATAGCGCATGCTCACGCCGTCGAAGTGGCTCTGGGTGTGGCCCTTGATCTTTTCCGGCGGGTCGATGCCGAGGGCATCGAGGACGGTCGGGACAAGGTCGATCGCGTGGTGGTACTGGGTCCTGATCTCGCCCTTCGAGGCCATCCCGGACGGCCACGAGATGATGCACGGGTCGCTCGTCCCGCCGTTGAACTCATAGCGCTTCCACATCTTGAATGGCGTGTTGAACGCCATCGCCCAGCCATTGGGGTAGTGGTTGTAGGTCCTGGGCCCGCCGAGCTCGTCAAGCATCTTGAGGTTGGCGTTGATGTCGTCCGGGATGCCGTTCGCGAAGAGCATCTCGTTGACGGACCCGTCCGGCCCGCCTTCGCCGCTGGCGCCGTTGTCCGACACGACGATGATCATCGTGTTCTCGCGCTGGCCGGTCATCTCGAGGTAGTCGAGGAGGCGCCCGACCTGGTGGTCGGCATGGGACAGGAAGCCGGCATAGACCTCGGCCATGCGGGCGAACAGGTGCTTCTCGTCGGCGGACAGCGAGTCCCACGGCCGCGTGGTGTCCATCGCCGGGAATGGCTTCCCGTCGGGCCCCGTGCGCGACTGCGATGTGCCGATCGGATTGACGGGCGGCAGTTCCGTCTCGGCCGGGACCAGGCCCATCGCCTTCTGCCGAGCCAGCGTCGCTTCGCGCATCGCCTCGTAGCCCATGTCGAACTGGCCCTTGTACTTGTCGATCCAGTCCTTGGGGGCGTGGTGCGGCGCATGGGCGGCGCCCGGCGCGTAGTACAGGAAGAACGGCTTCTCAGGCGCGACGGCCTTCGCGTCCATGATGAATTCGATCGCCTTGTCGGTGATGTCCTCACCGAAGTGATAGCCCTCCTCGGGCGTCTTCGGCTGGTCCACCGGGTGGTTGTCGTAGATCAGCTCCGGG
>Ga0302323_100004279_pt1 | contig 11625 bp, 7 predicted proteins | sample Fen_T0_3_FD_201950 | JGI IMG/M metagenome (GOLD analysis project Ga0302323, IMG submission 201950) | Peat permafrost microbial communities from Stordalen Mire near Abisko, Sweden - Fen_T0_3 | ecosystem: Environmental > Terrestrial > Soil > Wetlands > Permafrost | place: Sweden: Abisko... | reverse complement strand
CCCTGAAGGAATACAAGGCGGGCTATCTCACGAGGCCGGACCCGTCGTTTCTTTTCAACATCGCCCAGTGCTACAAGCGACTGGGGCAGCCTGAGCAAGCGCGCGAATTTTTCCGCGAGTATTTGAAGAAGGCAGCCTCTGGCGATCCCAATCGTGTCCAGGCCGAGGCGCGTATTCGCGAGCTCGACACGCGCGAGGTTGCCGTCCCCGCACCGCCGCCGGCGAGCGCGGAGGCCGCGCCGCCAGCGCCTGGCGACCTTCCCGCCGCCGCCGTCGACAAATCGACGGCCTTGCCGTTCTCGGCGGCGCCGGCCATTGCCGGCGGGGCTGTGCCCGCAGGTGTGGATCTCTCTGCCTCGAACACAACTCAGCCGGACAGGAGCGATCCGGCTTTCTATCGAACCTGGTGGTTCTGGAGCGGCGTGGGGGCGGTCGTCGTGGCCGGAACCGTCACCGCCGTGTTGCTTTCGAGGGGCGGTGACAGTGGCTTGAACGTGTCCGGCACAACCTTGGGCACGCGCAAGGTGCTGCCGTGAGAAGCGCGCACGCGCTGGCGGGGTTGTTGGCCGTCTTCACGGCGTCAGCCTGTGGCAACTCGTCGGAGTCCTATTCGACCGTGTTCGTGACGGTGACCGCGCCGCCCAGCATGCCCGCCGTTACGCAGCTGCGGGCCGAGATCCGGAATGCTGGAAAATCCGACATCGAGCTGTTCCCAGCGAAATTGTCGGAGACAGCACTGACCTTCGATGCCAGCTTTGCGCTGGCGCTGCCCACCTACCGCACCGGCCAACTCGACATCACAGTCGGCGCGTTCGACAGTGCTGGGCGCTTGGTCGCGACAGGCTCTGGAAGTGCGCAGATTGTGGTGGGTGGTCGAATCGATCTGACGATCCATCTTGCACTGTCTGGTGAAGCCGACGCGGGCCCGATCGATTCGGGGACTGGCGAGGCTGGACCGCAGGTGTCATCTGATTCAGCCTGGCACGACACGGGTTCGCCCATTGATGCTCAGGGGACAGACGGTCCTTGGGCCCAAGATAGCCTGGGCTACGACGGCACGGGTGGTGCGGACGTGCCCCTTACCGGCGGCGCGGGCGGCGCGGGCGGCGCGGGCGGCGCAGGCGGCGCAGGCGGGATAGGCGGTCATGCTGATACGGGTGGAACTGGCGGAATCGATGTGGGAACCGCTGGATCGGGCGGGGGCGCGAACTTCGATGTTGGCGTCGACCTCGGCAGCTTTGGCGGAAGTGGGGGTATATGGTCCACCGGCGGGGCGGGCGGGATGGATGCCCGAGTCGATGTGGCTAACGGCGATGGCACGGGAGGCCTGTCGTTCACCGGCGGCGCCGATGGCGGCGGAGGTGTTCTCGCCACGGGTGGCACGGGCGGTAGCGGTGGCACCACGACGTCCAGCGACGCCGGGGGGCCCGATTCCCCTGTGGGTGCCTGTTCGAGTGCGCTCCCCTGTCCGTCGTATGCAAACTGCCAGGGGCAACCGACCTGCAATCCGACAACCGGACTGTGTTCGGCGCCCACCCAATGCAGCGTGTGTGGCAACGGAGCCTTGGAATTTTCCGAGCAATGCGACGACGGGAACACCGTCAGCGGCGACCATTGCAGCAGCACCTGCAAGACCGAATTCTGCGGGGACGGTATCGTGCAGAGCAAGGCCTTGGCTTCGCTCTCGCTGATCTACCTCGCCCGATCATGTGGTGTCGCTGTTCAGCAGGACATCTGGATGGTTCTCAATGGCACCGAAGTCCTCCGCGCGACCGTCCAGCCGACCTGCGATTGCGCACCCGGAATCGTTACTCTCCCGGTGACGAATCCAGCTTTTCTGGCCCTCGGTAAGAACGGCGACAACATCGTGGAAGTGCACACCGCCGCCGAAATATCGTGGGCCGTTGCTCACTACGATAGTCCAAGCGGTCCGGGCGACAGCTTCGTGATCGACTATGGCAGCAACGGCGCGGCTCAGTACCGCCGGCCCAACCTCTGCACGAACGGTTCCTACCAGGGACGGGAAGTTGCCGTGCCGATGACCTTGGCGGGCGCAGAGCAGTGCGATGATGGGAACAGCAATGGCGTCGGCAACGATCCGTGCGCCAGCAACTGCACCTTGAAGTAGGGGCCCGCCGCTCTTCCTGGGCCGGAGCCAGCTGGTTTGGGTATGTCCGTTGGTGGTTCAATCGTGGTGAACAAGGCGGGCTAGAAGGCGGGCTGGTAGAATGCCGAGGCCGGGCGCGCGAAGAGGAAGCCCTGGAATAGGTCGCAGCCGAGCTCGGTCAGGACGTCGCGTTCGGCAACGGTTTCCACGCCCTCGGCCACAACCAGCATTTCCATCTCGCGACACAGGGCTGCCACCGAGCCGACGAGTTTGCGTTTCACTGCGCTGCCTTCGATGCCGCGCACGAGATTCATGTCCAGCTTGACGATATCGGGATCCAGGGTGGCGAAGCTGGTGAGGCCGGCGTAGCCCGCGCCCAGATCATCCACGGCGATGCGGAAGCCGAGCTTGCGTAGATCCTGCACGCGTTCGCGCACCTCTTCCAGGCCGGACAGCGGGGCGCGTTCGGTGATTTCCAGCACCACGTGATCGGCCATGGCCATGAGGGGAGACAGGGGATCGGTCAGCTCGGGATCGAGCAGGTCATTGGGGTGCAGATTGACGAAGAGCAGCCAGTCCTGGTTCATCTGACTGCGACTGTGGGCCGCGAAGGCGCGCACGGCGCGACCCAATTGGCGGGTGGCGCCCAAGCGTTCGGCCGCGTCGAGTACGTCGATGGGACTCGGCAGCGTGGGCTCTGAGCTGCGCAGCAAGGCCTCGTAGCCAAAGACGGTCTTGGTGGCGAGCGATACGATGGGCTGGAAGGCCATGCCAAAGGAGGCCAGCGCGCGCGCGAAGCTGGCTTCGAGTCCAGCGCGATCCGAGGGCCCGGCAATGCCGCCGATGCTGAGCGCCTCTCGCTTGAGCCGCGCCAGCCGGTAGAGCTGCGTGGCCTGGGTGACCGTGTCGCACAGTCCATCCAGGTCGAAGGGTTTGGGCAAGTAGCGAAACACGCCGTATTCGATGGCCTCGGCCGCGCCTTCCCACGATGGCTGTCCGGTCACCAGCAGCACGGGCAAGTCGGCATCGTGTTCGCGAATCGCACGCAAGAGCTCAAGCCCAGTCATGCCTGGCATGTTGACGTCGCTGATGACCGCCGCGAATCCGCCGTGCGGAACCTGGGCCACGGCGTCCGCGCCGCGCGCACACGTCACCACATCGAACGACGGTTCGAGCACGCGCGCCAGCAGGCTCAAGACCGAGGGTTCGTCGTCCACCACCAGGATGGCGGTTCGCCGGCCGGCCTGTCCAAGCGGCAATACGCTGCCTTTCGCCTTCACGTAACCCATGGATCCTCCTCCCTATCCGATACCCGAATACCAGATCATGGCCCCACCTGCCTGGACAGGCGGGTGGAAAAACGATGGTACGTGCCTTCCCCTCGCCCCACCACCAGCAAGAGATGAGAGGGAAAGCATGGTTGATACTTCGGCAGGCGCAAGGCCAAGGTTGAGGGCCAGGCGGACGCTGTGCCCTCCGCGCTCGGGCCAATCCTGCTAGAGTGCTGGCCCTCGGACCTCCCACCATGACGGATGCTGCTCTGCCGACCCATGCCCCATTGCCCGGACTCGCCCTTGCGGAAGGGGAAAGTGTGCGCGCCGTCTTCCGGCCTGATCTGGACGACAAGCTTCACTACGCCACCACCGCCATCGCGCTGACCTCGCAACGAGTGTGCTGGCAGGCAAACGGTGGGGCGTGGTCGTCGGCTCTGCTGTCGCCGGCCCTGGCGCTGCACCATCGCGAGTACGCTGGACTTGGTGAATTGCGCCTCGCGGACGGACCGCGCACGTTGGCGCGTTTCTTTCACACCCTGGCCGCTGGGGACGGCGCCACGCAGTTTCTCGATGCGTTCGAGGCGCAGCAGGGCGCCGCCCGCTCTCGCCCTCGGCCTGTAGCGCCGGCCGATGACTCGTCGGACTTGCCCGTGAGTACCAAGTTCCCCCTGTTCCGGCTGTTGCGTTTTGCTCGCCCACATTTGCCTGCCGTCCTGGTGGGCTTCGGGCTCACGCTGGCGAGCACGGCGGCAGGACTGATTCCGCCCTATCTCACCATGCCACTCGTGGACAAGGTGCTGGTCCCCGGCCAGGCGGGCGAGCTCAGCTTGGAAGTGGCCCTGCCCAAGGTCGCGCTGTACCTGGGCGGTTTGGCCATCGCCGCGGTCGTGACGTGGCTCTTGGTTTGGGCGCAAGGGGCCCTGCTCGCGTTCGTGACGGAAAAGGTCGCGGCCGATTTGCGCAACCGAACCTTCGCGCACTTGCAGCGGCTCAGCCTCGAATACTTCGGCGGCAAGCGCACCGGCGATCTCATTGCGCGCATCAGCTCGGACACCGAGCATCTCTGTTCCTTCCTGGCCGACACGCTGATCGATTTCGTCACCGACGTGCTCATGATCGTCGGCACCTGCGCGGTCCTGTTCACGCTGGATCCGCTACTCGCCACGGCGGCCATTGTCTCCTTTCCACCCATCGCGTGGCTCATCATCCGCATTCGCGGACGCATGAACCACGGGTTTCTGCGCGGCGGGCGGGTGTGGTCGGCCATGACCAACATCCTGGCCGACACCATCCCCGGTATTCGCGTGGTCAAGGCCTTCTCGCAAGAGCGGCGCGAGATTGCGCGCTTCGTCCAGGCCAATCAGCGCATCGTCGAGGTCAACAACCGCAACAACAAGATGTGGACGTTCTTCTGGCCGGTGGTGGCCTTGCTCAACCAGATCGGCTTGCTGGTGGTGTGGGCGGTGGGCGCGCGCCAGGTACTGCACCACCAGATCACGGTCGGCATTCTGACCGCCTTCATCGCCTACATCAGCCGCTTCTACACGCGGGTCGAGAGCATGAGTCGCATGCTGACCGCCACCCAGCGCGCCTCCGCGGCGGCCCAGCGCTTGTTCGAGATCCTGGATCGCGTGCCGAGCGTGCTCGATCCCAAGGATCCCGTTCCCATCGGCGAGATGCGCGGCGAGATCCAGTTCGAGCGCGTGTCCTTTCGCTACGGCAGCAGGCTCATTCTCGACGACGTTAGCTTCACGGTGGAGCCGGGGCAGATGATTGGCATCGTGGGCCACACTGGCTCGGGCAAGAGCACGGTGGCCAATCTCCTGTGCCGCTTCTACGACGTGTCGGCCGGTGCCGTGCGCGTGGACGGCAACGACATTCGCCGTCTGTCAATCCACGCCTACCGCAGCCACATCGGCATCGTGCTGCAAGAGCCGTTCTTGTTCTTCGGCACCATCGCCGACAATGTGGGCTATGGCGAGCCTGGCGCCAAACCCGACCAGATCATCGCGGCGGCGCGCGCCGCCCACGCGCACGATTTCATCCTGAAGCTGCCCGAGTGTTACGACTCGTTGGTGGGTGAGCGCGGGCAGTCGCTGTCGGGCGGCGAGCGCCAGCGCATCGCCATCGCGCGCGCCATTCTAGTCGACCCGCGCATCCTGGTGCTTGACGAAGCCACCTCGGCGGTGGATACGCACACCGAGCGCGAAATTCAGCGCGCTCTCGACAACGTGGTGGCTGGCCGCACCACCATCGCTATCGCTCACCGCCTGAGCACCTTGCGCAAGGCGGACCTGCTGCTGGTGATCAAGGACGGCCGCCTGGCCGAGCGGGGAACCCATGCCGAGCTGCTCGCCCTCGACGGGGAATACGCGCGGCTCCATCGCGCGCAGACCACCGCGGCCACACGTCCCGAATTGGGAATTACCGAGGGCGCAGAGGAAGAGAACGAGGACACAGAGACCCTGGCTGTGCCGCGCATCGAGGTGGCACAGCTCGCGCTGGAACGCGACAGCGACGGCCATCTGTGGGCCATCGACCATGCCGGCGGGTCGCGCGAGCGGGTCGTGCCGAGAAGGTGCTTTCCCCTGACCTATCCCCATGGGTTCGTGTGCCTGGTCGACGAGTACGGTCGCGACCGCGTGTGTATCGAAGATCCGAACGCGCTTGGCGAGGCCACCCGCCACGCTCTGGTGAGCGCGCTCGGCGAAAACGAATTCCTGCCCAAGGTCACGCGCATCGAACGCGTCGAGCACGAAGCGACCTGGTCCGAATGGCACGTGCAGACCGACCGCGGCGCGCGCGTCTTTGTGGTCGAGCAGGAGGACAACATCCGCCGCCTCGACGACGGTCGTCACGTCATCACCGATGGCCACGGCATGCGTTACCTCGTGCCCGAACCCGAGAAACTGGACAGCCAAAGTCGCCGCTGGCTCGGGCGGTATTCCTAAAGAGAAGAACCACAGAGAACACAGAGGACACAGAGAGGGGAAGGGTTCGGATCCGAGATCCGGGATTCCCTTTCTCTCCGGCCTCTGTGTCCTCCGTGTCCTCTGTGGTTGATTTTCTTAGACCCGGAACAGCTCGGTGCTGAGGTACTTCTCGCCGCGGTCGGGGAAGATGGTGACGATGGTGCCCGACTCGATCTCCGAGGCCACCTTGAGCGCGGCGAAGAGCGCGGCACCGCTGCTCATGCCGGCGAAGATGCCTTCCTCGCCCGCGATCTGGCGCGTGAGATCGAAGGCGTCCTCGCTTTCGATCATGATGTGGCGATCGATTTTGGCCGGATCGTAGATAGCAGGCACGATGGCCTCGTCCAGGTTCTTGAGCCCCTGGATGTAGTGGCCGCGCACCGGGTGGGCGCTGACGATCTTCACCGCGGGCAACTTCTCGCGCAGGGCCAAGCCCACCCCCATCAGCGTGCCGCTGGTGCCCAGCGACGACACGAAGTAGTCGAGCTTGCCGTCGGTCTGGCGCAGGATTTCCTGGGCCGTGCCGAGGTAATGGGCGAGCTGGTTGTAGTGGTTGGAGAACTGGTCGGGCATGAAGTACTTGTGGGGAAAGTCGCGCACCAGCTCGCGCGCCATCATGATGGCGCCGTCGGTACCCAGGTTGGCCGGGGTCAACGTCACCCGCGCCCCGAACGCGGCGATCATCTTGCGCCGCTCGACCGAGACGGCCTCGCTCATGACGATCTCGACCCGGTAGCCCTTGACCGCGCCGATCATGGCCAGGGCGATGCCGGTGTTGCCGCTGGTCGGCTCCAGGATGATCTTCTTCTTGGTGAGCGAACCTTCCTGCTCGGCCTGCTCGATCATCTTGAGCGCGATACGATCCTTGATGCTGCCGGTGGGATTGAAGCCCTCCAGCTTGGCCAGGATGGTCACCTTCGGGTTCGGACACAGGCGCGCGATGCGCACCATGGGCGTGCCGCCGATGAGGCCGAGGATGGAACTGGCAGGGGTGTCGAAGGCCGGAGTCGTGGTGGATGACGTGGGCATGACTTTCGAAGAGTGCCGGCTTCGTGGAATGGCGTCTGTCAGCCGGGTTACACGGCCGCGGCGTACTCGTCGAGAAGATCCTCCATGCGCTCGAAGACGTCGGCCATGGTTTTCTCGTCGGGCAGTAGGGTGATGCGGAAGTGGTTGCGGTAAGGCACGTTGAAACTCGAACCCGGCGCCACCAGCACGTGCTTGCGCTCGAGCAGTTCGATGGCGAATTTCTCGTCGTCGAAGTTGGGCAGCTTGGTCAGGTCGACACCAGGGAATGCATAGATGGCACCGCGCGGTGGCAACACGGTCAGGTATTGGCTGCGTTTCACACCCTCTAGCACCGTGGCGCGGGTTTGATAGAGTCGACCGCCGGGCTTGGTCAGGTCGTAGATGGACTGGTAGCCGCCGAGCGCGGTTTGCACCGCCCACTGGCCCATCACGTTCGAGCACAGGCGCAACGACATCAGGGTGTCGAGGCCGAGCATGTACTCGCGTGCGTGATCCTTTTCGCCCGAGAAGCTGAGCCAGCCCACGCGAAAGCCGCACGAGCGATAGACCTTGGACAGGCCCGAGAAAGTACCGCACAGGGTATGCTTGACCAGGGTCGCCACCGGCGTGTACTCGGCGCCATCGTAGGTGATCTGGTCATAGATCTCGTCGGTGAAGACCACCAACTCGTGCTTCTCGGCCAGCGTCACCATGGCCTGTAGAACCTCGCGCGGATAGACCGCGCCGGTCGGGTTGTTGGGCGAGATGATGACCATGGCGCGCGTACGCGGCGTGATGAGCTTGGCCATGGCCTCCAGGTCGGGCAGCCATTTGAGCTCCGGTCGGCAGGGGTAATGCACCGCCTTGCCGTCGTTGAGATGGGTCGCCGCGGTCCACAGCGGGTAGTCCGGACTTGGCACCAGGACCTCGTCGCCCTCGTTGAGCAGGGCGCGCAGGGAGAACAGGATCAGCTCGCTGACCCCGTTGCCCATGAAGACATCCTCGGCGGTGGTGTTCATCACGCCGCGGTTTTGCTGCTGCATGACCACGGCTTCGCGAGCGGGAAAGATGCCCTTCTGGTGGCAGTAGGCGTCGGACTCGCGCAGGTTTTCGATCATCGCCTGACGCATGGTCTCGGGCGCGCGAAAGCCGAAGGCCCCGGGGTTGCCGATGTTCAGCTTGATGATCTCGTGTCCCGCCTTCTCCAGCTCTGCAGCCCGACGGGCCAGCGGTCCGCGGATCTCGTAGCGGACGTTGGCAAGTTGGCTGCTGGCTTTGATGCGGGTCGTTGACATGGCGAAGCTGTAAAGATAGTCCACCTTTTCGTCCTGGGGAAGGCCGCAAAGCGGCGCGTTTCCGTCGGAAGCCGAATCGGCAGCGCGAAAGGGCGCGCGAAGTGCGGCAGGTCACGAGCCGATACGCCAGCCCACGTCACTGCGTGGTATCTTTTCTTGGGGAATTTCCCTTCCACCCGAACAAGGTTGTTGATCAGTCGTGACATCAAATCGATCGTTTCTAGCCGGCATTTTTGCGATCGCGCTTCTCGTGGCTTGCGCGGAGGCCAAGCTTGAAGGCCAGTCGAGTGCTGGCGGCTCGCACGGCGGGGACGGTGGCGCGGGGGCGGGCGGCGGCGGCAACGGCGCGGGTGGCGCCATCTCGATCAACCTGGACGCAGCGCCGGCCATCGTCTATGGGCCTGAAGCGGGCTCGGAACCGCTTCCCGATCTCTCGGGGTATCAGTGCGACGACGCCGGCAACTGCACGCTCTGCCAGCCTGTACGCATCCTGTCGCTCGGGCAGCCGGCCAAGTACGGGTCGGGCAGCGGCAGCACCGACAACACGCTCGCGTTTCAGACGTTCATGAACAGCAATACCAAGGGCACGGCGACCATGACGATGCAGATGTCGTTCAAGAGCCTCACGCCGTCGTACCTCAGCGACTTCGACGTCGTGATTCTGCAAGCCCTGTACGACAATCCCTACGATTCCAGCAAGCTGTGGGCGTTCACGGATTCTGACGCCACGGCCTTGCATGATTGGGTGAACGACAAGGGCGGTGCTCTCATTGCGATGTCTGGCTATTTCAGCGACACGGCGGTGGAGATCCAACCACTCAACAAGCTGATGTCCCCCTTTGGCATCACCTTCGATTCGGATACGACCTACACCAGCAACGATTGTCCCAACACGCCCGGCAATGGAACGCTTTGCTACTGCGCCTATGGCTCGATTCCGTTCGATAACTGGAGCAGCCAAGTTCCCGAAATCGTCAAGAACCTAGGAAAGGTCGGCGTCTTCATGGGGCGCTCGCTCAAATGCAGCGGTTCGGACTGCAAGACCATTGCGACCGATACCGTGGATACAAGTGCTCAATCGAACATTTTGGGGGTGGCGAAGGTGGTCGGTAATGGCCGCGTCTTCGCTTGGGGCGACGAATGGGTGACCTACACCAGCCAGTGGGGGCTGACCCCGGATCCTCAGTATGACGACCCGGTCAAAGCCTCCCAGTGTGTTGGCTTCACGCCGATGACTTCCTACACTGTGCCGCAGTTCTGGTACAACGTCTTCCGCTGGGTGGCCCAGACCTCCTGCCTGACCATTGTCGTGCCGCCGACCGCAGGCTCTGTGCCGCAGATCATTTACTGACCCCGCGCCAGGCCCGGGCAAGCGCCGCTCAGCGAATCGCGAAAAGGTTGGCAATCTCTTGCTGCGAGAGCGCGCGTTTGTAGACGCGGAAGTCGTCCAGGGATCCGTTGAACAGCGGATCACCCGAGGCCGCGCCATTGAATTGCGAGCGGCCAAGGTAGTTGTTGCTGGTGGCACCAAGGTCCGATGCGTGCAAGGTCATGGCGGTGTTGGTGGCCACGGCAATGCCGTCGATGTACAGGGTCCCCGTGTAGGTCGTCCCCGCAGGCAGCACGATGGCGATGTGATGCCACACGTTCGGCGTGAGTTCGGACGGGCTATTGATGGTCTGTCCAGAGGCCGCCGAGTGTCCCTTGGTGGAGATGACGAACTGGACGGGGTTGGTGGCGGGGGAGCCAGCGCGCGCCACCAGATACAGGAAGTTGTTCGAGTTTGTACCGTTTCCAAAATCGAAGATGCGCTCCCAATTTTGGGTGGTGGTGTTGGCCGCCAGGTTGACCCAGACTGCAATGGTGAGGGCGCTTGGTGCTAGGGGCTGCAGTGCGGATACCGTGACGTAGCCGCCGTTGGTGACCGGTGAGGTCGTGGCGGGCGCCAGCGTGACCGCGTGGGTGCCCACTTGTCTTGTCGTGGAGAAGGCTGCGCTTCCACCTGTTCCAATCGTCGCGAGAGTCGCGTCGCGGGCGGTGCCACCGACCATGGCCGAATCAGCCGCGGTGGTTCCACTGCTCTCGTCGAATTTGTACCAGAGAACCAGATCAGGATCCGGGCTGGTTCCACCACCGTCGCCCGCACTCGCGCCACCACTACCGCCGGTGCTCACGCCCCCTGTTCCCATGCCGCCGGTCCCACCGCCGTCGAGACGCGTGCCGCCCGTTGCCATGCCGCCCGTCCCACCACCGTCCCGACTCACGCCCCCTGTTCCCACGCCACCGGTTCCACCGCCGTCGAGACGCGTGCCGCCCGTTCCGTTGCCACCTGTACCGCTGCCACCGGTTCCACCGCCGCCTTTGCTCAGGCCCCCGGTTCCCGTGCCGCCTGTTCCCCTGGTCCCACCGGCCCCGCCGCTGCTCACTGGCGGCGCACCTGCGGCGTCGTCAGCCGTTGCCGTCGATCCCGCCGTTCCTCCAGTTGCCGACGCTGCGTCGGCGCTTCCATCGCTGGCGGAAGAACGTCCCCCGCTCCCGCCCGCTGGTACCACCGAGCCAGCTGTGTCGCCTGCGCCGCCGGTCGAGACCGTCGCTGTTACGGGTGCGTCTTGCACCTCTGCGAATTTGTCGAAATTGTACGTGCACGAGGCGAGCCCGGCGCTGGCAACCATCGCGACCAGCCCCATAACCGTTGCGCCTGTACCTACCGCGGGGGATCGCACGACTAGAAACTCCCCAGGTAGGAAATCTTTAGCGATTCCGGAGACACATCGATGGACGGCGTCGCTGCTTTGCCACGCGTGACACCCAGATAGACCAGCGTGGCGCCGGTTAGGCTACCGGCGATCCCCAGCGCGAGGCCCACATTGGCCACGGTCTGGTAGGTGCTGCCCTTGCTCGCGTCGTTGCGATGAGCGGCGTCGGAACAGCCGCTGGGGCACTCGGTTTGCAGCTTGTTATAGGTACTC
>Ga0302323_100004278_pt1 | contig 11626 bp, 8 predicted proteins | sample Fen_T0_3_FD_201950 | JGI IMG/M metagenome (GOLD analysis project Ga0302323, IMG submission 201950) | Peat permafrost microbial communities from Stordalen Mire near Abisko, Sweden - Fen_T0_3 | ecosystem: Environmental > Terrestrial > Soil > Wetlands > Permafrost | place: Sweden: Abisko... | reverse complement strand
CGGGTGTCCGGGTCGAGCTCGCGGAGACGCTGCGCTGCCTCGGTCGCCACGGCGAGTCGATCGCGACGTTCCAGCGCGCGATCCCGGTGATCGAGGCCGCGTCGGGGCGCGACGCGCCCGATCTGGCGGACGCGCTGACCGGGCTCGGACGCTCGTTGATCGCGGCCAACCGCCGGCGCGAGGCGGTGCCGGTGCTCGAGCGCGCGCTCGAGATCCGCAGGCGCGGCGGCGACCCGGCGGCCACCCAGGCCGTCGTGGCGGCGCTGGAGACCGCCAAGTGACCGTGGATCCGGCGACCCAGCGCGGTGCGGCGCCGCGCCCGCGGACCTACCTGCTCGCGTGCGAGGGCGACCGCGCGTGGGTGGTCGAGCTCGCGCACACCGGCGCGATCGACATCGGGCGAGCCAGCGAGTGCGCGGTCGTGCTCGCCGATCCGTCGGTGTCGCGCGTCCACGCGACGCTGACCGTGCGCGACGGCCGCGGCACGCTCGAGGATCGCGGCAGTCACAACGGCACCCTGGTCAACGGCGCGGCGGTGCGCTCGCGCGAGCTGACCGCCGGCGACGTCATCGAGATCGGCGCCGCGACGCTGGTGTTCCACAGCACCGCGCGGGCGCGCGCACCGCGCGAGGTCGACGAGGCCGCGTTCCGGCGCGAGGTCGAGCGCGAGATCGAGCGCACCCGGGTGTCGCGCCGCGGGTTCATCGTGCTCGCGATCCGGGTCCGCGGCGGCTCGGTCGAGCAGCTGCGCGCGCTGGTGGTCGGCAATCTCCGGGTGTTCGAGGTCGCCGCGGTGGCCGGGCCCGATGAGCTGCTCGTGCTGTGCCCCGAGCAGGAGGCGAGCGCGCCGGCCGAGCTCGCGGCGATCGTCGGCGTGCTCGGCGCGGTGCAGATCGGCTATGCGGCGTGCCCGCACGACGGGTTCGATGCCGCGGTGCTGATCGGCGCGGCGCGCGGCGCGATGGCGCAGGTCGCGCCCGGGCGGACCAGCGAGCCGGCGGCGCACCGCCGGATGCGCGCCGGCGAGCTCGCGATCGTGGTCGCCGAGGCGGCCACCCTGCAGCTCTATGCGCTCGTCGAGCGGCTCGCGCGCTCGGACATTCCGGTCCTGCTGCGCGGCGAGACCGGGGTCGGCAAGGAGGTCGTCGCGCAGGCGCTGCACGCATGGTCGCCGCGGGCGCGCGGCCGGTTCGTCGCGATCAACTGCGCGGCGCTGCCGGAGCAGCTGGCGGAGAGCGAGCTGTTCGGCCACGAGCGCGGCGCGTTCAGTGGCGCGGTCGCGGGCAAGCTCGGCCTGCTCGAATCGGCGCGCGGCGGCACGGTCCTGCTCGACGAGGTCGGCGACATGACGCTCGCGACCCAGGCCAAGCTGCTGCGCGTGCTCGAGACCAAGCGCGTGACCCGGCTCGGCTCGGTCGAGGAGCACGTGATCGATATCCGGCTGCTCGCGGCGACCCACCGCGATCTCGACGCCGATGTCGCGGCCGGCCGGTTCCGCCGCGACCTGTTCTACCGGCTCACCGGCGGCACGCTGGTGCTGCCGCCGCTGCGCGATCGGCCGCGCGAGCTGGTGATCCTCGCCGAGGCGTTCCTCGCCACCGCGTGCGGCGCGCTCGGCCGCGAGGCGATGGTGCTGACCGATGACGCGATCGTCGAGCTCGTCACCTACGCGTGGCCCGGCAACGTGCGCGAGCTCAAGCACGTGATGGACTACCTCGCGGCGACCGAGCCCGGCCGCGTGCTGCTCGCCGGGCATGTCCGGTCGCGGCTCGGCGCCGCGAGCCAGCCGGCGGCGGTGGCCGATGGGATGGCGCGGTCCGGGTCGCTGCGCGACGAGCTCGCCGAGCTCGAGCGCCGCCGGATCGTCGAGGCGCTCGAGTCCCACGCCGGGCACCAGGCGAACGCCGCGGCCGCGCTCGGGGTTCCACTCCGCACGTTCGTCGCGAAGCTCAAGCGCTACAACGTGCGCACGATCCGGAGTTGACGCGTGTGGTCAAGTAGTCAGTTGCGCTTCGAGCGCAACTGGCCCGCTGCAAGCCCCGCTCGGCCGTGTGACACCGCGGTGATACCTGTCTGTCATCCCTGTGATCTAACAGGCGCGCTCGCTGCGTCCTACATTTGGACTTGTGGCAGAGCCTGAGACAGCTCGCAACGAGGCGTCTATGTTTCCGCGCATGCAACTCCTGTCTCGATCTAGCTCTTCTGTCGCCCTCGCGTTGATCGGCCTCGGGCTCGGCACGACCATCCTCGGCTGTGACTCCGAGTCGGACGTCGGCGGCGGCGAGGCCGCGCAGACCAGCGAGCTGGTCTCGCCGGACATCGTCATCAGCCAGCTGTACGGCGGCGGCGGCAACGCCGGTGGCGTGTTCACCAACGACTACGTCGAGCTGTTCAACCGCAGCACCAGCGCGATCTCGGTCGCGGGGTGGTCGGTGCAGTACGCCTCGGCGACCGGAACTTCGTGGGCGGCGGCCAACCTCACCGGGACGATCCCGGCGGGTGGCTACTACCTGGTGCAGCTCGCCAGCGGCGGTAGCGCCGGCGCGGCCCTGCCGGGCGCCGATGCGACCGGCGCGATGAACATCTCGGGCACGACCGGCAAGATCGCCCTGGTGACCAACCAGACCTTGCTCACCTGTGGTGCGTCCGCCTGCCTGCCGAACGCGAACATCCGCGACTTCGTCGGCTACGGCACGGCCAACCAGGCCGAGGGCAGCCTGGCGCCGGCTCCGAGCAACACCACGGCCGGGTTCCGCGCGGCGCGCGGCTGTACCGACACCGACAACAACGCCGCCGACTTCGCGGTCGCGGTTCCGAGCCCGCGCAACTCGAGCAGCGCGCACATCTCGTGCGGCGCGACGCCGCCCAGCGACGCCGGCGTCCCCGACGGCGGCACGGCGACGCCCGATGCCGGCACCGGGACCGGGACCGGCGATGGCACGCCGACCCGGCTGCCGTGCGTCAGCTCGTTCGGCTCGGCGATGACCGCGGTCTACGGCCGGCTCGACGGCATTCTGGTCGCGATCGTTGACCCGAACACCACCTCGGCGTGCCGCGGCGACGACAATCACATCCATCTCCAGATCCGGGTCAACGGCAACATCGAGGACATCGCGGTCAACAACGCCTCGACCAGCGGCAGCCCCAACGTCGACTTCCGGACCGTCAACGCGGCGCTCCGCGGCGGCGCCTGGAGCGAGGGCTGGCATCCCGGCCAGACGCTCGACTACGCCAACAACCTCGGCGTGAGCTCGACCAGCTTCACCGAGCGAACGCCGGCGCAGATCGTCTCGCTGGTCGACGCGGCGCTCGCCAACGCCAACCACGTCTCGATCTTCACGACCGGGTTCGACGCCACCGGCGGCCACCTGATCCATCGCAATCCGACCAACCACGACGGCGCGATCGTGATCAATCCGCTGTCGGCGAATCCGCAGTATCTCCTGTTCCACTTCGTGACTCAGTCGTTCTAGCGTGCGCGATGAGCCACGCCGGCGCGCGCACCACGGGGCTTGCGGCCCGCGCCGGCGCGCTTGCCACCCCAGGTCCGGAACTCGAGCGCGAGCTGACGGGGGCGACGCCGGCGCGCGGGTTGGGATGACGCGTCATCTTGATTGAGCATATATGTGCGCCAAGCAAGCTTGGACGGGAAGGATGACTCCATATGAGCTGAAATCTCGTTTCGTGCCTCAGCGGTCGATGACCGTCCGGCAAAGGTGTAGCGACCAGCCGGTACCGAGTGTTGCGTGGTCAACGGTGATGTTGGCTGCGAAGCGTACACAGGGAGTGCGCCGCCGTGTGATCGAGCCTCGAAAGCCAATTCATCGTGAGAGCGGCGCCCGTATATGTAGGCGTCCGCAGCATCGACATCCCGCAAATGCGAGGGACGTAGATCTCACCGGCGCCGAGTTCGCCGCCGTCGATGCGGTGCTGGATCGGGTTCGCGCGATGCTGCGGCGGCTCATGCATTGAGCGGCCGCCGGACGTCCGGGCGGAGCTGGCCCGGGCGCGGCCCGGCGCGCGGATCTCGGGCGGGCAGCTCTGCCCGCTGCTCGGCTTCGACCAGCAGCACCACACGCCGGCTGGGCGTCGAGCCCGGGCTGGCTATGGGGCGCTGCCGCGTCCCGGCAGGCTCCTGGGCGCCATCCCGAGCCTTCCCGTGCTCCGTCTTCAGCCCACGACCCCGGCCCGCCGAATCGTGGCCAGGCTCTGAGTGTCGGGCGGCGATCGGTCTGGCTACCGCGGGGCAGGCGGAGCCGGCGGCGCGGTGCGCTTCCACGCGGCGAGCTCCTGGACGCGGCCGAGCCAGGCCCGGAGGTTCGCGTAGCTCTCGATCGGCAGCCGCGCCGGACCGGCGAGCGCGAACGAGGACGCCAGCGAGAAGTCCGCGAGGGTCAGGCGGTCCAGCGCGACCCACGTCTTGTTCGCGAGGTGCGCGTCGAGCACCGGCGCGTACTGGGCGACCAGCGCCTCGCCGCGCGCGACCTCCACCGGATCCGCGGGGCCACGGCCGCTCACGCTCTTCACGAAGTTCTCGAACACCAGGACCGTGTTGGCGGGCGCCATGTGCGCCGCACACCAGAACAGCCAGCGGGTCACATCCGCGCGGTCGCGCGGCTCGCTCGGCAGCAGCGTCTGACCGGGCGTCTTCTCGGCCAGGTACTGCATGATCGCGCGCGACTCCCAGAGCACGAAGCCATCGTCGTCGAGCACCGGGACGCGGCCGTTGGGATTGCGATCCAGGTGCGGCGCCCCGCGCTGCTCGCCCTTGGTGAGGTCGACCACGATGCGCTCGAGCGGGATCTCGAGGTGGGCTGCGACGAGCAGGGCGCGGCGGGAATTCCCAGAAAATGGATGGAATTAGAGCTTCATGGTTCCAGGGATATACGCCGTCAGTGTGACATCTGTATGTCAGGAATCTTCGGGCGGAAACTCGACGACGCGGAGCCGGTCAGCGCTGAACGATCACGGGAATGGCGGGATAGCCGCCGTGGCCGTCGCGAACCTCGGGTGTGGTCCTGGGGATCTCGATCGTCTGACAGATCGCCTGAGCCGTCGGCTCGGCCTCGGCCACGCACACGGTGACCTGGCCGGGGGCATTGCCCAACACGACGCGATGGCGATCGCCGCGCTGGTAGTGCTTCATACCCTCGGCAGTCCGGTCGCCGGCGCCGATCGCGAGCGCGGGCGTGACCGTCGCGTCCGTGGCGCCGTCGACCAGCCGGTCGAGGTCGGCGGCCGTGTGCGCGGTCGGGTGGCCGCGCAGGACGTAGACCCAGGGGGTGACAGAGAGGCCGCCGCGAACGATCACGTCGAGGCCCGGCCCCACGAGCCACCGCGGCTCGGCGGCGTCGCGCACGGGGCCGGCTTCCACCTTGTGCACCCGGTCGTGGAGCCAGTCATCGAGGCGCAGGGTCGCGTGGCCAGCAGGTAGGCCGCCGAGGCGGTACCCGTGCAGCCGGCCGACCGCTGTCGTGCAATCCCACGCGAGCCTGGGACCGAGCTGGTAATGCGCGGAGATCACGATTCCCGACAGGACCTCGTCGTCCGAGGTAACCCGGCCCTCGATCGTGCGCGTGGGTTCGAGCGGAAGGACGATCGCTCCGCGGCCGATCGGGCGCGGCTGCGATCGCCGGTCGCCGAGCTCGGCGAGGATCCCGCCGTCGGGAACGGCGCGGATCGTGAACCAGCCGTCGGCGCCGGTGGTCGCCACGTCGGCGTCGAAGCCGACTTGATGGTAGGTGGGGGGCACGGCGCCCGAGTAGTCGTGCACACCCGAGCTCTGCGCGCCGGGCACGCGCAGGTACGCGCGCGCGGCGTCGCCCTCGAGACTGCCGCGCCAGGCCACGACGGTCGCCCCGGCCACGGGGTCGCCATGGAGGTCGACGACGCGGCCCCGGAGCGCGACAGCGGCGTCGGGCGGCTGCGGGCCGCCCTGGCGATCGTCCGACGCGTGCGCGGCCGCGAGATCGCCGCGCAAGAATGCGTTGAGCCGGAAGTACCCGTTGAGCCAGGCGCCGCCACGCAGCAGCCGGGCCTCCGACGATCCGGTGGCCGGCGCGGCGCGCGAGGTATCGGCGAGCAGTTGCCAACCCGCGTCGAGATCGCCGGGCCGGTTGCGGTCTGCCAGCAACTCCGTCATGGTGCCCGCGATCGCCATCGCCTTGACGAAGTCGCGTCCGGACAGCGCGAGGCCGCGCGCGGTGGCCAGGGTCACGAGCGCATCGTCGTGGCCGTGGCCTGTGGCCCCGTGCAGGTGGGCCTCGACATACTTGATGCGGGCGAGCGACGCGGGAGCGTCGCCGGCATGGTGAACCGCGGCGTAGGCTTGCTCGAGCAGGTAGGTGACGTCCTCGGGATTCGCCGGCTCGCTCGCAGCATGGTATTCGACCCACAGCCGCTTTTCCCAGATGTCGGCTTCGGATTGATAGTCGTGGGAGCGGAGCGCGAGCTGGATCGCTTTCTGGTACTGGTCGCGAGCGAGCTCCCATCGCGTGGCCGAGCGGTCGGCGGCGAGCCCGAACGCATAGTGTGCTTCGATGCGGACCCGATCCCAGCCCAGCGCTTCGGCCTCGCCCACCAGGCCGGGCATCTCGGCGAGCAGGTCGGCCATCTGCTCCGGCGGTGACAGCCAGGATCGGCTGAGCTTGGTGTGCAGGGCCAGGATCTTCGCGCGCCTCACCGGCTCGGCCGGCAGCGTCGCAGGGGCCACGGGTGATTCGCCGTCGCACGCCTCCACGCGCGGCATCTCTTCGCTCGGTTGGACCGGCAGCTCGATCGAGCGTGGCAGGGTCAACAACTGCGTGAGGAGCCCGGCGACCCGGTCGCGCTGGCCGAGCAAGCACGCGCGCTTGGCAACGATCTGGGTCCCGTGCGGGCTCGTACATGCGCCGCGGTAGTCGCGGATCCATCGCGCGGCGAAGTCGTCCAGCTCGTAGAGCCACGCACCGAGATGTGGTCCCTCCGCGAGGCGTTGCAACAGGCTCGCGCGCAGCGCGGGCGACCACGCGCTCGCCATCTCGGCCTCGGGGCTCCGCTCGCACGCCGACGTGTCGGCCGGCGGGGCCGGCTTGCGCGCAAGCTCGATCCCCAGCACCGCGACGGCCCCGAACACCACCGCGGCCACGACCGCCGCCGCCCGCCGCGCGCCGCGCCTGGCCGCCGCGCGGCGAAGCGCATCGAGCAGGTCGCGCATCGACGCGTGACGATCCTCGGGCGCGAGCGCGAGACCGCGGCGCACGATCTGGTCCAGCTGCTTCGGGACACCGCGGGGCCGCCGATCGAAGATCGGTCCGCGCCGGACCTCGGTGGCGAGGTCATCTGCCGTCCGCGCGGAGAACGGCCGGCGGCCATGCAGCGCCTCGTACAGCGCCACGCAGAAGGCGAACTGATCGGCGCGGTGATCGACGCCCTCCCCGCGAAGCGCCTCGACCGGCAGATATCCCAGCGTCCCGGCAACGGTGCCAGCGCCCGCTCTCGGCAAGCTGGACAGTCCGAAGTCGCTGACCTTGACGCGGCCATCGCGACCGAGCAAGACGTTCTCGGGCTTGAAGTCGCGATGGATGACGCCCGCGGCGTGGGCGGCGGCGAGCCCCTCGCCTGCGAGCAGGAACACCGCGACGACCTCGCGCCAGCTGCGCGGCTGCTCGGTGATCCACGACCGCAGCGTGGTGCCCTCGACCAGCTCCATCGCGGCGAACACGCGATCGCGGAACGTCCCGATCTCGTAGATCGCGACCACGCCCGGGTGACTGATCCGTGCCATCGCCTGCGCTTCGGCCAGGATCTGCGCGCGCGCGTCGTCCACGGTCCGGGCCTGGCCATGCAGGAGCTTGAGCGCGATGTTGCGATCGAGCTCGGGATCGTAGGCGGTGTACACCGTCCCCATGCCGCCGCGACCGATCAGATCGAGCGGGATGAATCGCCCCACCGTCGCGCCGAGCTCGAGCGCTGGGCCGGGGTCCGAGCGCCGTGCGGGATGCGTGGTGTGATCGTCGGCGGCTGTCGACGACGCCGTGAGCACGGCCGTCAGGTCGACGACGACCCGGCGGCAGCTCGCGCACGCATCGAGGTGCGCCTCGACCTCAGCGCGCTGCTCGCCTGGCAGACCGCGCTCCAGGAGACCGACGATCGTCGACTCGGACAAACAGGTCACGCGAGATCACCATGCTGCAGCGATGGCGCAGCCGGAGCAGAATCTACCATCTCGTGTGCAATCGGACCGCCAAGACAACGGCGTGCACCGGTACAACGGTCCACGTGCGGCGCGCGCACATGGCGCGGATTGCTGCATCCCCGGTGGCCACCTGCTGACTTGCGCAGACGCTACCAGCCGGATAATGTCCACTATGTGTGATGGTGACCGGGCACGAACACCAGCTGTGCGAACTCCACGCACGCGGCCGTGACGCGTGGCCTGGTGTCGAGCTCGATGTTGCGACGTTCGCGACGCTGGCCGCGAACCAGCTCGACGACGGCCCGTTCGACGACGTGCGTGCGGACGACCTCTACCTGGCGATCGCGTGCGCCGCGCGGGTCGAACAAGCCATCATCGCGTTCGACACGCACTATCTGGGGAGGCTCGCATCGGCGCTGATCCGGGACGGGCAGGACCGGGCGGCCGCGGCGGATGTCGTGCAAGCCGTGCGCGTTCGGTTTCTCGTCGGCGATGCAGGCCGAGGGCCGAAGGTCGCCGAGTACAACGGGCGCGGCTCGCTCGCCGCCTGGCTCCGCGTGGCGGCGCGGCGCACCGCCGTGACCGCGTTCCGCAAGCATCGCCGAGAAACCGCGATCGATGATGTCGCGGTCGTCGCCAGGTCGTGCGGCCCGGACATCGCTCTGCTCGGCATGCAGCTCGGCGGCGAGCTCGAGGCCGCCTTTCGGGCTTCGTTCGCGGCGCTCGCTCCGCGCGAACGCAACTTGTTGCGGTACCAGGTGCTCGACCGGCTCGCAATCGACCGCATCGGCGCACTCCATGGCGTACATCGCGTCACCGCGGCTCGCTGGATCGCGCACGCGCGCAAGGCATTGATCGAGGGCGTACGGCGCGGCCTGCAGGACCGCCTCGGTATCGACCGCGAGGAGCTCGACAGCACGCTGCGACAGATCGCGAGCCAGATCGAGCTCAGCCTTCGCTGGCTGCTGACGCCGCTGCCGACCTCCGCGTGACGCGACAGCTCGCGCGCCCGGAGCCCGCAATCACACGCAGCTCCGCTGCTCTGATACTCGCATATCGCGCATTCTGACATTCGCTGGCATTCCACGTGTGCAGCGCTACATCATCGGCCGCGCTGCGTACCAGGGCGCCGACGATCTTCGGCAGAGAACCAAGCAGACCCGTGCTGGGTAGTACGACAACAGCGTTGTCGTCGCGGGCGGAGCGCCGTCGCCAACGACGGACGCCCGATGAGCCGTGGATGATCGGAGTCGTCATTCATCGGCGATGGCAGCGAGATCTTGCTCACTCATGTTCATCGGAGAATCCTGATGACCCACCCGCACGACCACAGCGGCGTTCCCCGGACGATCGGCGGCGTCGCCATCGTTACGCTACTCCACGTCGCGGTGCTGACCCCCGCGGCGTGTAGTTCTCGAGCCGAGCGCCCGGTCACGACCGCCGCCACGGCTCCCGCAGGTCCGGGGGCCCGTGGCAGCGATGGCCCGCCGGGCACCGCAGCAGGTGACTGGCCCGGGTGGCAGAAGGACCTCCGCGGCACTCGGTACAACGCCGCCGAAACCGTCATCACCCCGTCGACGGTGACCGGGCTGAAGCTCAAGTGGAGCTTCGTGTTCCCCGAGGTAGGAGACCAGCCGCATGGCAGCCAGCCGGCCGTGGTCGGCCACACCCTCTACGTCGGCTGGGGGGATGGCAAGATCTACGCGCTGGACGCTCGGACCGGGGAGACGCTCTGGGTGTCCGACGCGGCAGCCAGCGCCCGGTCGTCCGTTTCCACCGGGCCGGCGGTCGCGGAGGGCAAAGTGATCTTCGGCGACGACCGGGGATCTCTGTACGCGCTCGATGCCGGTACCGGACGCCAGCTATGGTCGGTGCCACTCGGGGAGCACGCGACAGCCCAGATCAGCAGCTCGCCGCTCGTGTTCGAGGGCAACGTCTACGTGGGAGTCGCCAACGGTGAGGAGGCTGCGGCGTCCAAGCCTGGGTACCCCTGCTGCACCGCGCGCGGCCAGTTCGTCTCGGTCAGCCTGGCCACGGGCCACGTGCGCTGGCGACGGTACACGTTGCCGCCGGCCGAGCGCGCCGGAAGCTGGCCCAGCGGCGAGGCCAGGTACGAGCCCGCCGGTGCCGGGGTGTGGAGCAGCCCGGCGATCGACCCGCTGTCGCGGACCGTGTTCTACGGGACCGCGAACAACTTCATCGGGACCACCGGCGACCACGACTCGGTCATCGCGCTGGACGTCGACACCGGCGCAGTGCGCTGGAAGCAGCAGATCACCCATCCGGACGCCTGGACGGTCGGCTGCATCAGGCCGCTCATGCAGAACCTCCCGGTCGAGCATTGCGCCGGGATGGCCGACGGGACCAACCTCGACTGGGACTTCGGCTCCTCGCCGAACGTGTTCACCGCCTCCGGCCGGACCCTGGTCGGCATCGGTCAGAAGAGCGGCTTCTACCATGCGTTCGACGCGGCCACGGGACAGATCGTGTGGCAGCGCCAGACGTCGGTGGCGCAGCACAACGGTGGATCGATGGGCATCCTGTGGGGGTCGGCGTCCGACGGCCGCCGGCTCTATGTGGCGACCTGGCTGGGGCATCCCGGCACGCTGTTCGGCCTCAACCCCGAGACCGGCGAGATCCTGTGGCGGGCGCCCAACCCGGCCGACGGCTGCACCACCGGCGGGGCCGCGGCGCACGGCGATGCTTGTCATCTCGCGCACATGTCGGCGGTGACCGCCACGCCGGGGCTGGTCTACGAGGGCAGCATGGACGGGAAGATGCGGATCTACCGCGCCGAGGACGGCGAGGTCCTGTGGCAATACGACACCGTCCGCGAGTTCACCGGGGTCAACCACATGACCGGGCCGGGCGGCGCGATCGCCGGCCACGGCGGCGCCGTCGTCGCGCACGGCATGCTCTATGTCCAGTCGGGGTATTACACCTGGTTCGGCATTCCGGGCCGGGTGCTTCTGGCGTTCGGGCTGTGACCGGGCGGCTGGCGTTCGCGCCTCGACGGCGAGCGCCGAACGACGCGGTTCACTTCTCCTGATCGGAGACACGTGCGCCGGGCGGCGTCACGATCGCTCATGGGAGCCCTGGAGCTGGTGCGCGCGCGAGGGCGAACGCGCCGCGGATCGGCGCGCGTGGCAGGGTCGATCTTGCGTGAAGCGCTTCGTCGGTCGATGGACCGAGATCGGTCGTATCGACGATCAGCCAGTAGGTGCCGGGCGCGAGCTCGGCGCGCAGCGTACCGTCGTGCCCCGGCGGCGCGACGCAGGCGATGACAGCGCCGCCGGCGCACCCCGAGCGGAGCTCGAGCGCGAAGCGGAACTCCGCCGACCCATCGATCTGGAGCGTCGACCGGGCGGGTACGTCGATGCGATACATGGTCGCCCCTCCCGTGCCACCGCAGGACGCGCGCACGCCGCCGCGCCGGCCCTCGAACACGCC
>Ga0302323_100004277_pt1 | contig 11628 bp, 12 predicted proteins | sample Fen_T0_3_FD_201950 | JGI IMG/M metagenome (GOLD analysis project Ga0302323, IMG submission 201950) | Peat permafrost microbial communities from Stordalen Mire near Abisko, Sweden - Fen_T0_3 | ecosystem: Environmental > Terrestrial > Soil > Wetlands > Permafrost | place: Sweden: Abisko... | reverse complement strand
AGGTGGCGATCGAGCCGCCCGTCTCGGACGTGTAGCAGGCGTAGGCCGGGTGCGCGTGCTCGTAGAGCCCATTGCAGCGGTAGTTCCCGTAGTTGGCGCCGGAGCAGCCGGTCGCCTGTACGCCCGGGAAGTCTGCCTGCCCGACGGCGAATCCGTGATTACCCCCGAACCAGACGGCGCCCGTGTTCTTGACGTACTGAATCCGGTAGATGCTGCAGAGCCGCTCCCGCCCCGCTCGCTCGTCCTTCACCATGCCCGGCCCGCTGAAGATGTCGTAGTGGACCACCGCGAGGGTGCCGTCCGGCTTGAGCGTCACCCGGTCGGCGTCGCCGCTCTTGTAGATGCTCGGGTCCGGCTTGGCGCCGTCCCAGTTGTTCTCGCACACATCGTTGCCCCCACCCGGGTTGCTGGGGTCATACCCACGGTAGCCGACGAAGACCGTTCCGGCGCGGCCACCCGAGACCGAGAGGACGTCGAGGAAGTGGGGGGCTGGAACGTCGCTGCCGTCGGGCATGAAGCCATACGGGTGGAGGCCGTCGGCCATCGTAAACCGCTTGAACTGCGCCGCCGCCCCCTTCGCCTGCTCTGCCTGGGTCAGCAGGAATAGCCCCTCCTGACCGCCCGCGACCCAGGTGTTCCCGCCCTCGTCGGCGGTCACTCCATTGACCATCGCGGGGCCGCCATTGGCCGTGCCGAAGAACTTCCAGTCCGCGAGCGACGGGGTTGCCGGTGCGCTGCCGCCGTCCGCGGCGGTTCCACCGTCGGCGACTGCGCTGCCACCGTCCAGGGACGAGCCTCCATCCGCGGTCGAGCCCCCGTCCGCGGCGGTTCCACCGTCGGCGACCGCGCTGCCACCGTCCAGGGACGAGCCTCCATCCGCGGTCGAGCCCCCGTCGAGCGTGGCGCCGCCGTCCGGCCCAGGCGTGGCGCCTCCACCATCGGACGTCTCCGGCGAATGCGATCCCGCGCCCGCCTTGCGCGCCTCCTGACCGCACGCCAGCGACATCCCCAGCAGCAACGCCAGCAACCACATCCAGCACGACCTCATGGTCTTCCCCCCCCGAGAATCTTTCCCGGAGATAAAGCAATACCGGTGCCTCCCGACCCGGTGCTGGATTCACCTGTTGTCACGCCACCATCGCCCTCCGAGGGCACCGCTCGGGCTGCGCCGCCGGCAGAGAGGAGTGGCCGCGTGGTTCCGAGGACGGGCAATTCATTCACCCAATGTTTCTGGGGTGAACGGGCGGCCGGGCTCGAGGGCGGCCCGTGGGACGAGCGCTGACCTCACGGGCGAGCGGGCGCTGGTGGGGAGGCGCTCGGACGGCGGGCGGGATCTGGAAGAGACCTCCTGCCCCGCGGAGCGAAGCGGAGTGGGGCGAGGGAAGGTGTCTCCCCAACGGCCGCGTCGGTGAAGCGATCAAGCGGCGGGCGCCTCGGCGGCCGCGACCGGCAGGGCCAACCGCCCGCGCGGTCGGATCGGGTACTCGGGCGGCAGCTCGTCGTAGCCGAGGACCCGCAGCGACGGGAACCGGACCGCGAAGAGATTCCGGGCCGCCCGCCGCACGTCCTGGGACGCGAGGAGCAAGAGCCTTCCGCCGCGCCGCTCCTGCTCGACCCCGAGCTGCTCCAGCAACGCTCGCTCCAGCGCGGCGTCGAGCACGGCGAGCTCCCCCACCGCGCCCTCCCGGATCGCCGCCTCGACCGCGGGGTCGAGCAGCAGCGGCTCGAGGACCCCTTGCTCGGCGTGCTGGTGCGCGAGCTGGCGGCGCAGCGCCCTGCGGCAGTCCTCCGCCAGCGCCGGCACGCTCCGCGCCCCGCCTCCCCGCTCCAGCAGCGCCTCCAGGATGACCGGGAGCGGCCGGATCGAGACGCCCTCCTCGACCAGCCGCCGCAGCACCTCGGCGAGACAGGCGGCCGTGACCTGCTTGGCGACCTCGCGCACCAGCGCGGGGCTCCCCTCCTCTACCCGTTCCAGCAGCGCCTGCGCCTCCTGGATCCCGATCAGGAGATGGGCGTTCCGCCGGAGCGCGGCGGCGGCTCCCACCAGCACGCGCTCCAGGGGGTGACGCAGGGGCCCCAGGGCCGCGGCCCGCTCCGCGTCCTCGCAGGAGACCACCGCCAGAGGCCGCCCGTGCAGCGGGTCGCGCTCGATCCGGTGCGCGATCCCGACCAGCGCGATCTCCGCGGGAGCGACCAGCGCGACCCGCTCGCTCACCAGGGTGCGGCCACCCCCGGCCGGCACCTCGTCGAGGAGCAGCCTCCAGTGGCCGGCTGGCAGCGGACCAGAACGGATCGTCAACTCCGGGAGCTCGACGCCCAGCTCCTGCCAGAGCCGATCGCGCAGCGCCGGGCAGACCTCGCGCGTGAACCGGTCCCCCTCGCTCACCGCCAGCTCGAGGAGGTCGGGGGCGAGCTCCAGGGACAACCTGCCGCCAGCCGCCGAGGAACCGGGGGCCAGCGCGCGCCCCTCCTGCACCGCTGAACTGCCGCCATCCCGGCTGTGGCTGGGCCGGCGCCGGGACGAGAGGGCGGCGCCGCCTCCTGAGACCGCAGCCAGGAGCAGGAACGGACCGGCCGGCATCCCCGGGGCCAGGCCGACCGCGCTCAGCAGCGCGGCCACCACCCAGAGCACGCGCGGCTCGGCCAGCACCTGCCGGCCGATCTCCTGGGCCAGCCCCTCGCCCTCCTCCTCGGCCGCGACGCGCGTCACCGCCAGTCCGGCCGAGATCGCGATCAGGAGCGACGGGATTTGAGAGACCAGACCGTCGCCGATGGCCAGCAGGGCGTAGCGCCGCGCCGCCGCCTCGACCGCCATCCCGCGCGCCATGCCCGCGACCAGCCCACCGGCCACGTTGACCAGCGCGATGGCGATCCCGGCCAGCGCGTCCCCCTTCACGAACTTGAGCGCGCCGTCCATGGCGCCGTAGAGCTGACTCTCGCGCTCCAGCGCGCGGCGCTTCCGGCGCGCCTCAGCCGCGTCGATCAGCCCGGCCCGGAGGTCGGCGTCGATCGAGAGCTGCTTGCCCGGCAGGCCGTCCAGTGTGAAGCGCGCCGCCACCTCGCCCACCCGCTCCGCCCCCTTGGCCACCACCAGCAGCTGCACCAGGGTGAGGATGGCGAAAATGACCGCCCCCACCACGTAGTTGCCCTGCACCACCACTCGGCCGAAGGCCTGGATCACCTGCCCCGCCTCGCCGCGCGAGAGGACCAGCCGGGTGGAGCTGACCGAGAGCGCCAACCGGTAGAGCGTGGTGAGCAGGAGGAGCGTCGGGAAGCTCGCGAAGCGGAGCGCGTCCCGCGCCAGGAGGGTCACCACCAGCACGGTCGCGGCGACCGCCAGGTTGAGCGCGATACAGAGGTCGAGCAGCGCCGGCGGCAGCGGGGCCACCAGCAGGAGGACCACCGCCAGCACCCCCAAAGCCAAGACGGCGTCGCCCGCGCGGCGCACCCGCGCCAGGGCTCGTTCGATCCAGATCACGCATCTCCTCCTGGTGACAGCCCTCCGTAGAGGTGGGCCAGCACCGCCGCGGTCGCCTCGTACAGCTCCTCCGGGATCTCGTCGCCCACCTCGGCGAGCTGGTGGAGCGCGCGGGCCAAGGCGACCTGCCGGATCACCGGGACCCCTGCCCGCCGGGCCGCGGCGCGCAGCCGCCTGGCTTGCCTCCCGGCGCCCTTGGCGATCACCTGCGGCGCGGCCTCGGAGCTCCGCGCGTGGTGCAGCGCCACCGCAAAGTGGGTCGGGTTGACCACCAGGCAAGTCGCGCGCGCCAGCGGCCCCGCGCTCGCGATCGCCCGGTGAAGGCGGCGGCGCTCGGCCCGGTGGCGCGGGTCACCCTCCTCCTCCTTCCGGTCCCGCTCCACCTCCTCGCGCGTCATCCGGAGGCTTCGCTGGTGGCGGAGCCGCGCCAGGCCGAGCTCGACGAGGCCGAACGCGACCGACAGGAGGGCGGCCCGCACCACCAGCGAGAGCGCCCAGGGAGCGCAGCTCCGCAGCAGGCCGATTGGGCCGAGGCCGGGGAGCCCTGCCAGCCGTGGCGCCGAGCGCGCCAGCTCCCACCCGACCAGCGCGGCGATCGCCGCGGCACGGCAGAGGCCCAGGCTCATCTGGAGTGCCTGTCCGAGGGAGCAGATGCGGCGCAGGCCGCGAAACGGATCGATCCGCTCCAGCCTGGGCGACCAGACCCGAACGGAGAAGAGTCCGCCCACCTGGATCCACCCGACCGCGGCGACCGCGATGGCGGCGGCTCCGCAGATCGGAAGCGCCGTCCTCAGGAGCGACACCGCGCCCTCCTGAACGTTGAGCCAGATGGAGGGCTCCGGGCTCGCCGGCCATCCCGCGCTCACGGCGCGCTCCACCGCGCAGCGGACCATCGCGATGAGTGAAGCGGTCCCGGCCGGCGCGCCGACCGCGAGCGCCAGGAGCCCTGCCAGGAGCCCGACCATCGCCGACAGGTCTCGGCCGCGGGCCACTTCGCCCCGGCGGCGCGCCTCGCGGAGCCGGCGCGGGGTCGGCGCCTCGTTCCGGGCTCCGCTCACCGGGCCACCCCGGAGGACGAGAGCGCCCGCATCCAGCCGGAGGAGAGGGCTACCAGCGCCACCAGCCGTCCTGCCATGGCGGACGCGGCGACAGCCAGGCCCGCCAGTCCGATCGCGGCGCGCGCCGGTTGAGCCGGCTGGGCCGCGCCGAGCCCGGGAGCTGCCCGCGCCGCCAGGGCCAGCGCCAGATCCGCCGCCAGCACCCCGGCGGCGGAGGGCGCTGCCAGGCAAAGGGCCGCGGCCAGGAGCTCCGCCGATCCCCGCAGCGCGACCTCGAGCACCGCGGCGCGCGACAGACCGGCGCCCACAGGGATGGCGGCGAAGGAGGACCAGAGCGCGGCCAGGATCAGGCGATCCCCACCCGCGGCGCCCGCCAGGACCACTGCCCACTGAGTCAGGAGATCGCCGGACGCGGTCTCCCGCTGCCGGACCACGGGCACGTGAAGCTCTGCCAGCGTCGCGCCTCGGACCGTGTCGATGAGCCGCCCCGCTGCCCGCGCCGCGTCCAGCGGGACCGTGGCCAGGAACCCGAGGACGGTCCCCAGCGCCAGCTCCCGCGCGCCGAACGCGAGGAGGTCCCACCCCGCTCCGTCGAACTGGACCCCGCCGGCTGCGCTCCAGACCGCGGCCCCCATCCCGAAGGCCAGCCCGGCGCGCACCAGCGAAGGAGCCAGCGCCCCGCCGAGGAAGGGGCTCAGCACCGCCACCGGCAGCAGGCGAAGCCCGTGCAGCAGGGCCGCCGCCACCCAGGGCCAGCCGATCCGGAGGGAGGTCCACGCGGTCATCGCACCCCTCGCAAAGCCAGCTCCAGGCAAGCGCCAGCGAAGTGCACCAATCGTGCACCGATCCAGGGGGCAGAGAGCCCGAGCGCGGCCAGGACCGCCACCAGGCGCGGGACCACCGGAAGCGACGGATCCTGGACTTGGGTCGCCGCCTGGAGGAGGCCCACCACCAGCCCCACCAGCAGGGCGGCGGCGAGCGGCGGACCGGAGAGGAGCAGGACCAGGATGAGCGCCTCCCGTCCCAGGGCGAGCCAGATCGAGTCCATCCGTCCCCTCACCCCAGGTAACCGGCGACCAGGCCGCGGGCCAGCAGCCGCCAGCCGTCCGCCGCGACGAAGAGGAGGAGCTTGAACGGGAGCGCCACGCTGGTCGGCGAGAGCTGGGCCAGGCCCAGCGCCAGGAGCACGTTGGCGACCAGGAGATCCACCACCAGGAAGGGCAGGAAGATCAGGAAACCCATGGTGAACGCCCTCCGGAGCTCCGAGATGGCGAAGGCCGGCGCCACCACCGCCCAGTCCTCTATCCCGGGGGCTGGCCGAGCGCGCGACCTTCCCAGCTCCAGCGACAGCTCCAGGAAGGTCTGGCGGTCCTCGGCCCGCGTCTGCCTGGAGAGGAAGGCCCGGAGCGGCTCCACCCCCTGCCGGATTCGGCTCAGGGTCGCCTCGATCCCCTCTCCGTGCACCGGCACCGCGCTGGCCACCGCCCAGCAGTCCTCGGCCACGGGGGCCATCACCAGCAGTGTCAGGATCAGCGCCAGGCCGGTGACGGCGCTGGAGGGCGGGACCTGCGGTGCGCCCAGCGCGGAGCGGGCCACCGAGAGCACCACCGCCATCTTGAGGAACGACGTGAGCATCACCAGCGCGACCGGGACCAGAGCCATGGCCCCGAGCAGCACCAGCAGCTCCAGGGGACGATCTCCCACCAGCCCGGCGGGGAGGACCGGCGGCGTCGCAGCGGCCATGGGACTCACGGCTCACCCTCCCGCGCGGGCGGGATGGTCACCAGGAGCGAAACGCCTCGCGGGCCGTAACCCAGCAGGAGGCGCTGTCCGTCGATCGCGACCAGTGCCAGGCCGGCATCTCGCGTGAGCGGTTGCCGCGCCTCCACCGCCAGGACCGACGGCTCTCTCTGGCGCGCTGCCCGGCGCCGCAGCCACCACCCCGCCGCGACCAGGACGGCCAGCACGCCCCCAGCCCGCAGCGCCACCAGCGCGCTCTGACTCCCCCCGAGCGCCGCGGCCACGAGCAGGAGCCCCCCCGCGCCAGCCAGGGCCGCCCGGCCGTGCGGGCCGCTCAAGCAGCGCAGCCTCGGGAACCTCTCCCGCATCTCGTTCACCCCGGTCGGTCCGAGCACCTCACCCCTCCATGGCCACGATCCGAACCCCGATCGCGCCCTCGATCTCGACCAGCTCCCCCCGGGCCACCGCCCGATCTCCCAGCCGCAGCGCCACCCGGCCGCTCCGGTCGATCGGGAGCGGCAGGACCGCGCCCCGCTCCAGGCGGGCCAGGTCCGAGAGCGCGATCGAGACCCGCGCCAGCTCCACCTCCAGCGTCACCGGAAACTCCCCTGCAAGCTCCGCCATGGCCATCTCCTCCACGTGAAAGCGCTCCTCGTCGGTCCGGCCGCCAAGGCGCAGGCCTCCGGGGAGCAGCAGCACCTCTCGGTCACCCTCCACCACCAGGACATCCCCGGCGGCCAGCGCCTCCAGCTCGTGCCGGTCGACGACGCTCGCGCCGCGGCGATAGGAGGCCGTGAGCCTCATCGCCGAGACCTCCTCCGTTGGCGGTCCGAGCGCCCGCAGCGCGCGCACCGCCATCGCGGGGACCAGGAGCCGGCCGGTTCCCCTCGACTCCCCGATCCGGACGTCGACCTCGACCTCCAGTGACGCTCCAGCGACGGGCGCTCCAGCGACCAGCGCTCCGACGTCCGGCGCTCCGGCAGCCGGCGCACAGCGCATCAGCCGCGGCGTGAACCGCTCCTCGACGAACGGATCGCCGCGCAGCCCCTCCAGCGCGATCAGGCCGAGCAGCTCGAACGTCGCAACCTCCATTGGCGTCAGCGCCGAGGCGAAGGCCGGATTCCCGGGCCCGCCCGCGAGGCGATCGGCCACCTGGGCGATCAGGGTGGCGCCGATCTCGAGCTGCGCCGTCCCGGGGAGCGCCGGCAGGTCGAAGGCCAACCGCCCGCACCCTGCACGCGGCTGGGCCAGGCCTGGGACGGGGCGCCCCGCGAGCTCGACCGGCAAGGAGAGCGCGCTCGAGAGCGCCGACGCGACCCGCTCCGCAACCCGGACGCCAGCGGCGCCGACGCTCGGGTGCAGCTCGGCGTAGCCACGGGAGACGAGCGGGAGATCGAACGGAAGCGGCACGAGCGGTCTCCTCATCAAGCCGCGTGCCAGCGCGGACTGGCCAGAACTGGGCGGCCTGGGTGAGGTCGCTCGCGCGGAGCCGTCCGCCGCGCCAACGCCGTGGGACGAACGGCGGACCCCTTGCACCGGACGGAGCTCACCTGCGCACCTCCCAGCTCCACTCCCAGGCGAGGCGCGCCAGGACCGGTGAGACCGGGCCGCTCGACTCCCTCGATTCCATTGACGCGCTCGACTGCGGTAGCGCGGCGCACGACTCCGGCGGCACGAGCAGCGACTGAAGCGCAGTCGCGATCCGCGGTCGTTCACCTTGGATGCAGGCAGCGAGGCGTGCGATTCGACCCCCCTCTCCCGCGGGGTCGGCGGGCCAGAAGGCCTCGGCCAGAGCCGCCAGGCGCGCGGCTGGTTCCGCGCCCGCCAGCTCCCGCGCCAGCGCCCTGCCATCGAGGGCGTCGTCGGCCGAGAGGCCCTTCAAGAGCGCATCGACGCGCTCCGGCCAGAAGACCGCGCCCAGCAGCGCCGTGCGTCGCGTCTCCCGGGTCACGGGGCGCTCCGGTGGGGCCACCGTCCGTTGGCCGCCAGCGCCGCGCATCCGATCCCGATGACCGCCGCCACGGCGGCCAGCGCCAGGAGCGCCCAGCGACGCGGCAGCGGGCGTGGCACCGGGGCGCGGATGCTCGGCGTGGTCTCGGCCAGCACCACGGCGACCGCGGACGCCTCGAGACCGTCGGCGGCGCCAGCGACCAGGGACTGGATTGCGGGGCGCATGGACTCGAGCGCGGCCCGGGCCGCCGGAGCGTGCTTGAGCAGCACCGCCGCGCGCGCGGGCCGGCGCGCCTCGGGCCGGATGGGATCGTCGGGCGGCAGCGCCAGGTGCACCCGCGCCTCCACGACGCCGTCGATTGCCTCCAGGCTGCGCGACAGCTCACCGGCGAGGGCGTGGAGGTAGAGGGCACGCTCCTCGACCGGGGTCGGGACCATGCTCCCCTTACCGAAGACCTCCCCGAACCCGGGCGCCCGGGGACGGGGCAGCTCGCGCTCGGCCAGGATCCGCTGGGCGCGCGGCGCGCCGTCGGCCGCCACCGCCACCAGATACCCCGCCTCGCTCCCCTCCTCGCGCCGCTTTCGGCCCCGGAGCCCTCCATCCTCCAGGGCGACCAGCACCTGATTGGCCTGCGCCTCGTCGAGCCCGTGCAGCAGCTCCTCCTCGCCGCAGCCCGGGAGCAGCGCGAGCATTCCACTGAACGCAACACCTCGCCAGCCAGCTCCAGGCCGGCGCGCCCCGCTCGATCGCATCCCGTCCCCCTCTCAGACCTGGGTGTTCACCGCCTGCTTGACGCTCTGCGCTCCCTGCTCCACCACCTTGGCGGCGAGCTCCACCGTCTGCCCGTACCGGTAGGCCTCCGACTGGAGGGCCAGGAGCTGCTGGGGCGTGAACGTCTGCCCGCGCTGGGCCGCGGCCAGCAGCGCGTCCAGCCGCTCCTGTGCGCGCTCGATCTGCCGCACCGTCTGGAGCGTCCGCTCTCCAAAGGCCGCGCCCACCGGAAGCGGTGCGTGCGCGGCGCCGCCGGACTCACGGGACTCCCGGGACTCCAAGACGGCCTGAAAGCTCTGCTTCGAGACGGCATCGGGCGCACGGGTGGCGGAGCCGGCCGCCGGCGCGGCGGGGATGGCGAGCATGCTGGACCTCTCGGGCGAACGCGGCGGCCAGGGTGGACCGCCCGCCGGTCAGTGAACGTTGTCGATCGCCGCCTTGGCCGTGTCGTGCTTCACTTTCATGACGTTGCTGAGCGCGGTGAACTCCCGGCTCTGCCGCTGCATCGACTCCTGGAGCTGGAGGTACTCCAAATTGAAGCTCTGCGACTGCTGCTGGAGCGCACGGGTCGCCTCCAGCAGGTCCCCGTCGCCACCGGTCGCGGTCGAGGTGGACGTGGAGAGTCCGCTGCCGCTGCCGAGAGAGGGCGCCGCAGCGGCGGTCTTCACCGCGCCCGCCAGCACCGAGCCCCCCGGCACGAACGGGGCGGCCAGCGCGACCGTGCTCGCCACTCGGCTGGCGACGCTGGCGGCCGCGCTGCGAAGCGCCTCCCCGAACCGGTCCGGCTCGGCTGTCCTCTGGGTGGTCTCCGCGAGATAGATCGATCCAATCCGTTCCATGGCTTCTCCTTTCCCGGCCGGCTTTCAGCAATCGCCGTGCCGGACAGGATCTCCAGCCACGACCGGCGACAGGCGTCGTGTTGCTCGAAGAGGTGGTCCGCGGGACGGCCCCATCGTCCGCGGCGCGGACCGTGTTAAAGTTCCAGGGTGCCGCGTGAGTATCTGCGCCGAAAGTCGGACGCCGTGGTGGCTGCGCAGCGCCCGATCCGCATCCTCCGAGCCATCAACTGGGACGCGTCGGTCCTGGAGCGCTTCTTCCGCCGTGGCGAGCGGGAGCTGCCCCGGCCGGAGTACGGCCCCCTGGGCTTCGACGTCGCGGCCAAGGTGAAGGAGCTGCGGGCGCTCCGCCGGTCGATCCGGGGGACCAACCCGGTGGAGCAGCTCCTGCGCGAGAAGTGCGAAGAGTTCGCGCTGGTGGCGCAGATGCTGGCCTCGCGCGGGACGAAGCGCTTCTACGCGCTCTCCCGCCGGATCTTCGGGGATCCGCGCGATCGCTTTCCGGACAGCAACACCGACAACCTGGCCATCGCCCGGATGTGGGCCGGGCGGCCGCGCGCCCGGAACGAGGAGGCGTCGTTCGACGCTGCGCAGGCCGCGCTGGAGATCGAGCGGATCTGCGCGCCTTATCTCGGCGGCCAGATCAAGGTCCAGGTGAGGAGCCGGCTGGTGGCCAACGCGGCTGCCGGCGCCACGCGGGTGACCCTGCGGACCGGAGCCACCTTCTCGGCCCGCCAGGTGCGGGCCTTGGCGCACCACGAGGGGCTCTGGCACGTGCTCACCTCGTTCAACGGGCTCCATCAGCCGGTGCTGCGGATCCTGGGCGTGGGGCTCCCCCGCCACATCGAGTCGCAGGAGGGGGCCGGGATCATGTCCGAGTTCCTCACCGGCAACCTCAGCGACGACCGGTTCATCGAGCTGGGGGAGCGGACCATCGCCATCGATATGGCGGCGCGGGGCGCCGACTTCCTGGAGGTCTACCGCTATCTGCTGGCGCGGTTTCCGGCGCGGCGGGCGGCGCTGCTGGCGGAGCGGGTCTTTCGCGGCGGGGTGGTCGCGGGCGGCGCGCCCTTCACCAAGGACGCGGCCTACCAGCGCGGCTACTGCCGGACCTTCAATTTCTTACGGATGGCGCTGGAGAACCGGGATGTGGAGGCGGTCCGCGCCTTCATCTCGGGGAAGATGAGCGTGGACGACGCCGAGCTGGTGCGCGACCTGATCGAGGAGGGGATCTGCGTCGGGCCGGTCCACCTGCCCGAGTGGTTCCTGGACCTGGACCGGCTCAACGCCATGATCACCCACAGCGTCACGCTCAACCAGTTCAGCGTGCCCTCGGTGCGGCGCTACTACGCCGAGCGGCGACGCAAAGCCGAGGGTCGTTCTTTGCTGCCGGTGACTGCTCCGAAGACCACGCGGCGGCGCTGAGCCAGGTTCCAGGCTCGAGGGTTCAGGTCCGCGGAGCTGACCGGCGCTCAGTCGGCGTTGGCGCGCTGGAAGGCCGGCCGCGCCTGGATGCGATCGAGGTAGGCGTCGAACGCTGGGTTGGCGGGCAGGAGTTTCCGCAGCCGGGCGAGCGAGAGCATGCTCCCGATGGTCACGTCGGCGACCGAGAACGTGGGGCCGAGCAGGTAAGGCCCCTTGGCCAGGGCCGGCTCGAGCTGGGCGACGGCCTTGTTCATGCGCTCCGACTCCACCGCGATGACGCGGACGTCGCGCTCAGCCTCGGGCTTGCGGAGCTGGGCGCCCACGGCCGCGAAGGGTGGCTCGATCTCGGTGAGGGCGTAACAGATCCAC
>Ga0302323_100004276_pt1 | contig 11628 bp, 7 predicted proteins | sample Fen_T0_3_FD_201950 | JGI IMG/M metagenome (GOLD analysis project Ga0302323, IMG submission 201950) | Peat permafrost microbial communities from Stordalen Mire near Abisko, Sweden - Fen_T0_3 | ecosystem: Environmental > Terrestrial > Soil > Wetlands > Permafrost | place: Sweden: Abisko... | reverse complement strand
TGGGCTTTTGTAATCTTGGCAGCAGTGGCTTTCGCCGCGCTTCTCTTCCCCCTGGTAACGGCGATACTTCGGCACGGGCCGCTTCTCGACCGCCCTTGGGCGGAGGTGTCGACCTATCTGCCGACGCCGGCATCCCTGGTGTTTCCCCATGGGCACAGCCTGCTCTACGGCTGGCTTCATGACAGCGTCGGTCGTTACGTCAACAACCCCAATGAATCGCAGCTTTTTGCTGGGACCGTGGCGCTGTTGGCACCGCTTGCCTTGTGGCGAATCGTGCGCCGCGAACAGACAGCGGCGCAACCCGCTTTCGACTTGAGCAGTGCCAAGCTCCTACTCTTGACTTGGGCCCTGCTGCTTTTTCTCATGCTCGGCGACCGCAGCGGACACTCGTTTTGGTGGCTGCTTTGGCATTTGCCGGGTGGAAGTGGCCTTCGCGGTGTCAGTCGGCTGGGCCTCGTCGTCTTGCTTCTTGTCAGTTTGGCTCTGGGGTGGGCCGCTACCTGGCTGGAAACGCGCTGTTCGCGCGGCCGTCTGGCTGTCATCGTTCTCAGCCTGTTCGTGGTGCTGGAAAATGCTGTCGACAATGGCTACCTCTTTTCTCTGGCATCGCACCAACGCCGAGTGGCGCACCTTGCATTCGCTGTTCAGCACCACCCGGACCAGCCCTGCGCCGCATTCTTCTACCAGAGCGCCAGCAACAACAACTGGGCCGGGCATGTCGACGCCATGTGGGCTTCGTTCCAAACCGGCGTGCCAACGCTAAATGGCTGGGCGGGTACGGAGCCACCGGGTTGGCGGTTTCGTGAGGCGAGCTCGGTCAACGCCGAGGATCTTCTGTCTTGGGCTCGCCACTACCAGCCCAACCTGTCGCACGTCTGTCTCGTGAAAGAAGATTGACTCATTCCGAGACAGGCGCTTTCAGGCGCACGCCATTGACCCCCTCCAAGGCTCAACAACCCCGCCAGCATGGCGCGACGCCGAGCCACGGAGGCGAGAAAAAAAGCCAGCGGGCGGCCGGGGAGCGGTCTGGCGACCACGGCGATTGATGGACACGTGTGTCCGGGGAAAATTTCCGCAGAAAATCGAAGACGGCCCAGCGGGACCACCTAATTCGCACACCCGGGCGGTTTGCCAAGTTAAACTGGCTTGCCATGTCACGCAGTGCGTTCGTCTCATCGTGGTTCCTTTTCCTTGTCGCCTTTGCCCAGCCGCAAGCGTGGGCGCAGTCGAATGGCTCGCCCCAGGCGGCGTGCCCGGCGGGCAACTTGTTGGCGCACAAGGCTCCCACAGCTTGGCAGGAGGTTCGTCGTGAGCTCAGCCTCCTTACCGACGAGACCGTGGCGCCAGAGGGGGCTATCTGGGACGCCCCGCTGGCGGCTATCCTCGAAACCGGCGCTTCGACCGTCACCTGGGATCTTGGCGAGGTCACCAATATCCGTGTCCTGGCGGTGCAGGCGGACGCCAACGACACGTACAACGTCTGGGGCTCGTTAGACGGGCAGACCTACAAGCTGATGGGCCAAATCGATCCCGCCGCCGGCCACGGCCTGCGCATGCGCACGCTGGATGTCGGTGCCGGCATGCCCGCGCGCTTCTTGCGGGTGGGCGAGGGCAAGGGGGACAGCTTCTATTCCGTTTCGGAAGTGGCAGCCTACTGTCAGACGCCTTCGCCGTTCCCGCCCCAAATGAAGGTCGTGGACGCTCCTGCCGCCACGGCGCCCAAGAGCTACCTCGACTACTGGAACAACGACGTCAGCGCGCACTGGGAGATGATTCTTGCCATGCTGGGGGCGATCCTCTTGTGGTGGGAACGTCGTCTGGTGGGGTTGGGCATGGCTGCCTTCAAGCTGCGCTTGCGCCGGATCATTCTTGGCGTGATGGGGGTGCTCGCCTTTTTTACCTTCTTCAACTTCGGTTTCTGGCACTTCCCCAACTTCATCCATGGCTGGGACACCTTCCACTACTACATCGGTTCGAAATACTTCAAGGAACTGCACTACGAGCGGCTTTACGAATGTGTTGCCACGGCGGACGCCGAGGAGCCGTTGCTGCGTCGTCGCGTCGAGCTGCGCAAACTGACCAACCTCCGCACCAACGTGGTGGAGACCACGGACGACATCCTGGCCCACCCCGAGCGCTGCAAGGTGCACTTCACGCCTGCGCGCTGGGAAGCTTTCAAACAGGATTTGCGCTACTTCCGAACCCTGGAAAATCCGCGGCGCTGGGATGATGCCCAAACCGATCACGGATTCAACGGTACGCCGGTATGGAACATCTTGGGCAGCATCCTGACCAACATCACACCGCCCGCCAGTCACCTGACAGTGGTTCTTCTCGACAGCCTCGACGTCGTCATGCTGACGCTCATGACGGGGCTCTTATGGTGGGCCTTCGGCTGGCGGGTCGTCTCCGTCGCCCTCATCGTGTTTGCCACCAACTTCCCGTCGCGCTGGTACTGGATCGGCGGGTCCTACTTGCGCTGGGACTGGCTCTTCTGGATGGGCGTCGGCGTGTGCATGATGAAGAAGGAGCGGCCCTTCTGGGCTGGCGCCGCCGTCATGTACGCCGCCCTTCTCCGCATTTTCCCGGGCTTCCTTTTTGTGGCGCCCTTGATCGCGCTTCTCGTTCATTACGCGAAAACGCGGGAATGGGATCGGCGCTTCGTACGCCTATTCCTGGGGGCGGCGGTCGCCTTCGCCGTCTTGATCCCCGTCAGTTTTGCGACGTCGGGTGGCCCGACCATTTACGGTCCCTTCATTCGCAATACCATCAAGCACTCGGAGACGCCGCTGACCAATTACATGGGCCTGCGCACGGTGATCGCCTTTCGCCCATCCCAGACCGCCGATCGGATGAATGCACCCGGCATGACCGATCCGTGGCTGCGCTGGAAAGAAGCGCGTCTCAAGGCTGCGCACGAGGCGATGCCGCTCTACGCGTCGCTGGTGGTTTGCTTCCTTGTCCTGGTTACCCTGGCCATTCGCGGGGTGGATCCATGGGTCACCCTGGTCTTGTCGGCGACCCTCATCACGTTCGGGTCCGAGCTGACGTGCTACTACTACGCCTTCCTCATCATTCCTGCCTTGCTCTACGCGGTGGTTCCCCGGGCAGGCGAGTGGCTGATGTGGTTGACGGCGCTGACCCAGTTCATCGGGTGGGCTCCCATCAGTCACGTTCCGCAGTGGATGCAGAAGCTCATGCCTGCGGCCATGCGACAAAGCCCGCTGGTCACCAGCTTCGGCATGCCCAAGGGACTCGACGAGCAGTACACGTGGATGTCTCTCCTGACGCTGATCGTGTTCGTGCTCATCGCCTGGGACCTTTACCAGAAGCAAAAGGCAGCGTTGGCGGCACCTCAGCTCGCGGAGACCGCGGCGGCCTCGGGCACGGGCGCCGCGGCTGGTGCGACGGTCGAATCCGAAGGCGCCGTTCCCGCCGCGCAAGTGCTTGCCCCGGCGACCGTACCCGCCGGCCCCTCGCGGGGCAAGGCGCGCAAGAAACGACGACGTTGACGGGGCGCCCGTGGCGACGCGCGAAGTTGCATGACGGTGGACCGGATGCTATCCCATGCCCTCTTGTCGCATTCATTCCTTGGGAGAATCACGATGAAGAAGTTGCTCGCTCTTGCTTTCCTTGCCGCTAACCTTCTTGCCTTCGACGGCCACGCACTGGCTGCCCCGACCAAGACCTATCAGGTGACGGGGCCGGTGCTGGAGGTGCGCGACGACGTCATCGTCGTTCAGAAGGGCAAAGAAAAGTGGGAGATCGCGCGCGCGGCCGATACCAAGGTCAAGGGTGAGCTGAAGGTGGGGGCCAAGGTGACCATCGAATACCGCATGACCGCGGTTACCGTCGAAGCGAAGGAAGACGGCAAGGCCAAGAAATAGCTGCGCTCGTGCGACTGCCCCCTGCCGGTTCAGCTGCCCTGTCGACCGGCTCTTGGGCTGGAGTCGCGTGCTTCTTCGAGTGGCACGTTTTTGAAGACGCGCCAGACCAGTAGGTCGTAGACCAGCTTCAGTCCGCCAGCGATGAAGAAAGGCGCGCTTGCCAGCGCCACCGAAGCGTAAAGAGGACCGGCAATCAAGGGGGAAAGAGCTGCCCCCACGGTGCGAGCGATTCCCGTGACGCCTGCTGCGGCCGAGCGTTCGCTGGGCGACACCAGCGCCATGGTGTAGGCCTGGCGGGTTGGAACATCCATTTGGGAAATGCTGAAGCGCAGTAGCAGGACGGCGATGGCCAGCGGCAAGCTGGGCATCAGGGGCACCAGCAACAAGAGAATGTTCGATGGGATATGCGTTCCAACCATGGTCGCCAAGAGGCCGATTCTTTTTGCCAAACGGGAAGCTGCCAGCGCTGACAATCCGGCCAAGACGTTGGCCGCAAAGAAGATGCTGCCCAGGGCGGCCAGCGAGACGCCGAAGCGCTGGTGGAACCAATACGCGACGAAAGCTTGTACGATGAATCCGCCGGCGAAGGCATCCATGGTGAACAAGCTGGCCAACTTCAAGACGTTGGTGTGGGACGATTCCAGCCCAAGGCGCATTGCCAGCTTGGGCGGGCGACCTGTCGGCTGTCGTTCCGGTGGGGCTTGCGGCGTGGTTTGTGTTTTGTCTCGCGGCGCGACTTCCGCGGCCTGCGACAGTTGCCTGAAGAGCACGGCCAACGCAGCACCTATGCCGGCGTAGACGAAGATGACGGTGCGGTAGCTTCCAAGCGGCGCCATCCCCCGGGATTGAAGGATTTGCGCCAGGCCCCCGCCGCACAGGCTTCCCAGCGCGGTGGCTAGCGAGCCGACCAAGTTGTACGAGGCGAAGATCCCCGTGCGCCGCTCGGGCGGGATCTCGCCAGCGAGGACAGCCTGCTCGACGGCCAGAAAGGGCCCGACTTCATTGCCGCTGGGGCTGATGACTCCTACGGTGGCGGCCAGTAGGAGCAGCGCAAACGACTGCGTGACGGCGAAGAGAATGCCGGCAAAGCTCATCAGCAAGGCTCCGGCCAGCAGCATCTGGCGACGACCGAAACGATCCGCATGGGTGGTCAGCCACAGGGAGATGGCGGTATCTCCAAGCAACGTCAGGGTCAGCAGCAGACCGATTTGGCTCTCGCTGAGGCCACTGGCCGTGAGGTGAAAGACCAGGACCACCGAAACCAGGCCGTAGCCAAAAAGCCGAATCATCCGGGTGGCGAAAAGCAAAGGCAGGTCGGGTGATGGCGCGTGTGCGCCTGGCAAGGGCTGTGCTGCATCCATCGCTACCCGCTCTTATAGCGCAAGCCGAGGAACACCAAGGCTGCGCCGTGTGCCAGACGGCGCGGTGCCGTGCGTAGCAATCCTCTTCGTGTCCCGGCGACGGAGCTGTTTGACAGAGGAAATCGCGCAGTTGTGAGCGGGTCGCGGCGCGACGAGGATCATACCTAGTGCCGCCAGTGTCCGGGTCGATAGCGCCAGTGATGGCGTCCACGTTCCCAGCGCGCCGGCTCCCAAAGCCAGCCGGGGCGTTGCTCTTCCCAGTGGCCGGGCAACCAGAGGTTTTGTCGGCCATTCCAATGCCAGCTTCCAGCTACCCAAAAATAGTCCGGGCCTGGTTGGGGTGACATGATCTCCCGGCGAGGAGGTGGTGGTGCCATGGTCACTGTCAGCTCGGCCGGGGGCGCATAGACAGGGGCCGGGGAAGCGGGGGCCCAGTACCCGGGCGAGAAGACCCATTCTCCGCCCTCATTCGACCACGCGCCGTCGATCCAGACTTCTCCTTGTTCGGGTGGCAGCTCCCACCGACCGCCCATCCAGACGTGCTGACCGCCTTGCCAGCCCCAATAACCGTCCACCCAGACATGGCGCGGCGAAGGCGCTGCCGAGCGGATCTCGCGGCGCATGGGCGGAGGTGCCATGTTCGAACGGTAGAGCGGGCCCGGGCGGTTCCCTTGAAAGCGCTCCCGCTCGATCTCGCGCCGCTCCCGCTCGACCTCCCGTCGCTGGCGCTCGGCCTCCTGGCGTCGCTGGTCGACCTCTTGGCGCTGGTGCTCGTCCTGCCGTCGCTGGTCGGCTTCACGGCGCTGTTGGTCGGCTTCGCGGTGCTGGCGCTCGACCTCCTGGCGTCGCTGGTCGGCCTCGTGGCGCTGGCGCTCGGCCTCCTGCCGTCGCTGGTCGGCCTCCTGCCGTCGCTGGTCGGCTTCGTGGCGCTGGCGCTCGGCCTCCTGCCGTCGCTGGTCGGCTTCGTGGCGCTGTTGGTCGGCTTCGTGGCGTTGGCGCTCCGCCTCGCGATCGTCGCGGCGATTGTCGTGTTGTTCCCGGCCTTGGTCCTTCTGCTCGTGTTGTTGGTCGTGCTGTTGGCGCTGTTGATCGTCGCGCTCGTGCTGAGCGTGGGTCGGCGTGCTCGATCCAACGAACAAGAAAACAGATGTGACTGCCACGATGGTTTTCATAGTCCGCTCCTCTAGTTCTTGTGCCCTATTCTGCTGACGTGCCGCAAGCGGAAATAATTCTAAACACAACCGCTCAAGATCGCTCCCTTGTCGACTTGTTGCCCTTTCATCAATACGAGCTTCAGATTGCATGAATGACCGCGGTCGGATAATAGTGTTTGCGAACGGGCAATCCGAAACCGGTGGCAGCACGGCGTGCGGTTCCTGGCTGTCGCAACGATCACCTAGGAAAACCAAAATGGCGAGAATACTAATTTCGAAACTGGTTACCCTTGCGCTTCTTCTTCTGGCGGCGCCGGCCCAGAACGTCGCTCATGCGGCGGGCAAGCCTCTGAATGCCTGCGGGTGTTACACCGAGAACGACACCTGTTACTGCGAAAAGAAGGCGAAATGCGGGTGCCCTGGTGAGTGCGAGCCCAAGGGTTGCGAAGTCGAGCGCCAGAAGAAACTGCAAAGGGAAATCGAAGCTGAAACCAAGCGGGCGACTGAAGAGGCAGAAGCTGCTGCCAAGGCGCGCGCATCCAAAGCGGCAGAAAAGTCGGAAAAGTCGGAAGAAGAGCAGTCGGACAAAGCTTCCCCGCCGCCAGCGCCCGAGAACGACCTTCCTCCGCTGCCGCACCAGGGTAAGACGCCCGTGCGCCGCATGGCCCCGGCACAGAAGAAGATGCTGCTGAAGTTGATCGACGCTTACCTGGTCGAGCACCCTGATGCCGGGCGTCAGACCTTGTCGGACGTTCGCGGCAGCCTCTAAGATTTTGCAGGAGAACGCGCACGCCGGAGCCCCGCGGTCTGATCGAGCAGCTCGGCCAGCGTGAGCGGCTTGCGCGAGCGGCTGGCCGGTATGCGGTAGCGACCAGCGTTTCGCGGTCGGCGCAGGCGGCTTTGCGCAAGACGACGCCACCAGCATTTCGCGGCTGGGTTGGGCGGCTCTTGCGGGTGGGGCCGTGGGTGGACGGAGGCGGAGCGAAACTGCCCATGGTGCACTGAGCCTCCTTCCGCGCAGCCCCCATGAACGCGTCCCGGGGCTAAGCCCGCTCGGCCGCTAGCCACGGCCGGCCTTGGGGGAGGCGGCTTAGGGGATAATGCCCTGGCAATCCAAGGTGCAATCGGCCTTGCCGTTGTCGGCACCGTCGTCGCATTGTTCGCCGTACTGACCGTCGACCTTGCCGTCGCCGCAGTAGGGCGGCGCTTTGCAGCCGGGAGCGCAACCGGCGCTCTGGCCATAGCCGGACGCATTGGTGCCGTCGTCGCATTCTTCGCCAGCGCTGTTGTCTACCTTGGAATCTCCGCAGTAGGGCCCAATCGTACATTGGGTTGTGCATCCACCGTAGGCGTCATCTCGGTTTTTCGGGCCATCGTCGCATTGCTCGGTGCCGTTGATGATACCGTCGCCGCAGCTGGGCGTGCAAACCGTGTGGGTTCGGCTGAACTGGCCAAGCGTCAACTTGTAGCTGGAGCGGCTGACCCGTCGCTCGGCCTGGAATACGACGGTTTCGTAGATTTGCCCCACGGTAAGGCCGAACTTCGCTGCTGCCGTGGCATCCAGGGTCACGCTGCCAGCGGTCGCCTCGTGCACACCGCCCAGGTCGACGGCAAGTTGACCATTGACGAACACCCACACATCGTCGTCGCCAATGAAATCCAGCCTCTCGTTGCCCCGGTACTCGAACCAGTAACGCAACTCGCTGGTGAACGAGAAGTTGTGCTTCTGGTTGTCGTAGCTACAGGTGCCCAGGTAGGGAATCTCGGGTCCGTCCGGGGTTGCTGCCCAGCCACGATTGTCCAGCGGGAAGAAGGCCGGAATCTTCCAAGCGCGTGTCGTAGTGTCCCACTGCGATGAGTTGTCGTAGACGAAGGTCCCGTTCGCCGTTGCCGTGAAGGTCAAGTTGTCGAGCACCATCTTCGAGTAATCCGAATCGTGGTACCAGGAGTCGAAATCGTGGGCATTGGTCGTGTTGGAATTGGTCAGGCTGACCGTCGGGTTCCACACTGGCTTACGATCGGCAGCCAGTGTGTCCTGGACGATATTGAGGCACAGTCCACGTGCCTGCGGCACCTCGAAGTTGGGGTGCGGCGGTGGTGTTAGCGTCGCCGGGGCCGTCTGCGGGATCATGTCGCGGTAGATGATGGGCACGGTCAGGGTGGTGTTGTCTCCATCTACCTTCTGTGTGCACTTCCAGTCATTCTCGAGTTTGCAATCAGCCGAGCAACCGTCGCCCGATTTCTTGTTGCCGTCATCGCATTCTTCGTTGGGCATCTTCAGTCCGTCGCCACAGACCGACGTGCACCCACTGGTGCCCGTGCATACCGGCTCGGACGCGCAATCATGGGTACATCCATCGCCGGGAATCAGATTGCCGTCGTCGCAGGCCTCACTGCCCTCCATGTTGCCATCGCCACAGACAGTCTTGTGGCATCCCCCGGCCGCGGCCCCAGCCGGGGCACACGCGTACCCTGGCTCGACCTTGCAGACCGAACTGCAGCCGTCGCCGGAGGTCGTGTTGCCGTCATCGCATTCTTCGGGACCGGTCAGCAGTGCATCGCCACACTTCGGTTGGCACAGCACGCCCGCCGCCAAACAAACCCAACCGACTTCGACGGTGGTGCAATCGTCCGAGCATCCATCGCCGCTGTTATTGTTGTGGTCGTCGCAGACCTCGTTGCCGGAAATTCGCCCGTCACCGCAAACGACGGTCGAAACACACGGTGAGCCAGGTGTCAGGCATTGCCAGTCCGTTTCGCGCTTGCAGCTTCCACTGCAACCGTCGCCAGAGGTCTTATTGCCATCGTCGCACTCCTCGGCGGGATTCAAGAACCCATCGCCGCACTTGCCAGTCTTGGCTACCTCGCCAGCGCCCGGGGAGTCCAGGTTGATAGAAACCCTCGGCCCATCCTGTGTGTTACTTGGAGCGGCTGCGTCGGCCGTGCTGATCCGTGGGGCGTCCTCTCCAGTCAGCTGGCTGGGGCTTACTGCGTTGCAGCCACCCATTGCGTATCCCACCAATACAACGACCATTGATCGAGCCAAGGTGATTCGCATAGCTGAACTCCTCACTGCAAACCGGAAACCTACGACATCTCCTGAAGCGGCGACGTCTGCTTGTTGTCCCACAAAACGACGTGACTGGAAAGGTCCGGTGGCGCTCGATTGCGATCTAACGCTCTATTCCTGCACCGTATCTGCTCCCGCGATGGCCCGCAGCCAGCTCCATCCGAGAGATTGGCCTGGCATGGGACTTGCCAATTGCCGAAATGTCGGGTTGCGTGCGGCTCAGCTCTTTTCTGGGTGAAGGTAGCGTTCGAAGGAAGCCATGGCGGACAGAGGCGTAAGCGCAATCTGCGCTGCAAATGGTGCCAAGAACTCGGGGAGCTGCCGGAGGCCGGGATCGACGATTTCGAGGTGGTGCTGGTTCGTGGCCGACAGCCACTCGGCCAGGATTTCCTGGATGTCGTCGTCGCGCATGCTGTACCCGATGGCCACGAGGCGGTCGACCGGACAGAGGTTGGCGCGGAAATACTCGAGGAGCCGGCGCTGCATGAGTTGCGGGTAGGGATCCGTGATGCGTGCCACACTTGCGAGCAGCGTACGGCGAAGCACCTGCGGCTTGTTCTGGGCATCGAGGTAGGGGATCTGATTCATCACGGCGAGGGGATCGGGCACCAGGCTGGACGCCAGGCTGGGATCCAGCAGACCCTCGTTGGCGATTTGCAGGGCGTCGATAATCGCGTCGAAGGTCGCCTCGTCGGGTCTTAGCTTGAGCAAGCCTGCCCCCTCGCCCCAGGCGAAGACATCGAGCGCACCGTGGATCTTCAGCAAATTGATGCCGAAGGAACCCAGGGGATAGAACGGGAGATGTCCGTTCGCCAATTCGGCATCGCTGAGCACTTCCCCTACCAGCTTGGCGATGGGCTGGCCCGAGGCATTTCGGCAAGGAATCGCCACCGTTCGTGGCGGGAATCCACAGTTGACCGGAATACCGAAAAGGGCGGCTACGCTTTCAACAAGCAAGTCGTGGTTGAGTGAAAAGATCCAAAGCGGAGCGTTGGTCTTGGCCAGTGGCACGATGCCGGCGAAATACTGCAGGCCCTCGCGGTAGGCGTCGCGATGCTCGACCTGACGGCGGAAGAGGATGAGGTACACCATTTGAGCCAGCCAGGCATAGAGGCCATGGTAGCTGTGGGCGAAACCCTCGCGTGCGTCGTCGAGGTACTGGGTTTCCATGTGCTTGAGCAGCGCCTCGTAGTCGAAGTCGGGCAGCTCCAAGAAGCGGGCGACATCTTCGATGACCTCGTCCGGATGGCCGAAGCCACGCGCGCGCCAAGTGGTATTCAGCTTGCGCAGGGATGCAGGGGTCAGCCATGCCAGAAGATCAACGTTCACATCCGACCGCAGGGGCATGCCCAACTCTCGCGATGCTCCTGCACCGAGAAGGAGTGCGGTCAGCAAATTGGGAGACTCCGCATGCTAGCCTTTTCGTGGCGCCCGCAGGTGCGAACGCGCATGCGTACTCTAGCGCGAGTCCGCTGCCGATCCGCCCCTTATTCGAGTCCCGGGGTGACGTCGAAGCGATCGGCCAGCGTGAGCGTCCGCGGTAGTGTGAGCGACCAGCGTCTCGCGGCTCGTGCAGATCGGCCAGCGTGAGCGTCCGCGGATCGCGACACCCGGAGCGCTCACGCACTCGTCCCGCGCTTTCCGCCTCCCGCCTCCCGCGTACCGCCCACGAACACGCGCACCCCCACGCTCACTCGGCCCGCGTGCCGCTACCCGCGTGCCGGCCCTGCGGGCGGCACGCAATTACCCTCTAGCTAGCTGAACTGGCTGCGGGTTTGTGCCGTTCAGGAAATTGTGGATCCCGACGGCGGCTTTCTTGCCGTCGCCCATGGCAAGAATCACAGTGGCGCCGCCGCGGACGATGTCGCCGCCAGCGAATACGCCGGGGATGCTCGTCATGCCGGCCTCGTCGGCGATGATGTTGCCCCACTTGTTGACCTTCAGCTTCGGTGTTGCCTGGGTCAACAAGGGATTGGACTTGGTGCCCACGGCCTCGATGAAGACCTGGCAGGGAATGTCGAATTCGCTGCCCTCAATCGGTACCGGTCGCCGCCGGCCCGAGGCGTCAGGCTCGCCCAGTCCCATCCGCTGGCAGCGCACGGCCCGCACCCAACCCGCGTCGTCGCCGAGAACGGCGATGGGGTTGGTCAGCATCT
>Ga0302323_100004275_pt1 | contig 11628 bp, 10 predicted proteins | sample Fen_T0_3_FD_201950 | JGI IMG/M metagenome (GOLD analysis project Ga0302323, IMG submission 201950) | Peat permafrost microbial communities from Stordalen Mire near Abisko, Sweden - Fen_T0_3 | ecosystem: Environmental > Terrestrial > Soil > Wetlands > Permafrost | place: Sweden: Abisko... | reverse complement strand
AGCGCGCGGTGGACACCAGGAATTGTGCGTCCGCTGGTTTGAGCAGGATGAAATCCAGCGTGCCCTTGCGGATGCCGTCGACCACGTGGTTGAGGCTGGGTGTGATGGCACCGTCCAGCACGGCCTCGAGCACCGAGAACAGTCCCACCACCACCAGTGCCTCGGGGTAGCTCCAGCCCGCGACCGTCGTCCGCTGAGCGAATACGACCATCAGGGGCACCAGCGTGATGCCCAGCCAGAGCAGCGCGAGCACGCCCTCGATGAAGAAATCGAAGCGGTACTGCACGGCCAAGGTGAACGACGTGCGCAATTGTACCGAAAGCAGGCGGGCGTAGCGGCGCAAGAGGCTGCGATAGTCGCGTTTCACCGTCATCCTCCGAACGCGGCGAATCGCCGCAAGGCCTTGCGCCACAAGAGCATCGTCATGGCGAGAGCGCCGGTGACGAACAGCCACTGGATGCCGAGCTCGTGCAGAGCGACGGCGTCGCTTTCAAGGCCAATCAAGGTTTCGACCGGGAATCCCAGGATGTAGCGGAAGGGCAGTACGCGCGCCAGGCGTGCCACCCACGCTGGCATCAGTTCAAGCGGCACCAAGAAGCCCGACAGAATCGCCTGCGCTCCCAGCCAGAGGTCGAAGACCGAGAGCGCGCTCTCGACGTACGCGGCGAGCATGCCGATGACGGCCATGACCAGGAAAAGCAGCAGCCAAGCGCCGACGATGGAGGCGAACAGGATAGCCAGCCGCTCGGGATCGTGCGTAGGCAGCCTCGCTCCCGCGACCCAGTACAAGACAACAATCAGCGGCGAAATCACGAGGGCGCGCAGGGGAACGGCCGCCAGTTGCATGGCGCTGAAGGCCCACAAGGGATGGATGGGGCGCAAGAGCCGAATGGCCAGCGTGCCGCGCCGGATCTCCATGGTCAGCTCCCACACCAGCCACGACCCGGTCAAGATGCGCACGATCAACATGCCGAGGTAATAAGCCACGAACTCGCGTTGCCCGAAGCGGCCCATGGGCCCGTCCGCGGCCACCGCGGTCCACAAGGCCATCATGACCAGCGGCATGTTCATGGACAGGATCCACACCAGGAATTCGGCGCGGTAGGCCAGCATGTCCGCCAGGCCCACGCGCAGGAGGCCAGGGTAGGCGCGCAGCAAACGCCGAACAGAGCCGAACGCTCGGCTGGCCAGTAGGCGTCTCATGTCGGCGTCTTGCCTTCCGCGCCCAGGCGCTCACCGCCCAGGAATTCGCGCATGATTTCTTCCAGGGGAGGATCCTCGACCGAGATGTCGGCGATGGGCAGCTGATCCAGCGCGGCGCGAACCGCGTCGGTCACCTGCGCCGCGGGCACCGACAGGGTGGCTTGCGAATCCGAGCGCGCCACGCAGTTGCCCAGGCGGTCCAGACTGCCTGGCGCGGGCACCGAGGCGAAGTGCAGGGTGATGCGCTTCTCCGGGCGGATGCGGCGGGCCAGGGTCTTGAGGTCGCCGTCATAGATGAGGTGTCCCTTGTCGATCACGACCACGCGCGGGCACAGCGCGGCCACGTCGGCCATGTAGTGGCTGGTCAGCAGGATGGTGGCGCCGGTGGCTTCGTTGTGGCGGCGGATGAAGTCGCGTAGCTGGGCCTGCATCGAAACGTCAAGCCCGATGGTGGGCTCGTCGAGAAACAGCACCTTTGGCCGGTGCAGTAGCGCGGCCACCAGCTCGCACTTCATGCGTTCGCCCAGCGAGAGCTGGCGGCAGGGTTTGCCCAGCAGCGGCCCGACTTGCAGCAGCTCGACCAGCTCATTCTGGATGGCGTCCGCCTCGCGCTTGGGCAGGTCGAACAAGGCGCGGTTCATGGCAAAGGTTTCGGACGGCGGCAGATCCCACATGAGCTGCTGCTTTTGCCCCATGACCAGGGTGATGGAGCGCAGGAATTCCACGCGCCTCTCGTGCGGCGTGTAGCCCCCCACGGTCACCTTGCCGGTGGTGGGATAGAGCAGGCCCGAGAGGATCTTGAGGGCCGTGGTCTTGCCTGCACCGTTGGGGCCAAGAAAACCCACGCGCTCGCCGGGCGCGATGTGGAAGCTGACCTCCGCCAGGGCGTGCACGTTCTCGTAGTTGCGATGGACCAGCGAACGCACGGCTGCCCACAAGCCGGGCGGCCTTTTGTGAACACGATAGATTTTGCTCAGACTGCTGACGTGGATCACGGTGGGGGCACGCGGACCTTATCAGAATGGAGGCTGGCCAAGCGGTCGCAATCGACCGTTGCGGTACGATCCTGCACCCGATGCTAGTTCGCGTTCACGCTGCGAAGCACGGCCACGCGCACGTGGGACACGTACCAATCCGCGCAGGTTGGGTTCGAGGTCAGCTGCTCGGCCATGCCGCCGTGGACGACGACGTATCCGCCGAGGCTGACGGTCGCTCCGTAGGGAATGCGCTTCCAGCCGTTCGTGTCCTTGACTTCCAGATCGTACCCGGACCAATCACCGCAGGTGTCGCGTTCGAAGCAGACAGCGGAGCCTTGCCGGAAGGTGAGTGGCACGTCGCTTAGGTCAGCGGCTTGGCCGCCGGTACCAATGTACACATCCACCGCTTGCCCGACGTTGAGGGTCAGCGCGGAGACAAACGGTGACCAGCCGCCACCATTCTGGGTGTAGGCGACCTCGATGTGCTGCCCGGCCTTCCAGGTCACGATGTTCGCGGGCACCATGTATTCCACATCCCAGTCCGCCGCCCCAGCGTCGCTGTCGGCGTGAACCGTCAGGGCCACGATTTCACCCATTGTTGCAGCGCCAGGCTGGAGACAACCACCGGTAATCGGACCCGTGGCCACAGCCGTGATGGTGCCGCCCAGTTTCACCGCCAGCGAGCCTGAACCGGGAGGGACATTCCCCCAGCCCCCCACGGGGCGTGCGCACGAGTCGATGGCCGGTGCTTGCGGCAGGGTCGAGCAGGATGCAAGTGGAGTTGCGTCGGAGGGTGGGCCGCCCATGCCGCCCGAGCCACCTGTCGCCAGGGTGCTGGTGCCAGCGGTTCCACCGTCTCCACCTCCGCCACCTCCGCCCGAGCTCGCCCCGCCGCTGGACGAAGCACCGCCCGTGGAGCCTGGGTGAGGAACGGAAATACCCGAACCGCCGCACGCTATCGCGAATCCGGCGGTCAGTGCTGCGGCCACAAGGGACTTTGAGTAGAGGCGCATGGTCTGCATGTTGTCGTCTGAAACTAGCAATGTCCATGCCGCGTGCTCGGAACACCGAAGTCCACTGGTAGGCAGTTGCGAAAGCATGGGCTGGCGACTGTCAGCGCTTCGGGAATCTGTACGAACCATGGCGCGAATGTCGCGAATGCATCCGGCGGGAACTTTTCGCTCGCGGCGCGGTCTTTGGGAGTATGCGAAGGACGTTGGTGCTCGTGTTGCTCTCGGCCGACTGTGTCTCCGCTGCGCCGACAGCCAGGGAATCCGGAGATGGGGCCGTTGCCAATCTGCCGTCGCAAGGGCCAGAGCCCGATCTTGAGCAGGCCCAGTTCTTCGCTCGAACCCAGGGGACGGCGGAACGGCTGGAACTGCAGGTGGCGTCGTTTGCCGTGCAAATCCACACCGGGCCGCAAGCCGTCCGCACCCATCTGTCCATCACCATGAAGAACCCTGGCCAGGGGCAGGTCGAGGCCGTGATGCGCCTGCCGATCCCACCCGGCGCAGCGGTCACCCGTGCCGTGCTGTGGGTGGGCAACCATCCCATGGAAGGCGCGTTTGTAGACCGCGATCGGGCACGCGCCGTTTACCAGGCCATCACGCAGCGGCGTCGCGATCCGGCGCTCATCACGTGGAGCGGTCCCGAGTGGATCGAGGCCGTGGTCTTCCCCGTCGAGGCCAATGGCCAGCGCCTGCTGGAGCTGGAATGGATCGAGCCAGCGGCCACGTCTTCCGATGGCGAAAAGATCTTGTACCGAATTCCTCTTCTTGCTCACGAAGGCCACCAGGTCACCCGTCCCGCCAGTCTGACCGTCGACGGTGTGTCCGAGGCGCGCCAGGGCCGCATCTGGCTTGCCCTGCCAGCGTCGCGCATCACCGGTGCTGCGGCCGTGGCGCGCGAGCCTGGCAACCCGTTAGGCTACGCCTTCTCGCCGGCCAAGCGGCAGGAGAAGAACCCAGACGATACGCCAGCGCGCATCGTGCTGGTGGCAGAAACCTCGCGCGCGATGGGGCCCGAGGAGCGCAAGCGCCAAAGCCAAGCCCTGAACGGACTGCTCGCCGCCCTGCCGGAGAACACAGAGATCGATCTTCTGGCCGTGGACTGGCGCGTGCGCACCTTGGCCGAGGCGGCGTCGCCGTCCAAGGTCCGCGAGGCGCTGGATACTCTGGACGCGGTTCCGTCAGCCGGCGCTCTGGATTTGCAAAACGCGCTTCTTGCCGCCAGCGAACGCGCCAGCGTCCGCCGGGCCAGCCGCATCGTTTTCGTGGGACATGGGCGCGATGCCTTCCCCGGAGACGCCATGGCGGCTCCACTTCAGCGCATGCAGGAGGCAGGACAGATGCTGGTCGTGATGGGGGCCGAGCCAGCGAACACACCTCTTCTCGACGCTGCGGCACTGACTGGGGGCCAAAGTGTGCCGTGGGCCCAGGCCGGCCAGGCGGCTCGACTGCTGTCCGTCCTCGAGCGCTCGCGGCCAAGCCTTGTCCTCGACGGCGCTGAAGCCTTCTTTCCGCTCGAAACCGTCACGGGTCAGACGCGCTGGCTGGCGCGCTTCGTGGGCCAGTCACCGGAGGGCTCGCTCCTTGGCGTCGAGCGGGATCTGGAAGCCCTGTGGACGCGCGCCCATGTGGCTGGAACCGCAGATCGCGATGTCGACCAAGGCTCGCGCCACCACGTGCTGACCCCACTGACGTCCATCTTAGTGCTGGAAACCATGGCCGACTACGCGCGCTGGGGAATTCCCGAACCGGGGAAGCCCGACAACAGTTGGGAGAAGGTCTTGCTGGACGCCCAGTCCAAGCCCAAGAATTCCCTCGGATCCATCTTTGGCCGCGACAGCGCGGCTGGCTCCGACGGCGCCAATGTTTTGGGCGGCCACATGGGCAACGAAATCGGCGAGGCCTATGGCGTTGGTGGACTTGCATTGGTGGGCACTGGCATGGGCGGTGGTGGTACGCGCGAAGCTGCCATCGGACTTAGCAACTTCGGCACCTTGGGCAAGGGCGGTGGCGATGGCAGTGGCTACGGTCGGGGCATCCATGCGCTTAGTGGGTGGCGCCCCAGCGCACCGTCGGTCGTGCCCGGTGAGGTTCAGGTTCGCGGCTCCCTCGACAAAGAGATCATTCGACGAATCATCCGCCGGCACTTGAACGAGGTGAAGTATTGCTACGAACAGGAGCTGGTTCGCAAGGCCGGGCTCGAAGGCGGCGTATCGGTTCAATTCGTCATCTCGCCTTTGGGCCAAGTTGCCAGCTCGGTCATGCAGAGCTCGACCGTCGGTAACGCTCGCGTCGAGAGGTGCGTGGTCGATGCGGTCAAGCGCTGGGAGTTCCCGAAGCCGGTGGGCGGGGGCAACGTGATTGTCAGCTACCCCTTCAACTTCACCAGCGGTGGCTTGGGTCGGCAGCCTGCGCAATCTATCTTTGGTTCGCGCACCAACTGGGACGCGTCCATCGAGATCCTTCGCGAGAAATCGGATCTGTCATCTCGGGTCGCGCGGATCGCCTATGTCTTGGGCGCCCCCAAAGAGACCCGCCCCGCGCTGCTGGCCTGGTGGCTGGTCGAACACTATCTGCGCTGGGGCCGCGACCCCATCGCTGCCTATCTCGTGGTCGCCAACCTGCTCAAGGAAGCCCGCTTGTTCGACGATGCGGTTCGTGTCTTGTCCGAGGCCGCGCCAATCGATCCCGACCGCGCTGCCTCTGAACTGCGCTGCTGGGGCCAAGTGGAAGACGCCAAGCGCGTGGAGGCCCTGAAATCGAGGGGCGCGCCCTAGCCCCTACGATCCGCAGCTCCACGTCGTCCTGGGCGGTCCCGGGCTTCCTCCATCGATGGTCTCGTAGAGCGCGTAGGTACCGCCGTCGGGAATGGTGATGTAGCCGCAGTGCCCGACGGTGAGCAGGGAAGAATAGGAAGAGATTTTCTCGCCCGTGCATTGACCCGATACGCAGCGCACCTGAACAGCCGGTGGAATGCAGGCCAGGCACCCGTCTCCTGGATTGTGGATAGGCATCGTGGGCGGTCCTGCCCCGCCCGGTCCCTTGCTGTATAGGTAGGCGGTCGCCATGCAGCTATCGATGGCGATGCAACAATCCGAGTCGTTTCGGCACGGGAAGCTTGTGACGGTCGCGGAATCCGCCACGGCGTCGACGGCGGGCGCGTCCTTGGTGCCTACTTCGGCAGAACCATCCTTGGGGCCTGCTTCGGCGGCCGCATCTTTGGTACCTGCTTCGGTACCTGCTCCCATCGCCGTATCGAGCGGCGTCGGATGCTCGGCCGCGTCCTCTCTGGCCGAGTCGGCCACCACGTCGGCCGGCGGCCGGTTGTCGGGCGCGACATCCAAGGCAGAGGCTACGCTGGTGTCTGGTGTTGGCTGATTCTTGTCGCCTTCGCGATCGGCGGCGAAGGCGGCATCGGGCGCTGGCAAGTCCTTCGCTATCACGCTGTCGCTTACGGATGCCGAGGCATCCTTGGTTTCCGTCGATTGCTGGTGCTGGTCGCTACCGCACGCAAACCCGGAAAGCACACCCAACACAATAAGCCAAGCACGGTTCGTTCTCATGATGCTGGACTATTCCACAGCGCACGGGAAGGCGATCTCGTTTTCCTCGCGGTTCGTGAGGGCGGCCACAGCGCAGCGCAGAGCCCCGCTCGGCGTGCGGAGGGGAGGTTGGCGTGAGGTTTGATTGACGGCCAAATGCGCAGGGCGAATACTCGGGGTGTGGGAAGCATCGAACTTGCCGGAACCGGACGATGGCTTGTCTTGCTGTCAATCTTCACCGCCGTCGGGTGCGGAGGTTCAAGCAAGCCCGCGCAAGGTGGCACTGGCGGTGGTGTTGGTAGTGGCGGTGCCATCGGCACCGGAGGTTTCAGCGTCGGTACCGGTGGCTCTAGCAACGGCACGGGCGGAACGATGGGCACCGGCGGAATCGTTGGCAGCGGCGGAAACCAAGCCACGGGCGGAACCGCTGGCAACGGCGGAACGATCGGCACAGGCGGAACGGTTGGCAGCGGTGGAACAGTTGGCACAGGCGGAACGGTTGGCACGGGTGGCGCTGTCGTCAGCGGTGGAACGGTTCGCACAGGCGGAACGGTTGGCAGCGGTGGAACGCTTGGCAGCGGCGGAACGATTGCCTCAGGAGGAAGCGTTACCAGCGGCGGAGTCTTTGGCAGCGGCGGAACGGTCGGCACGGGCGGAATGGTTGGCAGCGGCGGAACGGTCGGCACTGGCGGCCAGTCGAGCGCGTTCTGCAAGGCAGGCACGTCGTATCCAACGCCGGAGCTCACCGGCACGCCCAAGCTGCTCTACAAGCCGTCGGGCAGCAGCAGCGGCACCTACGAAGGGCCGGTGTGGGTCGCCGGCAGCAGCGCACTTCTGTTTTCGGACATGACGTTCACGACCCCGGTCGATCCGTCCCAGATTTTGAAGTTGACCCCGCCGAGTGCGGTTGCGGCCTACCTTCAGGATTCAGGCACCAACGGCATGGCCATCGACGGCGCCGGGGTCGTCTTCGCCTGCTCCCATAAGGTGCAGGGCATCGTGAAGCTCGATCTTGGCACCGGTACGCTCAGCACGGTTGTCGACAACTACGGCGGCAAGAAATTCAACTCGCCCAACGATCTGACCCTGCGGTCGGACGGCACCATCTATTTCACCGACCCTGACTTTCAGCTCGGCAACCGAACCTCGGAAACCGGCAAGAAGGGCGTCTACCGCGCCAGTTCAGCGGGGCAAGTCACCCTGGTCGACAATTCCTTTACCCAGCCCAACGGCATCGCCCTGTCCCCCGACGAGAGCGTGCTCTACGTGGCTGACTACAACGGTAACGTGGTCCGCACCTTCAGCGTGGCGGCGGATGGCAGCACCAGCAATCGCAAGGACTTCGCCACCGTTTCGTCGCCCGATGGTTTCGCCGTGGATTGCGCCGGCAACCTCTACGTGGCGTCCGGCAGCGCCGGCGCCATCCAGGTGTTGTCGCCGTCGGGCGCAAAGCTGGGCAGCGTGAGCGTGGCCGCCAGCCTGAGCAACATGGCGTTCGGCGGCAGCGACGGGAAGACCCTGTACATCACGGCCGGCAAGGCGCTTTACAGCCTAGACATGAACCTGCCCGGATATCCCTACTGATCTCTAGAACGGAACGTCGTCGTCGCTGGGCGGCGGGGCGTCGTGGCCGGACGGCATACCTTCGTCCTTGTCGCTTGCGCCGCTGACGATTTCGACGCTGGTCGCGATGCTGTCGCCGTAGACCTTGCCATTCCAGTCGCGGCCGCCCAGCCGGCCCGTCACGGACAAAACCGCACCCGGCTTCCAGTCGGCGGCTTGTTCGGCCAGCCGCCCAAAGACCTTGATTGGGATGAGCTGCGGGTACTGCCCCTGGATCTCGAAGATCAGCGTGAGGATCGACTTGCCTGCCTTGGACACGAAGGTGTCGATGCGCTTCAGCGTGCCCTGACCATGGAATGTGAAATCTTCGGTGTTGTTCATCGGTGTCTCTCGTGCCGCCCGACCAATCTTGGGGCCAGGCGAAGAGTGTTCTTCTGTCACAGGCGAGCGCCGTTGCCAAGGTCGCAGAATGAACCCAGGCCGGGGCCTTGCGGGCACCGACGGTGGGGATTGTCACAGCTAGAACCGGTTATCGCGATGCCCTCACGTCTCTCATGGCGCGCACGGGGCGTGGGCGTAGGATCATCGCATGTGGACCAAGACACTGGCTCGAATCGGAATCTTCCTGACGGTATCGTGTCTATCGGCTTGCGGACAGGACGACGGTTTTTCTCCTGTGGCGGATGCAGGGCCCCTCATCGACAGCAGTGGCGGCGGACCATCGGCGCTCGATGCAACCGGCTCGCTGTCGGCGGACAGCGGCGAGTCCGCCGGTCCAGTGACCACGTTCGCTAGCAGTGCCTGCAAAAAGGATTTGGCAGCCAAGAGCGCCATGGCACGCATCTTCAGCATGCTGGTCATCAACAACCAGGCCGGCCTCGACGGGCTAAGCTGCGTGGCCTGGCAGCGCGTGGGCGCTGGCGAAATGAAGATCGACCTCTACAACTACACGAGTGCCTGCGGAACAACCTGGACTGGCGACGCTGCGGTGGCGGCGGATGGCACCCTGGAGCTGCATGTCGACAACCCCAGTTGCACGGTCGCGTTGTGCGGCAAGTGCCTTTACGACTGGTCGTTCGACGTGCACGCGGCGATCCCCTCGAACCAAATCACGCCTGTCGCGATCACCATCGATACGTGCAAGGGGCAGCAGCAGGCCGTGCAGCTCTCGGGAAACCTTGGCGCGGCGGACGCGGGCCTGTCTTGCATGTACGCCGACTACGGCGCGCTCAATTGGCAGGCCTCGGCGACAAGCACGTGTGGCAAGGCCGGCATGCCCTGCGTGGGATCGCTGCTGTGCGGGTCCGGCAGCTTCACCTCGACCGGCACCTGCGACAGCGGCCTCGTGTGCGACAGCAGCGCTGCGGTCAACGAACCGAGGTGTCTGGTGCCCTGCACCACCACCGCCGATTGTCCTCGCGCGGATGCGTGGTCTTGCCAGTCCGGCCTGTGCCGGCCGGCGAGTTAGGGATTGATTACTATTTGCAACTGGAGAAACGGATGAGGTCTTCCCGCAATGCAAGAGGGTGCATCGCCGTATTTCTGCTCGTACTAGTCGCCTTGGCGATTCCTTCCCCACGGGTTCGCGCTCAAGACGCGTCGGGACGAGTGGAGGTTGGGTTGGCTTTTCGATTCATGCCGACGGGGTGGTTCGAATGGTCCGGGAGGATCCCCCAGTCGAGTTCGTCTCTCCGCGCCTATCCGGCCCTGGGCGCCGCGCCCTTTGTCGATTACCGCTTGAACGACATTGCCTCGATCGGGTTCATGCCAGAGGTCACGCTGAACGTCATCCCGAAGGCCGCGGAAGGATATCCCGTCTCGGCAATGGTCGCCGGCTCCTTGCGGGTGAAGGTTCAGTATCCCGGGAGCCGGTTCGCGCTCCCATACGTCTTGCTTGCTCCCGGCTATTCTTCGCTCTTTGGTTATGGTGGCAACGGCAGCGGTAGTTCGAACGGATTCGTTGTGGGTGCCTATGCTGGCGCACGTATTCCCATCAGCGCGCGCCAGTCCATCTTCGCGGAGGTGGGCTATATGCACGGCTTCCAGAGGGACAGCGAACACGACTTTGCCCCAAGCTATGTCGTGATCGCGGCGGGTTGGCAGGCCTCGCTGTAGGCCCAACCCGGGCCAGCGTCCGGGCTACGCGTTGGTTGCCTCATCTGGCGAGAAACCAAGTTGGCAAGCCAGCCACCAAGGCTTGCTCAGTAGCCTTTGCCGTCCGCTGCAGCCTTGACCTTGCCCCTGTGGATTCTGAACAGAAAGACGACGTACGCGATGGCGATGGGGAAGCCGAGGAACCACCACTTGGCGCCGGAGACCAGGCCGTGGTGGCTGACCGAGGCGTTGTAGGCGGTGAGGCTCCAGGCGGGATCGAGGGTGGACTTGAGCATAACCGGAAACACGCACGCTGCCGTGGCGGCAAGCAGGCCGAGAATGAAAGCGGCGCTGCCCAGGAAGGCGACGAGGAATCGTCCGCGCAGCTGGCCCCAGAACACCGTGGCCAGGCCGAGCACAAAGATGAAGAGGCCGATCCAGGCCAGCGGTGCCTCGGGCAGGTTGGCGTAGATGTCGGGGTTGACCTGCGCGGTGGCCAGGGTCGCCAAGCCGCCGAGAACCGCGGTCAGCACCGACAGGGGCAGGGCGAACCTGCGCGCGCGTTCGTGCACCGGCCCCTCGGTTTTCCAGGCCAGGAACAGGGCACCGTGGTTGGCCAGGGTGATGAGCACGAACACACCCATCAGCACGGTGTACCAGTCGAGGATGCCAACGGGATTGTGGGTGGCGAAGTGGGTGAAGAGCGGGATGTTGAAATAGCCGGTTTGATCGAGCGGCACGCCGCGCACGACGTTGCCCAGGGCCGCGCCGAGCAGCACGGGCAAGATCACGCTGGCGAAGGTGAAGACGAAATCCCAGAAAGCCCGCCACAGGCGATCGGTCACGTGGCTGCGGAATTCGATGGAGATCCCGCGTAGCATGAGTGTCCACACCACCATGAACATGGCCAGATAGAAACCCGAGAAGCCTGCGGCCAGCACCGAGGGAAAGGCCAGGAACAGACTGCCGCCGCCAGCCAGCAGCCAGACCTCGTTGCCGTCCCACAGCGGGCCGATGGCGCCCAGCACTTGGCGGCGTTCGACATCGGTGCGCGCCACGAAGTGGTGCAGGATGCCGGCGCCGAAATCGAAACCGTCCATCACGGCGTAGATGGCGACCATGACACTGACCAGCCAGAACCAAAGCATTTCCATGGTGACTCCTACTTCCCCGCCTGGGTGCCGTGGGGTACCGGACCGTGATCGATTTCGCGCAGGATGAGAAACAGAAACAGAAAGCCCA
>Ga0302323_100004274_pt1 | contig 11629 bp, 7 predicted proteins | sample Fen_T0_3_FD_201950 | JGI IMG/M metagenome (GOLD analysis project Ga0302323, IMG submission 201950) | Peat permafrost microbial communities from Stordalen Mire near Abisko, Sweden - Fen_T0_3 | ecosystem: Environmental > Terrestrial > Soil > Wetlands > Permafrost | place: Sweden: Abisko... | reverse complement strand
TAAAGGACGCGTCCGTAACTCCCACCATCTGCCAGTAGGCGATCGGGTCATTGCCATTGTCGCAGCCGCTGAACACCGCGCCCTCGTAGACCGCGACACCGCGGAAGGCCTTCGCGCGTGCGCAGGTGATGGCATAGGTCATGCCGCCGCCCCAGCCGAACCCCTGCGCGAAGAGGTGTGTCGTGTCCACACAGAAGTTGTCCTCGATCAGCTTGGCCATATCGTCGACGAACGTCAGGTCTTCCCGGTTGGAATTCGCCCAGCCTGCGTCCACCCCTTCGGGCGCGACGAAGATGGCGCCGTTGTTCGACAGTCTTTGCAGCCCGTAATAAGCCATGACGTACCCGTTGTTTCCGCCGTTGTCGATTCCCCAGCCGTTTCCACTTCCGGGATGAAACGTGAAGCTCAGCCAATAGGGATGATTCGGGTCGTAGTTGTCGGGAAGCCTCATGGTGAAGGCTCGGGTCTTCCCGCTGCTTTGAATCGTCACGTAGCCACCGACACCGTGTCCCACCGTGTGTCCTGAGCCAGCGGCGGCATTCGGGTCCTGATTTGGGACTGCCGCAAAGGTGAGGGTCGAAGTCTTTCCGCAGCCCGCGCTGGGCATCGGCAAGCTGGACGCATCGCCTGCAGTCGAGCTGCCTACGTCGGCGCCGCCATCGGCGAGCACCGCGTACAGGTCGGCTCGACGGCAGACGGCGGTGCTGGCGAGGAGCAGCCCAAGCACTGCAACCGTCGCGCCCGGTTTCACAGCCAGGCACCCACGGTAAGGGTGAGGAGCAGATTGGGACGCCCGGAGGTGGAGCCGACTCTATCGACGATATGAACGGCTACGTAGGGATCCGCCAGCTGGGCGTGTGCGGCCAACGTCAGGTAGGTGCGGCCATGAAGGCGAAGCCCGGCCCCCAAGCTCATGTCGAAGAGGCCCGACCATTGCTCGAGGGTTTGACCTGCCGTACCCGAGCCGGACTGCCCCTCGACCAGGGTTCGCAGCACCCCGACCCCGAAGCCGAGGAAAGGCCACAGCCTGCGAGCCGAGCGAAATCGATAGCGCGCCCCCAGAAGCGCGTATTGCTGGGCGACCCGCGCGTTGCCCGCCGTCGTCGCAACCGTGGCCTTGCTTCCAAATCCTGCCCCTGAAGCCAATAGCACCACCGACGGGCGAGCTACCCAGCCCAGGTTCAGAGTCGGCAAGACTGCGGGGCCGAGGCCATCCAGGCTGAAGATCGCGGCCGCGCCCAAATCGAGTCCAAGGCGCTCGGCGTCCCTCGCGGGGTCGGCAGTTCCCTCGGCAGACGGGGTGGCCGTCGGTGGCCTTGCGTTGGGTTCGTTATGTCGCCTTCGCGCTGCCCAGTCGATCTGAAGAAGCCCAGCACGCAATGCCTCCACGGCGCGAAGAACCAGCATCTCGGGTTGTTTCGCGGTGTTGGATTCGACTGCGACGTGAGTCACCTCGAATCGCCGCGGGGCAGTCTTCACAATCCATACGTCGATCGCCTCCAGCACATCGTCGCCGTTAGCATGAATGACGGCGCTGGCACCCCGTGCTGCAAAGGCCTCAAGCCACGCCACCGAGCTCGTTTCCCGGGCATCACGCTCGGCGACCCGTTCGGACACCGTGATCTCGATGCCCAGCGACAGCAGCTCTCCCCGCAGTAGAGTCAACACTTGGGCCACGTCGGCGCAAGCCGTCGGCGGCCAAACGATAGCCACCGTGCTGCCGCGGGCGGGCGGGGCCCACGCAAGGAACGTCGTCACCCAGAGCACGAAGTGCAGGCGGGTCAGAATTGCCTTGGTCACGGGGAGAGCAGCTCGCGCGCCGATCCGGCGTAGTTGCCCTTCGGAAAGCGACGAAGATATTCCTCTGCGAGGGAGCGAGCCCGGCCTGGGCCTTCGAGTTTGTCAGTGAGGGTCATCTTCCGTCCGAGGGCTTCGCCCGCAAGCGGTCCGGTCGGTGCCCGAGTAAGGTATTCGTCGTACCATCCGATCGCGCGGACAATTTCGCTGTCGCGAGATTCCTCCACGCGTCCGAGCACGTACGCCGCTTCCAGCGCCCGCGACGACCCCGGAAAGCGCCGACGCTCGGCAAGCAGGGCGGAGCGGGCCAGATCGAAATTCTGTCGATACCGAGCGGCGTTGGCGAGCGCAAGGAGGTCCTCGCTGGACGCTTCGCCCAGCGTCGCATCGACGCCACCGCGCTTGGCTTCCTCGAGGATTCGTTCCCATTTGCCGCGCGCCAGCTTGCGGCTCCATTGATGGTCGTTCGCGGGCTTGGCAACCGCCGTCGGAACGGGCTTGGCGAGGTTGGACACCGACGGCTGAGGCAGAAGTGGAGGCGCCGTCGGTCGAGGCGCAGCGTCGCGTGGCTCACTGCGCGCTTGCTCCGAGGCGTCCTCGGTGATCACGGTCTCCACTCTCGCCAGGTTTGCCACCAAACGCTGGCCAGCCCTCAACGGAATTTCTCCAGCCGAGACGGGGCCGCTGACCACTACCCTGCCCTCTCGCAGCTTCAGACTAAACTCTTCGCCGACCGGATCCCACGACGCCGTGAAAGCAGTTCCCGTGACCGTGACCAGGAACGGGCCGACATCCACCAGCCATCTTCGATTGTTCTTGTGGGCAACCTGAAATGCGCCGCCGCCGCGCTCGATGGCAACGTGGGCCGTATCGCGGTCGACCACCCGGATCCGGCCCCGTGTTCCCACGGTGAGTGCCAGGCTGCTGCCCTCGCTAAACGTCACGATCATTCCCGCGTGACCCGATTCACGAAGATATCCGCCTTCGAGCACACTGCCTCCGTCGATCCGATAAGTGAGCATCGGCGCCTCAGGCGCGGCAGGGTGGCCCCGAAGGGCTGGGGCAATTTGAAAAATCGCCAACGCGCCGAGCGCCACGGCAGCACCCGCCAGCGACCAACGAATCAGTCTCCGTGGACGCGCCTGGCCAGGGGCAACGCGTGCAAGGAAGCCATCGAGGCCCCGACCAATCTCGTCGGCAGTTGGCGGCCCCAGGGTGTCGCGGCACAGGTCGGCCGCCCGTGTGAGGGCCGAAGAATCCTCGGGTTCGCCCATCGTCATTTTCGTCGCCCCCACTTCTCCCCTTGGGCCAATCGCGGCTCGTCGTCCATCCAGCAAGACAAACGGCTCGAAGCACGCATCAGCGATCGCTTCACCGTGGATTCAGAGGTCTCCAAGGCGGCGGCAATCTCTTCGATGGTCATCTCCTCCACGCGCCTCATGATGAATACGATTCGGTCGCGCGGTGAAAGTCGATCGAGCGAGCTATAGAACTTGCGAAGCATGTCTCGCGATTCCACGCTCAGTCCCTCGCAGCCGCGCAGATCCAGCACCTCGGGACGTTCGAACAAGAGCCAGGACCGCATCTTCTTGCGATGCAGCTCGCTCTGGAGCGCCCGCAACGCGCAGGTGTAGATGAAGTTCCGGAATTTGTCCGGCTCGCGAAGCGTGCGCACCTTGCGATACACGCGGCAGAAAACCTCCTGCCCGATGTCTTCGGCCTCGGTTCGCGATCCCAAGGTGCGTTTCGCGAGCTTGAGCACCATGGGGGCGAACCGCCGCCACGTTTCCACCGTCGCCCACGCCTCACCGGCCGCCAACTCCCGCGCGAGCTCCCCGTCGCTCACGGCGCGTCGATCTGGCGCGACGACCAGGGATAAAGACACGTGGGAGCTGGGCGTTGGCATGCCTTGCCGAAGTCTAGTCCACTACTTGACGACTATCGCGTCAACCGCAACCGGTCCCGGACCGCGATTGACGATGCTGATCGTATGCTGCCCGGCGGCTAGGCCCGTCACTTCGGAAACCATCTGCTGGGGCTGACGCGCGCCCGAAGAAGACAAGTCTACGGTGTCTTTGATCTGCCCGTCGATCTGGATCTCGATCTTTCCAGCCCCTGATTCCTTCGGGGTGTAGACAGCAACATCGGCCCCCGTGAACGTGGCAGTCCAAGTGTCGCCAACAGTCGCACTGGTGGTGAGGTCGTTGTTGTAGTCACCGGTACCGAGGGCGACTTTGCGTTGCCATCCGGGCGCTGCGACACCGGGATCGTCGTCGTTGATCCACCCCTTGCCGTGCGTGATACGCAGCACGCGCATCTTCGAAGCCAGCTGCGAATCGGAGATCCCCGACAGCGCGGGCACGGATCCACCGGGAGTCACCGTCAGTCCCTGACCGCTTTGCGAGAAAGTCATCGCCACCGTGGAGCCGAGCAGCTCGACTTTGGACACGGTCCCCAGGGTTGCCCCGCCCGACTTGAGCGCTGACAGGGTGACTGCCCCGCCGTTCCAACCGAGAAGCATGGCATAGAGATAGCCCTTTGCGCGCGTATAGATGACCGAGGTGTCACCCCATACGTCGAATGGGCGGGACGCGTACACGGCTTCGCCGTTGACCTTCAGCCAGGCACCGATGTCTTGGGCAATCTTCGTGCATTGGGTATCGAGATTTCCGCGTCCGTGCTGCGTAAGGTTGAGCAGCAAGCTCCCGTTTCGAGAGACGTTCTGCATGAGGGTCGTGACCAGGGACGCCGCGCCGGTGTATCCCGCCCCGGTCATGTAGTGCCAGTTGCCCCCCTGGATGTCGAGCTCGGTCTGGAAGGGATAAGCACTGATCTGCGATTCGGTGGCCGCCTCGGTGCTCCTCACCAGGGCGCGCTCGGCATACGGAAGCACGGATGCGCTGTTCTGGAAGCTGTTGTATTGGCCGCCCACGCCCTTCATGTTCATGACGACGTCCACCGGTCCATCCTTCCAGGTCATGGACTTGTTGTAGTAGTTCGCCAGGATGATCGGGGCGATGGCGCCGAGGCCCATGTGGACGCCCAGGTCGACTTGGGAATCGCCAGCGTGGTCGTCGAAGTAGACCACGTCAGGATGGTACTTGTTGATGGCATCGTCGACCCGATACATGAACTGGGTGCCGTAGGCCGAGTTGTTGCACGAGTTGCTCGAACAGTCGGTGGAGTGCTTGGGCCCGTAGAGATCCGCAGGGTTCATGCCCTCCCACCATTTGCCTTTGCCATCCGCCGTCGTCAGCAGGGCATCGAAGGGGCCCTTGGCCCCGCTCGTGTAACGGATCGGCATCCACTGGCCGTAGGTCCGGGCCGGAGTGTTGTGAAAGCCGATGCCGAAACGCATCCCCTTTTGGCGCGCGATAGGCTCCCAGGTGCCTACCATGTCCTTCTTGACGCCGACCTTGACGGAGTTCCACGGCTGGTAGGTCGAATCGAAGTTGTCGAAGTTGTCATGGTGTGAGCCCATGGCCATGAAGAACTTGGCGCCCATCTGCACGTACAGATCCATCAAGGCGCCCGGATCCCATTGATCGATCACCCAGTTCTTGCAGATATCCTTGTAGCCGTACTCAGACGGGTCTCCGAAGTGGCTGACGTGGTAGTTGTAGTCAGCGGAGTTCACCTGGTACATCCGATACGCGTACCAGTCGCCCTGCTCAGGCATAGACTGGGGATCCCAGTGAGCCCACGCGCCGAGCTTCGCGTCACGCCACCACTGGGGGGTTGAATAGGCCAGGCCCAGTGCCTTCCAGTCGGCGGTATACGCGCCCGTGGCCACGGGGAACTTCGGCAGGTTCCAAATGTCCGTGCCCGCGATGGTCCCCCCCGTGCCCTTCTGGCCCCCGCTCCCAGGCGCGCCACCAGCCCCCCCGGTCGGGCTGCCGGTCCCAGCGATGCCGCCGGTGACACCGCCCCCGCCTCCTTGGCCTTGGGTGGCACCGCCCGAGCCAGAGCTCTTACCACCGGTCGCCGAAGTTGTGGAGCCGCCGGAAGCTGAGGACCCACCCGAAGCTGCGAATCCACTCGAACCTGCCGACGCTGCAGAGCCACCCACGGCGCTCGTCCCGCCACTCCCGACACCGCCGCTGCCGGTGAGCGTCGTAGTCCCGCCTCTGCCAGTATTGCCACCCGACGAGGTGCCGCCAGGATTGCCCCCGCTGGCGACGGCTCCCCCGGTTCCAGCACCTCCCGCCGACTGACTTCCCCCGGCGCTACCCTGAGAGTTTCCCTGCGAGCATGCGCCGGCGCAGATTAGCCAGCCAGCCAGAACCACCCTTGTCATTGGCTTGAAGTTCACGAACCCCTCCTCTTGTCTGCGCGTGGACGTCTCACATAGGGGATAGACCGAGCCCCGAGGCGCTTCGGTTCACCAATCGGGTGATGTCGATTGTTGGCCCAGAATGCCGGTAGGGCGGGTCGATCCCCCTGGGCCTTCAATGCCATGCATTACGCGACAGGAAAAACATGCTCTGTTCCCATGGCATCGGCTATCGTGTTTGAGATCTAGAGAGTCGCCTCTGAAATGGAGAAGTTGCCGCATGAAGTGTTCCGCCATCACCAGTCTCGTCATTCTTGGAATCGCGCAGGCCGCTGCCTGTTCGAGTGGATCTGGATCGGGGAGCCAAACCGGGGGGACAACCAGCGCGTCGACCGGAGGTAAGTCGGCCGGTGGTGCAACTGCAAGCAGCGGAGGTGCCTCGGGTGGCACGGGCGGGTCAGGGGGCAAGGCGACGGGTGGAGCTGCAGGGACAAGCAGCGGGAACAACGGAGGGAGCGGACTGGGCGGCACGGTTTCTTCGGGAGGCAAGGCGTCGGGAGGCGCCGCAGGTTCTTCGGGCGGTGGCCCGGCGGGCGGTGCCCCTTCCGCGGGTGGGACGGCAGGGGGAGGTACGATTGCAACCGGAGGCACGGCAGGCTCTGGAGGGGGGCTGGCCACGGGCGGCTCCACGACGGCTGGGCCAAGCACCGACAAACCGAGCACGGACACCACCTGGACCGCGGGGCTCAAGACTGGCGCGAACGGCCCCATCCCATGGATCGTGGTTGACCAGTTCGGCTACCGCACCCAAGCCCAGAAGGTAGCGGTGATTCGCTCTCCCCAAAGCGGCTATGACAGCACGGCGGCCTTCACGCCGGGAACGAAATACTCGGTTGTTAGCAAGTCCACCGGGAAGTCGGTCAAGGATGGCACGCCGGTGGCGTGGAACGGCGGGGCCACGGATACGGCATCGGGAGACAAAGTGTGGTGGTTCGACTTTTCGGACATCACCGCGCCTGGCACCTACACCGTGGTCGACAACGACAAGAGCGTCCGCTCGGTCGAGTTCGAAATCGACGACAACGTTTACCGCAGCATCTTGAAGCATGCCGTCCGCATGTTCTTCTACCAGCGCGCCGGGTTCGCGAAGACCGCGGCCTACGCGGGCGCCGACTGGACCGATGGGGCCAGTCACCTCGGCAAGGGGCAGGATTCGCAAGCGCACGCGTGGTTGGCCAAGACCGACGAAGCGCAGGTCCGCGACCTTCGCGGCGGGTGGTATGACGCTGGCGACTCGAATCGATACACGGCGTGGGCCGCCGCTACCGCGATCACGCTCTTGCGTGCCTTCGAGGAAAACCCGTCGGCTTTCGGCGACGACTACAACCTTCCAGAGTCCGGCAACGGGATCCCCGACCTCCTCGACGAGGCCAAGTACGCCATCGACTGGGTCGTACGCATGCAAAACACCGATGGCTCTCTGCTCTGCATCCTTGGGTCGGATGGGGCCAGTCCCCCATCGGCCGCCGTAGGCCCGAGCTACTACGGGCCACCGACCACCAATGCCACCCTGATGGGCGCAGCGGTGTTTGCCTATGCCAGCAAGATCTACGGCGCCCGCTCGGAAGCAAATCTGAAGACCTTCGCCGCCGACCTGAAGTCGCGCGCAACCAAGGCGTGGACCTGGGCCAGCGCGAACCCGAGCGTGATCTACTACAACAACGACGACAGCAAGCAGTCCGGATCGAGCGGGCTCGGCGCCGGCGATCAGGAAACCGACGACGCTGGCCGGTTGCTCTCGAAGTTCGAGGCGGCCGTCTACCTGTTCGAGATGACGGGCGAGGACACCTACAAGAGCTTCGCAGAGTCGAACTGGAACAAGGTCGTGACCTCCGGCGGCCCGACCGAATGGGACATGGAGAAAGCGGATGCTGTGATGTACCTGGCGCAGCTCAGCGGCGTCACCGCTTCCGTCGCCTCCGCCATCGTGAGCCAAGTGACCACCACCGTGGGTGGCCAGCTAGCCTCGGTCACGACCAGCAAGGATCCCTACCGCGCCTACCTGCACGACTACACCTGGAGCAGCAACCAGATCAAGATGGCTCAAGCGCGGCTTTACCAGTATCTCGCCAAGCACGGTTCGGGCGCGAATGCCGACAGCGCCGCCGCAGCGGCAGAGGATTACGTGCACTACCTGCATGGCGTGAATCCCCTCGGCCTCGTCTACCTGACCAACATGCAAAAGGCCGGGGCCGAGCATTCCGCCAAGACCGTCGCCCATCTGTGGTTCGCCGACAAGTCGCCCAAGTGGGACGAGACCTCGGCCACCACACCCGGCCCCGCCCCCGGATACCTGTCCGGCGGACCGAACAGCACCAGCTTCGGCCCCGACAGCTGCTGCACGGCCCCGCAGGGCGACCCCGCGTACAAGTGCTACGGGTCCAGCGACTACGCCCTGTGCACCCAGAACTGGGATCCGCCCATGCATCAGCCGCAGCAGAAGTCGTACCTCGAATACAACGGCGGCTGGCCGGTCGGCTCGTGGTCCATCACCGAGCCCAGCACCGGCTACCAGGCCAAGTACGTGCTGGTCGTCTCGGCCTTGGCCAGGTAGGCGGAGAGCTGGCAGGAAGCCCGAACCACGCGCAGACCATCCCGGTCCGCCTGAGCGTGGTCTAGGGCATTGACCGAGGCAGGACCGAGGCTCCGGCCCCTCCTCCTCGGTCCGCCGACGAGAAGGTTGGGATGAGGAGTCCGCCAACCCGACAGCGATCAGTCGACGCGCGCCGGACGTTTGAGCGGCCAGCACGAGGTTCGGTGTGCCAACCGTACGCAGGCGCGTGTTGCGAGCCAGCGTCTCACCGCGTCGGTCGGGAGTAGATCCGTTCGAAACCCGGCGCTCGAGGTGGGCGGCGCCATGGCAACACTTACTTCTTGCAGACGTCTTCGCCCATCGGCTGGAAGCCCTTGCCCATGTCCAGCTCGAAGCGGTGCTCAACCTCTTTGGCGCCCTTCTTCTCGATGATGTCGCGCATCTTCATTTTGGTGCCCATCATGTAGCCCTCGGAGATGAAGGTCAGCGTGTCGCCCGCGGCGCTGCCAGTACCGGCGCTGAGGCCACCCATGGCATCAACCCCGCCGATCAGCAACTGCTTGCCATCGTGCCCGAGGTAGATAGTGCCCTTCATGCCGGGAAAATCCTTGGTCTTCTTGGCCTCGTAGTCGCCGCGGTACCAGAAGCCGTTCAAGTCCTTCTGGAACTTCATGCTGGTCTTGGTCTTGGTCTCGAGCGATCCGGGCCCGAAGGCATTGGCACGGAAGGTGGTCTCGCAGCGCCAGCTTCCATCGAGCGCCTTGTAGGCGGCGTCGAGCGCGGCCGGTGGCTTCGGTGCTGCCATCGGCGTGGCGACGGCGCCAGCCGTAGGTGGAGCGACCTTTTCGGTCCCGGGCTTCTTGTCCTGTGCCGTAGCAAGGGATGTGACGAGCGACGTGACGAACAGAGATGCGAGCGCGAGGCCCGCGATGGCGAATGATTTCATGCTTTCCTCCTTGGAGTCGAGAAAGTAGCGCACGATCGCGGCATGCGCCGGTCGGGCGCGCCTGAAATCAAGAACGTCACTGCCAGGTTACAGCCGGCTGTGGTTCGCAGAATTTGGTTTCGGCGTTTGGCCCGATGGGCGACGACATCATCATCCCACGCATCGAGCCCGGCGTTGCCGTCGCGATCGCCATCGCGCCGATCCCGACGAGAGCGACGCCTGCGAATGCACCATGGGCAGGTAGTGCCAGCTCAGTGCCTGCCCTCACCCGTCGCGCTTCGCGCGCCGACCTCTCCCGCTGCGCGGGCGAGGTGATGCCGCTCCGCGGTCCTTTGCGAGGCGCCTTCTTTGGCTGCGCGGGCGAGGTGATGCCGCTCCACGGTCCTTTGTGAGGCCTCTTCTTTGGCTGCGCGGGCGAGGTGATGCCGCTCCGCGGTCCTTTGCGAGGCGTCTTCTTTGGCTGCGCCGGCGAGGTGATCGTCGTTGGGCGGTTATGTCGGTGGGGCGGTTTTGCGCGGCCGGAGCTTCGTCCAGTCGATGCGCCAGGTGTTCCTACCCTTGAGCCACACCAAGGGGCGCCGATCCGCCGTCGGGGTCGCCAACGCCAGGTGGTACAGATCATCCACGCGGCCGTAGAAACCGCGCGTGTGCGGGGTGTCCGGCCAGCCGAAACGCTTCACGTCCAGGTGATGGCAAAACTCGTGCAGGATCGTGTTGAGCAAGCCGCGGTAGCTGGTCACCTTGCCCAGCACCGCGGTCCGCATCCACACGCGGATGGCTTGCGTGTCGAAGGTGTAGTCGCCCCACAGCTCGTACGAGGCGCCCTCGGAGACGTGCTTCGGCCGCGCACCTAGAACGGTCAACTTGGGCGCGGTCACACCGTAGAACGCCGCAAGCTCGCCGAGCAAGGCCAGCCCTGCTCGGCGGACCTCTGTCCGCGATTCACCTTCCAGGGCCACCCTGAGAGCCGCCGCATACTTCTGCAGCAGCTCCGCAGGAGGCAAGTCGAGAGACGGCCGGGCGTCGCTGGCCTCGTATTGGCGGCGCTTGGCCACCGCGCGAGGGATCGAATCGGTGATCAACCCGGCAGGCTCCCCTCGTGCGTCAGCTGCGTCGGCGCTTGATGTCGTTGATCAGTGCGTTGGTCGAGGCGTCGTGCGACGACACATCGCCGGCGGCGCGCAACTCGGGCAGGATGGCGCTCGCCAGCTTCTTGCCAAGCTCTACGCCCCACTGGTCGTACGAGTTCACATTCCACACGATCCCTTGCACGAAGATCTTGTGCTCGTAGAGCGCGATCAGCTTGCCCAGGGTGCGTGGGTCGAGCTTTTGGTAGAGGAGTGAGTTGGTCGGACGATTGCCTGGGAACACTTTGTGCGGCAAGAGCGCTGCCAGCTTGTCGCCCGACATGCCGGACGCTTCCAGATCGGCCTTCGCCTCGGTTTCGGTCTTCCCGGTCATCAGCGCTTCGGTTTGCGCCAGGTAGTTCGCCAGCAGGAGCGTGTGGTGCTCGCCGATCGGATTGTAGGTTTCCACCGATGCCAGAAAATCGCTGGGCACAAGCTTCGTGCCCTGGTGAAGCAATTGATAGAACGCGTGCTGGCCGTTGGTGCCGGGCTCGCCCCAGATCACGGGGCCGGTCTGGTAGTCCACCACTTGGCCGTCGCGGGTGACCCGCTTGCCATTCGATTCCATGTCGCCCTGCTGGAAGTAGGCCGGGAAACGCGACAGGTATTGATCGTAGGGCAGAATAGCGTGGCTTTCGGCGCCGAAGAAGTTGTTGTACCAAACGCCCAGCAGCGCGAGCACGACCGGAAGGTTCCTGTCCAGTGGCGCGGTCCGGAAGTGCTCGTCCATCTCGTGTGCGCCTTCGAGCAGCGCTTTGAAATTGTCGAAGCCGACCGCCAGCGCGATGGACAGGCCGATGGACGACCAGAGCGAGTAACGCCCGCCGACCCAGTCCCAGAACACGAACATGTTGTCGGTCGAAATGCCGAACTTGGAGACTTCCTTGCCGTTG
>Ga0302323_100004273_pt1 | contig 11630 bp, 13 predicted proteins | sample Fen_T0_3_FD_201950 | JGI IMG/M metagenome (GOLD analysis project Ga0302323, IMG submission 201950) | Peat permafrost microbial communities from Stordalen Mire near Abisko, Sweden - Fen_T0_3 | ecosystem: Environmental > Terrestrial > Soil > Wetlands > Permafrost | place: Sweden: Abisko... | reverse complement strand
CCTGGAGCGCACGGTCGGCACCGCGGTGGTCACCCGGAGCACCCGAGGCGTGCACCTCACCCCCGCCGGACGGATCCTCGTGGAGGCGGCCGAGTCGATCTCGGCGGAGCTGGGGCACGCCGGCCGGGAGCTGGAGCGCCTCTCCGCCACCCGGACCCAGCACCTCGTGGTCTCCACGTTCACCAGCGGCGGCCAGGGACTGCTGCCCGACGCCCTGCTCCGGTTCACGGCGGACCGGCCCGACGTCGAGTTCACCGTGCTGGAGAACGAACCGGAGGAGAGCCTGCCGCTGGTCCGCTCCGGGCAGGCCGACCTGGCTCTGGCCTACCACTTCGACGGGCCTCCCCCGGTGGTCCCGGGGGAACGCTCGGGCCTGGTCTGGACCCCGCTGCTCGACGACCCGATGATGATCGTGCTCCCGGCCCGCCATCCGCTCGCCGCCCGGGGGCGGCTGTCCATCGCCGAGCTCGCGGACGAGCGGTGGGTGCACGGCTGCCTGTCGATGGGCGAGCTGCTCGACCGGTACGCGGGCCTGGCCGGGTACCGGCCACTGGTCGCCTGCCGCGGAACGGACTACACCTTCGCCCAGTCACTGGTCCGCGCCGGTGTCGGGATCAGCATGATCCCGCGGATCGCCGTCGGTGCGGACCGCACCGGCCTGGCCGTCGTCCCGCTCGATCAACCCTGCCCCACCCGCTGGATCGGCGCCGTCACGGCCCTGCGACGCCGGCCGCACCCGCTCCCCCAGGCCCTGCTCGACGCCCTGCGGCGGACGGCGGCAGACGTGCAGGACCGGCACGCCGCACGGGCGACCCGCGCCAGGCCGCGTCCGCGCAGGTGGCTCACGACCGGATCCTGAGGCTCGCGCAGGAACTCGGCGGCAGCATGACCGGCGAGCACGGTGTGGGCGTCGAGAAGCTGTCCGCACTGGACGGCGAGCTGTCCGCGCGGGTGCGTGACCTCCAGCGCGGCATCAAGGCGGCCTTCGATCCCCACGGGATCCTCAATCCGGGGAAGAAGTACTGACGCCCGCGCTGCGCGGCCGGAGAAGGAGAACCGCTCGGGACTACATCGCTCGAAGTGCACGACCGCGGCGCGGGTGGGCGAGGCGGCGTCCTACGCCACGATCGCGAACGAGGCGACCAGGCCCACCACCGGCAGGAGCAGCGCCGTCACGCACACCACCACCCGGACCGCCCGCACCGCCACCCCCACGACCGCGAGGACCGCCCCGGCCACCGCCAGGCCCACCGGCAGCAGGAAGATCGCCGCCGCCCCAGCCGCGGTGCACTTGAAGGCACCGCCGGGCGCCGCGGACGAGCAGGAGTCCGTGCCCATCTCGAGCACCGCCCCCAGGACGGCGTTCACCGGGACCGCCAGCGCGGCGACGACCGCGACGACCGCGGCCGCTGCCCGCCCCCCGCGGTCCGTCACCGTTCCCCGTGCTACCGGCACCGTCCCGCCAGGACCGCGACCGTCCACCGTGTCCCCCGTCCCGGCGGTCCCGGACCCGCCGCCGGCCGCAGCCTAGTGCCGCCCCGGCGGTCCGCCGATGCCGGCCGGTCCCGGGGAGGATGGAGGACATGACCACGAACCCCGTCCCGCCCCTGATCGCCGACAGGGTGGACCAGCCCGACGACGTCCCCGAGCGACTGGCCGCGCAGCTCCGCTTCGTCCTGGAGGTGGACCGGCTCAAGGACGTCGTCCGGCGAAGCCCCTTGCTGGCCGCGGATCGCCGGGAGAACGACGCCGAGCACTCCTGGCACCTGGCCCTCATGGTGCTGGTGCTCGCCGAGTACGCCGACGAACCCGTCGACGTCGGCCGGACCCTCGCCCTCGTCGTCGTGCACGACCTGGTCGAGGTGTACGCCGGGGACACCTTCCTCTACGACGACGCGGCCACGGCCGACCAGGCCGACCGCGAGCAGGCGGCCGCAGACCGGCTCTTCGGGCTGCTGCCGCCCGACCAGGCCCGAACCTTCCAGGAGCTCTGGCGGGAGTTCGAGGACCGGGTGACGCCGGAGGCCCGCTTCGCCAAGGCCATGGACCGTCTCCAGCCGCTCCTGCTCAACTACACCAGCCGCGGCGGCACGTGGCGCACGCCGGGCGTCACCGAGACCGTGGTCCGCGAGCGGAAGGCCGTCATCGGGCAAGGCTCCGAGGCGCTCTGGGCCTACGGCCAGAGGCTGATCCGGCGCGGCGTCGAGCAGGGCTGGCTCGCCGGCGGCTGAGGGGGGGCACCCGCCGGGGGCAGCTACACCAGCACGGGCGAGCACCTGCCGGCCTCAGCCGAGGAAGTCCTCCAGGACCTCGACGAACCGCACCGGCTGCTCCTCGGCCAGGTAGTGGCCGCACCCGTCGAGGACCACCCCGGTGACGTCGTCGGCCACCAGCTGCATCGTCTCGGTGACCGCCGCGCCGCTGTACCGCGCGCCGCCCAGGGCGAGCACCGGCAGCGCGAGCCGGGTCTTGGCGCGCTGCTCGTTCTGCGCGATCGTCCCGTCCAGCGCCCGGTAGTACTCGAAGCTCGCCCGCAGGCCCCGAGGGTCCGAGACGATCGCGTCCACGTAGACGTCGACGGCGTGGGCGGGGATCGCGTCGGGGGTGGCTGCCTTCTCGGCGAACTGGTAGCCGAAGTAGAGCCGCTCCCGGCCCCGGACGAGGTCCTCGTTGAGGTCGGTGAGCTGGTTGAAGCCGAAGTGCCAGAACCGCTGGCTGACCGCGGCCGGGCTGAAGAACGGCGGCATCGGCGTGATGCCGGGGATGACGGCGTCGACGACGGCGAGCCGGCCCACCCGCTCGGGATGATCGGCGGCGAGGGCGTAGCTGGTCCACATGCCGATGTCGTGGCCGACGACGTCGAACCGGTCGTGCCCGAGCTCGGTCATCAGGGCGGCCAGATCGGCGGCCAGCGTGCCGGCGTCGTACCCGCCGTCGGGCTTGTCGGACAGCCCGGCCCCGCGGGAGTCGACGGCGACGACGGTGTGCCGGCGGGCGAGCGCGGGCATCACCTCACGCCAGGCGTACCAGGTCTGCGGCCACCCGTTGACCAGCAGGAGTGCCGGGCCGTGCCCGCCGGTGACCGCGTGCAGCCGCAGCCCGTCCACCTCCACGTGCCGGCTGGTGAAGGTGTCGGTGAACCCGTCGGGAAGCTGGAGAGACGTCAGAGAGGTCATGCCGGGGACCTTACACATGTTTGACCGATCGGTACAAGATACTTGGAACGATCGGTTCATGATGTGTAGGCTGACGTCCATGGCAGGCCGCAAGCAGTTCGACGTCGACGAGGCGCTCCGCCGCGCGATGCACATCTTCTGGCGCTGGGGCTACTCGGAGGCCTCGATCGACCGCCTGACCGAGGGCACCGGCCTGGGCCGGGGCTCGCTCTACGGCACCTTCGGCGACAAGAGCTCCCTCTTCCGCCAGAGCCTGCAGCGGTACGCGCAGACCTACCAACCGCTGTACGAGCAGGCGCTGTCCGGCCCCCACCCGGGCCCGGGCGCCGTCGTGGCCGCCTACCTGCAGGTCACCCTGAACCGCATCGCCGACCCGGACGTCCCCGACGGCTGCCTGCTCACCATGTCGGCGGCGCAGTTGCAGTCCCTCGACGCCGACGGCAGGGCGATGGTCCGGGCCATGATCGACGGGCTGCGCGCCCTGCTGGCGCAGGCACTGCAGGCGGCGGGGGCCGATGAGCAGGAGGCCGCGGAACTGGCCCTGTGCACGCTGGCGACCAACCAGTCCCTCGCCGTGCTGAGCCGGGCGGGCCTGTCGGGCGACGACCTGGCGACCGTGGCCGCCGCCGCGGCCCGAGCCCCCGCCAGACCGCCCCTCCTCCTCTGAAGGGCACGGCGCCGGGGCCGGTCGGCGACGCCCGGGCGCCGATCCCCGTCAGGGTCGCAGGGGCACCCCGAGGAGACACGCGACCGTGTCGGACGTCGCGGTGCGCCAGTCGGCGATCATGATCTGCCGCGGCGGTCCCGAGGGCGTGCGTCCGATGCCGCGCAGGTGGTCCTCGACGGCGTCGAGGGCGGCCAGCTCGGCGGGCCAGGCGGCCTGGGCGAGCGTCAACGGCACGACGGCCTCCTCGTGCGCGGGGTCGGTGCGCGCCTGGACGTCGCCGAGGCGCGCCGCCGCGGCGTGGGCCGCCGCCAGGTCCGCCATCGGCCGGACCATCTCCACCGGGCCGTCGCTGTCCGCCGAGACGGCTGCGTGGTAGATGGAGAACGGGCATCCGGACAGCCCGCTCCGGCCGGGGCCCGAGGCGGCCATCCGCCCGAGCAGCGAGCCCAGCACCTGGCCGGCGTCGGCCAGGTGCACGTAGCGGACGGCGGACAGCACGGCCCGCTCGGGGAACTCCTGCACCGTCACGGTGAAGTCCCTGGTCATCTCGTCGTTCCTTCCCTCGATCAGGCCGCACAGGTGTGCGGCCACGCCACGGAGCCGTTCCAGGTCGCTCTCCCGCCCCGACCAGAACCGCCGGACGCGGTCGGCGGCGTCGCCCGGCGGCAGGGCGAGCACCTCCGCGATCGCCGCCAGGGGCATGTCCAGGGCCCGCAGCAGCGCCACCTGCCGGGCCCTGGCCAGCTGGGCCGGGGCGTACCAGCGGTAGCCGCTGCCCGGGTCGACCCGGGCAGGCACCAGCAGGCCCAGGTCGTCGTAGAGGCGCAACGCCTTGACCGACAGGCGCGACCTCGCCGAGAACTCACCGATCAGCAGGTACTCCTCACCCATCCGAGCCCTCCCCCTTCAACCTGTCCCGCATCCGGCTGTCCCGGCCCGGCGACCGGCCGTGCGGACAGCGTGCGGTCCGCCCCAGGGGCAGGGTCAACACCGGCCGCGGCCGGTTCACCCCGGCGACGTCGGGCACCGCGTGCTCAGGTCCCGGGCGGTACCCGTGCGCCGTCGTCGCCCCGTACGGCAGGCTGTGCGGATGAAGCGCAGCCGCGCCCTGCACCACCTGCACGCCCTGGCCGAGGCCTGCGCCACCATGTCGGACCGTCCGGCGTCGATCTTCCCGTTGCGGGTCGTGGGCCTGTGGGCCGCGGGCGCGGTGCTCGAACCCGTGGACACCCTCGACACCGTGGTCGTCGCGCTCGAGGTGGACCTCCCGCCGGGCAGCACGCCGTGGCTGTGCCCGCCGTCCGGCGCGACGCACTGGGAGAGCGCCGTGCGCCTGCAGAAGCTGCCGGTGATCGCGCACTGGCGCTCGACCGAGGCCCCGGTCTGGAACCACGAGCTGGTCCGGCCGCTCCCGGTGTGGTCGGCCGACGACGGCGTGTCCCATCCGGCCCTGGCAGCGCTGAGCGGCCCGGACGTCGCCGAGCTGGAGGTCCTTCGCGGACCCGCGCCGACCGTCGCCCAGCTGCACGACCGGCTGGTGGACGAGCTGCGGGTCGCCCGGGCGGCGGTCCGCGAGCGGTCGGCGGAGTACCAGCGACGGCGGTGGGCTCCCGGACGGCTCGAACCCGTGGCCGACGGCCTCGCCGACGCCGTCCAGGGCTGGCTCGACCTGGAGGACGGCCTGGTCTCCTCCGGGCATTCCAGTGACCGGGCGCCGGCCGGCTGAAGGGAGATCCCGTCTCCCCTGTCGGTCAGCCGGCGTCCCAGACCCGGACGTCGTAGTCGTCGCCTCCGGTGGCGACGGTCCCGCCGTCCGGGGACCACGCGACCGCGAGGACCCGGGTGACCGTCGTGCTGTCGAGACGGAGGGTCCGGACCGTGCGCCCGCCGGACGCCTCCCAGATCCGCGCCGTGCCGTCGGCACCACCCGTGATCAGGCGCTCGCCGTCCGGCGACCAGGCGACGTCCTGGACGGTGCCCGAGTGACCGATCAAGGTCAGCCGCGTCCGGGCGGCCGCCGGATCCCACAGCCGCACGGTGCCGTCCTCGCTCGCGCTGGCCAGCGACCGGGCGTCCGGGGACCAGGCCAGCGCGATGACGCCCTTGCCGTGACCGGCGAGCGTCCGCACCGCCCGGCCGGTGGCCGGATCCCACAGCCGCACCGTGCCGTCCTGGCCCGCGCTCGCCAGGGCGCTGCCGTCCGGCGCCCACGCCACCGCCCAGACGCCGTCCACGTGACCGTTCAGGGTGTGCAGGGTCCGCCCGGTGACCGGATCCCACAGCCGCACGGTGCCGTCGGCTCCGGCACTGGCCAGGGTGACGCCGTCCCGCGCCCACGCCACCCCCCACACGGGCCCGTCGTGACCGGTCAGGGTCCGCACCGCCCGGCCCGTGCCCGCCTCCCAGAGCCGCACGGTGCCGTCGACGCCCGCCGAGGCGAGGGTCCGGCCGTCCCGCGCCCACGCGAACGCCGTGACGTGACCGGCGTGGCCGGTCAAGGTGCGGACCGGCCGACGGGTCGCGGGGTCCCAGAGGCGCACCGTCGCGTCCCAGCCCGCCGACGCCAGGGTCCGGCCGTCCGGCGACCAGCCGACCGCGACGACGTGATCGGTGTGGCCGGTCAGCCGGGCGGGCCGCGCGCCCGGCACTCCCAGGACGTGCACGAGCAGCCCGCCGAGGAGCGATACCGCCAGCACCGCCGCGACGACCGAGGCGACCAGGACGCCGCGCCTCCGCGCCGTCCCGTCGCCGCCCGGCCGCGGCTGCAGCGACGTCGGGTCGATGGCCCGGGGGACGATCGAGGTCCGGTCGGCCACGGGATCGACCGAAGGGTCCGACGGCGGGTCCGACGGCGGGTCGGGCCGGTCCCCCGCCACCACCGCGGTGTCGCGGCCGGCGGACCGCACCGCGCGGGCCCGTTCCTGCACCTGCTCGGTCGTGGGCCGCGCTTCGGGATCCTTGTGCAGGCACGCCCGGACCAGCTCGCGCATCCCCGGGTGCCTGATCAGCTCATGGTCCGGCTCGCCGTGCAGGACCTTCCCCACCACCTGCTCGGGACTGCCGGTGAAGGCCGGCCCGCCCGTCAGGGCGAAGAAGAGCACCGCCCCCAGCGAGAAGACGTCCCCCGCGGGCAGCTCCCGGCCCGAGAACCGCTCGGGAGCCGTGTACGCCAGCGTGCCGAGGTAGGCGCCGGTCGCGGTCAGCGTGACCTCTCCGGCGACCTTGACGATTCCGAAGTCGATGATCTGCGGTCCCGACGGTCCCAGCACCAGGTTGCCGGGCTTGAGGTCGCGGTGCACGATCCCGGCCCGGTGGATGTCCGCCAGCCCCTGGGCCAGCACGGACGCCAGCCCGGCGACGTCCAGCACGTCCATCGGCCCGTCCCGGCCGACCTTGTCGGCCAGCGTCGGGCCGTCGACGAACTGCATCGCCAGCCACGGCGGGGTGCCCAGGGGATCGCTGTCGAGCACCATCGCCACCTGCAGGCTCTCCACCCGCCGCAGGGCCTCGGCCTCGCGGGCGAACCGGCGGCGGAACTCCGCCTCCAGGGCGGGGTCGCCGGCCGCCGCCGTGATGAGCTTCAGCGCCACCCGCGAGCCGTCCGCGGCCGTCGCCAGGTGCACCTCGCCCATGCCGCCCCGCCCGAGCAGGCGGACCAGGCGGTAGGGCCCGACCGTCGGACGGGCCGCCGCGGCATCGCCGTCCATGCACCCCCCACCGCCCGGCCCGTCGGAACGCCCTTTATACCGGGCGTACCGGGCCGACCGGCGGGGGGCCCCGCTCCGACGGCGCGGGTCCGCACGCAGGACGGCGGCGGGCTCGGCCGTGCAACCGAGCCCGCCGCCGCTCCCGCTGACCGCCGCGAACGGTCGCGGCGGCCGCCTCACCCTCCTAGCGCTGCCGGGTTAGCGCTGCCGGGTGAGCACCCCCGGACGCCACGGCAGGAGGTTGTAGGAGGCGCTGGAGCCGGGCGCCATCCCCTGGTACAGGAACTGCATGTTGCAGGGATCGATGGTCATGGTCTGGTCGGGATTGCTGCGCACCAGGTCGCCGTGGCTGATGTCATTGGTCCAGGTGGCACCGCTGTTGGCCTTGCCGGCGAAGGGGTTGCTCTCGGACGCGGCGTTCGGCGTCCACGAACCGCTCAGGCTGCTGGCGGTGAACGAGCGGAAGTAGCGCCCGTTCGCACCCATCGCCTCGACGATCATCAGGTACTGGTTCTGGCCCTGGACCTTGTAGACCTGGACCGCCTCGAACAGGTTGGCCTGGCTGTCGCTCATGACCGTCGTGTAGTTCGAGCCGAAGCTGCTCGGGAAGTTCCCGATGGGCATGCTGGCCCGGTAGATCTTGCCGTTGTCACCGGCGAAGAACAGGTACATGTTCTGGCTGTCGCCGATGAGCGTCTGGTCGATAGGTGCCGACGGGGAGATGCTCCCGGTGAAGAGCGGCTGGTTCGACGACCATCCGTTCGCATTGGTGGGGTCGGTCGACGTCTTGTAGAAGAACGGCGTCGCGCCCCACTGCGAGGCGAGCACCCAGATGTTCTTGGGGGCGAAGTAGAAGAGCGTCGGCGCCACGGTGCCGGAGGACATCGTGTTCTGGGTGGCCGAGGCCATGTCGGACCAGTTCGTGAAGAGCGAGAAGTTCGTCGACCCGTACGACCCGGCCGTGTTGACCGTCGAGGCGTAGACGAGGTGCTTGCCGTTGTAGACGACGCTGTCGAAGTCCTTCAGCGAGACGTACCCCGACTTCGGGGTGGCCAGCGGGCCCGTCGACGACCAGCGGTACGTCGAGGGAAGGGTGCACGTCGTCGGGGGCGTCGTCACCGGGGGTGTCGTGACCGGAGGCGTGGTCACGGGGGGCGTCGTCACCGGAGGCGTCGTCACGGGGGGCGTCGTCACCGGGGGCGTCGTCACGGGGGGTGTGGTCACCGGGGGCGTCGTCGCGCCGTCGGCGGTGCAGCTGACGGTGACCGACCCGGAGGTGCCGCTGGCGACGAAGCCGTACGTGGTGGAGGCGCCGGCGTCGAGCGAGCCGTTGTAGGCGGCGTTCTTCACCGACACCGTGCCCGAGCTGGCGGTGTTCGTGCCGTTCCAGAGGGACTGCAGGGTCACCCCGGACGGCAGGGTCATCGAGACGGTCCAGCCGGTGATCGAGCTGCTCCCGGCCTTCACCGTGACGCCGCCCTGGAAACCGCCCGGCCAGGTGCTCACCGCGGCGTAGGTGGCCGTGCAGTCACCGGCCGCGGCGTCCGCCGAGGGCGCCACGAGCGCGGCGGTCCCCCAGACGCACGCGACGGCCGCGCCTGCCGCGATCCAGGTCCTGGGTCCGGGGCGGGACCGCCCCTGATCGGCACGAGACCGTCGTGTGAGTCGCGACATGCGCGATGCCCTTCCTCTCCGGTGCGGACGGAACGCTCGCGTACCCGACCCTCGACGGCGCCCTGGCGGAGGAGAGGCGATCCGCCCCCAGGGGTGCGGCTCGTGCCTCCTTCGACGGGTGGGTGACCTCCGAGGTCGCTGGACGGGCCGGGCGGCCCATCGGCGTGTGAACGTTCACAACCTGATGAGGGACCGTAGGCAGCCCCGACGAAACCGGTCAACGGCCACCCGTCGCCCCCACCGCCCGCCCAGCTCACGCGATCGGCCGCCCGGGTGGTCGCGACGCCCACCAGTGCTCCCTGACCTGGGCATTCCGGCAGCGCCCCGGGAAAGCCCGGCCGCGATCACCCCTCTGCCGCAGCGCGGAGCAGGTGCACGGTTCGCCGTGGTGGATGAAAACTTCCCGCGGCGTCACGGCAGGCCCTCGAGGTCGACCGGGAGCAGCACCCGGTCGTCGACCGCGGACGGGAACGTGCACCGCCGGGCTGACGCACCACCGCCGGCACGGGAGGTGAACGGCGAGGGCCGGTCGGATACTGCTTCCCAGGAGCAGGATCCGGGGTCAGATCAGGGGGGTGCCGTGCCCGGAAGGACAGCGACGTCGTACGTCGTCACCGGCGGAGCCCGGGGCATCGGGCTGGCCATCGCGACCAGGCTGGCCGCCACGGACGGCGCGCACGTCGTCGTCCTGGACGGCGCCGAGCCGACCGGGCGCGGCCAGGGCAGGGTGACCCACCTCCAGGGGGACGCCGGCGACCCTTCCGCCGCACGCCACGCCGCGGACCTGGCCGAGCAGGCCGGCGACCTGGTCGGGTGGGTGAACAACGCCGCGGTCTTCCACGACGCCGGCCTGGCGACCGCGACCCCCGCCGAGCTCCTCGGGCTGATCACGGCGAACCTGGCCCCGGCGGTCACCGGCTGCCACACCGCCGTCCGCCACTTCCGCACCCACCACCGACCCGGCGCCATCGTGAACGTGTCCTCCCACCAGGCCCGGCGCCCGGTCCGCGGGGCCCTGCCCTACGCCACCGCCAAGGCCGCCGTCGAGGGCCTGACCAGGGCCGTGGCCGTGGACCACGGCCCCGACGCGATCCGGACCAACGCCGTCGCCCTCGGAACCATCGCCACCGCTCGCTACGAGACGTACCGCGCCCAGCACCCGACGGTCGACGAGCAGCTGGCCGCCCTCCACCCCCTGGGCCGCGTCGGCACCGCCGCCGAGGTCGCCGAGACCGTCGCCTTCCTGCTCTCCCCTGCCGCCGGCTTCGTCAACGGCGCCGTCCTGCCCGTGGACGGCGGGCGGGCCGTCCTCGGCCTGGACCCCGAAGGCGGCTGAGCGCGCCCGCACACCTGGCCGGCACCTCGACGGGCCGCGCACGTCCATGTCCCCCTCGGCCGACGCGGCCGAGGAGACGCCGTGCCCTGCGTACAGTGCCGCCGACGACCACGGCCGGGGGGAACCATGCACCACGAGGAGCACCGCTCCCAGCACCGCGCGTCCGGACGCAGGTCGGCCGTCACGGCCCGCACGCCCGGAGCGAGGAGGTGACGGCCCGTTGGAGCGTCCTGCGGACGGTGCTGAGTCGCATCGTGCTCGGCGTCCTCGTCTGCACTCTCGCGCTGATCGTGGCGTTCATGGGCCTGATCGTGGCCGGCGCGACCGGGCTGTCGTTCGACCCGCACGGCTACGGGATCGTCGCCGGGGTGTTCCTCACGGCGATCCTGACTCCGGTCGCGCTGGCCCTGTGGTTGCTGTACCTGCTCCTGCGCCGATGACGGCGGGGGTCGCCGGACGCTCGGGCTCAATCTCCGCCCCCGCCGAGTCGACAACCCTCCGGAGGGTTGTCGACAGGATCGGACGGCGGCGATGGGCGGTCGACGGGTGCGACCCGTGATCCCGGTGGTGGGCGCGGTCGCCGTCACCGGCGCCGTCGGGCTGCTGCTGGCCGGGAAGGTGGGCGACGTGGCGACCGAGCGGGCCCGGGACCGCATGGTCGGCATCGCCGTCCGGATCAACGACCCGGCCGGACTCGTGACCCGCAGCCGCACGGACTGCCCGGACCAGCTGAGCCTGGTGCGGTGCCTCACCGCGGCCGAGGACCCGGCCGCCCTGGCGGCCACCTACCAGCGGGCCCTGTCCCGGGCCGCCGGCCGGGACGCGTCGCTGACCTGCACCACCCTCCCCTACGGGCTGCGGCCCCGGAGCTGCCTGGTGCGCATCGACGACGGCGGGCACGCCGTCATCGTCTCGGTCTACAGCGACGTGGTACCCGGTCCCGTCCCGTCCCTGTCCGGCTCCGTCGTCCGCATCGAGGCGGACTGAGCCGGGCTCCGGCTGCGTGACGAGCCCTGACGGCGTGTGTCCCCCATCACAACTCGGCTCTACAGGACGTCACTTCCGGTGGC
>Ga0302323_100004272_pt1 | contig 11630 bp, 11 predicted proteins | sample Fen_T0_3_FD_201950 | JGI IMG/M metagenome (GOLD analysis project Ga0302323, IMG submission 201950) | Peat permafrost microbial communities from Stordalen Mire near Abisko, Sweden - Fen_T0_3 | ecosystem: Environmental > Terrestrial > Soil > Wetlands > Permafrost | place: Sweden: Abisko... | reverse complement strand
GCACCCCCTGCGCGAGACACGCCGGGTTCCCCCTGGTCTTGACCCGGGGCGGGCACCGTTGCATTAAAGGGAGGCGCCTTCACGGAGGTCCTCGAATGCCCGCTCCCGCCCCACCAGCCCGCACCCCTTATCGGGTCAAGCTTCACCACCTGGAATCATGCAGCTGCGACGTCGGGTGCAACTGCCAGTTCGGGGGCTATCCAGCGCCCGGGTATTGCGAGTTCGTGGTCGCGTTCCAGGTCATCGATGGTCACTTTGGCGACGTGAAGCTCGACGGCGTCACGTTCGTGCTCGCCTGCAAGTACCCGAAAGCGATACACGAGGGCAATGGACATGTGGCGCTCTTCGTCGACGCGAAGGCGCGCCCTGAGCAGGTGAATGCGCTGGCCGGCATACTCTCCGGAGCACAGGGCGGCATGCCGTGGGAGGCGCTGGCGGGCACCGTGGGCCGGCTTGACGGGCCATTCGTCACACCCATCGAGATCAAGGTCGACGGGCGCTCGTCCCGGGTGCGCATTCCCGGCTCGCTCGAGGTGCAGTGGACGCCGCTCACGGACAATGTCTCGGGGGAAGAGAAGGAAGTGCACATCGTCTATCCGAAGGGCGGCTTCCTCTGGAACGAGGGCAGTATCTGCACGACGCAGACGATGCGCGTCGCGCACGGCGACCTGCGCTTCGAACATCCGGGGCACTATTCAGCAATCGCCGTGGCGGAGTGGAAGAACACCGCCTAGGACCACCGCAGCGCCGCGACGTCCTCCTTTCCGCTGGGGCGGTCGCCCTCCTGTCCCTTCTGGCCTGGCTTGCCCTGGTCAGGATGGCCCGCGACATGGGCGCTGCGGGCACCATGGAGGCGATGGGCATGCCGTCGGGGTCGCGCTGGGGAGCGGCCGACCTGGTCCAGTTGTGGCTCATGTGGGCGGTGATGATGGCTGCGATGATGCTGCCGTCTACCCTGCCGGTGGTCCTTCTCTTCGCGCGGGTGGGACGGCAGCGACAGGCCCGGGGCGAGCCGGCTCCCCACCTCCTCCTTCTCCTCGCAGGCTACCTCTCCGTCTGGTTCGGGTTCAGCCTGCTCGCCGCGCTGGCACAGCAGGCACTCCGCTCCGCTGCGCTGATCACGTCCGTCATGGCGTTCGCGCGCCCCGCGCTGGCGGCCTGCCTGCTGTTCGCTGCGGCGGCCTATCAGTGGTCGCCTCCCAAACAGGCCTGCCTCCGCGTCTGCCGATCGCCACTCTCGATGTTCATCAGCGAATGGCGTGAGGGCTGGACCGGCGCGCTGCGAATGGGCGCGCGCCATGGCACGTTCTGCGTGGCGTGCTGCTGGCTCCTGATGCTCCTGCTCTTTGTCGCGGGCGTGATGAACCTCGCGTGGGTAGGCCTGCTTGCAGCACTCGTATTGGTGGAGCGGACCGTCCCTGGCGGTGCGTGGCTAGGCCGCGTCGCCGGGATCGGGTTTGCGCTGTGGGGATTCTGGTTGCTGTTGCGAGTGCGCTGACCCGCCCGTGACGTAGATCGTGAGGTCGAGCGCCCGCATGACCTCGGCCCGGATCGCCTCCGCGCGTGGATCGGCGGCCAGGTGTGCCAGGTCGGCTTCGACGTTACCGTGTGCTCCCTGTGCCACTGCCCATGCGAGGTACCTGGCGGTCGCCAGGTCGGCACCGAGCGCCGTACCGACTCGGCCGGCCAGGCGATCTGCCAGCGCAATCACCTCGACAACGTGGCCGATCAGGTCGGCCTGCAGGCGCGCCGCCGCGAGCTCCGCGTCGTGCAGCGGCATTGATGGTGCGCCGGTCGCACCGACGGCGCGACGCGCAGCCATCACCGCGGCGTAGGCCCGGTCATCGGCCTCGCCCACGGCCAGCAGGATTGGGCGGAGCGCCGCCGCACGCGCGGCAACTTCCTCAGCGGTGGGGTGCAGGGCGGCCCGCGACGGCGACCGCAGTACAATGCGCCCGATCTTCTCCACCAGTGCGGCGGCAAACGCGCCGGCCACGCTTGCCACCCGGCCACCGGCGGGCAGGGGCTGCGGCGACGCCACGGCCTCAAGCCAGCGCCCGAGGGGCAGTGCATCATCCCATCTCTCACGGCTCATGCAGCCGGCCCCGCGCTCGCGATAGTGCGAATCACCTCGCGCAGCCACGAGTGCATTGCGGGGTTGCCGGCCACGAGCGAGGTATGCCGGAGCATGTCGTCGTTCCCGCCATGATCGGTGACGATGCCGCCGGCCTCACGCACGAGCAGGGTACCGGCAGCCATGTCCCACGGCGCGAGGCGCTGTTCCCAGAATCCGTCAAAGCGGCCTGCCGCCAGCCAGGCGAGGTCGATGGCCGCGGCACCAGGACGGCGGATGCCGCTCGTGGCCGCCGCAATGAGGGCGAACTGCCGCTGGTACTCATCCAGCCGGGTGACGTCCTTGAAGGGGAAGCCGGTGCCGATGAGTGCGAACTCCGGTGCCTCGATGGTCGAAACGGACAGCGCCTTGCCGCGGAGCGACGCCCCCTCGCCTCGCACCGCCTCGAACTGTTCGTTGCCCGGCACGTCGAGCACGATGGCGGCCTCGAGTACGCCATCCACGGCCGCGGCGATCGATACCGCCCAGACGGGCACTCCGTGCAGGAAGTTGGTCGTTCCGTCCAGGGGGTCGACGATCCACACGAGGCCGTCGCGCACCACTTCGGGACTCAACTCCTCGCCAACAATGCGTCCGTGGGGCGTGGCCTTGTTCAGTACGCTCGCAATCAGCGCCTCCGACGCCTGGTCCACCTCGGTGACGAAGTCTCGCTGGTCCTTGACCTGCCAGCCCGCCGGCCCCGACGGACGGGTCACCGTTCGCAGGTACTCGGCCGCCTGGCCGGCCGCGAGCCGGGCGGCGTGCAGTAAGTCAAATGATGACAAGGTCTTGCGACGCTCCGTGAGCTTTGGTTACGTTACCAGTCATGCCCCGCATCTTTTCCGGCATCCAGCCATCTGGTGAACTGCACATCGGCAACCTGCTCGGTGCCGTGCAGAACTGGGTGACGCTGCAGGCCCAATATGAGTGCTTCTATTGTGTGGTGGACCTGCACGCACTCACCGGCGCCGGCTACGATCCGCAACGGCTGGCGCAACGTACCCGTGAAATGGCGGTCGGCCTGCTCGGTGCCGGTATCGACCCGTCGCGCGTAACACTGTTCGTGCAGTCGCATGTGCCGGAGCACGCGACGCTCATGTGGCTGCTCAATACCGTGGCGCCACTGGGCGAACTGGAGCGGATGACGCAGTTCAAAGATAAGTCGCAGGACATGGAGAGCGTCCCCGCCGGGTTGCTCAACTATCCCATCCTGATGGCAGCCGACATCCTGCTCTATCGCGCCGACCTGGTGCCGGTAGGCGAGGACCAGATCCAGCACCTGGAACTCGCGCGCGAAATCTCCCGTCGCTGGACGGCGCGTTTCGCGCCGGAGCGCCCGGTCTTCCCGGAACCCCAGCCGCTGCTCACCGTCGCCAAGCGTATCATGGGCCTCGATGGCGACGCGAAGATGTCGAAGAGCCTCGGCAATACGGTGAGCGTCACCGACACGCCCGAGGAGATCTGGCAGAAGCTCCGTCCGGCCAAGACCGACCCGGCGCGACAGAGGAAGACTGACCCGGGCACACCCGAGATCTGCAACATCTACGCATTGCACCGCCATTTCTCGCCACCGGCCACGGTAGACGACGTGGCCGTCAACTGTCGCGGCGCGCGCTGGGGCTGCATCGACTGCAAGCGCGTCCTCGCCGATAACATGACGGCGGCGCTGGCACCGATCCGCGCACGTACGCTCGACCTTGCGGCTCACCCGGCGCAGGTGGACGACATCCTTGGTGACGGCGCGCAGGCCGCGCGTCGCGTCGCCGGCGACACGATTCGCGAAGTACAGGACGCGATGGGCTTCCTTCCGGCGCCAGCCCGCATCGAGACGAGGGCATGACCATGACGACGACGAAGGCAGAAGGCGCGATGGAGCGGATCATCCGGGCGGCAGTCGAGCGCGGCGCATCCGACCTGCACATCAAGGCCGGCGATGTGTTCCGGGCCCGCATCGACGGGAAGCTCGTCCCGCTCACGAAGCAGCGACTCACGCCCGACCAGACCCGGGCGATTGCACTCAAGCTGCTCACCACCGACGAGGACCGCGCTCGCCTGGAGTCGTTGCGCGACTACGACTGCTCCTGGGGCATGCCGGGTGTCGGGCGCTTTCGCGTGAACATCCTCCGCCAGCGCTCCTCCATCATGATCGTGATGCGGGTCATTCCGTTCGCGGTGCCGACGCTTGCGTCACTCAACCTGCCGGCGCTCCTGGGGCGCCTCGTAGAGTCGGAGCGTGGGCTCCTGATCGTGGCGGGCATCAGCGGAGGCGGGAAATCGTCGACGATGGCGGCGCTGGTGCACCACATCAACCAGACGCAGCAGAAGCACGTCGTCACGGTGGAGAACCCCATCGAGTTCCTGCACCGCGACCTCACCTGCTCGGTGACGCAACGTGAGGTTGGGGTCGATACCGGCACGTACGCCGCCGGCCTGCGCGCCGCCCTGCGACAGGACCCGGATGTGGTCGTGATCGGGGAGCTGGTGGACGCGGAGACGGTCGCCACCGCCATCAAGGCCGCCGAAAGCGGCTTCCTCGTGATCACCTCCATGCCGACGCCCGACGTGGCGACCACGGTGGAGCGCATCGTGTCCATGCTGCCGAAGGATGAGCGCGAAATCGGTCGCGTCCGCCTCGCCGAGTGCCTGCGCGGTGTGGTGGCGCAGCAGCTGCTTCCGCGGCACGATGAACCGGGCAAGACCGTAGTATGCGAGGTACTCCTCGGCACGCCCGAGGTCCGGGCGGTGCTGCGGGACACTGCGCGGAACGAGGACCTCAAGGGGCTCATGACCGAGGGCGCCGCCGTCGGCATGCAGACCTTCGAGCAAGACCTGGCAGCGCTGGTGGCTGCGGGTCGCATCACCGCTGAGGCGGCGCGCGCAGCAACTCTTCCCAGCACCACTCCCCCACCGGCGGGCGTGCCGGAGCGGCGCAAGCGGACCAAGGCATAGCCGGTGGCGCCGCGCGGCGCGCGGGCGCTAGTGACCAGCCTCATCGCCCATGGTCGCGAGGCAGGAACGCCTGATGCCGTGGTGGCCCGCCGCGCCGTATCGCAATTTCTCACTGAAATCGGCTACGACGTGCAGGAACACGCCTTCCGCTTCAACGCCGGCGCCTACCGTGCGCTGCCCATATCGGGTGCACTGTTTGCTGCGGCTTCCCTGATCCAGGTCCCGCTCCTCCTGCGCCCGGCGCCAACCTGGGCTCCCGCGGTCGCCGTGCTGATCCTCGGGGCGCTGCTTGCCATGGTGACTCTTGGCGTCGTGCGCGGTGACGGTGGACCGGCCTGCAGTCGGATGGATGGCAACCTGATTGCGAGTCGTCCCGGTTCAACCGTCCGCTGCTGGCTCGTGGCGCATCTCGATACCAAGGCGCAGGCGCAGTCGATGGCGGGGCGGCTGTGGACCGTATGGGTCACCTCAATCGCCCTGGGGGGCGTGATCGCCATCGCTGTCGTGCGGCTGCTTGGCGGCGCCGTGCCGGCTGCCGTGGCGCTGGCATCAACTGCACTGGGGGTGCTGGGGGGAATCCTGCTCACCGGCGGACGGCTTGCGGGCTCGTCCCCCGGTGCTCGCGACAACGGGTCAGGACTCCTCGCCGTGCTCACCGCGGCTGAACTCAGCGCCGATGGGTCGATCGGCGTGGTCATCACCGGCGCGGAGGAGTTCGGGCTGGTCGGCGCACGCGCGCTGGTGCGCGACTGCCCATCGCTTTTCAGGGAAGCCACCGTGCTGAACGTGGACACGGTCGACGATGCGGGGACCCTGTTCGTGGTCACGCATGACCGGAAGAGCGGTGCGCTGGCGGGCAGAGTCCTCGAGCGCCTTGCCGGACTCTCCCCGGTCAGCCGGGAGCGCCGCCTGCCGCTCGGCATCATGGTGGACAGCGTTCCCCTGTCCCTGGTGGCTCGCGAGACGGTCACGGTGGGGCGCCTCAATTGGGCAACCCTGCAGCGGATACATACCCCCCGGGATGACGCGAATGGGTACCCGTTGGCGACTGCAGAACAGGTCGGAGAACGGCTGGCGCTCCGCATTTGACCCGTTGCCGTCCGGCCACTAGCTTCCGCCAAAGGATTCAGCAGCCCCGCGAGGGGCTTTTTTGTTGCCATAAGGGGAAATGCCATGTTCGACGCCGGCACCCGATGTGTCGTCGTAGTGGGAGCGCAGTGGGGCGATGAGGGGAAGGGCAAGCTGGTCGACGTGCTCGCCGAGCGCGCCGACTTCGTGGTGCGCTACCAGGGCGGCGCCAACGCCGGTCATACCGTCGTCATCGGCAGCGACCTCTATGTGCTGCACCAGATCCCTTCTGGCATTCTCCATTCCCGTGCCACCTGCATCATCGGCAATGGTGTGGTGCTCGACGCCGAGCAGCTGTTCGTCGAGCTGGACGACCTCACCAGGCGCAGTGCGATCGCGAGCGGGCGCCTGCTGGTGTCTGACCGCGCGCATCTCGTGCTTCCCCTGCACAAGCAGCTCGATATCGCCAGCGAGCGGAAGCAGAACATCGGCACCACGGGCCGTGGCATCGGTCCCTGCTACGAGGACAAGGTGGGCCGGCGTGGGCTGCGAGTGGGGAACCTCCGGAACCTGGAGAAGACCGCCGAGCTCCTGGCCGCGCGGGTCGATCGCGCCAACCACCAGTTGCACGAGATGGGCTGCACCGAGCGCGCGTCGTTCGATGAGCATGTGGCGCTGATGGAGCGGCTGGCGCCTCGGCTCCTGTCGCACGCAACCGATACCGGGCTGATCGTCGATCGCGCCGTGCGCGAAGGTCGTAGCGTGCTTCTCGAGGGTGCACAGGGCGCGCTGCTCGATGTCGACCACGGCACCTATCCGTACGTCACGTCCTCCAACACCACCGCCGGCGGCGCGGCGGTCGGCGCCGGCATCGGCCCCACCGCGATTCACGGCGTGCTGGGGGTGGTGAAGGCGTATACCACGCGCGTGGGAAACGGACCACTTCCCACGGAGGCGGAGCCGGCGGCGTCGGAGCAGCTACGTACGCTGGGCGGCGAGTTCGGCGCCACCACAGGGCGTCCCCGTCGCTGTGGCTGGTTCGATGCGAGCGTGGTGCAGTACTCGGCGCGCGTGAATGGTCTCACCGGACTGGCGATCACCAAGCTCGATGTGCTCGACACCTTCAGCGAGGTGCCGGTTGGCACCGGGTATGACCTGGGCGGCGAGACCTGCGAGGGCATGCCGGCCGACGTCGAGGCGCTGGAGCGGGTGAAGCCGGTGTATCAGGTGCTGCCCGGCTGGAAGCGCTCGACCGGCGATGCGCGCAAGCTCACCGACCTGCCATCCGCGGCACGAGCGTACCTCGACCGGATCGAGGAGTTGTCCGGCGTGCCCATCCGCTACGTGAGCGTCGGGACCCGCCGTGACCAGATCATCGAGGTCTGATACCCAGCTCCTCGTGGTCGGGGCCGGGCCCACCGGCCTCTCGGTGGGCATTGCCGCGTCCAGGGCGGGGATCAGCTGCATCCTGCTCGACCGCGCCACCGTGGTCAGTGCCATCGAGAAGTATCCGCTCGGCATGACGTTCTTCTCCACCCCGGAGAAGATCGAGATCGGCGACATTCCTCTCGTCACCACCTCCGAAAAGCCCACGCGCCGCGATGGATTGATCTATTACCGGCGCGTCGCCGAGCACTACCACCTGGATGTGCGGGTGCGCGAGACGGTCACGGCCATTACCCGCGAGGCAGATGGCACGTTCGTGGTTACCGTGCGCCGCCCGCACGACGAGGTCACGTATCGCGCCGATGCCGTCGTGATCGCCACCGGCTACTACGACCAGCCGAACGCACTCGGGGTGCCCGGCGAAGACCTGCCCCACGTGAGCCACTACTTCGTGGAGGGCCACCGCCACTGGCGCCAGAAGGTGGTGATCGTCGGGGGAGGCAACTCGGCGGTGGATGCGGCACTGGAGAGCTGGCGGGCCGGTGCCGAGGTCACGATGATCCTTCGAGGCGACGGGCTGCACCCGACGGTGAAGGCGTGGGTGATGCCGGACATCACCAATCGCCTTACGGAAGGCAGCATCAAGGTCCGCTATCGTTCGCGGGTACGGGCTATCACCGCGACGCATGTCAGCATCGCGAATGACCGTGGCGTCACCGAGGAGATTCCCGCCGACCGCGTCCTCCTCATGACCGGCTACCGCCCCGACCTCGGACTGCTGCGTAGCCTTGGCGTGCCCATCGACACCGAGTCGGGGGTTCCTGCCCACGACGAGGCCACGATGGCCACTCCGGTGCCGGGGCTGTACGTCGCCGGCGTCATCGCCGGCGGGTACGATGACAACCGGCTCTTCATCGAGAACACCCGGCATCATGGAGAGCTGATCGTTGCCGATCTGCTTCGGCGAGCGTAGCACGCGGTGGGCGAGATCAGCCGGCGCGACATGCTTGCCGGGATGACCGGCCTTGCTGCCACCCTCAGTGCAGGCTCCGCCACCTTGCCCGCAATCGCGCCCGGCTTTCCCCACAAGTCTGATTTCCTGATTCCTGACGGCCTGGTCTACATCAATTCCGCCTACACCCATCCGATGCCGAAGGCCGGTGTGGAGGCACTCAGGGCGTATGCGCTGAGCCGCGCCACGCCGACGGCCGACCTCTTCGATACGTCGTCGGCGGTGACGCGGGTCAAGGCGGAGTTCGCGGCGCTGATCAACGCCCTGCCTGACGAGCTCGCGTTCATCCCCAACACCAGCACTGGTGAGAACCTCGTGGTGCGGGGACTTGGCCTGCCGGGCTCCGGCGGCAACGTCGTGACGGACGCGCTGCACTTTGACGGCGCGATCCTGCACCTGCAGGCGCTCCAGTCCCAGGGCCTGGAACTCCGGATGGCGATGCCGACGGCCGACGGCCGCATTGAACTCGCCGATCTCGACCGCCTGATCGACCGCAATACCCGCCTGGTCGAGGTGTCGTCGGTAGCGATGTACAACGGCTTCGAGCACGACCTGAAGGCGGTATGCGACCTGGCGCATTCGCGCGGGGCGCATGTGTACGCGGATGTCATCCAGGGCGTGGGCGCAGTGCCATTCGATGTTCGGGCGAGCGGCGTCGATTTCGCTGCGGCCGGCAGCTTCAAGTGGCTGATGGGCGATTTCGGCCTCGGTTTTCTCTATGTGCGGGCGGACCTGATCGACCGGGTGCTCAAGCGCACGACATTCGGGTATCACTCGTCGCCCGACATCGTGACGCACTTTCTTCCGTCCGATGCCCCGGGTGCGCCACCCTTCGCCTGGGAGTTCGGTACCGGGGCCTCGGCCACATACGAGGTGGGAAGCAGGGCGGCGGCCGCTCTGATGGCGCTGGACGCCTCGCTGCCCTACCTGCGCCGGCTCGGGGTCGAGCGCATCCAGTCGTGGCGGCAGCCGCTGTTGCAGAGCTTGCGGACGGAACTGGGTCAGCGTGGCTTCACTCCGGTTACGCCGGCCGGGACCACATCGCCGATCCTGGCATTCACCTTCCCGGCGGAACGGCCGGTGGCCGAGCGGCTCAAGCGGGCCCGGATCAACGCCCGGGTCGGAGACCGGTACATTCGGCTGTCACCTTCAGTGTTCAACGACCAGGCCGACGTGGTCAGGGTCATTGAAGCACTGACCTAGGAGGCGCCCGGGGCCGCAGCTTTGATCTTCCCGCCTGGAGGGGCTATCTTGACGCCCCTGAACGACTTCCGTTTCCCCTAGCGCTCGTGAACATGGCTGAAAACACCCTCATGGAAAAGCTCGTGTCGCTGGCCAAGCGGCGGGGCTTCGTATTCCAGTCTTCCGAGATCTACGGGGGCCTCGGCTCCGTGTGGGATTACGGCCCGCTGGGCGTTGAACTCAAGAAGAACGTCAAGGATCGCTGGTGGCGTGCGATGGTCCATGCGCGTGACGACATCGAGGGGCTCGATGCCGCGATCCTGATGCACCCGCGCGTGTGGGAGGCGTCGGGTCATGTCGCCGGCTTCACCGATCCGCTGGTGGACTGCAAGCAGTGCAAGAACCGCTTTCGGGCCGATGACAAGCGCATCAAGGGCACGCCGGGGCAGCCCGACGCCCAGTGCCCGGTCTGCGGATCGAAGGGGACGCTGACGGAGCCGCGACTCTTCAACCTCATGTTCAAGACGTTCATGGGACCGGTGGAGGAGCAGGCGGCGATCGTATTCCTCCGGCCGGAGACGGCGCAGGGCATCTACGTCAACTACCAGAACGTCCTCAACTCGTCGCGGCAGCGCGTGCCGTTCGGCATCGCCCAGATCGGCAAGGCGTTCCGGAACGAGATCACGCCGGGGAACTTCATCTTCCGCACTCGCGAGTTCGAGCAGATGGAGATGCAGTTCTTCGTGAAGCCGGGCACCGACATGGAATGGTTCGAGCGCTGGCGCGAGTGGCGCATGGAGTGGCACAAGTCGATCGGCCTCAACCCCGCGAAGCTGCGCTGGCATGCGCACGGCCCGGGCGAGCTGGCACACTACGCCAAGGCGGCGTTCGACATCGAGTACGAGTTCCCCTTTGGCTGGCAGGAAATCGAGGGGGTGCACAACCGCTCTGACTTCGACCTGGGCCGGCACCAGGAGTATTCGGGGAAGAAGCTGGAATACTTCGACCAGGCGGCGAACGAGCGGTATCTCCCCTATATCGTCGAGACCTCGGCGGGCGCGGATCGCGTCACGCTCACGCTCATGGCCGATGCCTACCGCGAGGAGAACGTCGAGGGCGAGACGCGCGTCGTGCTCGGGTTCGACCCCGGCATTGCGCCCATCAAGGCCGGTGTCTTTCCGCTGGTCAAGAAGGACGGCATGCCGGAACTTGCCGACCGCATCTATCACGACCTCAAGAAGCAGTTCACCGTGTTCTATGACGACAGCGGCGCCATTGGCCGCCGATACCGCCGCATGGACGAGGCGGGCACGCCGTTCTGTATCACGGTGGATGGCGAGACGCAGGTGGGACAGACGGTGACGGTCCGGGCCCGCGACGCCATGACCCAGGAGCGCGTGGCCATCGCCCAGCTGGGGGAATACATCGGGTCGCGTATCCGCGGCGCCTGACGCCGCCTGCTTAGATTCGGGGGCGGGCGCCGGTGCGCCCGATCCCAGTCAGGAAGGAAGCTGGTATGCTGAAGTCATTGCTGCTCTCCGCGTTGCTGGCCGTGGGCGCCGTGGCGCCCGCCGACCCCGAGTACCGCCTGGTGGTGGTGAGCGAGTCGGGCGACATCATTACCTGGATCAGGGTGAAGGACGGCCGGCTGGAGACGGAGCGCGTGGTGCCGATCGGCATCATGCCGGCCGACATCGACGGCCCACACAACGTGCGCGTGGCCCCGGACAACAAGAGCTACTACGTCTCGGTCGCACACGGCACACCGTATGGCTCGCTCTGGCGCCTCGATGCCTTCAACGACACGCTGATCGGGCGCGCCCCGCTTGAGTACTTCCCGACCACGATTTCAGTCACGCCCGATGGTGACCTGGCGTTTGTTGCCAACAGCGATTTCTACGGCGACCGGCCGCGGGTCAA
>Ga0302323_100004270_pt1 | contig 11637 bp, 10 predicted proteins | sample Fen_T0_3_FD_201950 | JGI IMG/M metagenome (GOLD analysis project Ga0302323, IMG submission 201950) | Peat permafrost microbial communities from Stordalen Mire near Abisko, Sweden - Fen_T0_3 | ecosystem: Environmental > Terrestrial > Soil > Wetlands > Permafrost | place: Sweden: Abisko... | reverse complement strand
CCGCAGGTCGGCGTCCACCCTCCGGCCGAGCAGCTCCTGCGCGACCACGACCGGAAGCAGCGAGAGCGCCAGCACGATCGCCCAGGCCGCCACGACGACGCCCGGGCGCGGGGTCCCCGCGGGCGTGACGAGGCTGGTCATGGTCCCGGATCATCGCCCGGACGGCCGTCGCGTCCCCGGGTCTGGTGGCCGCTCCGGGCGTGCCGAAGGTCTCGAACCGGCATGTGCCGCGGGTGCCGATCGGGCAAGCCCGGCTATCCTTGCACGGCCGGCGGCCACGGGCCTCCGACCGCCCCTCCGTCACCTGGAGACTCCACCGTGTTCTCGTTCCTGCGACGTTTCGGCCCCCCCCAGATCGAGGTCGCCGACCTCGACGCCCGGCTCGACGCCGGCACCATGCGCCTCCTCGACGTCCGCGAGGAGTCGGAGTTCCGGAGCGGGCACGTCCCGGGCGCCATCTGTGTGCCGCTCAAGAAGCTGCCCGAGCGACTGGCCAAGCTCAAGCGGGACAAGCCCTACGCCGTGATCTGCGACCGGGGCAACCGGAGCCAGAGCGCGACCAACCTGCTGCTCGACGAGGGATTCGAGGGCACCGTCTCGGTCCGCGGCGGGACGATCGCCTGGGCTGCCAGCGGGCGCGCGATCATCCGCTAGGCCTCGCCCGCTCGGGACGACGGCACCGCGAGACCGCTCCCAGCCGGGCGGCGGCGCCGGAGCGGGTCGGGCCGCTCGTTGCCGGTCCCCGCGAGAGCGCATGTTGGCGGGTGGCAGGAGTCCCAGCGGGGATTGGCCCGCGAGGGCACCGCGGTGACCGCCGGGTGCCTGGCCGGGCCGCGGCCGAAGGCACCGCTGCTGATCCTCCTTTCGTGAGGGCGGCGATGGGCCGTGGCGTCCGGCCGCGGCCGGCGGGTGGCCTCGGCGAGCGCGGTGGCGCCGTCCGGCCGGGCATCGGCCTCTGCCGGCACCCCGTCGCTCGGCGTCGCGGACGTGGACGGCCCGTCGCGGGAGCCCGACTCGTGCCACCATGACGTCATGCCCCTGAACGGTGAGTACGAGCCAGGGACGTCCGCCTGGGCGCGCACGCAGGCCGAACGCTACGAGGCGTCCGGCGGCGCCGAGGCCGCAACGCTGCGCGGCAGGCCGATCGTCGTGGTGACGTCGGTCGGCGCGCGGACCGGCAAGCTGCGCAAGACCGCGCTGATGCGCGTGGAGCACCAGGGCGTGTACGCGGTCGTCGCCTCGCGGGGCGGCTCGGCCGAGCATCCCACCTGGTATCACAACCTGGTGGCCCACCCGCGCGTGGAGCTCCAGGACGGCGCGGTCCGCCGCGACTACCTCGCCCGCGAGGTCACGGGCGACGAACGGGCAGCCTGGTGGGCCCGCGCGACCGAGACCTGGCCGGACTACGACGCCTACCGTGCGAAGACCTCGCGCGTCATCCCGGTGCTCGTCCTCGAGCCGGTGGACGGCGCGCCCGAGCCGGCATAGCGGACGTGGATCGGACGGCCCCTGTCCGCGTCCTGCAGGCCGACTGCGAGCGGTGCGTGGGGCTGTGCTGTGTGGCGACCGCCTTCGCCGCCTCGGCCGACTTCGCCATCGACAAGCCGGCCGGGTCGCCCTGCCCCAACCTCTCGGCGGACCACCGGTGTGCCATCCACGGCCGGCTGCGCGCGGCCGGGTTCCCGGGCTGCGTCGCCTATGACTGCTTCGGGGCCGGCCAGCGGGTCTCGTCGGAGACCTTCGCGGGCGCCGACTGGAGGGGGGACCCGACGATCGCCAAGGCCATGTTCGGGGCGTTCGAGATCGCGCGGCCCCTGCACGAGCTGCTGTGGTACGTCGAGGCGGCGCTCGGGCTCCCTGCCGCTCGCCCGCTGGAGGCCCGGCTGCGCACGGCCCACGACGAGACCGATGCCCTCGCGGCCCGCGCCGGCGCGCCGGGCGGCCCGGGCCCGTCCGAGGTGAACGTCCACCGCGGCGGCGTTGCCGCGCTCCTGCGCGAGGCGAGCGCCCTCGCGCGGGCGCCGTACGCTGCCACGGCGCTGGACCGGCGCGGCGCGGACCTCACGGCCGCCGACCTGCGCGCGCTGGACCTGCGCGGGGCTGACCTGCGCGGGGCAACGCTCCTGGGGGCGGACCTGCGCGACCTGGACCTGACCCTGGCCGACGTGACGGGCGCCGACCTCCGGGCGGCCGACCTCCGGGGCGCGAACCTCGCGGAGACCCTGTTCCTCACCGGCTCCCAGCTGGAGTCCGCGCTCGGTGACCCGCGGACGGTCATCCCGCGCGCCCTCGCCCGCCCGACGCACTGGGGCTGACGGACCGTCGCCTGGTTGCGGCCTGCGGGCCGGGGCGCCTCCACGGCCGCCTCGATCGCGATCAAGCCCCTTCATCGGCCGCATCGCCGTGCCCGGATGGTCGATGAGCGTCGGTGTCCTGGCAGACCGAGCGCCCGGGTCGACGTTCGGTGAGGGCGCGGGCACGACGTGGAAGGCAAGGTGGAATGGGTTGCGGAAACGTTGCCGGGGGTCGCAGCGCCCGCCGATCGGGCCCGGCAAGCACTTGGCCGTGTGCGCCACGAGGCGCACGATCCTCGTCTGGGGGCGTCCCAGGGAAGAGGTCTCGCTCACATGGTCACGGATCGCCTGGGATCCGCCGGCATCCGGCGGCTCGGAATCGTCGTTCTCGTCCTGGACCTGCTGATCGTCGTCGGCGCAGGTGCCCACCTCGCCGGCGGGATGGCCATCGGCTCGGCGCTGAGCGCGAACGGTGGCGAGAACCCCGTCGCCCTGCTCGGGACGGTCCTCGGCGACACGACCTGCCCCACCGCGCCGCTCGCGGTGGGCGAGGGCACGACCGTCATCTGCTCCGACTGGTCGGCCGTCACGTCGCGGGCGGGGGAGGTCGAGGTGGTGTCCCTCTACGGGCCCGACAACGCGGTGATCGACGAGTATCGCGGCGAGCTGCCCAAGGGTCTCCACTGGGGCGACAGCCTCACGGCCATCGCCGCGAAGCTCGGCCAACCGGGCCGGATCACGGCGGCGTTCGGGACGCCGACCCTGGTCTACGAGTACCAGGACCAGGCCTATGGCTCGCTCGAGCTCCGCTTCAGCGCGGGCGACCGCCTCATGCGCGTCAACGCCTGTCTCCTGCACTGAGGGGCCGGACCGCCCATCTCACGGACGGATCGCAGGTCGTTTGGTCCCACATGGCTCTTATCCGTAGGGTGACGCCGACCCTAGCGTGACCGCATCGCCGTGCGTCCCGCAGGCCCGTCCCCACACGGGCCCGCGGAGCATGGCGTCCTGTTTTGGAGGGCTCAATGACCGCGATGGTGTCGGCGCTCCCCCACGTCGAGGACCAGGACCTGGTCGACCGGATCATCGGCGAGCAGGTCGGGCGCCCGGGAGCGCTGCTCGGAATCCTGGAGCGGCTGCAGGACCACAACCGCCACAAGTATCTGCCGATGCAGACGCTGGAGTACGTGGCGGCCCGCACGGGGATCCCACAAGCACAGGTCTACGGCGTCGCCACGTTCTTCGCGCTGTTCAACCTGGAGCCGCAGGGCGCCCACACGATCGCGATCTGCCGCGGCACCGCCTGCCACACCCGCGGGTCGCGTGCCCTCCTGGAGCGGGCGAAGCTCCAGCTGGGCCTGCAGGAGGTCGCCGGCGGCGCAGACAAGCTCTCGCTGACCACGCCCGACAGGCGCTTCACCATCCGCACGGTGGCGTGCTTCGGCCAGTGTGCCCTCGCTCCGGTCGTCGAGGTGGACCACGCCATCCGGGGTCACGTCAAGGAGCAGGCCCTCATCCGTGAGGTCGAGCTGCTGCGCAAGGAGACCGCGCGATGAGAATCGGGGACATCGCCGCGTTCGCCACCGTGCGCGAAGCGGGACTCGCGAAGCTGCTTCCCAGCCGGCCGCGCATCGCCATCGGGATGGGGACCTGTGGCTCGGGCAACGGCGCCGAATCCGTCTACAACGCGTTCGCGGCCGCGATCGACGCGCGCGGCATGGCCGTGCAGCTGGCGCCCGTCGGCTGCTTCGGGTTCTGCGCGGAGGAGCCGCTGGTCAACGTGTGGGTACCGGGCCACCCGCTGCTCATGCTGCACCGGGTCCGGCCCAACCACGTGAACGCCATCCTCCACGGCCTCGGCGACGGCACGCTGCCGCCCGAGGAGATCGTCCTGTGCAAGATCGAGGAGTGGGACCACCTCACGGGCCACGTCAAGTACGGCTACGGCTACCCCGACGTGCCCAGCTGGGACCAGGTCCCGTTCTTCCGCGGGCAGGTGAAGATCGTCCTGCGCAACTGCGGCCTGATCAACCCCGACGACATCGAGGAGTACGTCGCGATCGGCGGGTACCAGGCCCTGTACAAGGTCCTGATCGACCAGAACCCGCTTGGCGTGATCGAGGGCATCAAGGCCGCCAAGCTGCGGGGCCGCGGCGGCGCCGGCTACCTCACCGGGAACAAGTGGGAGTTCCTGGCGAAGGCCGAGGGGCCCGAGAAGTACCTCATCTGCAACGCGGACGAGGGCGACCCCGGCGCCTACATGAACCGCAACGAGATCGAGTCCGACCCGCACGCGCTCCTCGAGGGCATGCTCATCGCGGGCTACGTGACCGGCGCGGCGCGCGGGATCATCTACGTCCGCGCCGAGTACCCGCTCGCCGTCCTCCGCCTGGAGCACGCGATCGAGCAGGCACGCGCCTACGGCGTCCTGGGCGAGAACGTCCTCGGACGCGGCTTCTCCTTCGACATCCAGATGGTGGAGGGCGCGGGCGCCTTCGTCTGCGGCGAGGAGACCGCGCTGATCGCCTCGCTCGAGGATCATGCCGGCCGGCCGCGAACCCGTCCGCCGTTCCCGGCCCAGAAGGGCCTCTACGGCAAGCCGACCAACATCAACAACGTCGAGACCTGGTACAACGTCGCGCCGATCGTGTCCAAGGGCCCGGCCTGGTTCACCGAGACCGGGAGCGCCAAGAGCGCGGGCACCAAGGTGTTCTCGCTCGTGGGCAAGGTGAAGAGCACAGGCCTCGTCGAGATGCCGCTGGGCACCCCGCTTGCCACCTTCATCTACGACATCGGCGAGGGCGGCACCAGCGGCCGCGAGATCAAGGCCGTGCAGACGGGCGGCCCTTCCGGCGGGTGCATCCCGGCGGACATGTTCGACACCCCGGTGGACTACGAGACCCTCGCCCAGCTGGGCTCGATCATGGGCTCGGGCGGCATGGTCGTCATGGACGACGACAACTGCATGGTGGACGTCGCCCGCTACTTCATCGAGTTCACCCACTCCGAGAGCTGCGGCAAGTGCGTCCCGTGCCGGGTGGGCCTCGACAAGGCGCTCCTGATGCTCAACCGGTTCACGGTGGGCACCGCCACGATCGAGGACATCGCGGCCCTCGACGAGCTGTGCCGCATGGTCCGCGATACGTCGCTGTGCGCCCTCGGCAGCAGCGCGCCCAACCCGGTGCTCACGAGCCTGCGCCACTTCCGCTACGAGTTCGAGGATCACATCGTCGCCAAGCGCTGCCGGGCTGGCGTGTGCGAGGACCTGGCGCTCTCGCCATGCGAGAACTCCTGCCCGCTGCACATGAACATCCCGCGCTTCCTCCAGCTCTACCGGGAGGGGCGCATCGATGACGCATTCCTGTCGGTGATCCTCGACAACCCGCTGCCGGCGTCCACCGGGCGGGTCTGCCAGCATCCATGCGACAACCGCTGCCGCCGCGCGGCGATCGACGAGCCCGTCAACATGCGCGACGTCCACCGGCTCATCGCCGACGAGGTCCTGCTCACCGACCGGTTCGAGCCGATGGTCGAACGGGTGCGCCAGCAGCGGCTCGAGCCCACCGGACGCGAGGTCGCCATCGTGGGCGCCGGCCCGACCGGCCTCTCCTGTGCCTACTACCTCGCCCTCCTCGGCCACAGCGTCGTCGTCTACGACTCTCGGCCGGCCGCCGGCGGCATGCTCCGGTACGCGCTCCCGGAGTACCGGCTCCCCAAGGCCGTCCTCGACCGCGAGATCGAGCTCATCGAGCGCCTCGGCGTCCGCTTCCAGTTCGGCACCAACGTCGGCGACGAGGTCACCCTCAACGACCTCGCGCACCAGTACGACGCCGTGTTCCTGGCGATCGGGACCTGGAAGGAGGCGTGGGTCTACCTGCCCGGCACGGAGCTCACGGGCGTCATCCCGGCGCTGCCCTTCCTCGAGGCCGTCGCGCGCGAGGAGCAGGTGCCGGTGGGCCGGAACGTCGTCGTCATCGGCGGCGGCAACGCCGCCATCGACTCCGCCCGGACGGCCCGCCGCCTGGGTGCGAACGTCACGGTCGTCTACCGCCGCGAGCGCAAGGACATGCCGGCGATCCCCGAGGAGATCGAGGCGGCCGAGCACGAGGGCGCGAAGATCGCGTACCTCGCGGCGCCGCACCGGATCATCGGCGACAAGAACGGCCAGGTGCGTGCCATCGAGGCCGTCCGGACCAAGCCCGGCGAGTTCGACACCTCGGGTCGCCGCCGCCCGGTCCCCACGGACGAGGTGATCCGGATCGAGTGCGACACCGTGATCCTCGCCGTCGGCGAGCACGTGGACCTGGACTTCTGCCGGGCCTCGGGCCTCAGCGTCAAGGAGGGCGGCACGCTCGAGGTGGACCGCTACAGCCTCGAGACGAGCCGCGAGCGGTTCTATGCCGGTGGCGACCTGATCGCCGGCGCCTCGAACGTCTCGAACGCCATGGGCTACGGCAAGAAGGCCGCCAAGAGCATCGACCGCAAGCTGATGGGCCACGAGCGCTTCCCGGAGCTCGCCGCCGAGTTCGCCTACGCCATGGAGCCACCCGAGACACCGAGCGAGGTGGCGCGCCAGGTGCCGGGTGAGCTGCCCGCGAAGCAGCGGGTGGGGTCCTATGCCGAGGTGTCGCTGGGCCTGACGGCCATGGCGGCGGCGGAGGAGACGGGCCGATGCCTTCGCTGCGATGTCCGCAGCGCCGAGCGGTAAGGGGATCACCGTGACCGACAAGGTGAAGGTCCGCATCGACGGCGAGGTGATCTCGGCCAGCGCCGGCCAGACGATCCTCGAGGTCGCCCGGACGAGCAAGAAGTACATCCCGGCCCTCTGCTACATGGAGGGCCTGAGCTCGGTCGGCGCCTGCCGGCTGTGCATGGTCGAGGTCTCGGGCGTCGCGCGGCTGGTCCCGGCCTGCACCACCCCGGTGCAGGACGGCCAGGCCGTGGTCACGACCTCGCCGCAGATCGAGGCGTACCGCAAGATGACCCTCGAGCTGCTGTTCGCCGAGCGGAACCACGTGTGCGCTGTGTGCGTGTCGTCCGGGCACTGCGAGCTGCAGGCCCTGGCGCAGGACCACGGGGTCACCCACGTCCGCTTTCCCTACAGCTACCCGCGCCTGTCCGTCGACACGACCCACCCGCGCTACGTCCTGGACCACAACCGGTGCGTCCTGTGCTCGCGCTGCGTGCGGACGTGCGCGGAGATCGAGGGCGCGCACGTCTGGGACATCTCCGGCCGGGGCGTGGGCTCGCGGCTCGTGTCGGAGCTGCAGCGGCCATGGGGTGAGGCGACGTCCTGCACGAGCTGCGGCAAGTGCGTGCAGGCCTGCCCCACCGGTGCCATGGCCGAGAAGGGCTGGGGCGTCGAGGAGATGGCCAAGGAACGGGCCGTCGTCAGCCGCCTGACCTCCATGCGCGGGGGACGGTGATGGATACCAAGATCAAGATCGGCACCTGCTGGCTCGACGGCTGCTCGGGCTGCCACATGTCGCTGCTGGACATCGACGAGGGGATCGTCGCGGTGCTCAAGAAGGCCGACATCGTGTTCGGCCCGCTCGTGGACGCCCAGGAATGGCCCGAGGGGGTCGACGTCGCCGTGATCGAGGGCGCCGTGAGCAGCCAGGACGACCTGAAGATGGCCCAGACGGCACGTACCCGCAGCAAGATCGTGGTGGCGCTGGGCGACTGTGCGGTCACCGGCAACGTGCCGGCGATGCGCAACGGCATCCCGACGCGTCGCCTGCTGGAGCGCATCTACGTCGAGGGCGCGACCGCGACCCCGGGCGTTCCCACGGATGGGGTGCCGGCGCTGCTCAAGCAGGTCGTGCCCCTGCACGAGGCGGTGAAGGTGGACGTCCACGTCCCGGGCTGCCCGCCCAAGCCCAACGCGATCCTCCAGGTGCTCAGCGACCTGCTCGAGGGCCGCACGCCGGACCTCGGCAACAAGCTGCGGTTCGGGTAGGGCCGGGCATGGCGACCAGGACGCCGTCCAAGGCCAGGAGACCAGTCATGAACACGGTCACCATCGATCACGTCTCACGGATCGAGGGCCACGCGAAGATCACGATCAAGCTCGACGACGCAGGGCACGTGTCCGACACGCAGTTCCACGTGACCCAGGTCCGGGGCTTCGAGAAGTTCATCGAGGGCCGGCCGTACTACGAGATGCCGTCGATCACGTCGCGGATCTGCGGGATCTGCCCGGTGAGCCACCTCCTCGCCTCGTCCAAGGCGTGCGACGAGATCATGGCCGTGCGCGTACCCGACGCCGCGGCGAAGCTCCGCGAGCTCCTCCACTGCGCGCAGTTCGTCCAGTCGCACGCGCTCTCCTTCTTCCACCTCTCCGCGCCCGACCTGCTGCTGGGCATGGACTTCGACCCGGCACGGCGCAACGTCGCGGGCCTCCTCGTGGAGCACCCGGACCTGTTGCGCGACGGCATCGCCCTGCGCAAGTTCGGCCAGCAGGTCATCGAGCGCCTGGGCAAGGAGCGGGTCCATCCGTCCTGGCCGGTGCCGGGCGGCGTCAACGCCCCGCTGGACGCGGCGGCCCGCGAGAAGACCCTGGCCGAGCTGCCGGGTGCGCAGGACATCGTGAAGCGCACCCTCGCCCTCTGGAAGCAGACCGTCGACGGCTTCCCCGAGGAGATCGCGGCCTTCTCCAACTTCCCCACGATGTACTGCGGCCTCGTGGGGCCCGACGGCTCCCTGCGGCTGTACGACGGCAACCTGCGCTTCGTGGGCCCCGACGGCGCGATCATCGCCGACCAGGTGCGGCCTTCCGAGTACGCGACGTACATCGGCGAGGCGGCCATGGGGGACTCGTACCTCAAGGCGCCCTACTACCGGCCCACCGGCTACCCGGACGGGATCTACCGGGTGGGGCCGCTGGCCCGCCTCAACGTCGCCGACCGCTGCGGCACCCCGCTGGCCGATGCCGAGCTCGAGGAGTACCGGGCGCGCTTCGGGCGCATCGTCCAGAGCGGGTTCCACTACCACTACGCCCGGCTGATCGAGGCGACCTACGCCCTCGAGCGCATGGCGGAGCTCCTCGACGACCCGGCCATCCTCTCCACGCGCGTCCGCGCCCACGGGGGCGTGAACGAGCTCGAGGGGACGGGCATCATCGAGGCCCCGCGCGGCACGCTGATCCACCACTACCGGGTGAACGACGACGGGGCCATGACCTGGGCCAACCTCATCGTCGCGACCGGCCACAACAACCTGGCGATGCGTGGGGGCGTCACGCAGGTGGCCAAGCGGTTCGTGGACGGCGGCAAGATCTCCGAGGGCGCCCTCAACCGGGTGTCCGCGCTGGTCCGGGCCTACGACCCGTGCCTGTCCTGCTCAACGCACACCCTCGGCATGGCCGCGGTGGTGCTCGAGCTGCGCGCCGCCGACGGCGAGCTGCTGGACGTGGTCTCGACCGGGTAGGGGCGGGCCGCCGGGCGGGTGCCGTCCGACGAGAGCAGGAAGGGTGGCGGGCGGGGGACCGCCGCGGGCGCCGTCAGCCGGGCCGGTTCGGGCCCAGCCAGGCGAGGGCGGCGTTGACGAGCGCCGCGGTACCCACGGCCAGGGTCGGCTCGACCACCGGGGCGAACAGCGGCGAGTGATTCGAGGGGAGCGTCCGGACCACGCCGATCAGCTCCTCGGAAGTCGAGAGCCCGGCGAACCGCGCCGGGTCCGCGCCGCCGAGCATCCAGTAGACGCACGGGGCGCCGGCCTCGACGGCCAGGAGGCCCACGTCCTCGCTGCCCGCGACGGCGCCCGGGTCCGCGACCATTGCACACGACGCTTCCAGCGCCGCCCGGGTGCGCTCAACTGCCTGCGGGTCGTTGACGACCGGGGGGAGCGTCTCGAAGTGCTCGAGCTCGGGCTCGGCAGGGGCTCCGGCGGCCGCCGCCTCCCCGCGCACGATGCGCTCGATGGCGGCGAGGACACGCGTCCTGACCGCGGCATCGTACGTCCGCACGTTGAGCCGGATCTCCGCGTCGTCCGGGATCACGTTCGCCTTGGTTCCGGCGGCGAGACGGCCGACCGTGACCACCGCGAAGTCCGCGGGTGCGACCTCGCGGGCCACCACGGACTGCAGGCGCAGGACGGTTGCGGCCGCCATGACCACGGGATCCACGGTCGTCTCGGGCATGGACCCGTGGCCGCCGCGACCGTGGAGGGTGATTCGCAGGCTGTCCGTGGCGGCATAGGCCGGGCCGGCATGCAGCCCGATGACGCCGGCTGGGAGCGGGGACACGTGCTGGCCCAGGACGACCGACGGCCCGGGGAAGCGCTCGTAGAGCCCGTCGTCGAGCATCGCGCGGGCCCCGGCGCCCAGCTCCTCGGCCGGCTGGAAGACCGCGAGCAGGGTCCCGGTCCAGGTGTCGCCCTCCGTCGCCAGGCGCTCGCAGGCGGCCAGCAGGCAGGTCACGTGGACGTCGTGCCCGCAGGCGTGCATGACCGCGACGTCGTTGCCGTCGGGATCGAGGCCGCGATCGGCGCTCGCGTACGGGAGGCCGGTGCGCTCCTCGACGGGAAGCCCGTCCATGTCGGCACGGAGCAGGACCACGGGCCCGTCGCCGTTCCGCATCTGGCCGACGACCCCGGTGCGCCCGATCCCGGTCGTCACCTCGAAGCCGGACGACGCGAGGCGCTCCGCGACGATGCCCGCCGTCCGGGTCTCCCCGAAGCTCAGCTCGGGGTGGCGGTGGAGATCCCGGTACAGCGCGGACCAATCGGTGGCGGTCGTCATCGCGTCCCCTCGACTGTCGGAAGCTCAGGCGGATCCGAGCCAGTATGCCTGCCGGGTCATTCACCCGGCCATGCCCGGTGACGGGCGACCGGATCGGTGTGCGCGATGCGTCGATACGGGTTCGCCGGCCGCTCCCGGGAGGGATGACGGCCGGCGAACCGGTGGTTCCTGTGCGCCGGCCACTGGCCGGCCGAGGTGGGTCAGGCCGCCTCGACGGCGCGTCCCCCATTGAGGCCGGCCAGCGTCGCCTCGACCGGCAGGCCGACATCGTCCGGGATGTAGCCGGTGATCCCCATCTCCGGGATGTCCAGGCCCGCGATCTCGACCTCGGGGCTGACCCGGAGCCTCGAGAACCGGTCCAGCACCTTGAAGAAGATGAAGCTGGCCCCGAAGGCCCAGGCGAACGCCGTGATGCCGCCGATGACCTGGGCGGTGAACTGCCCGACGTTGCCGTAGAGCAGGCCCGTGACCTGGAAGCCGCCGTAGTTGGCCGTGCCGTCGGCGAAGATGCCGGTGGCGATGACGCCCCAAAGGCCGTTGACACCGTGGACCGAGATCGCTCCGACCGGGTCGTCCACCCTGCGCCGGTCGAAGAACGCGACC
>Ga0302323_100004269_pt1 | contig 11638 bp, 10 predicted proteins | sample Fen_T0_3_FD_201950 | JGI IMG/M metagenome (GOLD analysis project Ga0302323, IMG submission 201950) | Peat permafrost microbial communities from Stordalen Mire near Abisko, Sweden - Fen_T0_3 | ecosystem: Environmental > Terrestrial > Soil > Wetlands > Permafrost | place: Sweden: Abisko... | reverse complement strand
ACTGACAGCGCGTTGCTTTCCAGGGATTTGATGGTTCGAGGGAGAGGGACAATGCGGAGTATTGTCCCTCCCACGGTCAGCGCCGGGAGCTCTGGGAAGGTAAGATGGTTAGAAGGTAGGGACGGCCAGCCTTGGCAGTCCGATTGAATTTGAGAGAAACGTTTGGCGAAGGAAACAGTCCGGCGCTACCTTATTCAACGCGCAGATTGTAGATAGCACGCGATGTCATGCACCGCGTATTGCTGGCGATCGTCCGCACGTTTTCTATCGCTGTCTTTAGTTTCGTTTGCAAAGGTTTCTCGCGTGAAGTCAGCGCTCACTAAACAATCGGTCCCGCTTATCATCAATGCGACCGTCATGGCTCTCTGCTTGTTGGCTCCGGCTCGCAGACTGGGCTGGACGAATGCCTGGGCACTCATCGCACTCTCCTCGGTGAGCGGCCTCGCTGCGAGCGCGGTGATTTCGAATGACGCCGGACTTGCGGCCGAGCGGCGCAACATGCGGGCCGGAATGCGTTGGGACAAACCGCTTGTGGGGTTTGTTGTCCTCATCGGACCCATTGCCACGTGGATCACGGCCGCACTGGAGTCCCGCCGTGGCGTGGGCATGCCTCTCGTGGTTTCTGGCGTGGGGTTCGTCATCGCAGCCGCAGGAAGCGCACTGATGCTCGGGGCCATGCGTGCCAACACGTTTTTCTCCGCGGTGGTGAGGATCCAAAGCGACCGCGGGCATGCGGTGGTTTCGACGGGCCCGTACCGCTTCGTGCGCCATCCCGGGTATGTCGGCATGTCTGCGTTCATGCTCGCAACACCCCTGATTCTCGCATCGCGCTGGGCCTTTGTGCCCGCGACACTCACGGTATTGGTAACGGTCGTGCGCACTGCACTCGAAGACCGCACCCTCCAAGCCGAACTCCCCGGCTATCCCGACTACGCCCGACGCGTGCCGTACCGGCTCGTTCCGTGGGTGTGGTGAAGGAAACCGGTCGGCCCGGCGGCCTGACACTGCTTGGGCGAAGGGGGACGCGCGGGGCTGGAAATTTGCGGCGAGGTGTGCAGGGTAGCTGCGACCTTACTCATCATGAATCATCGTCCCCTCACTCCTCGCGTTCGCGCGGCCCTGCGCCGATTGGCGGCGGGCCCGTAGGATATGCGCGATGAGGCGCTGCTGCAGGAAATCAACGAGGAGATGAAGAAGTTGGCCGTGGAGGACGTCGCCTACGTGCGCGATCGCGTGCGGTTTTCCTGTCCGCCTTGCCCGATGGTGCAATCGGTCGTGCTGATGCTGAACGGGCTGATCGAGGTGAAGAATCTCCGGTTGTAAGTGTGAGCGAACGGGCAGCCAGTCCTGGCCCGTTTGATCATCGCGGCTGTTCTTCGCGGCCTTTGCGATCTTTGGGTTAAATGATGTGGTAGGGATCGGATTGGAACACGAAGGACGCTAAGAGGCGCAAAGGGTAAACCACTTATTATCACTTATTGGCACTGATAAAATCAGTTTGTATTCTTATCAGTGAGTTTCCGTGAAAATCAGTGGTTCAACTGAGATTGTTTTCTTCGCCGCCTTTGCGAACTTTGTGTTGAAATGGTTCGGTGCGGATCGGCACTGAATACGAAGGACGCGAAGAAACGCAAAAATCCGAGGTGGGGTTGTTCTACCGTTTCGAAAGCGAGCCGACGACGCGCGTCCTACTTGGACGAACACGATTAGAAAAAGCCGACGCCGTGTCCGGAAGCCGTTCGATCATTCGTTGGAGGTGTAGTCGAAACTCTACCCACATGATCAAACAGATTGCCCTCAACATTCCCGTCGTCGACTTGCCGAAGTCCCTTTCTTTTTTCAAGGCCCTCGGTTTCTCCGTTAATCCGGAGTGGACCAACGATTCAGGTGCGTGCATCGTCATCAGCGAGTCGATCAATGTCATGCTGTCGACGCATGCGAAGTTGGGCGGTGGTGCACGCGAGATGTTGGTGAAAATCTCGCGAGCGCTCGAAGTCACGCGTACGGATTTCAAGCGGGTCATTCCCATCGAGACTCCCGAGCCCACGCCGCCCTAGAGAGTCAGGCGACAGCAACCGCCCGGAGGGCGTCAGTCACGAGCACAGTCCCCTCGTGTTTTTCCAGTGCAACTAAACGGCCCAGCGAGTTGCGCCCGCGCGCGCGGTCGCGAAGGTGCAGGCCAACTATGGCGAGCCGTCCGTCAGAACGCGTCATCCTGCTGGTACTGGCAGCGATTCAATTCACCCATATCATGGACTTCATGGTCATGATGCCGCTCGCGCCGCAATTGATGCGCGAGCTGAACCTGGGAGCGGGACAATTCAGCGCGTTGGTCGCAGCTTACTCGATCGCGGCGGGTGTGGTGGGTTTGCTGGCGGCGCCGTTCATCGATCGATTCGATCGTCGCACGCTGCTGCTGTTTGCTTACACCGGATTTGCCGTCGCGACGTTACTCTGTGGTCTCGCGCCCAACGCTCACATGCTGCTAATCGCGCGCGCCATCGGTGGCGCCTTTGGCGGGGTTTCGGGCTCCTTGTGCCTGACGATCGTGAGTGACACGGTTCCTCCGGAGCGGCGCGCCGCCGGCATCGGGATTGTCATGACGGCGTTTGCCGTGGCGGCGTCCATCGGGGTGCCGGTCGGTCTCCAACTCGCGCAACACTTCGGCTGGCGTTCACCTTTCAATTTTCTCGCGGCGGTTGCCGCGGTGGTGTGGTTCGTGGCGTTCCGGTTTATTCCGCCGGTTCGCGGACACCTGCAAAGCGGCGTGCACAAGGGTCGCGCGTTTCAGGAGCTGCTGCGCGACGCCAATGCCGGGCGCGCGATCGTCTTTATGGCGATCATGGTGCTCGGTCATTTCAGCATCATCCCGCTGCTCTCTGCGCACTTGGTGGGCGACGTGGCACTGCCCGAGAAATATCTCTTTCTGATCTACATGGTCGGAGGTGCTGTAAGCGTGGTGACGGCGCCCTATGTGGGACGTCTTGCGGATCGCCACGGACGCCAACGCCTCTTCACGTACATGGTGATCGCCGCCTCGGTGATCATCCTCGCGATCGCCAATGCCGGACCGCTGCCGGTGTGGGGAACGCTCACACTGAGCGGGTGTTTCTTCATCTTCGCGAGCGGACGCTTCGTTCCGGGTCAGGCGATCATCACGCTGGCCGTGCCTTCGTCGCGTCGCGGGGCATTCTTGAGCCTAACGAGCTGTGCGCGCGATCTCGCATCGGGGATGAGTTCCACCATGGGCGGCTGGATCGTCACCAAGCAGCCGAACGGTCAACTCGTTCACTTCAACTGGCTCGGCTGGATCGCCCTCGCCGCGGGTCTGTTGAGTATCGCCCTCGCGCGCACCGTACATGTGAACGACACCGGTATGGCCCGACCGCTGCTGGAAGCTCAGCGTGAACCGCAAGTGGCCGGTTAGCGCTGTCACCTGGTTTAGGAGGGGCCTACCTTTGTCAGGCGGGCGGAAGCGGGTAGGCACGACCAGCCTGATCGTCCGTCGAATCAACGATTCAACAACGCGGACGGCCTAGCAGTCCGGCCCTACCTGTTGCTCAGGACGAATGCGGCCGGTTCCAAAGGGGCTTGCCCGTCTCGGTGGGCTTGTTCTTAGGGCCGGTGTGGCGCGGGACTTGCGGGGCCCGGGCTTCTTCCTTCTGCATCGCGGCCTGAATGGATTTCTGCTCCGTCTCGGCGGGCGCGAGGAGATTCTCGACTTCACTCTCCGAGGCCGCCTCCGCGCTGGCGCGCGCGGCGAAGGTGTTAGGCGCGGGGTCCTCCTTTAGCTTCCGCTCGGCTTCGAGCCAGATTTCTGTGTCGCGGCCGGAGGGGCGTCCGCAGTTCTGCCAGAGTTGTTGGGCTTCCTGCGCGATTTCGTCGTGGGTGGGTGTCGTCATAATTTATGAGTTTAGCCCTAATGCAGGCGGGGAGCTATGGGGCTAAACCCGAATCAGAACTCGACCGACCGCTTATGCCGATCGAGTTATTGGAAACGGAGGAGGAATACAGCGATCGACGGCTGTATTGCTCCGAGCATCAAAAGCCCAACGTGAGGTCTTCGGCCAGGCTCGCCGAAGAGACCCAAGGGATGAGTTGTCGATTTCGCCGAAAACCGGTTTGAGTTAACCGAGGTAAAACCACTAGCAGCCAGCTAAAACGAGACGCTAGCGGTAGGGACTCGTTGGATAATCGCGCATGCAAAAAGGTGTAAATCCATGGAAGCGGCTGCGCCCTATCCGAAATTCAGGAAACAAATAATAGATTCTGGGTCAAATCTACGGAACCAAGTAAAATAATTTATGGAAAGAACCGAACCGAGCAGCAGAAGTTCCTCCCGTAGCAGTTCCTGACTTAACCGGAAATCTCTTTGGCTGTATCCTAATGGTAGCTTATTCACCCCTTATGAAAAATGCCCCAATATCCACCATGAAAAAGTATGCGGTTGGTTTGATCTCTGGTCTGTTTGCAGCCGTTGCTCCGTCTTCTGGATTCGCCGCGAATATCATTATAAATCACACCAACTGGGATTGGTACACAACCCAGCCGCAGTTGGTTTCTGACACAGTGGCGACGAAGAAAATCTTTTTTGCGCACGCATCGGTGGGCGGGAATATTCTCGATGGGTTGGCCAGCCTTCGTAGTTCGAATACCTCGCGCTATCCGCTCACGCAGATGAGCGAAGATGGCACGCCGCCTGCCACCACGGCCAATGGTACGATTTATGAATACAACCGGGGCAACCCGGACTGGACAGTGAAGGTCGCGGACTTCACGACCTACATCAACAATGGCTGGCGCTCGACCAAGGTCGATTTTGCGATGAACAAGTTTTGCTTCATCGACCAGACAGCAAACTGGACCACCTATCGCGATGCCATGTTGGCTTTGGAAGCGACGTATCCTGCCACAAAGTTTATATATTGTACTATGCCGCTGATGACTTCGACCGACTCGGATCAGGTGTTGCGTGCGCAATTCAACCAGAATCTAAGAAACTGGTTAGCGACTCAGGATAACAAATTGTTGCTTGATCTAGCCGACGTTGAGGCGTGGTCGCCCGCGGGAGTGCAGCAGACATTTGTATCCAACTCTGTCACATATCAAAACATGTACAGTAGTTATAGCTCCGATGGCGGACATCTGAACCAGACCGGCTGCAACCGTGTGGCCACGGCGCTTTACTCGCTGCTCGGCCAGGCCGTTGCCGCAGCCAGCACGACCGACACAACGCCACCCAGTGTGCCGACCAACCTCGCCGGCACGGCGGCTTCCACGACTGCGATCAATCTGACTTGGACGGCCTCGAGCGATAATGTTGCCGTCACCGGCTATGCCGTTTATCGCAACAACGCGCTCAAAGGAACCACGCCGTACACCAACTATTCAGACAGTGGTCTGACTGCTGGGACGACGTATTCGTATGCTGTATCCGCGTATGATGCCGCCGGGAATTCCAGTGCGAAATGCACCGCGGTGAATGTTGCCACGCTTTCAGGCAGTTCATCCTCCAGCAGTTCGTCTTCGTCGAGTAGTAGCTCGAGCTCGTCGTCATCCAGTTCATCGTCCAGCAGCAGTTCGAGTTCCAGCAGCTCATCTTCGTCCTCGGGCGGATCGAGTTCAGGTGGATCGTCGGGAGGTGGCGGTGCGCCTCAGGTTGGATACTTTGCTGGGTTAGCGGGTCTTGCTCTGCTCCGTCGAGTCTGTCGCGGGTGAGCCTTACGTTTCACGACGACGAGCCACTCGACTCCTTCGGCGGGTTCATGCGAACTTGTGCGCTTTGGTGGTGACCTAATCGTCAGTCTGAATCATCAGCGTGGGCTCAGGCGAGGCGGGTGCCTTCGAGAAAGGCCTGGTCGGTGGCGCCGTGGATGATGTTTTCGGTCGTCACCCGCATGATCTCACGGAGGGCTTCGGCGGTGAAAAACGCTTGGTGCGAGGTGATCAATACATTGGGAAATGTCAGCAGGCGTGAGAGCGCGTCGTCCTGCATGACCTCGCCGGAATGGTCCTCGAAGAAAATGCCTTCCTCCTCTTCGTACACGTCCAGGCCGACGCCGCCGAGATGACCGGATTTGAGGTGGGCAATCAGGGCCTGCGTTTCGATCAGTTTGCCGCGGCTGGTGTTGAGCAGATAAGCGCCGGGCTTCATCAGGGCGAGGGTGGTGCTGTTGAGCAGGTGCTGACTCTGGGGTGTGAGGGGCAGATGGAGCGAAACTATGTCGCTCACGGGAAGAAGCTCTTCGAGCGGCAGATACGCCACGCCTTGGGCCGCGGCCCACTCGGCGGCGGGAAAGGGATCGTGCGCGACGATCCGGCAACCGAAGCCGCGAAAGATTTCTGCGGTAATTCGGCCGATCCTTCCGGTACCGACAATGCCGACGGTCTTGCCGTGCAGATCGAAGCCGACGAGGCCGGAGAGGGAGAAATTGTGTTCGCGGACGCGGTTGTAGGCGCGGTGGAGCTTGCGGTTGAGCGTCTGCAGCAACGCGACCGTGTGCTCGGCGACGGCGTGGGGCGAGTAGGCGGGGACACGCGTGACCGCGAGGCCCAGGGCCTTGGCGGCGGCGAGGTCCACGTTGTTGAAACCGGCGCAGCGAAGGGCCACGTGGCGAACGCCGAGGGCGGAGAGTTGTTCCAAGCAGGCGCGGTCGACGCGGTCGTTGACGAAGACGCAGACAGCCTGGGCACCAGCGGCAGTGGCCACCGTTTCGCGGCTGAGCCGGAATTCGTGGAGGGTGCTGTTCAGGCGGCCGGCCGCAGGCGCGGTGGTGAGATATTCGCGATCGTAAGATTTCGAGTCGTAAAAGGCGGCGGTGATCACGGAGGTGATGTTGGCTGTCTCCGTGACGCGGTGCGAGGAGAAGATTGGCGACGCGAGCAGGGACGAGTCCAAACAACGCAACGGATGGCGCTTCCGGCCGCGCAGTTTACGCCCGTTTCTTTTTAGCGGGTCGATTTGCGCGAATCACATGGGTTGTTTTATTCACGACTGCCGTAGCGGCGAAACCCATTTATGAACAAACCAACTCCCAAAAATATAATCTGCCTTTGGTATAATAAGGACGCTCTGGAGGCGGCACAGTTTTACGCAGCGACGTTTCCCGATAGCAAAGTGATCGCGGTGCACAACGCACCGGGCGACTATCCGTCGGGTAAAGAGGGCGATGTTCTCACGGCAGAATTCACCGTCCTCGGCATTCCCTGTCTCGGGCTTAATGGCGGGCCGGATATCACGCACAACGAAGCATTTTCCTTCCAAGTCGCAACCGACACACAGGAGGAAACTGACCGTTACTGGAACGTGATCGTCGGTAACGGCGGCCAGGAAAGTGCCTGCGGCTGGTGCAAGGATCGCTGGGGATTGTCGTGGCAGATTACGCCCCGTGTTCTGACCGAGGCATTCAACGGCGGCGGCGCCGAGGCCAAGCGCGCTTTTGCAGCAATGATGGAAATGGGAAAAATCGACGTCGCGAAAATCGAAGCCGCGCGGCGCGGGTGAACTTGGTGCTGCGAGCCGAACCGGGTAACGCAAAACGCGTCGAATTTTCCACGCGATTAAGTCCGTCGACGAAATGTGAGACCGGAGTCGGCGACTCCGGTCTCAGCGCTTTACCTCAAAAGAGAGGCGCTTCAGGTGCCGGTTTTTCTCATGCGATCGATGTCGGCCGCGTGCAATGGGTGGCCTGCAATTCCCCAGTTTCCCTCCTTGACTTCGTTGATCTTGACCCAGGTGACTCCACGGAAAGCTTCGCCTTCAATGGAGACCATGGCGTCGGTGACTTTGCTGATGATCTGCTTTTTTTGTTCGGGAGTGAACACGTTTTCGATGACCTCTACGTTTACGAATGGCATTGTTTGATGGGTTGATGGTTGAGTTGTTCTCCTCGGAAGCGGTGTCCCGTGCGAGGCGACTACTCTACGGAAATTGCGCTTTGCCCTCCACGACATAGAATGTAGCAACCCGCTACTTTTTTTGTAGTACCTCGCCCTTCATGATGAGTACCCGCTACGGCCAATTTTGTCCCATCGCCAAGGCCGCCGAAATCCTCGGTGAGCGTTGGACCATTCTGATTGTTCGCGAACTCCTGGTCGGCACGACGCGCTTCAGCGATCTTCAGCGCGGGCTTTCGCAGATTTCGCCCACGCTCCTGACCAAGCGGCTCGGTCAGCTGCAGGATTCCGGATTGATCGTGCGAAAAACGTTGCCGAACCAGCAGCGTACCGAATATCATTTGACCCCGGCGGGACGCGATCTTCTGCCGGTAGTGATGAGCCTCGGCAAGTGGGGTATGCAGTGGGCTCGAGATCAGATGAGTGACGACGAACTCGACGTGCAATTGCTCATGGTTGAATTTTGCCGCCGGATTGACGAGACGCGGCTTCCGGGCGGCCAGACGGTGATCGAGTTTATTTTTACCGGTTTACCCAAGTTCGGCCACTGGTGGGTCGTGCTGGCAAAAGGCAAGGAGCGTGAACTCTGTGAGGAGAATCCACGCAAGGCGGTGGACCTCCAGGTCCGATCCGACGTGCGTACGATGGCCGAGATCTGGGCGGGCGACACAGAGATCCGCGCGGCGAAGAAGGATGGTCGTGTGAAACTAACGGGTGATCCGATTTTGAGCCGGACATTGTCCTCCTGGCTTCGCATCAGCTTGCTTGCCGACGTGAAGCCGGGCACCGCTGCGCGTAAAGAACGCAGTTTCTTTTCCAGAGGAATTTCCAAGGACAAAGATTCGTAGTAGGGCGGTTCAGATAAAACGGTAGCAGCAACGACGACTGAATCGCAGCCCTACTTGGTATAGCGGAGGCCGGCTACATCATGTCCTAGCAGCAAGCAGCTACCGTATTTCCGAAACCGCTCTTGAGCGGCCCAGCCAGGCGGTATGAATGATGAGGACGCCCTCCGGCGTGCTTCGATTCTCGCATCGGCTTGGCACTTCCGATCGCAAGGTGGCCCGCGGAAAATCATTGCGGTGGTTTGATCGGCCGTAGCGATGAAGCGCATCATAGCCGAGCTAACGTGGCGACTGGGCTTGGTTAGCTTTGAGACTCCAATATGAAGAAGAGCATGATTTCCAAAAGCTAGTGAAAGCGCTTTGCCTATTACACGCGCTAAAGGAGGCCATTGCGTAGAATCGTAAATTGTATCGTTGCAACTAGTAACTTGACAAAGGTTATGTGCAGTTAAGGACTGGTTTAGTCTAAAGCTTCACACTATTTGATTTTGACGGAAGGGCGATCTTTTGAAGCGGCTGCTTCCGATCATTTAGTTGCATCCAAATATCCGTTAATTTTCAAGTTATGCATACTTCATCTCTTCAATCCAGCTGTAGGTTCAACCTATCGTGTTGTCTGAAATGGATGACATTGGCCGTCCTGGCTTTTGTCGCACTTCGCGCTTGAGCAGCGACTTTTGGAGATTTCTCTTATACCGAGGACGCATCGAGTGTTACCATCACAGGTTATACGGGCGCGGGCGGAAGTGTGACGATCCCGTCGGCGATCAATAGCAAGCCGGTGACGACGATCGGGTACGGTGCATTCTCTGCACGTAGTAGCCTAACAAGCGTGACGATTCCTAGCAGCGTAACGGCGATCGGAGATAGTGCGTTCTCTGGGTGCAGTGGGTTGACGAGCGTGACGATTCCGAACGGTGTGGCATCGATCGGAGATTGCACATTCTCTGGGTGCAGCGGTCTGACAAGCGTGACTATCCCCAATAGTGTGAAGTCGATCGGATACAGTGCGTTCTATGATTGCGGTAGCCTAACGAGTGTGACTATTCCGAGCGGTGTGACGTCGATCTTAGAATATATGTTCTCTGGGTGTACCAGTCTGACAAGTGTGACGATCCCAAGTAGCGTGACGTCGATTGGAGCCAGTGCGTTCGCTACGTGCAGGGGCCTGACGAGCGTGACGATTCCGAGCAATGTGACTACGATTGGAGCTGCCGCATTCTCTGGGTGTACCGGTCTGGTGAGCGTGACGATCCCGAGCAGTGTGGCGTCGATCGGAAGCAGCGGGTTTGCGAATTGCTCGCAGTTGACCGCCTTTACCGTCGATACATCCAACACAAGTTACGTAAGTGTAGATGGGATAATTTTTAATAAGGCGCAAACAAGCTTGGTCCAATATCCGGCTGGCAAGATGGACACTGGCTATACGATCCCGACGAGTGTGACGACAATTGGAAGTGGTGCGTTCTCCGGGTGCAGAAGGCTGACGAGCGTTACCATTCCGAGTAGTGTGGTGACGATTGGAGCCTATGCCTTTTCAGGATGTAACGGCCTGACAGGGGTGACGATCCCCGGCAGTGTGACCTCAATTGGGCGCAGCGCGTTTGGGAGCTGTTCCCTATTAACCACCATTACGGTGGATGCATCCAATACGAGCTATGTTAGCGTCGACGGAATACTTTTTGATAAAACGAAAACGAGTCTGGTCCAATATCTAGTTGGGAAGGGAGAAACTCATTATACGATTCCCAATGGCGTGACGACAATCGGAACCGATGCATTCTACGGTTGTAGTGGCCTGACAAGCGTGACGATCCCGAGCAGTGTGACGATAATCGGAAACTGGGCATTTTACGGTTGTAGCGGCCTTACGGAACTGACGATTCCCAGCAGCGTAACAACAATTATAGACGGGGCATTCCATGGTTGCAGCAGCCTGACGAACGTGACAATCCCCAACGGCGTAACGTCTATCGGAGGCAGCGCGTTCGCTGGGTGTAGCGGCCTGACAAGTGTGACAATCCCGAGAAGTGTGACGTCGATCGGTGTTGTTGCGTTTACCAACTGCTCGAATTTAACGAAAGCCCTTTTCGAGGGGGACGTACCGACAGACCTTCACTCTTCAATATTTTCGAATGCAGCATCGGGGTTCACGATTTACTATGGTCCATCTGCGATAGGTTTCACGACCCCGACATGGAATGGCTACAATGCGCAAGTCCTGCCCTTACCAACAATCACCAGTGCTGCGACTGCTTCGGCGATAGTGGGTAGTTCGTTCTCATATCAGATATCGGCGGACTACTTTCCGACGAGTTATAGCGCCACTGGCCTGCCCGCAGGATTGGCGATCGATGCTACGACGGGTGTCATCTCCGGTACTCCGACGACCACAGGCATTACAGCAGTTACTCTGTCGGCGGTTAATCTTTCCGGCGCGACCACCTCCACATTTTCCATTACCACAACCGACGTAACGGCACCCACGATACCAACCAATCTGACAGGGACAGCGGTTTCACCAATGGCAGTGGCACTGACTTGGACCGCGTCGACCGACAATGTGGCGGTGGCAGGCTACAAAGTTTATCGCGATGGCACTCAGATTGGAACAGCCGCCGCGACGAACTTTTCCGACACCGGGCTTACGGCCGCTACTACCTATAGCTACACGGTTGTTGCGAAGGATGCGTCCGGTAACGATTCTGCCCTGTCTTCGGCAGTTAGCGTGACGACCCAGCTCAGCGGAGCGCAGACCCGGAATGTCACCACGACCGCCACGTTGACGACCGCTCTTGCCGAGGCTGCGGCCAATCCTTCGGCGACCTTTTCGATCACGCTCGCAGGCGGCACGTATGCGCTAACGACGAGCTTACCGAGCTTGGAGGCTAATAACC
>Ga0302323_100004268_pt1 | contig 11640 bp, 7 predicted proteins | sample Fen_T0_3_FD_201950 | JGI IMG/M metagenome (GOLD analysis project Ga0302323, IMG submission 201950) | Peat permafrost microbial communities from Stordalen Mire near Abisko, Sweden - Fen_T0_3 | ecosystem: Environmental > Terrestrial > Soil > Wetlands > Permafrost | place: Sweden: Abisko... | reverse complement strand
ACGGTGTTACTGCCCGTCGAGGTGCGATCGAAGCCAATTCCCGTAGTGTCTGCCTTGGCGAAGTAGACCGGGTTCCAGTCAGCCTGACTGAGATTGCTGACCCAAGGCCCCGGGCCATAATGGTTATCGGTAGCCATTTGGTGTGCTAGTCCAATGGGAGTCATGTAGTTGACCGCCATCTGACGCGAGCCCATCATGATTGTCGTCACCGGTGTCACGAAGGCAGGATCATTGGTAAACGTCTGGCGAACCCACTCGTCGGCAATGCTTTGCGCTGTCGCGTCCGGATCCCACGCCATGCGTCCAAACACGTACCAGTTGGCCTGGTTGAAGTGGGAGCCCGTCCAGTTCGTATCCGTACCGATGTTGGCGACGCCGGCCATTGCCGTTGTGGCGTAGCCGTGCGTTGTTCCATCGATGACTCGCGCAACCGTCGAACCTTGGCCTTTGGCGTACGTGTCGGACTTCAGAACCTCCTCGTACAGTGGACCCAGGTACACCAGGTGCGTGTCTTCGCCCAGGTACTCTTTGGTGATCTGTAGCTCGAGCCCCAGCGGTGTGCTCGGCATCGCGCCAAACAACGGGCTAAAGGGTTCTCGCGGTTGGAAGTCGAGGGGTCCATTTTTTACCTGGACCACGACACCACTCGAGAACTTGCCGTCGAGTGGCTTGAACTCGTTGTACGCCTGACCAATGCGATCGCTGCCGTTATCCGTGTACACGAAGGCGCGCCACATCACGATACCGCCGTGTGGTGTGACTGCGGCCGCCAGCATGTTGGCACCATCCGCGTGAGTGCGGCCGTAGTCGCCTGGGCCCGGTTGGCTCTCGGAGCCGGCCTTCACCAAGAAACCCCCGAAGTCGGGGATCTTTTGGTAAATCGTGTTCGCTTGCGTGACCCACCATTGCTTGACCGAAGCGTTCAGTGGGTCAGCCGTCGTGAGGCCACCGAGCTGCACCGGGGAGGCAAATTGAGCAGACAAATATACCGTGATCCCGTAAGGGCGAAAGGCTGTCGCCAAGGCGGCCACTTTGTCCAGATTTTGGCTGGTCAGAAACTGGGCGCTGGCGTTGACATTGTTCAGCACGACCCCGTTAATACCAATCGACGCGTTCGCTCGTGCGTAGTCCTTGTAACGCTGAGAGATGGTCCCCGGCAGCGAACTCCAACTCCACAGAGATTTACCAGCGTATCCGCGCTCGACGCTGCCGTCGAGGTTGTCCCAGTGGTCCAAGATTCGGTGCTGGATCTTGGGAGACCCACTCAGGGACAGCCCTTGAACCGTACGATGAAGCTGTAGCTGACGCAGCAAGGCGAAACTGCCGCGCAAGACTCCGACGTCGGTGTTCCCGGCGACGACGATGGCGTTCTTACCCCCAGTCTGTGTCGCCACCACGACGTAGCCTTCATTGCCGACTGCCGAAAGACCGCTGAGCGCCAATGAACTCACGATGGTGGAAGAAGCCGGCGTCCCGAGCACGACGGCGCCGTCGCCTGACGGCTGTGTGTTAACGGGCACGGTCTTGCCGGTGAGGCCGCTCAGGCCCTTCACCAGTTCGGCTTGTGCAGCTTGCAACGTGGCGGACGAACCAGCCTGGATCACCTGGGTGAAGGCAGCCTGGTACTCGGAAAGGCACCCGGGAACCGACACTTGTCTGTAACGGAGCCACAGCTCGGAGCCATCCTCGTCCGTCGGCGCCTGAGTGGGCTTCGTGTATTGTTCGGTGCCACACGTGCTGGCGCTCGTCGCCCCGCCTGTTGCAGTTGACGCCCCGCCGGTTGCCTTCACACCCGAAGACGCTCCGCCAGTAGACACCCCACCGGTAGTCGTAACGCCGGTCGAGCCTCCGCCCGTTGAAGCCCCACCGCGGTTGGAGGTGCCTCCGGATGCAGAACCCCCTGTGGTTCCGCTGACCGCGGACGTTCCGCCCGTCGCGGAACCCCCAACGTTGCCGGAGCCGGATGTCGAAGAAGTCCCGCCCGCGGGAGCGCCGCCGGTGCCTGAGCGACCCGCCGTAGAGCCGCCTGTATTGGCAGACGTGCCACCGCCAGAGGCGTTACCGCCCGAAGCCGCTGTCCCGCCGGGCCCTGCGGTTCCTCCGGAGCCATTATTCAACCCGCCAGATCCCGCAGTGGCATTTCCCCCGCCAGTGGCCTTCATCCCGGAGCCGCCCGAAACGCTACCGCCGACCCCCTGTTGAGACCCGCCAGCCTCTGTAGTTGTAGTCTCGCTTGGCGAACCACTGCAGCTCAGTGCCCCCAGGCAGGAAGCGAGCACAATCTTCTTCAGGGCACGACTCATGGAGACCTCCGACCAGAAAACAGGTCTTTAAGAAAGGCCCAACGGCGGCATTATTGATCACATCTTCACATACTCAAGACCTGATCGGATGCCCGACTTGGGAGAATGTCCGCCATTCTGGAACGGGTCAGGCCACTTTTGTGGCGTGACGGCACGCGCCAGCCAAGGTGCGGCTGTGGCCTTCACCTAGGGGGTCGGTTTGACAATCGTATTGGAGTCCATCGTTACCGCGGCAACCCGAGCGAGCACTCTGCCATTTAGGGTTGCGCCGGTGTTCAGCGTGATGGCTTGATCAGCCATAACCGTTCCCTGGAAAACCGACGTCGACCCCAGCGTTGCCGATGTGCCGACCTGCCAAAAAATGTTGGTGGATTTAGCGCTTCCACTGAGGATGACCTGACGCCCGGAGGTTGTGGTCAATGTTGACGCCATCTGAAAGATGAATACTGCGTTCGCGTTGCCGCCGGCATCTAGCGTAAGATCCCCCGACGAGATCTCGAGTGACGAAGTGGACTTGTAAAGGCCAGGCGTCAAAGTCTGTCCACCGAGGTTGCCAGCAATCGTAATTGGGCAAAGCGTTCGCCCAGCTGCATCGTTATACGCCGTAGTCAAATCGGCCTCGCCCTGGGCCGAGGTTGGATCACCCACATGCTGGACTCCGACAATGGTTCCTGGCCCGAATCCCGTCACGGCTGTTCCAGGACTCACCCCCAGATCTCCAGTGACCGAAGTGGGACCCGTGCTGGTTACCGTGGAGCCAGCTAACACCACGAAGTTGTCGGCGGCCCCTAACGCCACAGGCGCTTGTACGCAAGCAGACGAAGTCCCTCCCGTCGCAGTATTGCCGCCTGTATTCGCGGTGCCGCCAAGGTTTGCGGTACCGCCGGTCGCAAACGTGCCGCCGGATGACCGGGTTCCGCCAGTCGCCGAGCTGCTATTGCCTCCAGTGTTGAGGCCAATGCCACCGGTTGAGAGCGTACCGCCGTTGGCCTTAGTTCCACCAGTTATCGAGTTGTTCGTACCTCCCGTACCTATCAGTCCGCCCGTGTTAGCAGTTCCGCCAAAATTACTTGACCCGCCCGTTTGACTCGAGCCACCGGTACTGCTTGCGCCGCCAGCGTTGCTGGTGCCACCGGCCATACTCGACCCACCCGAATGGCTAGTACCGCCGACGCTGTTCGCGCCACCTGTGTTGTTGGTGCCACCGACGTTGGGCATTGCACCCGTGTTGCTTGCGCCACCTACATGCGTTGCGCCGCGGTTGGTCCCGCCGGTTGCCTGGGTGCCGCCTGGGTGATTCGTGATGCCGCCAGTCGAGGCGCCCCCTTTGCTCGCGCTCCCCCCAGTCAGGCCAGCATCGGCAGATTCGACGGTTTGGTCTGCACACGCGGGCAGCAGCAACAACAACAGAGATATGCTCTTAGATGTTTTCATTTCCTTGGTCCAATCATCTGGCATAGTGCAAGAGACGGACCAATGCGGGTTTTCTCGAGTGCTTTGACGAAGCGAGTCTAACCGCAACCTCACGGCTGAGCTCACAATCGCCGTGAGTCGGTAATTCCACGTTTGGACGGGTCAAAGTTCAACGCATACTGCAAATCTCTATTGCATTCTGCGAATCGAGGTACATTTGCTGCACAAAAGTAGTCATCCCGACTGTGCTCCGTGAACATGAATATTCTTGCGGACCATTACTGGCCCACCTGTAAATGGTGAGATTCTCAATTTTCCAACCAGATCGGCGACACAATTGCGTTGATTTCCATCCCCCGAGAATTGCACGAAGTCGACGTTTTGAACGTAGCCACTTGAGTAGAATGTCACTACCAATTTGCCATAGATATCGCCGTCGGTGCAATCCTGCGCACGCGCGGTGCTCTTGTCGATAGCGCGCTCTGCGATACCAGCATCGAAATGTGGCATGACACTCGCTGGTGTCGTCTTCTTAGGAAGGTCAATGCGCGTGGGCGGCGTTGCAGGATTCAAAGGCGGGTCGATAGCGGTCATGACGTCACCGACCTTGGTTGAATTTGATTGAGCGTCAATAAACATTGGAAACAAACTTGAAGTGTTCAGGTTGCTCTGACTTCTGCCGGGCGATTCGGCAATCCAAGGCTCGAGTATCTTCTGCGTACGGTTGCCTTTGTTACTTAGCCAAGCGACGACAACTAGAGCGGCAATTGCTGCAAGCGAAACGCCGGCCCGGCTTGCCATTCGAAAAGCGTGCCTTCGCAACAGGCGCCGCGCGCGTGTACGGTAGAAGTCAATCTGGAATCCAGCTTCGACAACTAGCCTCTGGATCGAGTTTCGAAGGTGCACCGATCGCGAGCGACTTAATAGCGGGAAGGACTTGAGCTGCGGCCCGAGCTCTTCAGTGCGTTGTTGCGCAATGTCGAGGGATTGTGACAATATGCGACTTCTCGGCGGACTAGATAATTGGTTTCCGGGTGCGATGCGGCCACTTAGTTGTCGGGAGTGTTGCGGTGGTGGTGGCATTGTCGCCGATATTCGCGAAGCGCAAAGCACACTCCACATTTTTACACTTTCGATTCTGGCGCGCGCAATGTGATCCGCAACCTCGGGAACGCTCAACGCAGCAACCCACTGACCCTTTTTACGCGACCAAGCATACACGTTGCTCGGATTCAAATTGGGCTCGCGTAGCCACAGTCGTGCTAATTGGTCAGCACTAAGCGACAATTGAAATTGTATAATTGGTTGACTACAAATTGCCGATTCGGTGCCGCTCGAGTCAATAGACAGGGCATGATGATTCTCACCTGCCTCTGCGCCTTCCAGAACAGGACTTCTGATGTCTCGGCACCCCGAGGTATCCGTGAGGTCCGGAGGGCCAAATAGCTGCAGTTGGACGCCACTGTCGCTCTGACTGTGGTCTTCGGATTCTTCATTGGTGTCGGATCGTTGCATCAGGTGGCGCATCCACCGTGCGACCGTGCAAGAGACAGGCCGATCGAGCCACGCCCCTGCCAAAGACGTAGTTGTCTCCAGGCCAGGGATGGTGAGCGGTCGCCATTGCAGATTGCAACGCGGACTTCGCGTTATGCAAACGGCGGTAACGGTTGCCGACGGAACCAGACGTGGGTGCTCAAACTTTGGCGGCTAATCCCATTTGACAATCAAATAAGTAACCGGGCCCTTTCCGCCCAAGCGTGGGAGGTTGGGCGGTTTCCAACCCTTTACGCCTCCCAAAAGAACCTCGGCTTCGGTCTTATCGTCGAACACCGTCGCCGTTCCGCCTCGGGCAGCGGACTGGAGACTCACGATCTCGCACCCAAACCCCGCTGCCCGAATCGCTTCGACAATTTCCGTGACTAAGGGGTGGCGCGCAGCATCCGAGATTACCTGCGCGAGCACGAGGAATCTGATGCCTGTCCGAGTTGCAGCTGACAGTACACCATCGTACCAATTCGATTTGATGCTATCAGCGAGAGCTTGCTGTTGCTGTTGCACGTGTTTGTCATGTTGCGCCTGCGCCTCTTGCTTAGCTCTTGCTTCGGCTTCTCGCTCAGCCGTCTCGCGCTGTTCCTGATCGTTCCTTATCTCTGCCGCGGTCAGGCGTTTCTTCTCTTCGGCCATTCGAGACTCCCTTTCTAGGACTCACCCACCAACGCTCGTATACCACAGCCCCCAGCAGCCCCCACCCCGGGGTCCAGTTTGCCCGATTCGTCGCGCGATATCATCAAGGCCCTCACCGGATGGAGAGCTGGCACGTGTTTCGGCCTGCCAAGCGCTCTAGCACGTCGGCGATTGACACTGTCGCGACTCGCGTGTGGCTGTCCGAGACTGCGTAGGGAACGATCAGGTGGTCCCCGTGGCGTAGCGCACCGCACGAGTACACGACGTTGGGCACATAGCCGTCGCGTTCGTCGGCTTCGGGAACCAGCATCGGCTCGTTCAACTGGCTGATGACACGTGACGGATCCTCCCGGTCGAGTAGTAATGCTCCAATCCAATACTGTCGCATCGGGCCTACCCCGTGCGTCAAAAGAATCCAGCCGGCATCAGTCTCAATCGGAGAGCCGCAGTTACCCACTTGGACCATCTCCCAGAGGTACTTGGGTTCGTAAATAAGGCGCGAGTCGTTCCAGAAATGGATGTTATCCGTTCGTAGCAGGTAGATGTTCTGGCCGTCGAGGCGCGCCACCATCATGAAGGTGTCGCCGACTTTACGCGGAAACAGCGCCATTCCCTTGTTTTGCACGTACTTTCCGTTCAACGTGATTATCTTGAAATGGCGAAAGTCGGTGGTCTCGATGAATTGAGGCAACACGCGAAAGCCATTATACGCCGAGTAAGTTGCGTAGTACGAGATACTCCCGTTCGGATGCGTGAAGCGCACGAAACGGGCGTCTTCGATGCCACGACTCTCATTGTCGCTCACTGGAAAGATGACGCGCTCGGAGAGGGCCGAGTCGCTCGGAAACTCGAGCTCGTAGTTCGAGTGAGCGAGCCAAAGCATACTGTCGGTAAGCTCATTGAAAGGCGCGTCACTCTCTTGCCGTCGCTGCCGTTCGATAGCGTCATTCAACTCGCTCATCGTGAATTGGTCTTCCAGCAGGAAAAGGACGGATTCGACGTGTGGGTTGAGCGCATTCATTTCAACGAGCTTAAGGAAGAAACTCTGCTTGTCGTAGAGCGCGTCGTCCTTGGGTCGCGCTGTGAGAGCGAAGCGAGTCGGGGGATCAAGGGTGACCCGAAGCCTAGCATCGACAATACCGGTGCGAAACTCGATGCACGAGATGTGCCCCTCCCCGCATGCCCGCAGGCTCATGATGAAACGCGCCGAGCCGAGCGCGATACCGTTCTGATCCGGGTGCAGAACCATGGACGGGTTGAAGAGGGCGGCGGATTCCAGCGAATACTCCTTGGTGAAGTAGGCACCAAGCAATGTGCGGTACTCCTCCCCTGCATCGGGGGTCTCGCCGGCCAGGGCAATGGCGCTCGTGTAGTTCTGTCGGAAAATTTCCTCGATAACTTTGTGCCGCGGCCCGTAGTCAGCCACGAGCTTTGCGAGCATCGAATTTACCTCCGCACGGGGAATAGTGCGCACGCGCTCGATGATCGCGCGGATCTGCGATGGCCCGCCCGGCAGGAACGATTGAGAGATGACTCGATTGGGATCACCCTTAAGCCACAGTGGAAGGCGCGTGATGTTCATGAGTTCATGGTGGCTTAGGAATCAAAACATCTTTCTACGGTCGGGGCAACTCATCCTTCCGTGCTGCCCTCGCGCCCACCCAGGCCGGCGCTCACACGGCCCTCGGGATTGTGCTCGCCGAAACGAACCGCCTCCAGGATGCTGTTGTTGAGTTTCGCGTGGCAATCCGCCTGCAGCCCAATGATCCGGTGGAAAGAGTCGGTGGACGCGATTCACGTATTGTCTTGGTGCTCGAACTAATTTCCAGGAAGGATCGTAAGCGGGTTGTCGTACAATCGCAACCATGAAATTACTACTAGTGGCGCTGGGCGTAGTGCTCTTCTCGGGTTGTTCAGGAAACGACGACGGCCAACGCTCGTCGAATTCATCACTCCAGCTGACTACGATGTTCTACGAGGGCGGCTACGAACTCTCAGGCAAAGTGACATTCAGCTCGACTGTCCCGCAAGGAACGGGACTGCAACTGATTCTCACCAAGGCCTCGAACATCCGATCGGGCGGGCTCAATATGGGCAACGAGATCGCTAACGGGCGCATGGCAACCACCGGCATCGAAGTCGACTGGGCCGTTCATGCCATTGCATCAGGCGAGTATTGGGTTTCGGTCGCCGCAGATACGAGTGGCAATAACGAAATCGGCGAGGGCGACCTTGGGGGTTACTACGCGGGTACCATCGCGCAGGCGGTGCAATTCCAAGCAGATGCAACGACCATCAGCGTGACGAACGCATCGCTGACATCCCTGGATTTCGGCGCGGGCGCCATCAAGTGCCTCGCAAACTGGGGCGACGCGTGCACCGCCGACGCCGATTGTCGCGGTGGTTCATGTGCGTACCCTTCTTCGTTACGTGTCACAGCGGTCGCCGGCAGTTGTACGGGCAATGTCTGCGCAACTCCGGTCTACACCTGTACGGTGATGTCAGGCACCGCGGGTACACTCCAGCCGTCGCAGTGCTTCGGCGACCCATGAGGGTGACCGTGCCTGTCCGCATTCGGGTGCCGGTAGCCGATATCGATGGCAATCCTCGCCCGCAAGGCAGCGCCTTCACGGAGTGATGTTCTAATGACGAGGCGTAGGCGCTGGACTAGGCCGAGCCTTGACAATTGGAGGCGGCTATCGGACCAGCATTGGCTGTCGCCAAGCGGGCCGTCATTCCGGCTCGCCTGTGACATTTGACGTTTGCGCGGCACCGGATGCAGGAACGGCACTTTGCGGTCCCGGCACTGTACGCGGTTGATGGCCCTTTGCTTTGAAAAAGGGACCGCTCATGCTAACGGGCGATCCTGCCTGTTCGAACGTACGGAGCTATCGATGGAACAATTTCGGTACGGCACCGTGAAGCGCTATCCAGTGTCCTACGCCGGTGAGACTGCGGAGATTGGAACCATCGATGAGTTGATGGTCGCTCTCGATGTGCTTAATCGGCGGAACGACCGCGAACTCATCGAACAACTTGCGCCGGTGCTCGCGGATATCATCAATATTGGTGACCGAATCGCTCCAGCCAATCTCAAAATCTTACTCAAGGCACTCTCCGCCCAGGATCGTCTATATGTAGTAGAATTGCTCGGGCCTCGACTGGGCGAACTCGTTGGAACAGCGGTCGAGCTACGCAACCTGATTGTCAGCCTTGCCGATGTCGAGGTTGAATCCGCCATATTACGTGCGATTGGCGGCAACGGCCTACGCCGTCTCATAGCTACTTGCCAGCAGCTTTGGGAGATTCTCGAGTGGCTGTTCGGTGAGAGTGACGTCGTGCTGCTCGATCTGCTCGGTCCGGATTACGTGCGGCGTTTGGTTGCCCACGGTCACGAGCTTGCAGAAATTCTGCGCCGAGTCGATCCCGACCGACAAATTTGGACCATCGAATTTCTGGGCTGGCCCGTCGCGCTGAGTCTGCTGCGCGACGACGTCGATTTTCGTGAAGTGCTGTCCGCGCTTTGCACCGAAGCCAGCGCAAAACTGATCGATCGGCTGCCAAACACCAAGATCGTCGAACTCGTGGCGAGTGAACTCGCTTGGTTAGAACTCGGTCGGCACCTATCACCCTCGAAAACGCGATTGCTCAGTGACAAGCTGGGGAGGCGACAAGATGCCCCATAGTATTCCTACATGGCTAGGCGATGCGCAACTCAACGCGGGACTTTCCCGACTTTCTGGCAGTCGCTATCCAATCTTCGACACGCATTTGCACATCGTCGATTTCACCCAAGAGACGCTGGGCCCAGAGTGTCTCCTGCACTATATGGACCGCGCGCATGTCCCGCGGGCCGTAATCTTCGGACTACCCGTCACCAAGCAGTACGCTGCGAACGAACGCGCCGTGCCGCGCTACTATCTCGATAACGACGGCCCCTGTTACTATTATGCAGGCACCGACCATATTGTCGCTGATTTTGTGCGCGCCGCGGATCGCGAATCCCGTGGACGCCTGTGTCCCCTCGTCGGCGGTTTCAACCCGACCGATCGCTATGCCATCCGGCATGTCGAACGCATGTTCGAGATGCATCCGAATCTTTGGCATGGCATTGGTGAAGTGTTGTTTCGACATGACGATTTGACGGCACTTACTTATGGCGAGCCAGCACGTGCCAACCACCCTGCCATGGATCCAATCTACGAGTTCGCCGCCGATCGTGGCCTGCCGGTGCTCGTACATCAGAATGTGACTTCGGTTTCGAAGAGTGACCATCCTATCTATCTCTTCGAACTAACCGAGGTATTGAACCGGTTTCCGCGCACCCGGATTGTGTTTGCCCACTGCGGCATGTCGCGCCGCGTGGAGGTACCACTTTATCACGAGATGATCGATCGCCTGCTCGGCCAATACGAGAATCTGTATGTCGATTATTCTTGGATTGTATTCGATACGCTGATCTGTCCGCACGGGATCCCCGACGACAACTGGCTAGCTTTGACGGAGAAATACTCGAACCGGATCCTGCTCGGTTCCGACTTGGTCAACAAATTCGAACGCATTGGGCCGGAGATGCGGCGGTACGACCCGTTTCTCGACAACCTCACCGAGTCAACGCGCATTGCTATCTGCAACGATAATGCAGAGCGCATCTATCGGATGGACTCGAAAGTGCTGCTCGAAGCAGAACGACCGCGCCTACCGGCCTGGGATGCAGTCGTTGAAATGAGCGGCGCTAGTGTGCTTCGCGCGGACCGCGTCGTAGAATCTCAACTCCACGACGACGTCTCCGTCGATCTTGCCTGATGGCGTTGCAGGATCTTCACCCGTTGTCATCGCCTGATGGAGCTGTGCCTGTTGCAGCTCTGCTGCCGTCAGCGCCGACCGAAGACCGCGGCAGCATCGTTTCGAATCTGCTTGCGGGTGCGGTCGTAGCTGTCGTTTGCCTGCCCTTCTGCATCGGATTTGGGCTCATTGCTTACGCGCCACTGGGCCCCGAGCACGCTGCTTTCGCGATGCGTGCCGGGTTGGTCGGCGGGGTCCTGTCCGGTCTCCTCGCCACGTTGTTCGGCGGCACTCGCGCACAAATCTCGGCACCGATCATTGCTGGGGCGTTGCTGATTGCCGAGCTTACTCAGTCGATTTGGGCCGATGCCCATCTTATCGCACTCGGCGACAGCAATCGCCTGGGGGTCACTCTGGCGCTAGTTTCAGTGACGGTTGGCACTGCAGCGCTGTTGCAGATCGGTTTCGGCGTTCTCGGGCTGGGTGTGTTGGTTCGGTACCTTGCGTACCCAGTAGTCACTGGCCTGATGGCGGCCGTCGCCATTCTCACCGCAAAGGGTCAGCTGCTCGAATTCGTGGGTCTAGCAGGAACGCCCCGAGGAACCGACGCAGTGTTTTCGCCGGTTGCATTGGCAACTCTCGTGACGGGCATCGTGACGATCGCGGCCATGAAGCTGGGTACTCGCTTTATTCCTCGGTTGCCCGGGCCGCTGATTGGCCTCTTGATTGGCACGTGCGTTGGACACGTGTCTGGATGGTTGGGCGGGGCGACGCTTTCGATTCCGATGTTGCTTGCCGTGCCGTCAGCCTTACCCGCACCCGTTGATCCACGGCCGGCCTTTGCTCTGCTCCGACAGCTGGAGCCCGCGTGGTTCGCAAAATATTTGCTCCTACCAGCGTTTTCAATTGCACTATTTTCTTCACTCAATTCGCTGCTAGCGGCAAGCGCCGTCGA
>Ga0302323_100004266_pt1 | contig 11642 bp, 14 predicted proteins | sample Fen_T0_3_FD_201950 | JGI IMG/M metagenome (GOLD analysis project Ga0302323, IMG submission 201950) | Peat permafrost microbial communities from Stordalen Mire near Abisko, Sweden - Fen_T0_3 | ecosystem: Environmental > Terrestrial > Soil > Wetlands > Permafrost | place: Sweden: Abisko... | reverse complement strand
CAGCCGCATCCCCGCGTTCCTGACCCTGTCCAAGACCGTCCGGACCAACCGCGACCGCGTCCTCGCCGCCATCGAGCTCGGCCTGTCCAACAGCAAACTCGAAGGCCTCAACAGCAAGATCCGACTCATCAACCACCGCGGCTACGGACACCACAGCGCGACCGCCCTCATCGCGATGATCTACCTCTGCTGCGGAGGACTCACGATCACGCTGCCCACAGAAAGGTGAGGAGAACCTCATTGTCCGGGTACTACTACACCGACGCCCGCGACCTGTTCGTGGGCGCGCTCATCGCCGTCGGCGTGTTCCTGATGACCTACATGGTGTTGGAGAAGAACCTCGACAACTTCTTCAGCCTCGCCGCCGGACTCGGTGCGCTGGTCGTCGCGCTCGTCCCGACCGGCGCGCCGAGCGGCGTCGTGAGGTTCCAGACCCTGCCGGTCTGGATGCACTTCACCGCTGCGGCCCTGTTCATCGGGTCGCTCGGCGTGATCAGTGCCAGGTTCGGCTACGGGGAGCGCCGCAGGACGGACCCGGTCGCGACCCACCGGGTGTTCTGGTCCTGGTTCCACTACGGCTGCGCGATCGTGATCCTGCTCGCTGTCCTGTTCATCGTGGTCACCCACAACGGGTTCGACAAGTCCCTGCTCGTCGGGGAGTCCGTGGCTGTCGCCGCGTTCGGTGTCTCATGGACCGCGAAGGGGTCCGAGCTGTTCAAGTGGCTGACGACGACCGCCTGACGCATGACGTCACTGCCCACGGTCGATCAGGTCGGCCGCTCACAGACGGCCTTGGCGACCTCCTGCGCAGGACGCCCTCGTCCACACCTCCAGGCTAGGCAGAGCCCTGACATCCACTTCAGGCTCGGGACGGTCCACGCCCCTTCCCATGGAAGATCCCCGCACGGATCCGGTGCCCTACACGACCAGCGACGAAAGGGAGCCGGTCTCCGGCTTGCGCCGCTGTCGGATAGAAGGCCGTCCTCACCCCGGAACGTCGACCCACACGCGCAGGTCGTCGATGGTGACGGTCCCCATCGGGTAGGTCGCCCGCAGTGACGCTGCGACGGCGTCGGCCCCACCGGGTGGGGTGAGGTAGAGCAGGTACTGGTGACCACCGCTGGTGCACGAGACCGCGGGCTCTGCGCCCGTCGTCGTATGACCAGCACACGCCGGGAACCTGGCCACCATGGCATCGGTCAGGATCTGGTCCTGGGATTCGGCAGGCGTCGCCTTCGAGCAGCCCACCAGGGCGAGAGCACACAACCCGAGCGCCAGAGTCCTGGAGACAACCACGGCATCAGGCTAGCCAGCGGGAACCGCAGCGTCTCGCGCCTGAGGTGCGGTTGGGCCATTCGACGGCGGGGCCCCTTCGGCGACCTGGCAAACACTCCGCCCCGTCGTCGATGGCTGGAGTCCCTAGAAGGCCAGCCCCGTGGATGCCTCGGCGCGACGTGGACGCCACCAGGCGGACTGAGCCGAACTCGTCAGACGATCAGCGAGTGGAAGTAGCCGGTCTCCGGCTTGCGCCGCTCCCTACGCGCCTGTGCGCGTGCCGAGTCGTCCTCATGGCCAGTCCGAGATGACCAACGAGCAGCAGCGCCTGGCGCCATCGAGAATGGCCGCCGGCGCCGGTGGCCTAGACGACCAGCGACGTGAAGTAGTCGGTCTCCGGCTTGCGGCGCTCCCGACGCGCCTGTGCGCGCGCCGAGTCGCCTTCAAGCACCGCCTTCGCCAACGCCGCTTCATGATCGGGGCATCCTGGCCCCGATACCCGGCATGCCGATCGCGGGTAGCGGCCATGCTGGACACATGGCGAGCAAGGGTATGGACAAGCGCGGAGGCAACGGGTCGGTCTCCGTGCGCTGGATCGGCGAGGACCTCTGGATCGACGACGCCGCCTGGCCGGTCACGGTGGGGCACGGCGAGACCCTGGCGGATGCCGTGCGCCGCACCCTCATCGCCCTCGACATCACAGTCGACGAACTGGCCTTCGACAACACGAACGACGAGCGACGGTTCCGCCACGCCGTGGGCGAGGAGTGAGACGCCGCGCCCACAGTCGTCGCCGCTTCTGTGCCGTCGGGCTGGCCCGCGATCGCGACGATCGCGGCGGTTCTCGGCTTCGGTCTCGCCGCAGGAGGCGGGTCGGTGTCGTGACGGGGCAGGCGATGTCGTGACGGGGCAGGCGATGCCGGTGTAGTACGCCGAGATCGACCCCTTGACCCTTGTGGTCTACGTCGGGCACGCGGAGCACAAGCACTGGTGGCGCTCGTTCGCCGACGGCGACCGGTGCGTGAACGTGCGTCTGCGCGGCGTGGCGCGGCCGGCGCTCGGACGGGTCCTGGACCAAGGGGATCCGGGTCATGCGGCCGCGGCCGCCGTCTACCGCGGCGGCCACCCGCGGGTGACGCTCGTCCCCGACGCCACGCTCGTACTGATCCGGCTGGGCTGATCCGGCTGGGCTGATCCGGCCGGGTCGATCCGGCTGGGATGAGCCGGCCGCGCCCGGACGGGCTCGGCTCGGGACGCCTCGAGCTCGCGATCGGGCTACCGTCGTGGTGACGGGAGATCGGTCCGGTCGCCTGGCCTGTCGGCGGCCGGGGAGGGGCTCGCCCCACCTGCATCCTCGCGAGGCCCGTCACGGGTGGGCGTGGGCCGCGGACGGCGGTGATCGGCATGGCGGTGCGCGACCTGCTCGAACGCTTCCGCCCTGCCGGTGCCCCCGGAGCAGCGACGTCGACCGGTGTGCCCTCCGACCGCGTGGCAGAGCTGGCCGACGAGCTGGGACCCGTGCTCTCGCTGCTCGCGGATACCGAGCGCGAGTGCGCCCGGATCCGGCAGGAGGGCGATGACGTCGCCGCGCGCGTCCAGGCGGACGCGGTGGCCCGGGCCGCTGCCACGCTGGCCGGGGCTCGCGACCGCGCGGAGGAGGCCCGCGCCGAGGTGGCGGAGCTGCAGCACAGACGCAGCCGGAGCGAGGCCGAGCATGCGCTGAGCCACGCGCACCGCACGATCGCGGGCATCGAGCGCGCGTCGCGGGCCCAGGTGCCCGACCTCGTCGCCGGCATCGTCGAGGCGGTGCGGGCCGACCTGCTCGCACCTCATGAGGAGTCGCGTCGTCCGGAGGTGCGGTCGTGAGCGCCCGCTGGGTGGCGGTCTCGGTGCGCAGCCGTGCCGCGGTGTCCCGTCGCGTCGGGCCGGACCAGCTGCGCTCCCTCGCGTCGTCCGGCGACCTCGCGAGCGCCGTGACCCGCCTCAGCGCGGGGCCGTACGGCCACGACGTTCACCTCGGGCAGGACCTTGCGGAGGCACAGCACGGCGTGGCTGCGACCTACCTGTGGAACACCAGGGTCCTCGCCGGCTGGTCGCCGCCGCGTGGGGCGGACACCCTGCGGGCGCTGGCCGCGTGGGCCGAGATCGCCAACGTCGAGGGCCTGCTGCGCACCTGGTCCGGCGGAGAGCCGTCGATGCCCTATGCGCTGGGCAGCCTGGCCACCGCCTGGCCGCTGCTGCGCACGGCGTCCTCGCACGCCGAGCTGCGCGAGAGGCTCGCGGAGTCCGCCTGGGGCGACCCGGGTGCGGACGACGACCACGGCATCCAGCTGGCCCTGCGGCTGAGCTGGTGCACCCGGGTCTCCGCGGCCGTACCGCTTGCCGCTGCGTGGGCACGGGCCGCCGCGGTGATCCTGCTCGCGCACGAGGTTGCGCGGGCGCGGCCGGCGACACCGGTGTCGATCCTGGTGGCGCGGGCGCTCGGGACGGCTGTCGCGCGAGCCTGCACCCTCGACGAGCTGCGCACGGCGCTCCCCTGCTCGCTCGGCTGGGTCCTCGCCGACGTGACCACCGCGGACCAGCTCTGGCAGGCCGAGGTGGCCTGGTGGCGTCGGGTGCACATGGACGGCACGGCGATGGTGGCGTCGGCGGGGTTCGACGTCGCGCCCGTCGTGGGCGCGCTCGCCCTTCTGGGCGTCGACGCCTGGCGGGTGCGCGCCGCCCTCGAGCTCGCCTCCCGGGGCGGACGACCTCTGGACGGTTTCGATGCCGTCGTCTGACCGCCTGGAACCCGTGCGGATGAGCCGGATCGCCGTCGTGGCACCCGTGGTGGCGCTGCGCCCGGTGCTCGTGCGGCTCGCTGACGCCGGCGCTGTGGAGATCGAGACGGTGCCGAGCCCCGACGGGGTCCCCGGGCCTGCGGCGCGCGCGCTGCAGCGCCTCGGTCACGGCGACGTCGCCCCCGTCCTCGTGGCCGAGCCGCCCGACCTCGACGAGCTCGAGCACGCGGGCCGTGCCGACCTGCTCGCGGGCGAGGCCGCGTTCGACCAGGTGGTGTCCTCGGCCGTCACCACACCGGAGGTGGCCGCACTCGCGGGCTGGGCACCCGTGGAGGCCGTCCCCGACCTGAGGTCGTGGCTCTCCGAGCTCGGTGCCGCCGTTGTCCCGCTGCCCCGGCCGCGCGGTGCCCTGGTGCCGACGCTGCTGCGACGCCGGGGGGGCGAGCGTCCCTTCACCACGCTGGTCGAGACCTACGCGACCGTGCCGTACGCCGACATCGACCCGACCCCGTTCGCGGCCGTCGCTTACGTGCTCATGTTCGGGCTCATGTTCGGCGACGTCGGTCACGGACTCCTGCTCGTCCTGGTGGCACTGCTGCTGCTGGCCGGTCGCCCGCGCTCGCTCGCCCGCTTCCACGCGGCGTGGCCCGTCGTCGGCGCCGCCGGCCTCGCCGCCGCATGCACTGGTCTGCTGTTCGGAGAGTTCTTCGGACCCACGGGCGTGATAGAGCCGCTGTGGATGTCGCCGCTGTCGGACCCGGTGTTGCTGCTCCTCGTCACGATGGCGATCGGCGCCGTGCTGCTGTCGGTGGCCTACGCGATCGGGATCGTGAACCGGGTCCGCGAGGGCGGTTGGCGGTATGCGCTCTACGCCCCCACCGGGATCGCCGGCGCCACCCTGTTCCTGGGTGCCGGGCTGCTGGTCGCAGGTCTGGTCTACGCCGTCGAGCCGCTCGTGGTCGTCTCCGCATTCGTCATCACCGCCGGCCTGGTGCTGTCGTTCATCGGACTGCACACCGCGGCCGGCGGTGGCGGGGCCGCGATCGGCGAGGCCGCGGTCGAGCTGGCCAACGGCGTGATCCGGCTCGGCGCCAACGTCGTGTCGTTCGCTCGCCTCGCGGCCTTCGGCCTCACCCACGCGGCGATCCTCGCCATGGTGTGGGCCGCGGCGACCGCGCTGTGGGGCGGCGTCGTCGGGTCGCTCGTCGCGGTCGTGGTCTTCCTGCTCGGGAACGCGCTCGCGTTCCTCCTCGAGGCGCTCGTCGCCGGGGTCCAGGCATTGCGCCTGGAGTACTACGAGCTGTTCTCCCGCGTCTTCACGAGCGAGGGCCGGCCATTCCGGCCCTGGCACCTGCCCGTCGTCCACGAGACAGACCCGCTCCCTGCGCCGGGGTCCGGCGCACACGCGGACAAGGAGATGTCGTCATGAACCCGACCGCGCTCGCCATCCTGGCCGTTCCCGCTGTCGCCGTTGTGGTGTCGGTCTGGCTCGTGGCGCTGCGGCGACGCCGGGGGCACGCTGCCGCCGTTCTGCTCGGCAGCGCGGCGGTCGTCCTGCTCGCGGCGACAGCGACCCTCGTGGTCGCGGTCAACGACGTGTCGGCCGCGGTCGCGACGACGGGCCCGATCACCGCCGTGACCGAGACGACCTCCTCCGGCGGCAGCTCGTGGGCCGCGCTGCTCGGCGCGGCGATCGCCGTGGCCGGCTCCTCGATCGGGGCAGCCATCGCCGTCGCCTACACCGGCGCGGCCGCCCTCGCCGCCATGAGCGAGCGCCCGGAGATCTTCGGCCGTGCCATGGTCGTGGTGGGCCTGGCGGAGGGCATCGCGATCTACGGTCTCGTCATCGCCGTGATCCTCATCGGGAAGGCCTAGTGCCATGGGCCGCCTCGTCGCGTTCGGGGAGCGGGCCAGGGTGGCCGGCTTCGCCCTGGCCGGTGCCGAGGTCGTCGAGGTCGACGATGCGCACGACGCCGTAGCGCTCTGGAGGGCGCTCGGCCCCGACGTCGATGTCGTCGTCCTGACCCCCGCGGCCGCGCTCGCGCTCGGCGCCCTGCTCGACGAGCCGCCGCGCCCCGGACGGCCGCTGCCCGTCGTGCTCCCCGAGGTGATCCGATGAGCGACCTCCCGGAACGCGCGGCCGCGCAGAACGCGCTCATGCCCGTGCGCGCAGCGCTGCTCGCCCGCGCCCACGAGGACGCAGAGCGCGCGGTGCGCGCCGCCGAGGCCGACGCCGACGAGACGATGGCCCGCGCGCGCGACGAGGCACGTGCCGCGGTCGAGCGGGCCAGGGCCGAGGGCGAGGCGGATGCCGAGGCGGCCCTCGCGGTCGACCGGGGACGCGCCCGCCGTCGGGCGCGTGCGCTCGTGCTGGCTGCTCAGCGGTCGGCGTACGACGAGCTCCTCGATGCCGCTCGCGCGGGGGTCAGGACGCTGCTCGAGGCCGAGCGCTGGCCGCTGATGCGCGACGTCCTCGCCGACCGGGCGCGCGACGCGCTGGGGCCCGACGCTACCGTCGAGCTCCTTCCCGACGGGGTCGTCGGGAGGTCCGGTTCGAGGGTGCTCGAGCTGGGGATCGACGCTCTCGCCGACGCGCAGGTCGAGGCGCTCGGCCCCGAGGTCGAGAGGCTCTGGTCGTTGTGAGCCGCCGCGATCCCGTGGGACGGGTGAGCAGGGTCGACGGTCCGCTCGTCGACGTGGACGGGCTGCCCGACGCGGCGATGGCCGGCCTCGTCCAGCTCGGCGAACTGCGCCTGCTCGCGGAGGTGGTGGGCCTCAGCGGGAGCTCGGCGCGCACCCAGGCGTACGAGTACACCGGCGGGCTGCGCCCGGGCGACGGCGTCCGGCTGCTCGGGCACCCGCTCGCGGCGCGACTCGGGCCCGGACTCCTCGGCGGCGTCTTCGACGGACTGCTGCGCCCGCTCACCCAGGCAGGCGCGTGGCTCGAGCCGGGGCGCAGCGGCCGTGCCGACGAGACCCGCGGGTGGAGCTGGACGCCGTCGGTGCGCGAGGGCACCGACGTCGCGCCCGGTGACCAGCTCGGCACGGTGACCGACGCCGGGTCCCTGCCGCACCGCGTGCTCGTCCCGCCGGGGGTCCGCGGCAGCGTCTCGGCACTGCGGCCCGCCTCGGCGACGCCGGACCGCCAGCCCGTCGCCACGGTCGGTGGGGTCGACGTGCCGCTCATGGAGTGGTGGCCGGTGCGGCGTCCGCGCCCGGTCCGCGAACGGGTCGACGCGGCAGTGCCGCTGCTCACCGGGCAGCGCTCGATCGACCTGCTCTTCCCGCTGGCGCGTGGCAGCAGCGCCGCGGTCCCCGGTGGCTTCGGCACCGGGAAGACCATGCTGCTGCAGCAGATCGCGAAGTGGTGCGACGCCGACGTCATCGTCTACGTCGGGTGCGGCGAACGCGGCAACGAGATGGCCGACGTCCTCGACGAGCTGGGCACCATGACCGACCCGCGCACCGGCGGCCGGCTCGCCGATCGGACCGTCATCATCGCGAACACGTCGAACATGCCGATGATGGCGCGCGAGGCGAGCATCTACGCGGCCGTCACCGTCGCCGAGTACTACCGCGACATGGGCTACGACGCAGTCGTGATCGCGGACTCCACGTCGCGCTGGGCCGAGGCGCTGCGCGAGTTCTCCTCGCGCAGCGGTGCGCTGCCCGCGGAGGAGGGCTACCCCGCGTCGCTGTCCTCGGCGCTCGCCGCCTTCTACGAGCGCGCCGGTCGGGTGCGCACGCTCGGCGGTGAGGACGGGTCGGTCACGATCATCGGCGCCGTGTCGCCCCAGGGCGGCGACCTCACCGAGCCCGTGACCACGCACACCCAGCGGTTCGTACGCTCGCTGTGGTCGCTCGACCGCGACATGGCCTACGCGCGCCGCTACCCGGCGGTCTCATGGGCCGGATCCTTCTCGCGGGACGCCGCGGCGCTAAGCTCCTGGTACACCGACCACGGCAGCTCGGCGTGGGCGCGGCAGCGGGCCAGGCTCATCACCCTCCTCGCCGGGGCGGACCGTCTCGCGCCGCTCGCCGAGCTGATGGGCGTCGGGGCGCTGCCGGGTCATGAGCGCATGGTGCTGCTCGGGGCACGGGTGGTCCGCGAGGGCCTGCTGCAGCAGTCCGCGCTCAGCGACGTCGACGCCACCTGCGGCCCGGTGAGGGCGGCGGCACTGAGCGGCGCGGTCCTGGCCGTCGTCGACGCGCTCGAGGAGGCCGTGGCCCGTGGCGTCCCCGCGGCGACCCTGGAGGAGGTCGACCTCACGCCGGTCCTGCGGGCCCGCGAGGCGGCGGGCGGGGAGCAGGAGGACACCCTGCGCGTGATCGCCCGGGCCCGTGACGCGGTGCTCGCCGCGGTGGAGGCGCTGGGATGAGCCCGTCGTCGTCCGCCCGGCGCGTCGCGCACCTCGGGGTGACCGAGGTCCGTGGCCCGCTGCTCGTCCTCGAGGGCGTGTCCGGTGTCGGCTGGGACGAGTTCGCGCGGATCCGTCTGGCCTCGGGCGAGATCCGGCACGGGCTGGTGCTGGCCGTCGACGAGGACGTCGTGGTCGTGGAGGTCCTCGAGGGCACCGCCGACCTGCACCCCGAGGGGACCCAGGTGTCCTTCGACGGCGTGCCGCTGACGGTGCCGGTGGGGGAGGCGTGGCTCGGGCGCACGTGCAACGGCCGCGGCGAGCCGATCGACGGCGGCCCCCCGCTGGTGTCCCGCCGGCGGGTGCCGGCGTCCGGGGCACCGATCAACCCGGTGCTGCGCGAGCCGCCGTCCGAGCCCATCCTGACCGGCATCTCGGTGGTCGACGCCCTGACCACCCTGGTGCGTGGGCAGAAGCTCGCGGTGTTCTCCTCGGCGGGTCTGCCGCACCTCGACCTCGCGGCGCAGACCGCCGTGCAGGCCGCCGCCGGCGGCGACCCGTTCAGCGTGGTGTTCGTCGGCATGGGTCTGACCCATGCCGACGCCGCTGCGGTGCGCGACACGCTCGAGGACCGTTCCGCGAGCGGCGAGCTCGTCCTGGTCCTCAACACCGCCGCCGACCCGGTGGTGGAGCGCATCCTCGCGCCGCGCATCGGACTCACCGTGGCCGAGCACCTCGCCTTCGAGCTCGGCCGGCACGTGCTCGTGGTGATGGCCGACATGACCAGCTACTGCGAGGCGGTCCGCGAGGTGTCCTCGTCGCGCGGCGAGATCCCCGCGCGGCGGGCGTACCCCGGCTACCTCTACAGCGACCTCGCCTCCCTCTACGAACGCTGCGGGCGGATCCGAGGCGTGCCCGGCTCGGTCACCCTGCTGCCGGTGCTGACCATGCCGGGCGGGGACATCACCCATCCAGTGCCCGACCTCACCGGTTACATCACCGAGGGGCAGGTCGTGCTCTCGGCCGAGATGCTCGCGCGCGGCGCCTACCCGCCGGTCGACCCGCTCGCCTCGCTCTCGCGGCTCATGCGCCGCGGCGCCGGGCCGGGGCGCACGCGCGACGACCACCTCGACGTCGCCGCCCAGCTGCTCGCTGCGCTGGCCCGGGCTCGCGACGTACGGGGCCTGGCCGAGCTCGTCGGCGAGACGGCGCTCGCCGACGCCGACCGTCAGTACCTGCGGGTCGAGGAGGAGTTCGTGCGGATCCTGCTCGACCAGCGCCGAGACGAGGACCGCAGCCTCGACGACACTCTCGACCGGGCGTGGCGAGTCCTGGGGATCCTGCCGCGCCGCGAGCTCACGATGCTGTCCGCCGCGGACCTCGACGAGCACTACGTACCTACGGGGAGCCGGGCATGACCGCGCTGCGTGGGATGCCACCGGGCCGGGCCGGACGGCTGTGGCTGGACCGGCGCCTCGGCGCTGCGGGCCAGGCTGCGTCGCTGCTCGAGCGCAAGCTGCGCATCCTGCAGCTCGAGCAGGAGCGCTACGCCCGCCGGGCGGAGGAGGCCTCGGCGGCCTGGGAGGCCGCGATCGGAGAGGCGGAGACCTGGGCGCTGAGGGCGTCGCTGCTCGCCGGAGCGCATGCCTTCGAGCCGGTGCACGACGGGCAACCGGCCGACGTGCACCTGGAGTGGGCCGCCCTCATGGGGGCGCGCTACCCGAGCGCGGGAAGGGTGGCGCTCCCCGTGTCGGGCACCTCGTCGCCGCTGCCGTCCTCGTCGGCGGTCGACGACGCGGCACGCTCCTACCGCGTCGCGGCCGAGCTCGCCGTCGACGCCGCAGTGGCGCGCAGCGCCGCCGAGGTCGTCCGGGCGGAGGTGGCGGCGACGCGGTTCCGCAAGCGCGCGATCGAGGACCGGTGGGTGCCGCGCCTGTCCCAGGCCGCCGCCGACCTCGATCTCGCGCTGTCGGAGACGGAGAGCGCCGAGGCGGTCGTCCGGCGGCTCGCCGCGTCTCCGCGGTCGACGTCGCGCACGCCGCCGCGACCGTCGCCTCACCGACGACCCGCGGAAGGCGGTGCTCGGGCGGACCTCCGCGACCCCTGATCGCGCAGGCGGAGCGCGCTCCGGCTCACCAAGTAGCCGCTCACGACGGGCCCGGCAGATCGCGCCCGGGCCCCGTCGTCAGGTCAACGGCGGGACAGGCCCACGCCGTTGTACCCCTAGGCCGACGCTGTCACTGGCGGCAGTCGTCCCCAGGGACGCCGAACGAGCGCCGAGCAGTTCGTGCCGCGGAGAGATGACCTACAACACGATCACGGGGAAGGCGAACTCCTCGGACCGGCTCCGCTGCGACTTCTCGGCTTCCGCGCAGCGTTCACACGGCCGCTGTTGATCAGCCAGTGTTGACAGAACTTCAACGAGTCGCACCTGACCCTCGATCGCCCTCATCGAACACCGTCGTCCCCCTCTGCTGGTTCACGGTTCCACTGTCGATCCGCCACCAAGCCGGCGCAAGGGCCCGTCAGCGTTCTTGCCGGCTTCAGCTGTCTCACGCCCATAACGCACCGTCCGGACGCCACTGGCAGCTGTGGAGGACAGTGCGACCCGTGAAGCTGAAGCTCGATCTGCACGAGGTCCCCGGCCGTGACATCGACCGCGCCCTTCGGGCGATCATGGCCGAGGCCGTCGCGAAGAAGGCCCCGCTGGTCGAGATCATCCCCGGCAAGGGGTCCGGGGCCTTGAAGAAGCACGTCCTGCGCTTCCTCGACCAGCCCGAGAACCGGGCCCTCTATCACCGGGTCGAGAAGGACTCGAAGAACTTCGGTCGCGTCTTCGTGCACTTCAGGTGGAAGTAGACCGCCCTGCGAGGCGAGCTTCTCCTGGCCGTATGTAGATCAGGAGCTGCGCGGAAGTGGGCGCACGTTGTCCGGCAGAGGTTGCGAAGCGGCCCGAAGGTCCGCGAGCGATACGCCCGCTGCGGCAAGCTGAGCGACCAGCCCAGTCAGGTCATCCGTCTGGATCGTGAGCGTGACTGCCATGCGATCGCCCTCTTCTTTCTGGGACATAGGTGGGTGGGACATAGGTGGGCTCTGGGACATGGGGGGCGAAGCCCCCCATGTGTCCAGCAGGGCTGGGCCGATGTTGTAGAGGTTGGATCTCCGAGTCTGCGCGTTCCCGCGCTTAGCCAGACGTAGCCACTCTCCGTCCTCGCAGAGCTTCATCAGC
>Ga0302323_100004265_pt1 | contig 11643 bp, 8 predicted proteins | sample Fen_T0_3_FD_201950 | JGI IMG/M metagenome (GOLD analysis project Ga0302323, IMG submission 201950) | Peat permafrost microbial communities from Stordalen Mire near Abisko, Sweden - Fen_T0_3 | ecosystem: Environmental > Terrestrial > Soil > Wetlands > Permafrost | place: Sweden: Abisko... | reverse complement strand
GACCCCGCGCACGGGTGTGGGCGGGCCATGTGGGAGACCGACAACGACCGCGAGGGCAGCTACGGCACGCCCATGGCCCTGATGCTGCTGCCGTACTGGACCGACAGCTGCATCGGGTCGATGGAGGGCCTCTACTTCGAGTCCTCGGCCACCACGCCGTACCACTTCCTCAACGCGTCGGAGCTGGCCGACAAGCCCAGCAACCCCGAGCGCGACCTGCCCTACCCGGGGTTCGACCTGCAGAAGGGCGTGCAGCACCTGCGCATGCTCGGCGTGAAGTACTACCTGGCCGACTCCTCGCGGGCCGTGCAGGCGGCCGACGCCGACCCCGCCGACCTGCAGAAGGTGGCCGTGTCCGGTCCCTGGCACGTGTACCAGGTGCGTGACTCGGAGCTGGTCCAGCCGCTCACCCACCAGCCGGTGGTGTGGAACGTGCAGGACCAGTACAAGTCGTGGATCAACCCCACCGCCGACTGGTACCTCGACCCCAGCCGGTGGTCGGTGCCGTTCGCCAGCACGGGGCCGAAGAACTGGAAGCGGGTCAAGGTCGACACCAGCCTCTGGAGCAAGCAGTGGAGCGCGGTGACCCAGACGGTCACGGCGGTCACCGGTGGCGCCACGGTCGACCCGCTGCCGAAGGTGAACAGCCCCACGCTGCCCAAGGTCACCGTCACCAACATCAAGCCGGGCACCGACCACCTCGACTTCGACGTCGACAAGGTGGGCGTGCCGGTGCTGGTGAAGATCTCCTACTACCCGAACTGGCACGTCTCCGGCGCCAAGGGCCCGTACCGCGTCACGCCGAACCTCATGGTCGTGATCCCCACCTCGAAGCACGTCCGCCTGCAGTACGGCTGGACGCCGGTCGACGACACGGGCTGGGCGCTCACCCTCGCCGGCATCGCCTCGCTCATCGTGCTCTCCCAGCTGCCCCCCGTGCGCGTCGCCGGTGGGTGGTCGCGGCTGCTCGGCCCCAGCGGGGGCATTCCCGACGATCCGGCACCCGGGGAGCCGCTGCCCGGCTGGGGCCCCGTGCCCGGGCCGCCCCTGCCACCGCCCGTCCCGCCGCTCGACCCCGAGGGGCCCGACGGGCGATCCGACGACGGCGAGCCGCCGCCCACGGTCGTTCCCGGCGAGGTCGACGGCCCCAACTAGGCTCACGCCCGCCATGTCTGCCATCGACGCTGTCTTCAAGGCCTACGACGTGCGCGGGACCGTGCCCGACCAGCTCGACGCCGAGCTGTGCCGCGCCATCGGGGCCGCGTTCGCCACCTTCCTCCGCGAGTCCGAGCCCGCCACCACGCGGGTGCTGGTGGCGCGCGACATGCGACCCACCGGCGTGGAGCTGGTGGGCGCGTTCGCCGAGGGGGTGCGGTCGCAGGGCGTCGACGTGGTCGACCTCGGGCTCGGCTCCACCGACCTCCTGTACTACGCGGCCGGCGCGCTCGACGCGCCCGGCGCCATGTTCACGGCCTCGCACAACCCGGCCCAGTACAACGGCATCAAGTTCTGCCTTTCGGGCGCCCGCCCGGTCGGCGAGGAGACGGGGCTGCGCCGCATCAAGGAGGTCGCCTCGGGCGAGCTCCCCGCGCCGGCTGCCGTACCCGGCACGCTGACCTCCCGCGACGTGCTCGCCGACTTCGCCACCCACGTGCGCTCGTTCCTCACCGATCCCGGTTCGCTGCGCCCCCTCAAGGTCGTCGCCGACACGGCCAACGGCATGGGCGGCCTGGTCGTGCCCGCGGTGTTCGAGGCGCTGCCGTTCGACCTCGAGATCCTCTACGGCGAGCTCGACGGCACCTTCCCGAACCACCCCGCCGACCCGATCCAGCCCGAGAACCAGGCCGACCTCCGGGCCCGCGTCGTCGAGACGGGTGCCGACCTCGGGCTCGCCTTCGACGGCGACGCCGACCGCGTGTTCCTGGTCGACGAGCTGGGGGTGGGCCTGTCGGGCTCCACCACCACGGCCATGGTGGCCAGCGCCATCCTCGAGCGCGAGCCCGGGGCCACCATCCTCTACAACCTCATCTGCTCCAAGGCCGTGCCCGAGATCGTCACCGAGAAGGGTGGTACCCCGGTGCGCACCCGCGTGGGGCACTCGTTCGTGAAGGCCGTCATGGCCGAGACGGGTGCGGCGTTCGGCGGCGAGCACTCCGCGCACTACTACTTCCGCGACAACTACCGCGCCGACTCCGGGCTCATCGCCGCCATGCACGTGCTCGACCTGCTCTCGGCCAGCGACCAGCCGCTGTCGGAGCTGCGCAAGCCGTTCGAGCGCTACGCCGACTCCGGCGAGATCAACACCCGCGTGGCCGACGTGCACGAGGTCATCGCCCGGGTCGCCGAGGTCTACCGCGACCACCCGCAGGACCTGCTCGACGGACTCACCGTCGACCTCGGCGAGTGGTGGTTCAACCTGCGCCCGTCCAACACCGAGCCCCTGCTCCGCCTCAACCTCGAGGCACCCACGCCGGCCGACGTCGACACGCACGTGGCCGAGATCCGCGACCTCATCAGCAAGGACTGATTCCCCATGGCACTCGACGCGCAGCTCCTCGACATCCTGGTGTGCCCCGAGGACAAGGGCCCCCTCCTCTACTTCGAGGACGACGGCTTCCTCTACAACCCCCGCCTGCACCGCAAGTACGAGGTCCGCGACGACATCCCGATCATGCTGGTCGACGAAGCGGTCGCGGTCACCGACGACGAGCACCAGACGCTCGTCGGGCGGGCCGCCGGGGAGTCGATCCGCAGCACCGGCGAGGGCTGACCGGTGGCCGGCGGTCAGGGGGCGGGCCCGGGCGTGTCGGACCGCCCCGACTCGCTCGGCATGTTCGACGTCGCGGCCGCGTTCCCCGAGCAGGTCGCCGACGCCGTCGCGGTGGGTGAGGCCGTGGGCCCCCTCCCCGAGCACGACGACGTCGCCAACGTGCTCGTCCTCGGCATGGGCGGCAGCGGCATCGCCGGCGACCTCCTCACCGCGGTGGCGGGCCCGTTCATGCCGGTGCCCGTGGTGGTGCACAAGGGCTACGAGCCCCCGTCGTTCGTCGATCGCTCCACGCTGGTCATCGCGGTCTCCTTCTCGGGCAACACCGAGGAGACCCTCGAGGCGGTGCAGGAGGCCCGGGCGGCCGGCGGCCAGGTGCTCGCGGTCGCGCACGGTGGCGAGCTGGCGAGGCTGGCGGCCGAGTGGGGCGCGCCGTGCGTGCCGCTGCCCGACGACATCCCCATGCCGCGGGCTGCGCTCGGCGCGCTGTCCATCCCGCTGCTCGTCGTGCTCGAGCGCATCGGCCTCTTCCCCGGCGCCACCGGCTGGGTGCACCTGGCCGTCGAGCAGCTGCAGCGCCGGCGCGACCAGCTGGTGGGCCCCGCCAGCCCCGCGGTGGCGCTGGCCCACAAGCTCGGGCGCACCATGGCGCTGGTGCAGGGCGGCGAGGCGCTCGGCGGCGTGGCCGCGGCGCGCTGGAAGGCGCAGCTGAACGAGAACGCCAAGGTGCCCGCCTTCGCCAACGTGGTGCCGGAGCTGTGCCACAACGAGATCTGCGGCTTCGGTCAGGACGGCGACGTCACCCGGCAGGTGTTCACGCTGCTGCAGCTCCGCCACGACCACGAGCACCCTCAGGTGTCGCGGCGCTTCGCGCTGGTCGCCGACATCCTCGACGAGGTCGTGGCCGGCGTGCACGAGGTGCGCGCCGAGGGCGACGGCCCCCTGGCGCAGCTGCTCGACCTGGTGCTCATGGGCGACTTCGTGAGCCTCGAGGTGGCGGCCCGCGAGGGCGTCGACCCCGGGCCCATCCCGGTCCTCGAGGACCTGAAGGCTGCCCTCACCCCCGGCTGACCCCCTCCGTCACCACCCAGAAGTGCTGGTGGGGCGCGCAGGAGGCGGGTCGGGGGACCGGCGCGGCTAGTCTCGATGGCCGGTCGCCGAGCCTCGGCGACCTTCCGGGCTGTACCGAATGGTGTCAGCTGACCCCAGCCCGGGTCCGCACCGCGTGCCTCGTTGGCGCGCCCGCGCTCCCGGAGGAACCATGGCAGAGCTCACCCACACCCTCGACGACTACAAGGTCGCCGACCTCTCCCTCGCCGGCTTCGGCCGCAAGGAGATCCAACTCGCCGAGCACGAGATGCCCGGCCTCATGTCCCTGCGCGCCGAGTACGCCGACATCCAGCCGCTGGCGGGTGCCCGCATCACCGGTTCGCTGCACATGACCATCCAGACGGCCGTGCTCATCGAGACCCTCACCGCCCTGGGCGCCCAGGTCCGCTGGTGCTCGTGCAACATCTTCTCCACCCAGGACCACGCCGCGGCTGCCGTGGTGGTCGGTCCCGAGGGCACCGCCGACGCGCCCAAGGGCGTCCCGGTCTTCGCCTGGAAGGGCGAGTCGCTCGAGGAGTACTGGTGGTGCACCGAGCAGGTGCTGCGCTGGCCCGACGGTGGCGGCCCCAACCTGATCCTCGACGACGGTGGCGACGCCACCCTCCTCGTGCACAAGGGCCTCGAGTACGAGAAGGCCGGCGCCGTGCCCGCCACCTCCGACGACGACAGCGAGGAGTGGAGCGTGGTCCTCGACCTGCTCCGTCGCAGCCTCGGCGAGAGCGGCGACCGCTGGACCGGCATCGCCACCGGCATCAAGGGCGTCTCCGAGGAGACCACCACCGGCGTGCACCGGCTCTACCAGATGTTCGAGGCGGGCGACCTCCTGTTCCCGGCCATCAACGTCAACGACTCGGTCACCAAGAGCAAGTTCGACAACCTCTACGGCTGCCGCCACTCGCTCATCGACGGCATCAACCGCGCCACCGACGTCATGATCGGCGGCAAGGTGGCGTTCGTGGCCGGCTACGGCGACGTGGGCAAGGGCTGCGCGCAGTCGCTGCGCGGCCAGGGCGCCCGGGTCATCGTGGCCGAGGTCGACCCGATCTGCGCCCTCCAGGCGGCCATGGACGGCTACCAGGTGGCGCGGCTCGAGGACGTGCTCGACTCCGCCGACATCTTCATCACCACCACCGGCAACAAGGGCATCATCACCGCCGAGCACATGGCGCGGATGAAGCACCAGGCCATCGTGGGCAACATCGGCCACTTCGACAACGAGATCGACATGGCCGGGCTGTTCAAGATGAGCGACGTGCGGCGCGTCACCGTGAAGCCCCAGGTCGACGAGTTCACCTTCCCCGACGGTCACTCGGTGATCATCCTCGCCGAGGGCCGGCTGCTGAACCTCGGCTGCGCCACCGGCCACCCGAGCTTCGTGATGTCGAACAGCTTCACCAACCAGGTGCTCGCCCAGATCGAGCTGCACATCAACCGCGACCACTACGAGCTGGGCGTCCACGTGCTGCCCAAGCGCCTCGACGAGAAGGTGGCCCGCCTGCACCTCGAGTCGCTCGGCGTGCGGCTGACGCAGCTCACCCAGGAGCAGGCCGACTACCTCGGCGTGCCGGTCGAGGGCCCCTACAAGGCCGACCACTACCGCTACTGAGTCACGCCACCCGCTTCTGGGTCGATCTTCGGTCGCTCAGGCGACCGAAGATCGACCCAAAGCGCGTTTTGGTGGGTGGAGTAGCTTGACCCGAAGGTCAAGATCTGGGGGAACGATCATGGAAGAGCTCGCAGGCAAGGTCGCCGTGGTCACGGGCGCGGCGTCGGGGATCGGCCGGGCGCTGGCCGACCAGTTCGTCGCCGACGGCATGAAGGTCGTCCTCGCCGACGTCGAGCAGGGCGCGCTCGACACCGCGGTCGCCGAGCTCGAGGCGGCCGGTGCCGAGGTCGTCGGCGTGCGCACCGACGTGTCGAGGTTCGAGGCCGTCGAGGCGCTGCGCGACGCCACGCTGGAGGCCTTCGGCGCGGTGCACGTGGTGTGCAACAACGCCGGCGTGGGCACGGGCGGCACGTCGTGGGAGCTCGGCCTCGAGGAGTGGGACTGGGTGATCGGCGTCGACCTCTACGGCGTCATCCACGGCGTGAAGGCGTTCATGCCGCTGCTCGTCGAGCAGGGCGAGGGCCACATGGTGAACACGGCCTCGATGGCCGGCACCATCTCGGCGGCGTTCATGGGCCCGTACAACGTGGCCAAGCACGGCGTGGTGACGCTGTCGGAGACGATGTTCTCCGAGCTGCAGATGCTCGAGTCGCCGGTCGGCGTGTCGGTGCTGTGCCCCGGCTGGGTGAAGACGCAGATCCACAAGAGCGACCGCAACAAGCCCGAGCCGCTCGGGTCGGGCCTCGACCACGAGGCCGAGGCCGAGACCCCGGAGGCCGCCGAGCTCCGGCAGCTCATGTCGGACACCATCGAGGGCTTCATCGCCGGTGGCATCGAGCCCGCCGAGGTGGCCCGGATGGTGCACGACGCCATCGTGGCCAAGACCTTCTACATCTTCACCCACCCCGAGTGGGTCGCCGTCGCCAAGGAGCGCATGGAGCACCTCGTGGCCGGCACCGACCCCGTCGTGGGCATGCTGCCCGACTAGCTCCGACGCCGGCGGGGGACAGCATCGGCCGGCGGGGGAGGGTGTCAGACCCCGTGCGTACCGTCGAGGTGTGCTCTTCCCGACCACCTGTCCGATGTGCGAGCGGCCCGGCCCGGCGCCCTGTTCCGGCTGCCTGGCCACGCTGCGGGCGGCCCCGTCGCTCGCCGTGCCCGCCGGCCTGGTGGCGTGCCGTGCGCTGCTGGCCTACGACGGGCCGGGGCGCGACCTCGTCGCCCGCCTCAAGTACCGCAACGCGCGCAGCGTGCTGCCGTGGCTGGCGGCGGGCATGGCGGCCCTCACGGTGGCCGCGGGCGACGAGGTCGACGTCGTCAGCTGGGCGCCCACCACCGGGCAGCGGCGCCGCGAGCGCGGGTTCGACCAGGCCGAGCTCCTGGCCCGTCGGGTGGCGCGCGAGCTCGGGCGCCCCGCGGTGGCCCTGTTGCAGCGCCAGCCGGGCCCCCACCAGACGGGGCTGCGCCTGGCCGAGCGCCAGGCCGCGCCCCGCTTCCGGCCCCGTCGCGCCCTGGCGCGCGCCGCCCCGTGCCGCCACGTCCTGCTGGTCGACGACGTCGTCACCTCGGGGGCCACCCTCACCCGGGCCGCCCGAGTGTTGACCGACGCGGGAGCGGCGGCCGTGGTGGGCCTGGCGGCCGCCCGCACCGCGCCACCGCGCTCCCGGGGCCCGTGATCACCCGGGCCCAGCTGCCACTCAGCAGCTCCGGAGAACGGTCCCAGCCGGGCCGTCTACCATCAGCCAACCAAAGGCATTGCGCCCAAGGTCCAACGGCCCTTCCGGCGAGCAGGTCTCCGACGCAATGCTCGAGGTGGGACGGATCTCCCGACCCGAACACAACGGAACCCGGAGGTGGAGCGTGGACGTCATCGTCAGCGGTCGGCAGATGGACGTGTCGGAGAAGTTGCGGCAGCTGACCGAGGACAAGGTGTCCCGCCTGGGGCGTTTTCTCGACATGGAGCGGGCCGAGGTCCGCTTCAGCCGGGAGAAGAACCCCCGCATCGCCAACCCGGAGCTCTGCGAGGTCACCCTCGAGGGCCACGGCCACCACGTGCGGGCGAAGGTGGCGGCCGTCGACTCGTTCGCGGCCGTCGACGGTGCCGTCGCGAAGGCCGAGCAGCAGCTCACCAAGCTGAAGACGCGGCTGGTGCAGCGCGGCCGCCACGCCAAGGTCCGCAACGCGCAGCCCCTCGGCGAGGTGTCGCTCGACGGCTCGCCCACCGAGGAGCCCCAGGCCCCCGACGGGCCGAAGGTGGCGCGCATCGTCAAGAGCAAGCGCTTCGCCATGATGCCGATGACGCCCGAGGACGCCAGCCACCGCATGGAGCTGCTGGGTCACGGCTTCTTCTTCTTCACGAACATCGACACGCACCGGGCCGCGGTGGTCTACCTCCGCGACGACGGCGACATCGGCCTCATCGACGAAGCCGACTGAGCGCCCGACCCGTCCTTGCGAGGCGGGTGGCGCCGGTAGCATCGTCTCCCTATGGCCGTACTGGATCGCATACTCCGGGCAGGTGAAGGGCGCAAGGTCAAGGCCCTGGCCGGCCTGGTCCCCGACATCAACGCGCTCGAGCCGGAGATCACCAAGCTCTCCGACGACGCGTTGCGCGGCCGCACCGCCGACTTCCGCCAGCAGCTCGAGAACGGCGCCGACCTCGACGACCTGCTGATCGAGGCCTTCGCGGTCATGCGCGAGGCCGCCAGCCGGGTGCTGGGCCAGCGGCACTTCGACGTGCAGCTCATGGGTGGGGCCGCGCTCCACTTCGGCTGGGTGGCGGAGATGAAGACCGGTGAGGGCAAGACCCTGGTGTCGACCCTGCCCGTGTACCTCAACGGCCTGGTCGGCAACGGCGTCCACGTGGTCACGGTCAACGACTACCTGGCCTCGTTCCACGCCGAGTGGATGGGCCGCGTCCACAACTGGCTCGGCCTCAGCGTCGGGCTGATCCTGCCCGGCGAGTTCGACCCGGAGCACAAGCGCGAGCAGTACGCCTGCGACGTCACGTACGGCACCAACAACGAGTTCGGCTTCGACTACCTGCGCGACAACATGGCGCTCTCGAAGGTCGACAAGACCCAGCGCGGCCACACCTACGCCATCGTCGACGAGGTCGACTCGATCCTCGTCGACGAGGCCCGCACCCCGCTGATCATCAGCGGCACGGTGGCCGAGGCCGCCAAGCTCTACTACCGATTCGCCAGCATCGTCCGGGGCCTCAAGCGCGACGTCGACTACGACGTCGACGAGGAGAAGCAGATGGTGGCCCCCACCGAGGAGGGCATCGAGAAGGTCGAGAAGGCCCTCGGCGTCGACAACCTCTACGACGCGGTGTCGCAGAACCTGGTCCACCAGCTGCAGGCTGCGCTCAAGGCCAAGGAGCTCTACCGGCGCGACACCGAGTACCTCATCCAGCACGGCGAGGTGAAGATCGTCGACGAGTTCACCGGGCGCGTGCTCGAGGGGCGCCGCTGGTCCGAGGGGCTCCACCAGGCGGTCGAGGCCAAGGAAGGGGTGAAGATCAAGGAGGAGAACCAGACCCTCGCCACCATCACCCTGCAGAACTACTTCCGCCTCTACGACAAGCTCTCCGGCATGACCGGCACCGCGGTCACCGAGGCCGCCGAGTTCGGCACCACCTACGGCCTCACCGTCGTCCCCATCCCCACCAACCGTCCCCTCGTGCGCATCGACCAGGGCGACCTCATCTACAAGACCGAGGACGCCAAGTTCGACGCCGTGGTCGAGGACCTGGTGGAGCGCAACGAGACCGGGCAGCCGGTGCTGGTCGGCACCATCTCGGTCGAGAACTCCGAGAAGCTGTCGCGGCTGCTCGAGAAGCGTGGCGTGCCCCACGAGGTGCTCAACGCCAAGCAGCACTTCCGTGAGGCCGAGATCGTCACCCAGGCGGGCCGCCTCAACTCCGTCACGGTGGCCACCAACATGGCCGGTCGTGGCGTCGACATCCTCCTCGGCGGCAACCCCGAGGGCCTCGCGGCCAAGGAGCTGGCGGCCGAGGGCCTCGACCGCGAGACCGACGAGGGCCGGGCGCGCTACGAGGAGCGGCTGAAGCACTGGGAGGCCGAGTGCAAGGCCGAGGGCGAGAAGGTCCGCGAGCTCGGCGGGCTCTACGTGCTCGGCACCGAGCGCCACGAGAGCCGCCGCATCGACAACCAGCTCCGGGGCCGCGCCGGCCGTCAGGGCGACCCCGGTGAGAGCCGCTTCTACCTGTCGCTCGAGGACGAGCTCATGCGGCTGTTCGCCACGGGAGCGATGAGCTGGGTCATGGGCAAGGCGCTGCCCGACGACGTGCCCATCGAGGCGCGCATGGTCTCCAAGGCCATCGAGCGGGCGCAGAACACCGTCGAGCAGCGCAACGCCGAGATCCGCAAGAACGTGCTCAAGTACGACGAGGTGATGAACGAGCAGCGCAAGGTCATCTACAAGCGCCGCGACCAGATCCTCGACGACGCCGACCTGCGCGACGAGGCCCTCGAGGCCCTCGCCGAGGCCGTCGAGGGCCTCATCTCCACCTTCTGCGTCAACGACTTCCCCGAGGAGTGGGACCTCGAGGCGCTCACCGCCGAGGTCGCCGGCTACTGGCCGTCGCAGCTCACCATCGACGACCTGCGCGAGGCCGACACCACCGATGCGCTCTACGACAAGCTCATGGGCGAGGCCACGGGCCACTACGAGCAGCGCGAGGAGGAGTTCGGCGCCGCGTCGATGCGTGAGATCGAGCGTCAGGTGATGCTCCAGATCATCGACCAGAAGTGGCGCGAGCACCTCTACGAGATGGACTACCTGCAGGAGGGCATCCACCTGCGGGCCATGGGACAGAAGGACCCGCTCGTCGAGTGGCAGCGTGAGGGCTTCCAGATGTTCGGCCAGATGATGACCGGCATCGCCCAGGACTTCGTGAAGTACATGATGCACGTGCAGGTCGTGGTCGAGGAGCCCGCGGTCCAGCCCACCAACGTGCAGTACTCCGCCCCCGACGAGTCGGCCCCGGCGGGTGGCATGGCCGCCGCGGCGGTCGCCCAGGCGCAGGCCGACGGCGTCGAGGCGCCCGCGGCGGCCCCCGAGGAGGTCGTCAACACCCCGATCGTGAAGTCCGACTGGGACAAGACCGGCCGCAACGATCCCTGCCCCTGCGGTTCGGGCCGCAAGTACAAGAACTGCCACGGCGCGGCCTGACGCCTGACGCCCGGGCGGAGGGCCTCCTCAGAAGGACAGCTGGCCGAAGCGGGCCACGGTCCAGCCCGTCAGCACCACGAGCGAGGCGGGAAGCGCCCAGGCCCAGGCCCGGCTGGTGGCCCCGTCGAGCAGCCGGCCGCGGGCGGCGAGTGGCACCAGGAGCAGCGGCAGGATCGGCAGGAAGTAGCGGCCCTCGATGTAGTTGATGACCGGGTTGGTGCGCAGGTCGGCGGCGGAGGCCACCGACTCGCCGTACACGACCAGGGCGAACACCAGCACCAGGATCACGCCGAGCACCGCCCAGATGAGCAGCTCCTCACGCCGGCCGGCCAGGCGGGTGCCGGTCGCGGCGCCCTCGTCCGCGGTGCCCGCCCGGGGCCGGCAGGCGAGCAGGAAGGCCCCCACGATCATGGCCACGGTGACGACCAGCGACACCGTCGACTCGCCCACGCCCGGGGCACGCGACTGCAGGTGCCACCACGCGGGGGCCACCATGCCCGGGACGGTGTGGTTGACCAGCAGCCAGGTGCCGAAGAGGCTGTGCCCCAGGATGCGCAGGTAGCCGACCGGGTTGGCCCGGATCCAGGCCTTCTGCCGGATCGAGTCGGCCCCGTTCCAGAACAGGATGAAGCGCACCTTGTCGACCACCAGCGCGCTCCACAGGCCCGAGGCCAGCACGATCGAGCCGACCACCCCGGCGCCGTAGGCGAGGCGCCTCCCGAGGGTGCGGATGCGGTCGGCGGGCACCAGGAACGCGGTGAGCGCGACCGGCGCGTAGAGGTTCTTCGAGGCGGCGAGCAGGAAGAGGCACGCCGCGAGCGCCACCAGGAGGCGACCCGTGCGGTCGGGCACCTCGTCGACGCGGGGCACCCTGAGCCGCAGGAGCAGGGCGGTGGCGAGCAGCCCCAGGGAGATCGCCATGGGGTCGGCCGAGAGGTTGGCCGCCAGCGTCATCGACGTG
>Ga0302323_100004262_pt1 | contig 11648 bp, 6 predicted proteins | sample Fen_T0_3_FD_201950 | JGI IMG/M metagenome (GOLD analysis project Ga0302323, IMG submission 201950) | Peat permafrost microbial communities from Stordalen Mire near Abisko, Sweden - Fen_T0_3 | ecosystem: Environmental > Terrestrial > Soil > Wetlands > Permafrost | place: Sweden: Abisko... | reverse complement strand
CACGGTGGATGTGGACTTCGTCTCGCTCTTTCCTGAAAACACCTGGAAACACCGGCCCGGCGGCCTGCGTGCCGACATGGTGCAGGCGCTGGCCGACATGCATCCCGGCTTCGTACGCTTTCCCGGCGGCTGCATTGTTGAAGGCAGTGAGCTGGACAAACGTTATCAGTGGAAAAACACCATCGGCCCCGTGGCAGAGCGCAAACTGCTGATCAACCGCTGGAATTACGAATTCCTGCACCGCCCCACGCCCGATTATTTTCAGTCCTTCGGACTCGGTTTTTTTGAGTTTTTCCAGATGTGCGAGGACATCGGCGCCCAGCCGCTGCCGATCTTGAGCTGCGGCATCGCCTGCCAGTTCAACTCCGGGGAACTTTGCCCGCTCGACCAGCTCGACCCGTTTATTCAAGACGCGCTGGATTTGATTGAATTTGCCAACGGCCCGGCGGATTCCGTCTGGGGGGCAAAACGCGCCGCGATGGGGCATCCTGAGCCGTTCAATCTGAAAATGATGGGCATAGGCAATGAAAACTGGGACGCGCCCTACCTCGAGCGCTATGCCAGATTTCATCAGGTGCTCAAGGCCCAACACCCCGAAATCCAGCTCGTTTCCAGCGCCGGGCCGCAACCCAACGACGCGCATTTCAAATATGCCTGGCCGAAGCTCCGCGAACTGCATGCCGACATTATTGACGAGCATTGCTACGACAAGCCGGAATGGTTTTACAACAACACGCATCGCTACGACCGGTACGACCGCACCGGCCCGAAAGTGTTCATGGGCGAATACGCCGCGCAGAGCGACAAGATTGTCAGCGTGAAAAACCGGAACAACCTGGAATGCGCCTTGTCCGAGGCCGCCTTCCTGACCGGTCTGGAGCGCAATGCCGAGGTCGTCCGCATGGCGTCCTATGCACCGCTGTTTGCCAATACCGAGGCGTGGCAGTGGACGCCCAACCTGATCTGGGTGGACAGCCTGCGCCTGAGTTGCACGCCCAATTATTACGTGCAGCAGATGTATGCCCGCAACCGGGGTGATGTGATCCTGCCCGTGGAAATGGATGCCAGTTCCGCCAAGCTGTTCGCCAGCGCCGTGCGCGATAACCAGACCGGCGAGGTCATCCTGAAGGTCGTTAACGCCCGGGATGCCGTGGCGGATGTCCAGCTCAACTTCGCCGGCCTCACCAAAGTGGCGCCGCAGGGGTTGGTCACCGTCCTGACCGGCGCACTGCACGATGAAAACACCGTGGGCAAAGCCGACAAGGTGAGGCCGGTGGAAACCCGGCTCAACCTCGCGGGGCCGATGTTCACCTATGCTTTTCCGGCCCACTCGTTTACCGTCTTGCGCTTAGGGCATTGACAGCAAAGATGTGGCGGTGGGCGGCGAGGATTTTTGCCCTTGGGCGAGGCTTCGGCGAAGGCGCAGGTTCCACGAACCCTGTAACTGAGCCGAAACGAAGCCCAAGGGCAAAAAGACCGCCGTCCCTCAGCTCCCAACCCGGCGCTGCAGCTTTGCTGGAAATGCTCTGAAAGCGGAGTGATTCCGGCGCGGGCCTTAAAGCGCCGTTCGGCTATGACCCGGACGGCGCTTTTTTATGAGTGGAATGCAGCAATTCGCCGAACAAAAGGCTTTCATTCGGGCCATACTTTTTTAAATTGTTTCCTCATTTAAATACCAATCCTAATTATATGGCCGCTGATACTTCTGTCGTCCAAGCCGTTGTCGCCCCCCCGCTGACACCGCTTCAACTTAAATCCAAGCTCGCGCCCACGCCCAAGGCCGCCCCGAAATACCCGGTGACGGTCAAGAACACCGCCGGCGCCGATGTCACCCTGGCCGATCCGCGCGCCAGCCGCGCCTTGGTGGCGCTCATGGATCTTCACGCCGTCATAGGCGGGGCGGCGTCGCACTGGGGCGGTCCGGCCGCGTTTGCCGAAATCATGTCGGCCATCCATGGCGTGATGTTTGCCACGCCGGGCCGCGAATGGTATGAGGCGTATAATTTTGTCAACGACGCCGGCCATTGCGAAAACGGCGTTTACGCCGTGCGCTCCCTCTACGGCTTCGACGGCATGACCACCGAGACGCTCAAAGGTTTCCGCGGCATCCATAGCAAGCTGACAGGCCACGGCGAATCCCATCTGAATCCCGAGGGCGTGCTCTTGAGCAACGGCCCGCTCGGCAGCTCGCTGCCTCAGGCGCAAGGACTTGCGATCGGCGACAAACTGGCCAAGCATGATCGCCTGACGCTTTGCGTCGTCAGCGACGGCGCGAGTATGGAAGGCGAAGCCAAGGAAGCGTTTGCCGCCATCCCCGGCCTCGCCGCCAAGGGCAAGCTGAACCCCTTCGTGCTGATCATTTCGGACAACGACACCAAACTCTCCGGCCGCATCACGAAAGACGCCTTCAGCATGGCCCCGACCTTTGCCGGCATTCCCCTGCTGGGCTGGAACACCATCCTCGTTCCCAACGGCAACAACCTTCAGGACGTTTATCTCGCTCTCGAAAAGGCGCTTGCGGCCGCCCAGGCCGACCCAACCAAGCCGGTCGCCATCATCGCCAAAACCGTCAAGGGTTACGGCGTAAAATCCACCATGGAAAGCGCTTCCGGTGGCCACGGCTTCCCGCTCGCCAGCGGCGAGAAGATCACAGAGTTCGTGAACGAGATCTGGGGCGGCGCCATGCCCCCTGAATTTGCCGCCTGGACCAAGGCTTTCCGCACGGAATGGGAGGCCAAGGAAGCCGCCAAGCAAGCCCAAGCCGCCACCTCCGCCGCCGTCTGCGCCCCTCCGCCGCCCAAACCCAAAACCGACAAAGTCCAGTCCGGCCTCGCCAAAGCCGTCGTTCGGGCCGCCACCGAAGGCCTGCCTGTCTTCTCCGTGTCTTCCGACGTGCAGGGTTCCACCGGCATCAGCCTGTTTCACAAAAGTTTTCCGGACCGCTGGATCGAAGTCGGCATTGCCGAATCCAACATGATCAGCACCGCCGCCGGTTTGTCGAAGGTTGGCTTCATTCCGATCGTGGACACGTTTGGCCAGTTCGGCGTGACCAAGGGCAATCTGCCGTTGACCATGGCCGCGCTCTCGCAGGCTCCGGTCATCGCGATGTTCTCGCACGTCGGTTTCCAGGACGCGGCGGATGGCGCGAGCCATCAGGCCACGACCTACTTTGCGGCGACCAGCGCCATTCCCCACACCGTCGTCATTGCGCCGAGTTGCTCGGACGAGGCCGAATCGCTGATGTATCAAGCCATCCGGCAATTCGCCGCCGACCGCGCCGCAGGCAAGGGTGGCAACAGCTATCTCTTCTTCGTTGGCCGCGAAAATTATCCGCTGACCTGGATCGAAGGCGCCCAATATCCGTGGGGCAAGGCGCAAGTTCTCTCCACCGGCAGCGACGTGGTACTCATCGGCTGCGGCGTGTTGGTGAACAAGGCCATTGAAGCCGGCAAACTGCTCGCCGCCAAGGGCGTCAAAGCTACCGTCATCAGCAATCCGTTTGTGAACCAAGTGGACCTCGAAACCATCGGCGCGGCGGTGAAAGCCTGCGGCGGCAAGGTGGTGACAATTGAGGATCATCAATTCATTGGCGGCATGGGGGCGCAAGTCTCGCACGCGTTGTCCAATGCCGGCATCGCCCACGCGCTGAAAACGCTGGCGATCAAGAACGAGTTTGGCCAGTCCGCCTACCTCGCGGAAGAACTGTATGTGAAACACGGTCTCACCGCGCCCAAGATGGCCGAAGCGGCGCTGGCACTGCTCGGCAAGTAATCATCAATCTGCTTCAAATCCCGCGTGCCGAATCCGGTGAGCGGGATTTTTTTTGGCGCGGGCGGCATGGCTGATCCATTTATGTTTCGTGCGACGTTTTATTCGAAACGACCGCAAGGTGATGGAGGCGCGATGGTGTCATTATCCAACACAACCGCCACGCCAAAGGACTGAACCAGCAACGCGACGGCAGCCTTGTGGCCGCAATGAAGGAAGGGGAAGACAAACATTTTGGAATAACAAGCCGCTTGGCGTGGTGGCGGTTGCTATTGTCAGGTTAAAATTGGGTCTTATTGGGTTTGTTTTCAACTTTTCATTTTTCGTAAAATCATCGTATTGCCTTTATAAATAGCTGCTTAACATCGAAATTAAATTGGGTTCGTTTCGCCAATTTTAATATTTCAGCGAAGACCAAGGTTTGGAGGGATAGCATATTTTTTCCAGTTCGGGTGGCGCGCTTGGGGCCTGAACTTTTGAAAAATTTAGGGTGCTGTTTTTCATGGTGAAAGAATCTCGGTTATGCCACTTCGTGGCACGGGCAGACAAAAGTGAAAGTCCACCCTACTTGGGGTGGATGGTAGATTTATGCCTTACTTATTTATCCCGACTTTTTGTAATTGTCAAAATAATTTTTAAGACAATTTTGCAGGTGGTTTTCACGGGGAGTAAGAGGGCACGTTTCTTTGGACGACGGTGATCATCACTGTAGCACGGTTCGCCCGGGCGGGACACGTCCAGTGTTTTCAAATGCTCAACCAGCCAACTGTTGAAGTACCCTACACGTCGCGATCTGAATCCTGTCGTCCCGGCACGCTCCGTGTTGGGGTGGGCACGGGCGACGATTTCGGTCGGGGACAAACACAGTTTCCAGATGTGCGCTGGCTGATGCTTTTTCTCGCAAGCACTTGACTTCATTAAAATTAATTGTATAACGATACAAGTAGTCGTTATTAAATATGAAACAATTTTCGCCAAACATGCGGTTAGCGATGGGAGTGGAGCTGCATTGGCTCCGGTCATCGATTGGCGAAACGCTTTATAAAAGCTGGCATGCAAACCTTTTCAAGCGGCTGTCTGCCGGTTTACAGGTGGCCTTTATTTTAACTTAAAAAACTACCAAACGAGTCGTATACTCGTTGTTAACATTTAATATGAAACAGTTTTTAACAACCAATACAGGGAGGATGGAGTCTACCCGATCGGTCTCCACTGCCCTGGAGCTTAGAGATGCTGGGGCCAACCTGGAGAGCGAGCGCGGCCGGCATTGGTCTCAAGCTTCGCAGCCAAGCATTTTTGATCAGAGGCAGGTGTCAGTTCGATTGGTTCGTGGCTGGTATTCAGTTTGACGAACCACCAGTGCCGACATGGAACAGCTACCCAAAAAAAGTACGTTGCCCCGCGAGACAGTCTCGGTGCTGAAAGACTGGATTCTGCGCGGGGTTCTGGCGGGCAGTTTCCCCGGAGAGATCAGGCTCAAACAACGGCTGTGTATCGGACGCGATACCTTGCGAATCGCGCTCAATCAGTTGGAAGAGGAGGGGTGGATTGGGCCGGCGCGCAAAGGTAAGCAAAGGCCGGTGCTGATGATGCCAGCGCAAGTGGCATCCACGCCTGCGCAAGTGTCATCCACGTCGGCGCAAGTGTCGTCCACGTCGGCGCAAGTGTCGTCCATGCCCGCGCAAGTGTCGTCCATGCCGGCGCAAGTGTCATCTGCGTCGGCGCAAGTATCATCTGCGCGGGCGCGGCCGGGGCAACTGCTTCCGGTTACGTTACTTTCGCCTTTTCCCATTGCGCATCGCCAGACACTGGTGGAGATGGAGGAAACGCAGACCCGGCTGGCGGCGCAAGGCCGGCAGCTGCTCTTTGCCTCACCGGACATTTTCCACCTCGCGCAACCGGGGCGGCAGTTGGAGCGGCTCGTTCAAAGCATGCCCTCTGCTGCGTGGCTGTTGTTTGCCACCAGCCAATCGGTGCAGCAATGGTTTGCGCAGAGCGGACAGCCGGCCTTTCTGTTTGAACTGCCTTTTCCGGGCATCGAGCTGCCTTTTGTGGGATTTGACTGGGCGGCGGCGGCTTTTCATGCGGGGGTGCAATTATTGCGGCAGGGTCATCGCAGCCTGGCCATTCTGGAGTATGCCGAACGCCGGCCGGGTTTGGTGGCGGATGAAGAGGGATTGGAGCGGGCGCTGGGGACGTTTCCGGGTCAGGCGCAACTGCTGGTGTTCAAGGATGACCTGACGCCGACGGGGGTGGCGCGATCACTGGAAAAGGTCTTCGACCTGCCCAACCGGCCGACCGCGCTTATCCTCACCCGCACCGCCCAAGTGTTGACGTGCTATTCCTGGCTGGCGGCCCGTGGGATTCGCATTCCCAAGGATATTTCCATCATTTCGCTGCCCAATGACACCTGGTTCTCCGACCTGTATCCGCCCCTTTGTCATTATGCGCCAGATCCGAATTTTGTATCGCGCAAGATCGCCGAGCGGGTGATGGAACTGGTTGATAATGGGAGAATTGCGCAGGAATCCATCCGGGCGCCATTGAATTACTTTCCCGGGGCGACGATTGGTCCGGCCGCCTGAACTGAATGATTTTATGTCAATAGTCTGGTTAGCAAACTAGTGGATCGCCATTTAATCTACCAACATGGTCGTATATACCTTGAATAGTTATGCGGTTTGATGATTTCAAAACTGAACAAAAGAGTGGTTCGAGCCGGGCGCTGCGCCAAAGAATCAACACCGAAGGTGTGGTTGTTATAACCCAGCATGCTCCGGTGAAGGACTGATCGACAACAATTGGAACAAACGACAATGAAAACCATGAGATATTCTGCGGCAACCCTGGCCCTGCTTTGGGCGGCGATTTTTTCACCCCTACGGCAGCTGTCGGCGCAAACGGTGGAAAAGGTTGCGGATTTGACGTATGCACTGGATGAAAACGATGTTTATCAAGGGGGCTACGCCCCGGCGCAACGCTTCACGCAGGTTGGAACGGATCTTTGGTTTGCCACCCAATCCGGCGGCACCAATGGCAACAAAGGCACCATCAGTCGCTTCGATTTGACCACGCATCAGGTGGTGCAGGTGGCCAGCTTGGGAGCGGATACCGGATATACGCCATCCAGCGAACTGCTGGTCATTGGCACGGAAGCGTATTTCACCACCACGGCAGGCGGTACCGATGGCCGAGGCACGGTGGCGAAGATTAACTTGAGCAGTGGTGTGGTCACGGCGCTTTTCTCGCTGCCCAGCACGATGGCTTTTGGGTTGAATCCGCTGGGAACCCTGACGCACATCGGTGACGATCTCTGGGTTCTGTCTGCCCTCGGTGGCTCTTCCAGCCTGGGCGTGGCGTTTAAATATAATCTCACCAGCGGCACGGCCACAGTGGTCACCAACTTTAACGGTTCGATTCAGATGGGGGCCGAGCCGTTTGGCGGATTGGTGGCAGCGGGGGCGGATTGGTATTTTACGACCCTGGTGGGCGGCAGCACCTGGAACACCACGAATTACACGGTGATCACCCTGCCTGACGGGAGCACGGCGACGATTACCAACAAACTCCAAACCGGGGCGGGAACCCTAAGCAAACTTAGCTTTGATTCCCTGGGCAATCCGGTCATTGCCACCGTGGTAAATCTCTCCGGCGGCTACGAACAATTCCCGTCGTCGGCTCCGATTTTGGTGGGAACCAACTCGCTGTATTTCACCACGCTCGGCCTGCTCTTCCCGAATGTGGCCCCGGGGGCCATCCTCCGCTATGATATTGCCACCGGCACCTACAGCAATCTCTTCAGTTTTTCCACCAACACGAGTCTTTCCAAGGTCAACGGCATTCATCCCGGCAGTGCGAGCCCGACCGAGTGGTTGGGCGACCTTTATCTGGTCAATCGTAACGGTGGGGCCAATGCCGCGAACTTGAACAGCGGCGGTGGCACGGTGATCAAGTTTAATCTCGCCTCAAACACCGTCACCAAACTCGCTGATTTGAGCAGCGTCACTTCTGCCAGCGGTTTGGGTGGTCCGGGCGGTTCGGTCTATGCTTCCGGGCTGGTGGTTCAGGAAACCAACCGGTTTTTCATTTACCAGCCGCTGCCGAGCGGTGGTGCCAACGGGCGCGGGACCATCATCCGCATCGCCCTGCCGCCGCCGCCCATCCAACTCCAGGGCGGCAACACTGGCGGCAACGCTTTCACGCTGACCTGGACCGGGGGCTATCCTCCGTTCGAGGTGCTGACCAACACGGATCTCAGCGCACCCGCCGCCAATTGGGCGACGGCGGCCGCCAACATCAACGCAACGGCCAACACCACCAATTGGTCGGTCTCACTGCCGATCTCCCATGAAAATCTATTTTACCGCGTTCGCGGACAGGCGTGGTGAGGCGTGCGCCCGGCTGCGGCGGGCGTTTACCCTCATCGAATTACTCGTGGTGATTGCCATCATTGCGGTGCTGGCGGCCTTGTTGCTGCCAGCGTTGAGCCGGGCCATGGACTCGGCCAGAACAACCCGTTGCCGTTCCAACCTCCGCCAGTTGGGGGTGGCGTTTTACCTGTACAACGACGATAACAACCATCATCTGCCTTCGGTGGCGATGCTGGGCAATTCGTATTATCGCCGGTTGCGGGATACGTACTGCCTGGCGCGATACCTGCAACCTTACTGCCCGACCAATGACATCTGGGTCTGCCCGGCTGGCAACCCGGCGCTGAAAGCCCAGAATAACAACTATTGCTGGACCCTGAGCGCCGATGTTTTTGGCCTGGGGGGCAGCCAGGCCGCTTTCAACCGCAGTTCCCTGGTGGCGGTGGTGTGGGATGCCTATGGTTTCGAGCAACCTTCCGATCTTAACATTGCCGAAACCACCGCCGGTCCCCAGTTCAGTCTCATGTCGAATTGGTATTTTCCGCACAGCAGCCGGCGCCGCATCAACACCCTCTATCTGGACGGCCACGTTGGCAGCAGCGTGGTCCAGGTGGTCCAGGCCTCGCCCATTCAATAACCCCATGACAGTTTCACCTCAAAAATCGCCCTGAATTCATTTCCAAAATCGATCCACTTTTTATGACCAAACCATTGACCCATTGTTTCAAATACCATTTTATCGTGCTGCTGGCCGCGACCGGCCTGGCCGTTTCGGCGCGCGCGGATTCGCCCGGGACCAAGACGCCGTCGCTCGCGGGCGAACTCCGGCCAATCATTGACCGGGTGCAGGCCAAGTCGCAAAACGCGGCGATCACGGAAAAAGATCTGGCGGCAGAGTTGCAGGATTTGGACGCGCTGATGGCCAAACACAAGGGCGAGACCGGGGATCAAAGCGCACAGATCCTGTTCACCAAAGCGCACATCTACAGCGAAGTGTTGCGCGACCAGAAAACCTACGCCCAGATTGCCGGGCAAATCCAGCATGATTATCCCGATTCCAAGCCGGCCGCCGCCCTCAAGCGGCAGGAAGAGTCGGACCAAATTCGTGCCAAACTGGTGGCGGGAGTGGTATTCCCGGATTTCAACCAAGCGGACATTTCCGGCCAGGCGCGCTCCATTTCGGCCTACAAAGGCAAGATCCTGCTGGTGGATTTCTGGGCGACTTGGTGCGGACCCTGCGTGCATGAATTGCCCAATGTGCAGCACGTGTACGAAAAGTATCATGACCAAGGCTTTGAAGTGCTCAGCATCAGCTTCGACAAGGCGCCGGAAAAACTGAAAGACTATATCGAGGAGCACAAACTGCTCTGGCCGCAGATCCTGGACGGCGAGAACCATCCCTTGGGGGCCCAATACGGCGTGGTGGCAATTCCCACCACGTTTCTGATCGACCGCGAGGGCAAGCTCATCACCAAGAACGTGCGCGGTGAAGCGCTCGAGAAGGCCGTCGTGGAGGCGCTCGCGAAATGATCAACCAGGACGACCGCCAAACGACGAAAAAGCAGCAGCCATTATTCATGCTCAACTTATTTCCGCGCGCCATGGTGGCGCTCTGCCTGACGGCGAGCCTGTTCCCTGATGCGTTTACGGCCGCCGCGCGCCCGCTGCCGGTGACCGCCAAAGACGAAGCGGTGGCCGCGGAACTGCAACGCGCCGTCAACCGCGTTTACCCGGCCCTGGTGCGGATTGAAGTCGTCTTTGAGGAGGGGCAGGATGGGCGGATGCGCAAGGGCCGGGCGTGGGGCAGCGGCACGATCATTTCCCGCGACGGCTACATTCTGACCAACCATCACGTGGCCGGGCGCGCGACCCGCATCACCTGCCGCCTGTCCAACCGCGAGGAACTGGATGCCGTATTGATTGGCACCGATCCGCTGTGCGACCTGGCGATTCTCAAGCTGGACCTTTCCTCGCGGCGCAATCCCAAGGAGCCCTTGCCCTACGCGGAATTTGGGGACTCGGATCAACTGAAGATCGGCGACGTGGTGCTCGCCATGGGCAGCCCCTCCGGGCTGTCCCAATCGGTTACGAAGGGCATCGTGGCGAATACCGCGATGATCATGCCGGTGCCGAATGATTTTGTGTTGGACGGAGAAAACGTGGGCGAACTGGTCCGCTGGATCGGCCATGACGCCGTCATCTACCATGGCAACAGCGGCGGACCGTTGGTGAATCTGCGCGGCGAAGTCGTGGGCATCAATGAAATCGGGATCAACACCATGGGCGGGGCCATCCCCGGCAATCTGGCGAAGTCCGCAGCGCAGGAACTCATCGCGCATGGCGTGATTCGCCGGAGCTGGACCGGGCTGGAATTGCAACCGCTGTTGAAGGAAACTGCGGCCGCGCGCGGCATCCTGGTCGCCTCGGTCTTCCCCGACAGTCCGGCCAAGGCGGCCGGTATTGAACCCGGAGATTACCTCACCCAAGTCAACGGCCAGAACATCGGCGACACGCGTTCGCCCGAGGATGTTCCGCCGGTGAATGCGCTGCTGATGTCGCCGCCGGTGGGCAGCAAGCTGACGCTGAAAGGTCTGCATGGGGGCGCCGCCCGCGTCTGGCCGCTGGTCACCACCACGCGCGAGCGCAACCAGGCCAAAGAGGTGGAGCTTTCCGAATGGGGCTTGACCGTCCGGGATTTCACCCAGATATCCGCGCTCGAAAATCACCGGACCAACCGTCTGGGCGTGCAGGTGGACAGCATTCGTTCCGGCGGGGCCGGTGAAGCCGCCAAACCGGCGCTCAAGCCCGGGGACATACTGACCCGGGTGAAAGGCCATGACATCACCAACGCGCAAGAGCTGGCGGCTTTCACCAAGGCTTTTATCCGAGACTTGAAAGAACCGCAACCGGCATTGGTGACGCTGGAGCGCGACGACAAGGAATTGCAGGCCGTCATCAAATTGGGGCCCGAGGTGGCCAGCGCGCCGCCGGGTCGCGCGAACCGGGCCTGGCTGGGAGCCGGAACCCAGGTGCTCACCCGTGAATTGGCCGAAGCCCTCGGACTGACCGGGCGCAAAGGCGTTCGGATCACCCAGGTGGTGCCCAATTCCCCGGCGCAAAAAGCCGGGGTCCAGGTCGGGGATGTGTTTTTGAAACTGGATGGTCGCGTGATTGCCGCGAGCACGCAGGCCGACGAGGATTTGTTTCAAAACCTGATCTATGAATACAAGACGGGTACGGAAGTGGAGCTGACGGGAGTCCGGGGCCAGGAGAGCAAGAATCTGAGCTTCACTGTCAAACTGGAAGCCACGCCCACGCCGGAAGCGGAACTGGCCGAACTGAAGGAGGAACAGTTTCAATTCAAAGCCCGGGAACTTTCTTATCTCGAGCGTGTGAATGAAAACGTCCCGGCGGATTTCAAGGGCCTGCGGATCGTCACCGTCGAGCGGGCGGGCTGGACGGCGCTGGGCGGACTGAATCCGGGGGACCTGCTGTTATCGGTGGGCGGAC
>Ga0302323_100004258_pt1 | contig 11653 bp, 13 predicted proteins | sample Fen_T0_3_FD_201950 | JGI IMG/M metagenome (GOLD analysis project Ga0302323, IMG submission 201950) | Peat permafrost microbial communities from Stordalen Mire near Abisko, Sweden - Fen_T0_3 | ecosystem: Environmental > Terrestrial > Soil > Wetlands > Permafrost | place: Sweden: Abisko... | reverse complement strand
AAACGCTATAATTGCGGGCTCAATTCCCTGATAGCTCAGTTGGTAGAGCGACGGACTGTTAATCCGCAGGTCCCTGGTTCGAGCCCAGGTCGGGGAGCCAAGAATTCAATACGTCAGGTGCGCTCGCACCGACGGACTCGATTGCGGAACGCGACGTTGGCGTTCCGCTTTCGCTTCCAGCGCCGCCCAAGGCGCTCAACGCGAAGGCCATGCTGCAATCCGCAGTTCGTCGTGGTAACTTCAGCAGCCAAAGTTGCCCCCGCATGCGCCCCCCGTCCCTTCGCAGCGCTACCGCTCCTCTTGACGCGCTTATCGTCGAATCACAACAGGATACGTATCCTCCTGCCGCCAATGACTGACGCCTTGGATTTCCCGCCCGATCATCCGCAGGAAGCACGACTCTGGCGTGACGAAGGGTGGACCGCGCGCGTGGTCAAGAATGAGGACGACGACGGCTGGGCGGTCGAAATGACGAAGGACGGCGAGCCGGAGCCGGCGCTGGTGGGCCCCTGGACGATGGGCCGCGACAAGAAGAACCCGAAGCCACTCGACGCCACGGCGTTCAGCACGCTGGTCAAGACAGCGCACGAGGTTCGCCGCCGCCACGAGCAGCATTTGCACGCGCTGCTGCACAAGAAGGTCATCGTCAGCAGCGGGGATGGCGAGATCGTCGTGACGCTGGATATCCTCGTCGAGGGTGAATCGCCTTCCGCGCTGTTGGCCGCAAGACCGGCGCTGGAGCCCGACGCTACCCCACTGGCGGAGGTTCGTGTCGACACGTCGTTCAATTTGACCGTCGCCAGCGCGCGAGCGTGGATCGATGACGGATATCGCCGTCCGGGGTAATTTCCGCTTGGGGTCGGCTGCCGACTTCCGCAAGCGGCCATGAGCGGTCATGCGGCGTGGCCGACCAAATCGTCCCGAAGTGGACGTTCACGACTCAACTTGGCTTACAACTTCACTTGGATCAGACTAAGCTGGTCGGTTGTCAGCTAGAGTTTTCCCCTTGTCAGACGCTTGTCAGGAGAGAAAATTGGATCGTGCAAGTCGGACATTTTGCTTTTCGATCTGCGCTGCTTTTTTCTTGGGCACACCGACGGCCTGGGCCATTGACCCTTGCGTGAATGCGTTCGCCTTCCTCATGCCAGCGCATCCTGGGGCCACCGATGTTGTCTCCTGGTGGAACCCGCTTGGCACGCGCGACACGGCCCCGCTCGTGGTGAGGACTACGGTAAATTTCGACAACCAGATTGCGCTCGATATTCGAGCCGCTAATGACCCGGTGGCGACGGCGGGGTACGAGGCGATGGGGCCCTATCCCTACATGGGGCATTTTGGCCCATTGCCCGCCGGGCAATATACGGTGAGGGTTTCGCTTTTCGGCTTTTGCAATACGCCACAGGCTCCGCTGATGGTGTCCGCGCAAGCCGCTCCGACCGCTGCGGGACCGGTCGTGGAGTTCTACAACTCGGCGCTCGATCAATACTTCAACACGATAAGCGTCAACCAGATTCATGACCTCGATGCGGGCATCCACCCGGGTTGGGTGCGTACCGGCCAGAGCTTTACGGCCTACTATCCATTACAGTCCGACAGCCGGGGTTTGAACGTGCAGCGATTTTATGGAAAGCCCGAAGCCGGGCTGAATTCGCACTTCCTTACATGGGTATTGGACGAGGTGGGCGTGTTGACCTTTGGATCACTTTCGCCGGACTGGATATTCGAGGACGGCGATACGTTCGAGATTCCGGTTCCCTTGACGACGACCGGATCTTGCGCCGCGGGCACGACCCCGGTGTATCGACTGTGGAACAACCGTGCCGACACCGGGCACCGATATACCGCCGACAGAACGACCCGAACACAGATGGTCGGCGCCGGCTACATTGCGGAAGGTTACGGACCGGACGCGGTGTTCATGTGTGCTGTGGCGTCATCCGCTCCCTGATATTCAACTCGCACAAATCCTGATGAACGTAGTCGCGGCCGTCCTGCTCGACGGTCTCAGTTCGGCCACAAGCTGCCGGTCGGTGTCGCCGTTGAGTTTTCCGGTAAGCGGCCATTGACGAGGCGGCTGGCGATCCCACGACGCCGCCGGTCATTCAGCCACCGCCATGCTAGAAAACTCGAACGGTGGCAGAAACAAAAACCCCGCCTCTGGTGGGCGGGGCATTGGCGCAACTTGGCCACGCTGATTCAGTGGGACTTCCGCCGCCGGCGAAATCCAATTCCTGCGAGGCCGATACCAATCAACGCCAATGTCGCGGGTTCAGGAACGGTGATATGTGGCGCTCCCCTTGGAAAGTCAATCGTCAGCTGCGAAGGCGACCCGTTGCCTTCAACGTAATCGAGCACAAAACTATGAAATCCGAGTGCGTCCGTCATCGTTATGATGTCGGTGACTGCCGACGTTTCGTTTGCGGACGAAAACGCCGTTAAACCATCAACGTACAGGCTCGCACCGTCGTCATGCGTTATGTTTGTAATATAGCCGCCAGTCCCAACTCCAATATACTGTCCGGTAATTTGAAAATAGGACGCATAGGCGTCACCGGCGATGCTCATGCTTGTAAGCAGGAAATTAGCTAGCGAGACACCGCTCGAGAAATTGGAAATTGATCCATTGGTCAGGAAGGTGCCGAAAAGATTGCCAGCAGGCGTCGTGTTTTGGGGGCCTGGAGCTAGCCAATTGATGCCGCCACCCGCCAAGGAGCTGGTGAAATCGAACGAAGCAAACGCGCCGCCGGTCGGCGCATGTGCCTGGTCTGCCTGGGTGCTCGAGGTGACACCATCAGGGGTGCCGTTCCAAACAACGACGTGGTAAACATTGGGCGTCGCCGACGCGAAACTAGCAAACGCCAGGGCGCATATCGCTGTGACAAGTTTCATTGCACTATTTCCTTTCATGAAGAATCCGGAGATCATCTGCAATAAGGGGTGGATTCATAATCTACCGTCATAGCAGCAGGTACTGTGCCACCTCTGTAAGTACCGGTAAATGCAAATGTTTTGTCCGCACACGATGGTCAATCATTTGACGATCGTAAGATTCCTCGACGCTGTTCTTTGTGTATCCCACAAAGTAAAACGATGGTTGCGTTGTACGCATCGTGGGCGTTTCGCGCGTTGAACAATGGATCTCCAATCTCCGAAGTGGGGACGGTGACGCGAGCAAAGATCGCCGTGGTTGTCCATTTTGTTGAACCGTTCCTGCTGCGGATGACAGTGCTGCCAACTCACCGCGGTCGAAAGTAAGAAACCAATTTGAATTCCAATACCTCGGACCCCGTATCGCACCGGCGCAGGAAGTTGAGATGGTCCCGTGGCGTCAAAAAGCGAGAGTGGCGAGCGCTGTGTGCAGAGTCGACTTGGCCGTCAACACGTCGAAGCAGCGGTAGCGCTAATGTCAGCTTGCCTTGGGCTTACAGTATTCGTTCAGGAACGTCGACAGGCTGCTTTGGGTCGGAAGCGATCCATGCGAGACGTGGTTGTGATGTCCCAGCCTGGGGATGATTTACGGGCGGCATTCCCGTTCCGCAAAATATTCGACTAGGTGCGCGTTCGGGGCAGAAACCCGGTGCAATTTCGGGAAGTTGCGGAACGGAATCTGATCTAAGCATCTGACTGCGCGCATTTCCGCGGTAGTCTGTAAATCCGCAGGTCCCAAGTGCGAGCCTTGGTCGGGGAGCCAAGAATTCAATACGTCAGGTGCGCTCGCGCCAACGCTGCTTCGGCGTTCTCGCCCCCAACTCACCTCTGTACGCAACGAATCTCGGGCAAGAGCGGCGCCGGCCGTACTCGGCGGCGGCGCTGCGCTTGTTCCCCGCGCATGCGTGCTAGAGTGTTCGATGACCCAATCGAAGTCCCCTCCTCGGGGGACGCCGGACGCGCGATGCTTGGCCCGCGCCCAAGTGCTGGCATGGCTGGCCGCGATCATCGGCATCGCTTTCGTGTCACCGGCAAGCGCTTCCAGCCGCCTCTGCATCGGCAACGACGTCATCCAATTCGGCAACCGTTTCGTGGGAACGGCCACGGTCGTCAATGCAGCGGTTACCAACTGCGGCGACCAGTCGCTGTCGTTCACCGATGTGAGCGTGCACCCGGCGACGGGTCCCGCGTTTCACGTCAGCACGAACTGCGCAACCGGATTGGTGCTGGCTCCTGGCAACGGCTGTCCGGTCACCGTCCAGTTCGCGCCGCTCGTCACCGGCCAGACCTCCGGTGGCCTGTGGTTGCGCAACTCCACCAGTGAGGACCCGGACGAGTTGCTGACTTTCTATGGCCGCGGCGTCGATGCGCAAGCGGGCACCGGATCGATCACCTTCATTCCGCAAATTGCGGCGTTCGGCGCGCAATGGGTGAATGCGGAATCGGGCGCGCTCAGGGTCGAACTCCACAATCCCGGACCGGCTGCGCTGACGCCGAGCCGCTTCGTGCTCAACGGTCCCGCGGCCTACGATTTCAGCAACGTCTACGGGACCTGCGGCGTGGGCGTCGCCATTCCGCCGGGGCAAAGCTGTTTCACGTCGCTCTATTTCCGTCCGCTGGCCGCGGGAGCAAGGTATGCGAACCTGGTGATCGATTCCCCTCAACTCCTGTCGCTGGCAATCCTTCGGATTTCCGGGTTCGGAGCGACGGTGGCGCCACAGATCGTCGATGTCATCGAGTACTACAACGTTGCGCACGATCATTTCTTCGTGACGTCGCTGCCGGAAGAAATTCAGGCGCTGGACTATGGCGTGATCGGCGGGTGGACGCGCACCGGCTACTTGTTCAAGGCTTACTTTGCCGCGACGGCCGGATTCGTACCGGTCTGCCGCTACTACATCCCGCCTGGATATGGCGACTCGCACTTCTACTCGGCGTCGCCGGCGGAATGCGCGGACGCGGCGGCGAAATATCCGTTCTTCGTCGCCGAATCGCCGCACGTCTTCCACATCGGCCTGCCCGACACGACGACGGGCGCCTGCCTGGCGGGAACGATTCCCGTGTACCGCGTCTGGGATGGCCGGTTCGACACCAATCACCGGTACACGACGAGCACCGTCGTCGTCGATCAGATGCGCGCGCTGAACTGGATTGCCGAAGGTTATGGCCCTGGCCCGCACTATCCGATCATGTGCGCGCCGCAGTAAGCGGACGCGCCGACTGTAGGGGCTGCGCCCGCGCCCGATCGCTAGCGGCCCGTCCAAGGGAGGATCGGCACCGCCGAGATCGCATTCATCGGTGAGCCTTCGAGCACGCGCTTGCTAATCGCGACGTAGACCAACGTATTGCGTTTCGCGTCGAACATCCGAACAACTTTCGTGTTCTTGAAGATCAGTGAGGTGCTCTCGGAAAACACGCTCTTTTCGCGCTCCAGGTTGGGTGGCAACGCGATGGGGCCGAACTGATGGCATGTGATCGAAAAGCGAGAGGGATCTTCGGCGACGCCGACCGCGCCTTTCCATCCTCCCGTCTTCGCCTGGCTGATGTGACAGGTGACGCCATCGATGTCCGGATCGTTAAACGCCATCACGCAAACCTTGTCGTTCGGCGAGAACAGGTTAATGGTTGTTGAAGTACATCCAACTTCTTCGGCGCGGGCGAGCGCAGCGAGAGTCAGCAACATTGCAGCCATCGAGCCGCGCAAAACGAGTAACGGTACTTGGGACATGGTTATGGCGATAGAGGAGCAAGAGGCAAATCATAAACCCCGAGCCCCTCGATCCGCTGACTCATAAGCGTGGCCCGCACCCGCCGGTCGGTGGCGCTACGTCACGGCTCCTCGCCGGATTCGGTCTTGTCTACCGGCTCATCAGGATCCGGCCCATGCCCTTCCGCTGGCGACTGCTGGTGCGGCTTCATGCCGGGCCGGTGGGGTTCGTTGGCGTCAGGGCTGATGACGCCAACTGGGTGCTTCTTTTCCTGCTGAACACGTTTGTCATGTGCAACATTTCTGGGGTCAGGCATGCTGATCCTCCTCAAGGCGTTGAAGAAGCATCCATTTGGCCTCGAATTGCCCACCAACGCTGTGCGCTATCGCACCGACGGACCGGATTGCGTAACGCGACACTCTGCGTTCACGCCTGCGGCGCCGACCAAGCCAAAACAATGACTACCCCCGCGTCATGCAGGTCTTTTCGAGCGCTGGAAAGTGCGCCCCGTCAATTCTTCAAAAAGGATGAAGATCATGCCGCTCAAGAAAGGAGCCAGCCAGTCGGTCGTCAGCAGCAATATCAAGACGCTGGTCGATGACTGGAAGAAGGATGGATCGATTGGCACCAGCCACCCGCCGACCAAGAAAAAAGCGATCGAGCAGGCCGTTGCCATCGCTTTGACGAAGGCTGGCAAGAGCCGCAAGAGGTAGCCACACACGGTAGGCCGCGACGCCGAACTTCGTGCCGGGCGCCCAATTCAACTGGATGTCCTCTGAGGTAGACGGTTCGAAAGCGAATGAAAGCGTGTCATTTGCGGCCGCTGCGCGGGCCAGGCCGGGGTCCGGGAAACGAGTATCGAAGGAACAGGTGGCTGCTGCCGTGCCGCGCGTCGATCATGGCCCCCCATAATGGATCGTCCGGCGCGAACAACTTGCCCATCACCAAGCTGAGTCGTCGGTCTCCCGCGTCGCGTCCGGCGATCTGCGGCGCGAGCGTCAGGAACTGCTCGTCGATGAGTTGTTGCGCATAGAAGTCGCCGAGCAACCGAGGTCCGCCCTCGACGAGGATTCGCTTGGCAGGGCGCACTCGCAATACCTCGGCCAGGATGGCGCTCGCTGAAATCGCCTTCGCGTTCCCGCGAATTGCTCGAATGTCGACCGAAGCGGAACCGGTTTGCGCGCGTAAACGCTTTGCACCGGCCTTCGTGGTAATGATCAGGGCAGGCACTTTGCCGGAAGTGAACACCGGCAGTCGCAGGTCGACACTGCCGCCGCCGCTCACGATGACGTTCAGCGGCGGACCCTTCTGGCCAAGTGCTTCGCTTAGCTGTCGATACTCATCCGCCAGCTCTGGAAAGATGGCTGCGGCTGTCCAGACGTGCCGGCGGTCGGCGGAAAGCGTACCCGTGCCGATGATCACAACGTCGGCAATGGCGCGGCACAGCCCCATCACCATGCGATCCTGAGCACTGAAGCCGCTGATGTCGCCGCCGCTGGCATGCCCCTTCGTAGTGAGCGAAACGACGCCGTCCAGCGTGGTCACGAAATTGCTGAAGACATGAGGACGCGCGCGCGGAAGCGGCATGCGGAGGCAACCATAGAGGCGCGCCAACTTGGGAGTGAGCGGCAGCGCCTTGCCGCGCCTCGTTTCGAAAAGCGTTTTGAGCGGCGCGAGAGGGGCCAATCGGGCTACTTTGGCCGCGGGCGCGACAGGTGCGGCTGCACGGCCTGGAGCCGACCGGCACGCAGCTCGATCACGGCCTTCGCCACCGCACGCGCGACATTGCGCGCTTCTTCCTGCACCAGTTCGTCGCGGTCAAGCGCTTCGTGACTAGTTGCATACGGCTCGTAGTAGCCGATATATCGGTCCAATCGCGCCTGCGCGCCGGCGTCGATGAAGCCCATCCAATCCAACCAGTCCGACAGTGCCCGGCGCGAACCTTCGATCCCAGCCACATCGCCATGGACGACCAACCCGTAGGTGCGCCCTGCCAGATGCTGCGGGTAGCTCCATCCCGCCATCTCGAGGTCCTTGGCCTTGCCTGGCTTCTTGCCTGATGTCGACGTCGGGTCGGGGTTGCCGCCGTCGGCGCACACCAGGCGGTCGATCATCAGCTTCAGGGGGCTGGGACTTTGGTACCAATACACTGGCGAGACGATAAGCACGGCGTGAGCGGCGGTCCAGCGTTCGTAGATTTCGGCCATCCAGTCATTCGTCTGGTTCAATGCGTGGTTGGGATAGCAACTGCACGGCCAGTGGCACAGCGGCATTGCGGTCGAAACGCAACCCTTGCAAGGGTAGATGTTGCGGCCGTATTCGGAGGTGAGGAGGCTCAAGTCCAGGAAATCGGCATGGATGTCGGCTTGCTCCAGCATTTCGCGGGCGATCCCCGCAAGCCGAAACGTCTTGGATATCTCGCCCGGACAGGTCCCGTCGTTGCGCGCCGAGCCACATATCACCAGCACCCGGGACGGCAGCGAAGGGTCGGCCCAGCGCAGTTGCGCCGCGTCGATCTTCTGCTTGGTGGCAATCCAGTCGACCGACAACTCGTAGTTCGGATCGGCATGGCCTGGTCCGGCCGTTTGCGTTAGCGGCGCTTTGCGGCCGTCCACGTAAGCCCGCCAGGCGATTTCTTCGAGCCGCGCGATGGACGAATCCTCCGCGCGGAATTCGGGATCGAAGAAGGACGCGCGGAAGCGGACGCTGAACTCGTCCCGCGCAAGCCGGGCCGGTGCCTGGCCCTTGCGAATCTCAATCACCATTGAACGGCGTCAGGGCTTCAGCTGCGCGCGGATTTCACCACCGGGATTGGCTGCGGTGTGCACGTTGACGTAGAGTTTGCCCGCCTGGAAGCTCGCAAACTGCGCATCCGTCAGCTTCGCGCCCGCAGGAACCGTGTAGGTGTCGCCAGCCTGCGTGAGGGGGACTATCACCGGCCCGTTCTGGCCGGCTGCCGCTTCATGAATGTGTGCCGCTGTACCGGTAATGCCCGAAGTCTTCACACTGCCACTCACCGATTTGTCGGTGCCGACGATGATTGTTCCGGCGCCGGTGCCAGTGGTCTTGACCGGCGGTACCTCCTGGTCGCCGGCCAGCGTCAACTTGATGTCGACTGCGGCGGCGATGGTCGAATACGACACGACCACAGGAATCGCGAAGATCAGCGCTGCGCTTAGCGGCAGCCATACGCGCCGGGAAATCTTGTCGGTATTCATCGAGAACTCCTCATGTAAAGGGATAGGTGCATGCGCAGTCTGCCCGACATGCAGACCGATTACGCTCCCCGCTGTGGAGGGAGTCTGTTCGCTGCCGTACATACAACACTTGGCGGTGCGCGGATCATCAGACTGCGATGGGCGGTCCGGCCGATCCCGGCAACAGGGCAGTCGGACTTCCACTTTCACCAAAGGCACCGGTACGGTTCACGGCGTCGCTCGGCGAATGACTGGAGGCAAAAGAAATGACGGACCAGATGGCCAGTGCGAACCGGGTGCTGGCGAGCATCCCTCCCAGGGAGTTCAAGCGACTGGAGTCCCATCTCGAACCGGTCAGGTTGAAGTTCGGGGGAGTCCTCTACGAACCCGGAAAGGCAATCCAGCACGTCTACTTCCCCCTCGACTGCCTGATTTCGCTCCTTACGGCGGTCGACAAGCGGCGATCGCTTGAGGTCGGCATGGTGGGCAACGAAGGGATGGCGGGTATGCCGTTCATTCTGGGCATAGGCATCTCCAGCGTCCGCGCCATCGTGCAGGGTGAGGGCAGCGCGTTGCGCATGGCCTCGGCGCCTTTCCGCATCGAGTTCGACCGGAACAGACCGCTTCAGGAGGCGCTGTTCCGATATACGTATGCATTGATGGCGCAGATTTCGCAGACGGCCGCCTGCAACCGGTTTCACGAATCGGAAGCGCGCCTGTCGCGCTGGCTGTTGATGACGCGGGATCGGGTTCAATCGGACGAATTCAGCCTCACACAGGAATTTCTGGCGCACATGCTTGGCCTGCGGCGCGAGGGTGTCACCGAGGCGGCCAGCGAACTCAAGCGAAGGAAGCTGATCAGCTATACGCGCGGCAAGATCCAGATCCTGGACGTGCGTGGACTCAAGGATGCCTCTTGCTCGTGCTATCAGATCGTGAAAACGGTGTTCGACCGCGCGCAGGGCTGATCTCGAATGGGCCGATTGGAAAGGGAAATACCATGAAAGGCTTCGTGCAGGACATCGAAGGGCTCGCCGTCAGGAATGCGGACTTTCGGCAAGTGCTATATACGGCAAAGCATTGCCAGCTCGTGCTGATGGCGCTCAAGCCAAAGGAAGAGATCGGGGCAGAAGTGCACAAGCTCGACCAGTTCTTTCGCGTGGAGCAGGGCGCCGGTGAGGCTGTTCTTGATGGTGTCCGGACCGAAATCCGGGCGGGGTCTGCGGTTCTCGTTCCCGCAGGCACGAATCACAACATCATCAATACGGGAACGGTTCCGATGAAGCTCTACACGCTCTACGCACCGCCCAACCATCGCGATGGCGTTGTCCACCGTAACCGCGCTGATGCGGAGGCGGACAAAGAACACTTCGACGGCAAGACGACGGAGTAGGGCTCCGGACGTCAGGACGCCGGGAATTCCGGAGCCTCGGTTTCATCGCCTGGAACGGCTGTGTGCGGTGTCGCGCAGACGACGCCATCGAATTCGTCCACTTTAGTGTCAGCCGTCGGGTCGACTATTGGCCGGTGACGCTTGAATTGAGGTACCGGATGCGGGGAAGTCGATGAACAGGATGTTCGGCAGCGTACGGACCTCGCGGTGACAGGCGAGCATTCTGAGACTCTCATTGGCAACACGGAAACCATGTGTCCGACCAACGTCTCGCGCAGTTCCTGAACGTTCCAACTGGAGGCTAACATGTTGCAAATCTCGGCAAAATCCGTTCTCGCGCTTGCTGTGCTGGCAGCGGCAGGCTGCGCATCCGTTCCCCAGAGGGACATCGTGCTGGAAGACGCGCGAATGTCCGTGAATGCTGCGCGCAGCAACCCGCAAATAGTGACCTACGCTCCCGCAGAGCTCGACAAGGCTGTTGCTACACTGCGTCAAGCCGACGACCTGGCCGCCAATAACGGCCGAATCGGCGACGTGGACCAGCTCGCGATGCTCGCCAGCCAGCGCGCGGGCCTTGCGCAGGAAGCGGCGCGGGCACGCAGCGAAGAGGCGGCGCTCATGACGCAGCGCAGGGCCAACGACGCGCAGATCACGGCGAACATGACCCGGCGCCAAGCCGATGCCGCACAGATCCAGGCTGTCGATGCGCAGCGCCAGGCTGAAGACGCGCAGCGCCTGGCCACGTCGATGCAGCCACGCGCTGACGTCTATGCGGCCAACGACTATGACTACCGCCGGCGCCAGAACGAGCGACTGTATGAGGCAAACGTCAGTTACGTCCGCGCCGTGGTGGGTCCGCCCCAACAGCGCTGCTGGGTGGCTCGCGAACAGGTCGACAATCGCGGCTCCGGCATCAACGTTCCGGGCGCAATCATCGGCGGTGCGATCGGCGGCATCATCGGCCACCAGATTGGCGGCGGCCGCGGGCAGGATTTCGCTACGGGCGTCGGAATCGTCGGCGGTGCTGCGGTAGGCGCCAACGTCGGCCGTGGCCCGGGTACTGCGGTCTACACTGAGAACGTGCAGCGTTGCGAACTCGTACCAGCTTCAGCGAGTCTGGACTATTGGGATGTCACGTACAGCTTCGCGGGCTACGAGCATCGCGTGCAAATGACGACGCCGCCGGGCGCTACGATCCTTGTCAATGCGCAAGGCGAACCCAGGGTTTGATCTGCTTCGACCTCGTCGCGACTTGACGAGGGGACGGGCCGCCATGGTCGACATGGCGGCCCGTTGCGTTTCCGTGGCCGATCCCAACACCGCAGCGACCTCCCAGCCGCCATGCAGTGAAGTCACGATGCCTGCAGGCGCCGGATCAGGACGTCGATGAGGTCCGGGCCGTCGGGCGACTTGAGTCGATATTGTCG
>Ga0302323_100004257_pt1 | contig 11655 bp, 11 predicted proteins | sample Fen_T0_3_FD_201950 | JGI IMG/M metagenome (GOLD analysis project Ga0302323, IMG submission 201950) | Peat permafrost microbial communities from Stordalen Mire near Abisko, Sweden - Fen_T0_3 | ecosystem: Environmental > Terrestrial > Soil > Wetlands > Permafrost | place: Sweden: Abisko... | reverse complement strand
CCAAATTCGCCCGTTCTCTCGTAGGGCATTCAGTAAGCGGAAACCACGTGAAGATATCAGCAAATCCCTTTCGCCGACAACTGGCAGGGGGAAACAGCTCCTGGGGGAGCAGGCAGGGAGAAGACTTTGCTGACGGGGCTCATCTTCGGGGGAAGGAAGAGTGACGTGCAGCGTGGTTTCCGCAAGCCTCGTGATGTTGGGGGGCGAGGTTCGGACGACTGGCCCTAGCCCTGTTGCCTACGTTTCTGCATTTCCAGCAGCATTGCCTGGCGTTGGTCATCGGGGAGCAATAACTCAATCGCAGGAAAGATTGCGTCTTCTTCCAGCTTGAGATGCGCTTCGAAAATCTCTTGCAAAGCCTTGGTGATGGAGCACATCTCAGCGCCAGCGTCGTGAATCGCGGCGGGATTGCGCTCCACCATCAACAGCAGCGGCAGCAGGCGCTCGACAAGTTCATCTATCGCCTGATGCTGGTCATGCATGGCGATCAGCGCGTGGCGTACAGGGCCGTCGGCAACAGCATCGAGCCGGGGCCGCACCGTGTCTTCTTCGTCAGCCTCGTGCAGTGGCAGCGAAACTGACAGGTAGCGATAAACACCGGCGGCCGACATGCGAATGTCGTCGGCAGGCGCAGCCTGAGCGTGCGCGAGTTTGACTGCCGCCGCCGAGAAATGGCGAATGCGCACATGACACGCCGTCAGCAACTGAATGGCATCCTCTGGCGGCTGGTTCGGAGAACGGGGCGGTGTGATCTGGTTCAGCATGTCTGTCCATTATCGCGGAAGTGGCAGGCTACTCCCAGCGCAGGCTCTCGACGGGATCGAGACGGGCAGCACGCGCCGCCGGCATGGTCCCGAACATCACCCCAATCAGCGACGAAACGATAACGGCAATGATGACCGACCAGCCAGAAATCGGAATGCGGTAACTGGTCAGCACACGCACCGAGATAGGCAGCGCCATACCGATGACGATACCGACGAGGCCGCCAATCAGCGAGATCAATACGGCCTCGGTCAGAAACTGCGCGCGAATTTCCGCGTTGGTCGCACCTACCGCTTTGCGTATGCCAATCTCGCGGATGCGCGCGTTCACTGTGGCAACCATGATGTTCATGATGCCGACGCCGCTCACCAGGAGAGTCAGCACGGCAACCAGGAGCAACACCATAGTTAGGCCATTAGCGATGCGACCTGCCACCGCCAGCAGTTCGGTGAGATTGTCCACCTTGTACACCGACTCGGGCCGATGCCGCGTCTGCAAGATGTGTTGAATCTTTTCCGACGCCGAGGGTATGTCCGACGGATCCGTAACCGAGAAGTAGAGCTGTTTCACCGTGTCTGTCGTGGTAAAAAAGCGTGCCGTGGTGTACGGAATCAGGATGGAGTCGTCGGTGATTTCTGACTGGCCGAAAGTGTCAATTCGCTCGCGGAACGTGCCAACCACGATGAAAGGAAGTCCACTGAGCTTGATGGTCTGTCCGACGGCCGCGCTGGTGGAGCCGTACATGGTGATGGCGAGATTCTGGGTGATGGCAGCGACCTTGCCGCGCGTTTGGATGTCGTTCTCCTCGAGGAACCGTCCGGTCAGAGTCTCGAGATTACGTACCCAGTAATACTCCGCAGAAACGCCGAGCACGAGGGCGTCGCGCTCTTTACCTCCTGGTATGGTAATGCGCTCGTGCAACTCAATGATCGGCGACGAGGCTGCGATGTTCGGCACTTGCTGCCGGATGGCGTTGAGGTCTTCAATGGTCATGTAATCATTGGCGGCCTCGGCACTGTAGATTGCACCGCCCTGATACTCGGCAAAAATCAGGTTGGCTCCAATGGACTGGATCTGCTGCAGAACGTACTGTTTTCCGGTAAGACCGATGGTCACCACCAGGATGAGCGACGCCGTCCCGATCACCATCCCCAACGCGGTGAGAGCGAAACGAACCTTATTGCTGCGGAACGTCTCCAGGGCCACACTGACGGTTTCGCCCAGAACCAGCTTCGGGTAATGCCGCGCGCCTTTGCCGTTGTTCGCCATCCCTACGCTGCTTAGATTAATCCTAAGGCCTCGCGGCTTCAACGCGGCTGCCGGTTCACGCTGCGGAAGCGTATCATCTAGCCATTCCCTGATGCTGTTCCAACCCTCACTCCGGAATAGACCAACCCTGTGGCAATCCTTATCCGTCAGCGTATTGACGGGCGTGGCACTGCTTGCGATAGGTCCTCTGGCGGCGCAGACACAGCAGAATGTGGGCGAGTTGTTCGCCTCCGACGCCAGCGTCAAGGGCGGCGTCGTGCTGGCCACTTCAGGAACGAAAGTATTGAGCGGTTCGTCGATCTCAGCGGGAGAGCAGACCGCCACTCTGAAGCTGGAGCGCGGCGGCGCGGTGCTGATCTGCCCGAGCACCACCCTAGCGGTGACCACCTCGCAGAATGGCCGTCAGCTAATGCTGAGCATGAACACCGGCAACCTGGAGATGGACTATCCGATTGGCGCGGCTTCCGATAATTTGCTCACCCCTGACTTTCGATTACTGCTGCCGGGCCCGGGACGCCTGCATCTCGCAGTGCGCGTGAGGCCCAACGGCGACAGCTGTGTTCAATCACTCTCGTCGAACTCGTCTTCCGTCGTTGTCTCCGAAGGCATGGGCGAGGAATCGTATCAGGTGAAGCCGAATGAGGCGGTCATCTTTAATGGTGGACGCATCAGTGGGGCGCTGCCAACACATGAGAGCTGCGGATGCCCAACACCTCCGCCGTCACAAGTGGCCAAGGTGACGCCTCCGCCGCCTCCTCCAGCGAAACCAGCCGAAACCAACTCTGATCCGCCGGAACCGCAAACCCACATGGTGGTAGACGTTCCGTTCATCTATCGAGCCAATGAACCGGTCAATCTCACCGAAAACGTTGCTCATCTCCAGATGGAGAGCAAGCCGATGAGCTTTGAACCGGTGGTACTGCCTCCGCCTGCAACTTCGGCGAAGAACGCCAAGGCAGCGAGCAACCACGCCTCGACCGGCGGTGGGAAGCCTGAAAAGCCCGGCTTCTTCTCCAAGGTCGGCGCCTTCTTCGCGTCGATTTTTCACTAAGTGCGACGCCGTTTGCGATTCGCTTTTCGCTTCAGAAGGGGGAAAACCTATCCTGCGGGACGAACCTGGCGATCAATTTGAGCGAAGAGCGAAAGGCGAGTAGCGAAGAGCAAACCACCAACTGCCTCGCCGACTGCGAGCTCCTCCTGGTTCAGTGGTAAACTGGCCCTCTCACATGTCCGATCAGCCACGCTCGCGATTTTTCCTCTGGGTGCTACTCGGTGGTGGTGCCTTCTTCCTATTTTTATTGGCGGTTTTTGCGCTGGTGTATTTCACTGCTCGCACACAGCAGAAGGACTCCTTCGCGGGATTCGGCGACAAGATCGCCGTGGTGGACCTTGAAGGTGTAATCCTCTCTCCCAAGGAGATGGTTGAGCAGTTGCGCAAGTTTGGTGACGACAGTTCCATCAAGGCCATCGTCATTCACGTGAATTCGCCGGGCGGGGGAGCCGCCGCGTCGGAAGAGATCTACCGGGAAGTGCTGCGCATCCGCGATGTGAAGAAGAAGCGCATTGTGGCTTCCATCGAAACCGTAGGGGCCAGTGGAGCGTATTACGTCTCGTCGGCGACCAACAAGATCTTTGCCAACAACGCCTCAATCGTGGGTTCCATCGGCGTGATTGCTGAGTGGTACAACTACGAAGAATTGCTCAAGTGGGCCAAGCTGAGGGCCATTGTGCTGAAGGCAGGTGAGTTTAAAGACACCGGTTCGCCCGTACGCGAAATGACTCCTGCCGAGCGAGCGTACATGCAGAGCTTGATTGATAACATGCACGCCCAGTTCATCCAGTCTGTGGCTACGGGGCGGCGCATGACGGTTGGGGAGATAAAGCCGCTCGCGGACGGAAAAGTTTGGACCGGTGAACAGGCCATGCCGCTGAAGCTCATCGACCAGATCGGGGACTTCCGCGCCGCCGTGGAAGATACCGCTAAGTCTGTGGGAATTAAGGGCGAACCGACGATTGTGCGCCCAGAAAAAGACCGTAAGAGTGTGCTTGACCTCCTTTTTGGCGACGTGTCGGAATACCTGCCAGACACGGCCAAACTAATGCAGTCCAATGCCGGTTTCTATTATTTGTGGAAGTAGCCGCCTCTGGCGCTCGGCTGCATGGAAGTGCAACAATAATTTGGACTTGCCAACACAATGGGAAATTTGAGAGTATCCCAACTGAGCCGGTCGCACCGGCCGCACGGGGGCGTATTCAATGACAAAGGCCGATCTGATCGATGAGGTGTCCCGCCTGGCGGAGTTGACCCGCAAGGATAGCGAAGTCATTGTGGAAACAATCTTTGAGAGCGTCGTGCGTTCACTACGTGCCGGCGACAAGATTGAGATCCGCGGCTTTGGCAGCTTCCGCACGCGGCAGCGCAAGCCCCGCGTGGGACGCAACCCGAAGACCGGCGATCGCGTTGAAGTTCCCGCAAAGAAGATTCCGTTCTTCAAGCCCAGTAAGGAGCTGAAGGACTTGGTGAACAGCTACGTCGCACCCGCAGCCCCCGTTGCTGACGGCGGCGAAAGCCACACGTAAGCTCCACTTTTGTGCAGTAGTTCCCAACCCAGCCCGAGCGGCTGGGTTTTGTGTTTGGGTAATTACTCCGGCCGAATTCCTATTACCGCCATCATCCTGCCTGTCTTGCCGTACTCGGCGCGGTGCGAGAAGAAGCGCTTCGTGTTGCACGCGGTGCACCAATCCACGACGGAGATGTGCTCCTCACTAACGCCAGCATCTTTCAGTTGGTGCTGGTTCGCGGCCACGAGATCAAGGTGGATTTCCGGCCCCATGTCGCCATGTCCGGGCGCACGTTGGTTGAGAAATAGCATTGGGTATCGAATGTGAATGGCGTTTGAGTCGAATACTTCTTCGAATAGGTCGCTCGCGTAAGTGAACTGCGACTCGAATTCGGCGCGCACCTCGTCGCCTACTGAGTAGCAGCACTTGCGAATGCACGGGCCGATGGCCGCGCGCAAGTCACCCGGCCGACTGCCAAACTGTCGGCGCATTTCGCCCACGCCCTTCTCCACCACGCGGGCAGCGGTGCCCCGCCAACCGGCATGAAACGCGCCCACTACTCGCCGCTTCACATCCGTCACCAGCACCGGAACGCAGTCGGCGGTCTTAATCGCCAGCAAGATTCCGGGCGTCTTTGTAATGATGCCATCTCCAGCCTGAACACGGCCCGGCTCGGCATCGATGCGATGAACAATGGCGGAGTGAATTTGCCTGACCTGCGCGAGCGGCCAAAGGCTTCCGTCCTGGTTCACAGCCCCGAGCGCTTTCGTGTATAGCTCGCGGTTGTGCTCCACGTTGGCGTGCGTGTCTTGCTCGGTAACTGCTAAATTCAGCGACTTGCTACCGTAACAGTTCGAAACGCCGCCCCCCCGTGTGCTGAAACCGTGCACCAGCCAGGGAACGGCGGACAATGCGTTGGCGTGAAGAACTTCTAGTCCAATGGGCTTTACGGACTTGCGAACTCGTTTTGCGGTTACGGACACATTTTAATTCTAGCGAATGTGCGCGGCACTTAGCAGCAATGCCCGTTCGATACAATCGATTCGCGATGCTGCTCTACTACATCACCGACCGCAAGGCGTTCCCGGGAACCGATGCCGAGCAGCACGCTACGCTGCTACGCCGAATCACCGAGGCCTCACGCGCAGGAGTGGACTACATCCAACTGCGCGAGAAGGACCTCGACCCCACCGACCTGGAACTGCTCGCCCGCGAGACACTGCACGTCATTCGCGAATCGACGGCGGCCACCAAGTTGCTCATTAATGGGGCCATCGAAGTTGCACTGGCGGTCGGGGCCGATGGGGTACACCTGCCCTCGAATTCGCTATCGGTTCCTGTGATTCGCGACCAGTGGTGGCAACAAGCACAGCAAGCACCGATGATCGCAGTGTCTACCCACAGCACTGGCGATGTTGCGCAAGCCGATGCAAACGGCGCAAGTTTCGCCGTGCTCGCCCCGATCTTCGAAAAAGTCGCGACCGGCGCATCGGGAATCGGCCTGGAGGTTCTTGCCGACGCGTGCGCCTCATCGCGCATTCCTGTGCTCGCATTGGGAGGCGTCACGCTCGGTAACGCACGCTTGTGCCTCGAAGCTGGAGCCTCAGGAATCGCCGGAATACGGCTATTCCAGGAGGGTAGCGTCAGCAGGTCCGTGGATGCACTGCGCTGGCTGGCTCGGCACGTTAATCGCCCCGAGAACTAGAGCGAAGCCTTAGCGGTCCGTCACCTCACCTGCAACCTTGCGCAGCACCACGTTCACCAGCGACAACACGATCGCGCCCAGGAAAGCCGCAAGGAATCCGCTCACCATGAACCCCGGAGCTAGAAACTTCGACGCCAGGATCAGCATGAAAGCATTGACTACCCACCAGAACACACCCAGGGTCAAGATGGTCAGCGGCAGAGTAACCAGCTTGAGGAGCAATCCTAGTGTGGCGTTGATCAAGCCAATAACAATCGCCGCAATCAGTGCCTCCTTGAAACCTTGCACACTAAAACCGGGCACAAGGTAGGAAACGATTAGCAGCGCGACCGCGCTCAACAACCAATTAAGCAGAAGACGCATGGACGGCTCTCCGCGACACTTGGAAAATGAAAATCCTTCCGATAATACCTCAGCAACAGGCGCGATGCTGGCGAGCCTGACTTGAACATTTCCAGCCTTTCGACGTATAAACCGTAGGCCAACTATGAAACCCTTCCTGCGTCTTCTCGCCCTCTCCCTGTCTATCGTTTTCGCCATCACAGCGTTTGCCCAGGAGGGCGAATCGCCCGTGCCTGCGCTGCCCGCGGACATTCCAAAGGACGCCACCATCTGGATGCTGCTTACCGACAAGAAGCCGGCCGGGCAGGATGCCATGTGGACTACACCTGACGGCGTCGTGCACGAGTTCTTCCAGTTCAACGATCGCGGGCGCGGACCGAAGACACACTCCACCTACCGCCTCGACAGTAAAGGCGTCCTTACGTTTGAGGAAACCACCGGCGTCGATTACATGAAGAACCCGGTGAACGAGAGTTTCAATGTTGCAGGCGGCAACGCGAAATGGAAGAACTCTTCTGAGGACGGCCAGCAGCCAACCGCCGGGGGTCGCTTTTACGCTGGGCTTAGTGGAGGGCCAGCGAGTGGTTATCTACTGGCGCAGGCGCTGCTGAAGAACGGCGGGAAGCTGTCGCTGCTACCCGGGGGCGAGGCCACGCTGAAAGAACTGAAGACCGTTCCAGTCGAAGCCAACGGAAAGAAAGTGAATGCCACGCTCTACCAGATCGACGGCCTCGACTTCAGCCCAACCTACCTCTGGCTCGACGGCGATCACAACGCGTTTGCCGCTGTGCAGGGCTGGTCGGGCCTGATTCGCCAAGGTTACGAGGGCACGTTCGGCACGCTTCTGAAAGCGCAGGATGAGGTTGAGTCGGCGCGCGCCGCCAGCCTGGCCAAGCAGTTCATTCACCACCCCTCGGGTGATCTTGTCGTCAAGAACGTTACAGTTTTCGATTCCACAACGGCTAAGGCTGTACCGGCACAGCGCGTCACCGTTCATGGCGAGCGAATCGTCAGTGTCGCGCCTGAGCGCGGTCAGCCAACCGCTCCGGACGCCCAAGTCATTGACGGCACCGGCAAGATGCTGCTCCCCGGCCTTTGGGACATGCATCAGCATCTCAGTGCCGACAACGCTTTCCTCGACATCGCTGCCGGAATCACGACCATTCGCGATCTGGCCAATTCCATTGAAGATCTCGCCAAGCTGCGCAAGCACATCGAAGCGGGCGAACAGATCGGTCCCCGCATGGTGTTGGCAGGATTCATCGATGGTCCCGGCCCCTACGAAGGCCCAATCAAGGTCCTGGCTGCGACTCCCGAAGAGGCCCGCGAGCGCGTCGACCACTACGCCGATCTCGGCTATGTGCAAATCAAGGTTTACAGCTCCGTAAAGCCGGAGCTGGTGCCCGTCATCATTGCCGAAGCCCACAAGCGCGGCTTGCGCGTGAGCGGACACGTGCCTGCAGGCATGACAGCCGAGCAGTTCGTTCGCGACGGCGCCGACGAAATCCAGCACATGAATTTCGTCTTCCTCAACTTCTGGCCCGAAGTAAAAGAGACTCGTACTCCAGCACGCTTCACCGAGCCGGGCAAACGTGCCGCAGGCCTGGACCTGAACTCGCCGCAGGTCAACCAGTTCATCGCTCTGCTGAAAGAGCACCACACAGTCATCGATCCGACACTGACGATCTGGGAAGCAACCTACACCGATCGTCCCGGTAACGTGTCGGAAGAAGACGCGTATATGTTCGACCGGCTGCCGCTGCAAGTCCAGCGCGGAGCGAAAGCGGCAAGTGAGGCGCTGCCCACCCCTGACGCGGCCACCGATCAGTTGTATCGCGCGTCGTATGCCAACTTCGTCCGCATGTTGAAGAAGTTCTACGACAACGGCATCTCGGTCGTGGCCGGCACCGACCTGCAGAAGGGATACTCCCTGCATCGCGAACTCGAGATCTACAACCAGGCGGGAATTCCAGCGCCTGAAGTACTCCGCATGGCCACGCTCACAGCAGCGCAGATCATGAAGCGCGACGGCGAAGTAGGCTCTATCGCCCCCAATAAACTGGCAGACATGATTCTCGTCGACGGCGATCCTACGGCGAACATCAGCGACATTCGCAAAATCGACGCCGTCATTAAGGGCGGAACAGTGATGTACCCGGCGGAAATGTATCCGGCCATGGGAATTCGGGCGAAGTAGCACGGGGTTTGGGATAATGCTGGCAGAGGGACGCCATCATGCCTGACGCTATCGCCCAATTCTCAAACGCCAAGTACTTCAGCCTCGAAACCTTTCGCAAAACCGGTGTCGGCGTGCGCACTCCGGTGTGGTTTGCCGAAGATCCAGCGTTACCGTCGCCCGGCGGCATAACGACGTTCTACGTGTACACCCTGCCCGATTCGGGCAAAACCAAGCGCATCCGCAACAATCCCAAGGTTCGTATCAACCCGTGCACCATGCGCGGTGATCTGCGCGGGGCATGGGTGGACGCGCGCGCCCGCATCTGTACCGGCGACGAGGTAGCAAAAGGTCAATCGCTCCTCAATCAGAAGTACGGAATCATGAAGCGGCTCGGCGACTTCTTCAGCCGGATGCGCGGCCGGGTGCAATGCGTACTGGCGATCGAGATCGCATAAACCTTCGCCGCCACAGAAAAAAGCCACCGGCATCGTAGCCGGTGGCCCGTAATGAAATCCTTTGATCGGATCCCTACGCGGACAACTTCCGTCGAATCACTCCCGCTAATCCTGCCAGTCCCGTACCCAGCATCAGGAAGGTCGAAGGCTCCGGAACTGCGCTGGCGAACTGCCCGGCCAGAATCTGGTCGGCTGCTGTCGTCGGGTGCAGGTCGTCCCAAAAGAGATACTGGCTTGGATTGCTGCACGCAGTGAGCCCAACCAGACATGGATCGGTCACGTCAGTAAAGCCGTACGCTCCCGGATTGGCCACCACCTGGTGCATAAAGCCAAACGTATCAAAATAGGTCGCACCCTTCGGCAAATTCGCCTGCAGCGCCTGGTCGAAAGCAAAACTAAACGCCGTGGCCGCCGGGTCGCCATAGTAAGCAGGCGTCAGACCGAGGTCCGGCATTCCCGGAACCAGGATGTGCGTTGCGCCCACGCCTTGCAGTGCGGCCACAATCGCGATCGTGTCCGCCACCGCAGTGGCTACCGATCCGCCGCTGATAAAGTCGTCTGGGCCTCCCCATACGATGAACAACGATGTCGGAGCGAATGGCGCCACCACCGCCAGCGAACCCTGCACCTGTAGCAACATGCCAGGGATTCCAAAGAAGCCCAGCGATGTCTGCGATCCTCCGTCACCGGATGCGCCGATGCCCGTCGTGGCGCTTCCCCAGGCAAAGTTGGTCAGAGGCGCGTGCAGCGCATTGGCCAGATATTCGTCCGCCAGGATTCCGTTCGAGAAGCGTCCGTTGTAGTACGGCGGCGACAGCGGAATCGTGCCGCCCGTCGCAGCATAAATGTTGCCCGTATCGGAAAGGCTGTCACCATAGACAAACACGTTGGAAAAAGCGCCGGCGCTGGCGATGGATGTCATGATAATCAGCGTCGCAGCAACGGTAACTGCGAAGAACGTAATCTTGCGAGCTTGCATCGTAATCTCTCCTGAAGTGGACCGCCATGCTGGGCGCGGCCCGGAAATATGGCGCGATGTGGCGCGCGAGTGGGCAGTGAATTCTTGGTTTCTGGTGATGGCTGTGCGAATTGCTAACTTTGCAAACGAACTGGCGGTCGTCTTTCTCCGAGGCCCCACGCCTCGCCATCCAGTGGACAAAGTATAGCAGCGAAATCCAGCCTACTCGTAACGCAAGGCCTTCATCGGATCGACCGTCGAAGCGCGATGCGCCGGCAACAGACACGCCATTGCGGCCACCGCCGCCAAAAGCACGGTCACGCCCACCAATACCGCGACATTGATCGCATTTCCCTGCACCCAGTGAGACACTACCCGACCCATCACCAGGCTTAGCACGACTCCCCCCAACATTCCGCTTCCGACACTGAAGGTGGTAGAGAGCAGTACCATGCGCAACACGTCGCTGCGTTGCGCACCCAACGCCATGCGAATCCCGAACTCGTTCGTTCGCTGTGCCACACTGTAAGACACCACGCTGTACAGCCCCACCGCCGCCAGTATCAATGCCAGCGCGGCGAATGCACCAAACAGCATTGCGACCAGGTGTTGCTGGGCCCACTCCCGCTGGCCGGTGATCCATTCTTCAAGGCTTCGAATGTGCCCAATCGTCTGTTGATCTGCATCCACCGAATGGACCTGCCGACGCACGTCGTTGAGTATCGATAACGGTGGAACCTCGGTACGCACAAGAATCTGAGTCCAGGGCGGCATGAAGATGCTGTAGGGAACATAGATGCCCGGCTTCACTGGCTTGCCCAATCCGTCGTCAAGCGCATCTCCCACCACACCCACAATCTCCATCCAATCGTTGCTTTCCGGAATCGCCTGCGTGATCGGCGGATCGGCTTTCAGATTCGGCATTTTTATCTGGTGTCCAACTGCGTCACCCTGCGGGAAATAGAGCTTGGCTAGTGTCTGGTTCACGACCGCCAATCGAGCGCCGCGCTTAGTTTCCGATTCGTCCCAGAATCGCCCCTGGAGCAGGGGGATTTCCAGCGCCGGAAAATATTCCTTGCTGACGAAGTTGAGGCGCGCATGTTGATCGTCTCCCGCAGGCTTTCCCAATATTTCGAACTTGTTGTCCGCGCCGTTCTCGGGCGGCGTCGCGTTTGTCGATAGACCCGCCATTTTCACTTCTGGCATGGCCGCGATCTTCTCCCTTAATTGAGTGAAATAGTTCGCGCGCGCTTCCCATGAGGTGTAGGTATTGTCGTGTACCGGTATACCCACCGACATCACATTGTGAGGGTTGTATCCAAGTGGACTCCGGTTCAACTTGATGAACCCTTGTATCGCCGCGCCCGCACTGGCAAGCAACAGCAGGGTCAACGCAATCTGCCCGGCGATGAGCGTGTTG
>Ga0302323_100004254_pt1 | contig 11656 bp, 10 predicted proteins | sample Fen_T0_3_FD_201950 | JGI IMG/M metagenome (GOLD analysis project Ga0302323, IMG submission 201950) | Peat permafrost microbial communities from Stordalen Mire near Abisko, Sweden - Fen_T0_3 | ecosystem: Environmental > Terrestrial > Soil > Wetlands > Permafrost | place: Sweden: Abisko... | reverse complement strand
GCCGAGGCAGCGGACCTCGCAGCGCTGTGACAAGGCGCACGCGGCCTGCTTCGAGCGACGGGCCGTTGTGCGCCAGGACAGGAGAGTATCGATTTCGAGACTCAGGTTTCTCGGCGATGACGTCGATCTTCTGGGGACGTAGCAACCGCGCAAACGGTGGCTCGACCGCAGACCTGGCCTGGATGAAAACCGCGACGTTTCAAGGGAGCGCCTCATGCCGGACGATGAACGACGAACAGTACCTCGACATGAAGTGACGGTGGACGTGACCTTCGAGAGCAAGCACAACTTCTACACGGGGCTGACGCAGGACCTTGGCAGCGGCGGGCTGTTCGTTGCGACGAAAGCCCTGCGGCCTGTCGGCGAGTGCGTGCGCGTACGACTTACCCTGCCGGGCACGCCGGAGGTCCTGGACGCGATCGCCGAGATTCGTTGGGTCAGACCGAAAGGGACGGTGGAGGGCGAGGCGGGTATCGGCCTGCAGTTCTTGCAGATGTCGACAAAAGCCAAGCAGGCCGTGAAGGCATTCGTGGCAAAGCGCGAGACCATGGTCCTGGTAGACGATGACGTGACCTGACGATTTTGGGGCCGCCCGAAAGATTCTGGCGAATGGGTGACCATTCTTGGCTCTACCTCGGCCACCAAGAGGGTGCATGCGTAGTGGCATTCAGCTCAGGCTGATCCCGGGTGGCCAAGTGCCGCTGGCCGCGGGCGAACCCTTGGCGTTCGACCGCGTCTTCCGCGAGTATGCAGCTTACGTGGCAGCCATCGGGCTCAAGATCATGGGGCGGGACGACGACCTCGACGACCTGGTTCAGGACGTCTTCATCGAGGCGCACCGCAGTTTGCGCCGGCTGCGCGACCCTGGGGCAGTGAAGAGCTGGTTGGCGCGCATTACGGTGCGGCGGACGATCCGAAGGCTCCGCCGCACGCGCGTGCTCATGCTCTTCGGGCTGGATGCGCCGCCGGACTACGCCGAGATCGCGGATGGCTCGGCCACGCCCGACGAGCGCGCCCAGGTGGCGCTTGCCTATCGCGCCTTGGAGCGGCTGCCCGCCAGCGAGCGCGTGGTCTGGGTGCTACGCCACGTGGAGGGCGAGTCGCTGGACGCTATTGCCGAGATGTGTGCGTGCTCCAAGTCGACGGTGCAGCGACGACTGCGCTTGGCCCAGCAGACCCTCGAGCAAAGGACGCGCCATGCTTGACCCGACGGGTGAAAAGGTCGAGGAGGCTTTCCGGCACATTGGCGTGCAGTGGGATGGCGCGCGGACCGAGGACAATCTGCGCGTGGCCCGCCAGCGCATCCGGCGCCGTAGCCGGACAGGGATGGCGGCCTCGGCGCTGGTGCTTGGCCTGGGCATCGCGATGGGCGTGTCGTATCGCCTGTGGCCGGGAGGGCGCGAGGTCGGCAAGACACCGACGGTGGTGCAGGATCCGCTGGGCCACGGGTTGCGTTTTTCCGACGGATCGTCGGCGCGCATGCTGGGCGATCATTCGCAGATCGAAGTGGTGGCCGTGACGGCGAAGGCGATCGATTTGCGCCTGACCGCGGGGCGCGGCGAGTTCGATGTGGTCCCCGATCCCGGTCGCACGTTCGCTGTGCACGTGGACGAGATCGCGGTGCGCGTTCTCGGCACGCGCTTCCGGGTCGAGCGCGACGACCGGGGCGCCTACGTGTCCGTGTACCGTGGCAAGGTCGAGGTCCGCTGGCCCGGCGGCGTGCGCGTGCTGGCCCAGGGACAGACCGGCCACTTTCCCGAGGAGGTAACGGAAGCGCAGCAAGACCCGAAGCAAGACCCGCAGCAAGACTCGAAGCAAGACCGGAAGCAAGATCGGAAGCAAGATCGGAAGCAAGATCGGATGACGGTCGAGCCCGCCGCGCCCGTGCCTCCCAGCGCCGAGGTCGCGCGTCCAGCGGCACCTGCGTCTCGTGCCCATTTCCGCGCCCTGGCCACGCGCGGTCGCTACGCGGAAGCCTACCGCGTCCTCGCCGGCACACCGGGCGTGGTCGAGAACGGAGCCGAGGATCTGATGCTGGCTGCTGATGCCGCCCGGCTCTCCGGCCACCCGGCGCAGGCAATGCCCTACCTGGAGCGCATCGTGCACAAGTACCGCGGCGATGTGCGAGCGCCCCTGGCAGCTTTCACGCTTGGCCGTATTTTGCTGTACCAACTCGGACGCCCGGCCGAGGCCGCCGACGCCTTCGCGCTGGTTCGCAAGCTCCGCCCCGACGGCGCGCTCGCGTCCGACGCCCTGGCCCGCGAGGCCGAGGCCGCGGACCGCGCCGGTCTGAAGGAACGGGCGCGTGGGCTGGCGGAAGAGTATGGGCACAAGTACCCGTCCGGACGACGGCTCGAATCTGTGCGACGATATGGCCACCCCGAGTGACTTCTCTTCGCAGGCGATTGGCTAGCTTCAGCTTGTTTGCGCTTGGCCTGGCGTGGAGCGCAGTTCCGGCGAACGCCCAGGTCAGCCTGGTGACGGAGGCATGCCCGGGCGTGGCTGCCGGCCGCTTGCAAGAGCTGGTCGCCCTCGAGCTTGGCACTGTAGCTGCCGGCCGGACCATCGGGCCAGCGGTCGTCGTGTTGGCGTGCCAGGGCGAGCGCATCGCCATCTCGGCGACCGAGGCCCGAACGGGTCACCAGGCGCGCGCCGAAGTGCTTGCCGGCGGCACGACCGGACCGGCGCTCCTGCGCTTGCTCGCGCTCTCGGTGAGCGAATTGCTGGTGACCAACGAGGCGCCCGTCGAAAAGAAGGCCACGATGATCCAGGAATCGCCGCCCGCGCCGCCGCCCGAGCCTGCGCGCCCGCTGCGCGCGAGCGCCACCGCCTCGCTTCGTCGCGTGGCACGGCCCGCCACCTGGCTGAAGGGGTTCGCGCTGGGCGCCGACTTTGCATTCACGCCCCACGTCGCGCTGGCCGTCGAGGGACGGGGTGAGATCGGAGCCACCGCGACCAGCCTCACCACCGTGGACTGGCGGGTTGCTGGCGCCAGCGTCGCGTTGTTGGCAGGCGCTGGCAGGGGGGCGTGGCGGATCGCCTGTGGTCCCGGCGTGGAGGTCGGACTCGTGCAGCTTGCGGGGCACGACAGCGCGACCGGCGCCAAGGGAAACAGCCTCTCCCATCCATGGGTGGGTTTGCTGGGCGGATTGCGGGCGAGCCGAGCGCTGGGCACGCGGGCTTTCCTGCTGGGCCGGATCGACGCCGGCTGGGTGGTGCACCGGGTGGCCGGAGACGCCAGCAACGGCAGCGCGCTGGTCGAGTTGCGCGGCGGCTGGGTCGGAATGAGCATCGGCGCCGGAATGCAGCTGTGAAGATAGGAGGGCGCTAGCGGCACGGCCAGCGGGGCGCGTCCAGGCTGGCGTTCTTCTTCAGCGAGTTGAACCCGAGCGCATTGGCCTGTGGGCAAAAGGCGCTGGTTTCGAGGTTGAGCTCGACGTGAAACACAGCCTTGCCCGCAGCGACGAACGGCTGCAGGCGATCGCATTCGCCGTATTCGAAGCACTGTTGGTCGAAGATCCAATCGAAATCGCCAAGCAGCTCTGCCACTTGCTCGAGGTCATTGCCAAGCCCGATAGAAAGGCCGCGGGCGTGAGCGGCCGAGGCCAGGAACCGGTTGTAGGCAAGTTGGTCTGCGGCCGTGAGGGGAAAGCCCGTCGTGTTGGTGTAGCCGTCCACATTGTCCACGCCAACGCCGTCGAAGCCCTGGCTGTGGCATGTATCCAGGCGCGCCTTCATGATGGGGCCAAGGACGTCGATGGCGCGGATGTCCAGCCAGCGCTCTCCCGACGAGCCGTGCGGGTTGCCGAGAACGGATGCGGGAAAGCTTGCGGCGTCCGACCGCCAGTCCTCGAAGCTCCCCGCGCTGATGTTGCAGACCACCTTGGCGCCCTTCTGGTGAAGAGTCGCGATGATGCCGGCCTCGACGTTGAGGTCGATGTCGAACATTTGCACGTCGGGCGTGGTGTCGACCGCGCCGGTAAGCTGGATCTGCCAGCTCGTCACGACGTCGGGCCGCCACACGGGAGTGTCGACCAGCGTGAGGATCGTGCCCCGGCTTTCGCCGCACGCGCCAAGCGTCACGGCGGCAAGCCAGCACAGCACGACGGCGTCCCGGCCATGGTTCATCGCCCTGCAAGACTACCAGATGGCAGGCATGAACCGCGTGGAACAGGCGCCGAATTTGCCCTCGATGTCGATCGCGTGACCAGGTTTACCCCTGCCCTGGCCACACTAGGGGTATGCGAAAACAATCGGACGCCCAGCTCTTCGTGATGTCCATCGCCGTCGCTCTCGTGGGAGCCGCTGCCTGCGGCGACTCTTCCCCGAGTGCCCGCCCACCCGCAGACGCAGCGGCAAGCGATCGCGCTCCGGATCTGCAGGACAATGGCGGCAGCGGGGGCGCCAGCGCGGGCACAGGCGGAAGCGTCAGCGCCGGCGGCAGCGCGGCGGTGGGCGGAAGCACGGCGGTTGGCGGAGGCACGGGCACGGGTGGAAAACAGGGCACGGGCGGCAGCACGAACAAGGGCGGAGACGCTGGCACAGGCGGAAACGTAAGCGCAGGTGGGAGCACCGGCGCCGGCACGGGCGGACGCACCGGTACGGGTGGCAGCACCAGCCCGAGCTCGGGCGGAAACACGGCTACCGGCGCGGGCGGAAAACCGGGTACAGGTGGAACGACGGGTTCGGGTGGCCGGACTGGAGCGGGCGGCGCGACGGTGCCGGATGGCTCGGCCGACGGCGGCGGCACGACGGTGCCGGATGGCTCGATCCCGGCGGGCAGTTGGTGGAAACCGACGGCGGGTCTTACCTGGCAATGGCAAATAGGTGGCGGCACCATCGACCCCAGCCTGGCCGTCGCGGTCTTCGATATCGACTGGGAGCAAGAGGCCAGCGTGGTCGGGCAGCTCCACCAGGCCGGCAAGAAGGTGATCTGCTACGTCAGCGTCGGAAGCTGGGAAGACTGGCGACCGGATGCTTCGACGTTCCCAGCGGCGGTGCTTGGCAAGGACTATCCGGGCTGGCCCGGCGAGAAGTTCGTGGACATTCGCGCCCAGGCGCTTCGCGACATCATGGCCAAGCGGCTGGATGTATGCAAGACCAAGGGATTCGATGCGGTCGAGCCCGACAACATGGACGTGTTCAGCAGCAATTCCGGCTTTCCGCTGACCCAGGCCGATGGTGTGGACTTCGCGAAATGGCTAGCCACCGAATGCCATGCGCGCGGCATGGGCATCGTGCAGAAGAACGCCTCCGAGATCACGTCGAGCATCCAGTCCGTCTACGACGGGGCGCTGACCGAGGACTGCTACAACGACGACTGGTGCGCCGACATGCAACCCTACATCGACGCGAACAAGCCGGTATTCGCCTGCGAGTACACGAGCAGCATCTTCAGTGCGGCTTGCACCTGGGGCAAACCCAAGAAGTACAGCTTCATCCTCAAGAGCCTGGACCTGGATGCACCGGTGACCTTCTGTCAGTAGGTGCGGGCGCGAGTGAGACCAGACCAATGCCTGGGCTTTAGCCGGCGCGCCCACCTGCCGATGCTTGCGAGAGCTTGCGAACCATTGCCGTCGATATCGACGATACGCTCAACAACTTCACGCAAACCCTGAGGGCAACCCACTTCGCCTACCACGAACGCTATGCGCTGCCCCCGGCGCTCTTCGACGAGTATCTCGAGCGGCTGCGCAACAATACCCCCGTCGACGAAGCGTTGCTGAGCACGCGGTTCGCCTATTTTCGCGCGCGGATTCACCTGGAATGCTATCAGCGCGCCGAGGCCCGCGCCGATGGCGTTGCGTTCATGCAATGGTTGAAACGGGAAGGCTGGCGCATCGTCATCTGTACCCATCGCGATCTGCGAACCGCCTATGCGGCCACGAAGGAGTGGCTAGAACAGAACCACATCCCCTTCGACTACCTCTTTCGCGCGGGCAACAAGATCGTCTTCTGCAGGCTCTGGGGCATCGACATTTTGATCGACGACAACATGTTCAACGTTGTGTACGGCGGACGCTACGGGGTTCGCGTTTTCTATCCCAAGACCGCGCCCAAGACCAGCGACAGTCCCGTCACGCAGGAATCGGGAGCAAGGGGCTTCGAAACCTTCGACCAGCTCAAGCCGTGGATCAGCGTGTAGCCCTCCTCGAAGCCTTCTACCGTGGCCTGCCCACGGATCGGGCCAAGCTCGAGACGTCGGCCCATGGCTTCGAATTCCTGGCCCACCTGCAAACACGGGGCATCCAGCTGGAGTATGGCGAGCTGACGACCTCCGAGGTGCTTCACAAATACAAGGTGACCCACGTCAGCGCGGCCCAGGTGGAGCAGTTCCTCGACTGGCACGTCGCCAAGCTGTGCAACGTATGTCTGTATTTCGACCGTCAGGCCAATCCCGTCTTGTCTTTCAATTTGGACAACGACAATGCCCTCAACAACACCCAGCTCATCCCCGAGGTCGAGCTGGCAAAGAGCTCGCTCGTCGCCGGGCTGGAAGCGCTGGACTGCAAGCCGCTGGTGATTGCCAGCGGTCGCGGTTATCACATCTGGTGCCGCCTGCAGGCGGCGATCCCCAACCAGCGGCTGTACCAGTTCATGATCCACACGGGCGCAGCCGCCCTACTGGCGGTTCAGGAGCAGGGCTTGGATCAGCACAAGGTCAAGCTGAACCTCTATCCCGACGTCCGCATTCAAGACTTGGTCTCCCTGCGCCTGTTCGGTTCCGAGCACGCCAAGAACCACGTGTTCAGCCGAATCCTCGATGGGACCACCTTGCTCGACGAAAGGGGATCGTGGGCCTACTTCGAACGGCACCTGGCGCTGCGAACCATCGCCCTCGCTACCTTCGACAAGGCCTACGACGCCGTGGTGCCGCCGATCGGGTAGGTCGTGCGAAGGCCGAACTCTGGTTGGCGCCGTTCCCATTCCCAGCCTGCCTCGCGACGTCGCTCGCCCCTACCTTCTTCTCTTCTTCGCCACCGGGGCTGGCGGTGGCGCGCCCAAGGCCGTCAGCGCCGCATCGATATCCTTGATCACACAGCCGTTGCCGCTGCTACCAATCAGCCCGCCGAACAAGCTGCCCCGTGCATACCGCGCCCGCTTGAGGTGTTCGATGGCGCGCGGATCCTTCGTGGCGCCGAGCTTCTCCACCGCCTCACGCTTTTCGTCGCAGTTGCGTCCTTGCGACAAATCGAGGGCGTAACTATTGACCACATCGATCTTCTGTTTGCAGGCAAGCGTTTCGCACGCCTCGCGGGCGGACTGGCGGAATTCGATGCGACGGTCGTCGGAGGCGAGATCGACCAGGAGCTCGCACGCCGGCTTGCCCACCTGCTTGATGAGAAGGTCCAGCGCCACCGAGCCCAGCTTCTTGTCGCTTAGCTGCGATCGAACGTTGACCAGCAGGGCAGCATCGCCACGCAGTCCAGGGTCGAAGCGAAGTGCCTCTTCGTAAGCTTGCAGGCCCGAACCGGGGTTCTTGTCGGCAAATTCCAGATTGCCCAGCAAGTAGCGCACGCGTCCGTCCTCGGGATGGGCGGAAATCTGTTGCATGATCAGCACGCGCGCTTCGGCAAAGAGGCCCTTGGCCATGGTTTCTTCGATGTGCTGGATGGGCGACTTCAGCTCGGGCGCTACCGGTTTCGGGCGCGGCGGTTCCAGCTTGGGCGAGGCGCCCTTGTGGCCGCCACTGGCCAGGACGAGGATGAACAAAAGCAGCACGGCGGCGCCAGGCACGGCGAAGCGCCGCAACGCCAGGGGCAGGTGCCGCAGCAGCGGCTGGGCAAGCTCGTCGGCCTTGCCTTTGGCACGGACAAGGCCGTTCCAGGCTCTGCGCAGGAACGACACCACCACCGGCCGGCTGGCCCACAGCTTGGCCCCTGCAGAAAAACCCATGCGAATCGAAGAAGCAGCCAATCGTCCGCCCCGCTCGGCAACGTCCGTCGAGGCGTGCTCGATGGCTTGGCGAAATTCCAACGCTGAGGCGTAGCGCCGATCGCGATCCTTGTCGAGCACGCGCATGACCACGGCTTCCAAAGCGGGCGCGATATGCGCGTCGGGGACTGCCTCGGCGAAGCGCGGCGGCGGCGCCGTGATCTGCATTCCGAGCAGCTTGACCAGGTCCTCGCTCTCGAAGGGCTTTCGCCCCGTCAGCATTTCGTAAAGGATGATGCCGCACGAGTAGAGGTCGGCGCGCGTATCGGCTTCCAGCCCCGCCGCCTGTTCGGGCGACATGTACGCGGGGGTTCCGAAAATCATTACACCGCGGGTCAGCGGTTCGTCCCCTCCAGCGGCCTGGGTCATCTTCGCGATGCCGAAATCGAGAATCTTGACCGTCTCCGGCTGCTCGGGATCGCTGTCCCGCACCAGCATCACGTTGGCCGGCTTCAGATCACGGTGGATGACGCCTTGGCCGTGGGCGTGCTCGAGCGCGCGCAGAATCTGACCGGCCAGGTGGCAGGCCCGCGCCGCTTCCATGCGGCCGCCCTGAAGAATCACCTCCGAAAGCGGTTCGCCGGCAACGAATTCCATGACCAGAAAAAGGCCGCCATTGGGATCGTGGCCAAAGTCGGTGACCGAGATGATGTTGGGGTGGCTAAGCCGGCTGGCCGACTGGGCCTCGCGCTCGAAACGGCGGGTGGCGTCGGGAACATCGCTGAACTCTGCGCGCAGGAGCTTGAGCGCCAGCACCTTCTTCATCAACGTGTGCTCGACGCGAAATACCGTCCCCATCCCGCCTTCGCCTATGCGGGCCAGGATGCGGTAACGTTCGCCGATGATGGTGTCGGCAAGAGGGTCGCGCTCGACCTTCACCAGCTGGGTAGGTGCCATCTCAGAATCGGACATAACTTCGACCACGCAGAGTAGCACCCCCGCGTGGGCATGTGGGAGCCTCAGTGACCCACCCCGGTTTTGACCGAAAAGGCCAAGCTGGCGCGGGAGCGCGATGAGGCATTCGCGATGGCTCTCCCTCAGCCGGCCGGAAGCTTTGGCACCTTGATGAGGTCACCCGATTCGGTGGACCGGATGGCGCAGCCCAAGATCTGCTCGATTTTTTCCATACTCGCCGGTTTGGCGACGTGGCAATCGAAGCCGGACTGAACCGCCCGCTGCAGATCTTCGGGCTGGGCATAGCCTGAAAGCGCGACGAGAAAGGCCGAGCGCAGCTTGACGTCCACACGTAGCGCTCTTGCCACTTCATAGCCGTCGATACCGGGCAGACCAATATCGCAAATGACTATGTCGGGCTCGAACTGCCTAGCCTTCGCGATGGCCTCGAAGCCGTCGTACGCCACATCGACCTGGTTTCCGCCGAACATGAGGATGTCGCGCAAGCTATCGGCCGCGTCGCGGTTGTCCTCGACCACCAGCACGCGCCGAGCCGATGACCGAGCCCCATCGTCTTCGCTGTCCTGCCGGTTGGAATCACCAGCGGAATCCTGCGCAGACCCGGCGGGCGCGCAGAGTGGCAAGCGAATGACGAACTCTGCGCCGCTACCCAGGCCTTCGCTGCGTGGCTCGACCTTTCCACCGTGCAGGGCAACCACCCCTTTGACCAGCGCCAACCCGAGCCCCAGGCCGCCCCGGCTGCGCTCCAGCGTTTCCTCGGCCTGCATGAAAGGCTCGAACAGGCGGGCAAGCACTGCTTTGGAAATGCCGACGCCTGTGTCTTTTACCCGAATCACGGCATCGAGACCGTCGTTGTCGACAGCCAGGGCAACCTTGCCCCCCGTCGGAGTGAACTTCAGCGCGTTGGTGAGAAGGTTGCCGACGACCTGTGCCAGCCGCGCGGCATCGCCGTCGATCCACAGCGGCCAGCGGGCGAGGTCGACCGACAGAGCCAGCCCCGCCGCATCGAACAGAACCCGGTGATCCTCTGCCGTGCGCCTGACAGCCTCGACGAGATCGAAGCGCGCCCGTTCCAAGCGCAACTTTCCTCGCGTAAGGCGAGTCACATCGAGCAAATCGTCCACCAGACGCGCTAGCTGGCTGACCTGCCGCTGGATGACTTCCTTCGCCCGGTTCGCGTGCGGGCTGCCCGGCGGCACGCGATCGAGGATGAAGAGGCTGTTCTTGATAGGCGCCAGCGGGTTGCGCAGCTCGTGCGAGAGCATAGCCAAGAAGTGGCTTTTCCGCTCGCCGGCTTCGCGCAACATGGCCTCGCTTCGGGCCAGCGATTCCTCGGCCAAAGCCCGCCGGCGCTCGTCCTCGATGGCGTCGTGGGCATAGGAAAGGTCGGCAGCCAGCGCTTCTAGCAGCTGCGTGTGCTCAGCGTCGAACGCCGCCGGCTCGCGTGCGTACAGGGTAAGAGAGGCACGGACCAGGCCATTGCGATAGAGAGGAAAGGCCGCCGAGGAGCGGAAGCCGTGGCAAAGGGCTCGCTCGCGCCAAGGGCCCACCGCCAACCCCGCGGCGAAGTCGGGGTCGACGACGGCGCGCCGCTCACGTATCGAGGTTCCCGTCGGCCCCGTGCCCAAATCGCCGTCGACTGTCACCTGGATCTCGCCGAGATAATCTGCCCCTGAACCGCAAGACGCCGTGGGCAGCACGTCGTTCCCGGCCACCGTGCCAATCCACGCCAACGGGTAGCCGCCTACCTCGACGAGAATACGGCACACATGCTCGTGCAGCTGCCTTTCTCCCCGGCAACGGACGATGGTTTCGTTGACACGGCTCAAGACTTCATAGAGTCGGGCGATACGGGCGCGTGCCTTGAGCTCGTTCTGGAGAACCGTCACGTCCTGTACCGCCGCCACGCTGCCGACGATCTTGCCTTGCGGATCGCGGACCGGGGCAGCGCTGTTGATGACGAAAGCGCGCGAGCCGTCACCGCGCTCGATCTCGAGAAACTGTCCGACCACCGTCTCGCCTTTTTGCCAGGCCCGGGTCGAGGCCCAATCGGAGCGCAGAACCGGCACCCCTGTATCGGGCCACCATGCCTTGTAGACGCTGTGATCGATGGGATCCGTCTCTGGCCTGCGCATGCGCCAAATCCTCTCGACCGCGGCATTGGACAGGATGATGTTTCCCGCTGCGTCGGTAATGGCCACGCCTACCGGCAGCACTTCCATCATCGCCTCCAGCCGTTGTTTGTCGGACTCGGCAGCCTCTTGGGCTGCCTGAATGGCCACGCCCTGCCTGCGCAGCTCTGCCTCGCCTTGCTTGCGCTCGCTGATGTCTTGCACGCGCAGAAAGATCCCCTCGGGCACCGGCTGGACTGTGGCCTCGTACCAGCAAGGGCGGCCGTCAGGCAAGGTGACATTGGCCTCCACCCGCTGCACTGTCCGTTCCTCCATGCAACGTCGATAGCTGGCCCAAAGCGGCGTGTCTGCCAGACCAGGCAACAACGCCAGCAAGGTTTGCCCGATCATCTCCTCGGGCTTTCGGCCAACCTGCTCGGCATAGGTCTTGTTGACGAAAAGGTAGGTCCAGTCGTGTGCCAAGATCGCACATGCGTCCAGCATGTTTTCCAGTGTGCGCCGAAAGAGCGCGTCGCCGGCACGCGCGCTATCGACCGTACTGAGAGCATCCACCTCGCCGAGACGAAGACGCAGCTCTTCCACCTGAAGTCGAAGTCTTTGGTTCTCCTCGCGAAGGTTGTTGACCGCTGCGTCCATGGCGCCTCCTGCCACCCAGCGTGCAACTATCTCGCATT
>Ga0302323_100004253_pt1 | contig 11657 bp, 6 predicted proteins | sample Fen_T0_3_FD_201950 | JGI IMG/M metagenome (GOLD analysis project Ga0302323, IMG submission 201950) | Peat permafrost microbial communities from Stordalen Mire near Abisko, Sweden - Fen_T0_3 | ecosystem: Environmental > Terrestrial > Soil > Wetlands > Permafrost | place: Sweden: Abisko... | reverse complement strand
CCCTGGCCGTCCTGTCCGTCCTGGCCGGGTGGCCGTCGGCGCAGTCTCTGATATCCCCGGACGACGTGGTGGCGGCCGTGGCCGGAGGGCTGGCGTTGGGACTGACCGCCCACGCCATTCGCCAGGGCATCGAGGCGATGGTGCGTCATACAAGAAGCCCGGCGTAGGCGGGTGCCGCGGAAGTACGGAACGACAGGAAGACTGCAGATTTGGCGCCAACGCTCCCGCATAACAATCGAGAATCTATGCGAAATTGTGGACGCAATCCGACGTTTTGCAGAAAAAGCTCGGTCCGGAGGCGATCCCTAGAATAAGGGCCGGGGGCGGTCCGTCTGACTTCCTGTTCGTCATGCCCTCCATGCGCTCTGGACCCGGCCTGGCGGATCAGCACCCTCGAAAAAGGAACGTGGTTCGCCTGGACCAAGCGGGATTCCGGCCACGTCAAACAAACGATGAAGCTAGACACCCTCCGCGTTCTCCGTGGCCCGAACCTCTGGTCGGACGATCGAATGCTGGAAGCCATCTTGGTCGCCGACAACGCTCTGGCCACGCCGGCCATGCTGGGACGCCTGCGCGGCGCCCTGACCAAGGAGCTTGCTGAGATCACCCAGCCGATCTGGGACAGCAGCGAGGCCTCGGATTCGCCCCACGGTGAGGCCGTTCTGATCGCCGAGCTGACGGCCGCCTTGCAGCGCTACGCGGACTGCGAAACCGCCAAGCCCATGGTCCACGAAGTGGTGCCTGGCAGCCGCTACCGCGTCATCGTGCAATACCAAGAAGAGGAAGTCGGCAAGAAAGCGTTCCATCTCGCGCTCGAGCTGCTGGAAACCGCGCGTACGGTTAGCGGCATCGACGTGGAAAAATCCAGCAAAGAGCTCCGCAGCCTTTGCCAATCGATTCGGCTCGGGCCGAGCACCGGCGCGATGGTCCGTGCGGCCGAAGCGCGCGGCATTCCAACACGACGGCTCACCGACGGCAGCCTGGTGATGCTGGGCTACGGCTCGAAGCAGCGCCGCATCTGGGCAGCCGAAACCGATCGCACCAGCGCCATCGCCGAGTCGATCGCGCAGGATAAAGAGCTGACCAAGTCCTTGTTGCGGGCCGTGGGCGTACCCGTGCCCGAGGGGCGTCCGGTGGAGTCCGCGGAAGAAGCCTGGACGGCAGCGCAGGAAATCGGCGTGCCGGTGGTGGTGAAGCCACGCAAGGGCAACCAGGGGCGTGGCGTCTCGGTTCGCCTGACCTCGCGCGAGGCGGTCATGGCCGCCTACGAGATCGCGGTCAAGCAGGACGGCGAGGTGATGGTCGAGCGGCAGGTGGAAGGCTGCGATTTCCGACTGCTCATCATCGGCGGGAGGCTGATCGCGGCCGCTCGGCGCGAATGCCCGACCGTGGTCGGAGACGGCAGGCGCACCATCACCCAGTTGGTCGAGGGCGAAAACCAGAATCCCCTGCGCGGCGAGGACCACGCCACATCACTCAGCAAGCTGCGCCTCGATGCCATCGGCCGCGAGATGCTGGCCGAGCAGGGCTTCACCGTCGACACCGTTCCCGCCGACGGACAGGTCGTCGTTCTCCGTCGCAACGCCAACCTCAGCACGGGCGGTAGCGCGGTCGACGTCACCGACGAGGTTCACCCCTTGGTCGCCGAGCGCGCCATCGACGCCGCCGCCATGGTGGGTCTCGACGTGGCCGGCATCGACGTCATCACCTCGCGCATCGATCAGCCTCTCGACGTCACCCATGGCGCCGTCGTGGAGGTAAACGCGGCGCCCGGCCTGCGCATGCACATCGAGCCGTCTGACGGCACCCCGCGCCCGGTCGGCGAGGCGATGATCAATTCTATCTTCCCGCACGGCGAAAACGGCCGCATCCCCATCGTCACCGTCACCGGAACCAACGGCAAGACCACCACGGTCAGGTGCGTGGCGCATCTTCTGGGTCAATCTGGACGTCGAGTGGGGGTAACCTGCACCGACGGCATCTACATCGAGAACCGCCGCATCGACACCGGCGATTGCAGCGGACCGAAGAGTGCGCGCGCCATCCTCGGCAACCCGCGCGTGGACGCCGCCGTCCTCGAGACCGCTCGCGGCGGAATGCTGCGCGAGGGTCTCGGCTTCGATTGGTGCGACGTCGCCATTGTGACCAATGTTGGCGAAGGCGATCACCTGGGACTTGGTGGCATCGCCACCGTCGAGGAGCTGGCGCGCGTGAAGGCCATCCCAGTCCGCCGCGTATCCGCACAAGGTGCGGCGGTGCTCAACGCCGACGATCCATTGGTAGTCGACATGGCCAAGCTCTGTCGCGGCAGCGTGATCTACTTCAGCCGCAACGCGGATTCACCTGTGCTGCGCGACCATCGTGCCAAGGGGGGCAAGGCCGTCACCGTTCGCGACGGTGCCATCGTCATGGCGGTGGGGCGCGACGAACGCCTCGTGGCCCGCATCGCCGACCTGCCGCTCACCCTCGGCGGGCGCATCGGCTTCCAAGTCGACAATTTGCTCGCGGCCGTCGCCGCCGGCTATGCACTGGGCATGTCGCTGGAAACCATCTGCACGGGCATCGAGACCTTCCAGAGCGACATCAAGACCACCCCCGGCCGCTTTAACGTGGTGAACCACAAGGGCGCGACCGTCATTCTCGACTACGGTCACAATTCGTCCGCGCTGATCGCGCTGGCCGAGGCCATCGAGAAGATGCCCCACCGCCGCCGCAAGATCGTTTACACCGCTGCCGGTGACCGCCGCGACGAGGATATCTTGCGCCAGTCGCAACTCATCGCCGACTTCTTCCATGAGATTTACATCTACGAAGACCAGTGCACGCGCGGCCGCCCCGACGGGGAGATCATGCGCATCATGCGGCAGGGCTTCACCAAGGGTCGGGCTGCCCCCATCATCCTGCAAGAGTCCGGCGAGTTCGCCGCCATCGACGCCGCCATCGCCAGCCTCAAACCCGGCGAGCTGGTGCTCTGCCAGGTGGACCAGGTGGAAGCCGCCCTGGAGCACGTCACCGCTTTGCTCCGTCAACCCGAAGCCGACCAGCGCAGCGGCCACGCGGTCAAGCACAAGACCGCGGCTGTGCCGCTGCCCGTGGTTGCTGGCTGATTGCACGTCAGCTGACGTGGCACATCCGCGCTGTCCGGAAACGATCTCGAGACAGCGCGGTCCGGCGGCCCTCAACGAGGGGCACTCTCGCCAAGCTGGGTTCGACTACAGCTTCAGCAGGTCGGACGACTCTGTGCCGGTACAAGTAACACTCGCCCCACCGCTGGTGATGGCGGCGGTCAACGTTGCGCTAAGGTGGGCCGTGACGCCATCGGGGCTGGTGATGACGGCCGTGTTGTAGGTGTCGACCTCGGTGCCGTCGGTGTCGACCATCGTGCACGATTGGCCAGCCAGGGCGCTCGCGGTGGTGCTGGCGACGTCGAACTTCAGGGAGCAAGCCTCGTTCGTGACGATGAGATCAGACGTGGCCCCCTTGGTGATGGAGAGATTGCCGCTCTCAGCCACGGTGAACACGCCAATCGGAGAAGGGCACGTGACCGTGACGGTTCCCGAGGTGAACTTCCAGGTGCCCACGAACTTGTCGAGGACCGCCGTGCTGGTCGATGTGTTGGTTCCCGTGTTGGTGTGGGTCGCCGTGTTGTCCTCCGCTCCGCTACCGCAGCTCGCCAACGTGCAAGCCAGTGTCAAGACCGCGTACCCGCTCAAGTTACTAAGGAACGATCGCATACAGCCTCCAGTTTCCGCTGTCCTCGGCCCCAGACGCCCCATCGTGCACGAAGAGCGCGGGTTGGGGTCCGCGGACAGCCATGGTTGGTAACAACGTCACGCATAAAAGACGCACGGACTGGCAATGCGTTTCATTAAATCAGAGCGACTTTGTCGTTTTTGTCGTTCCGCTTGCCTTCGCCACGCGACAGCGAGCCCGCCGGCAACTTCCAAGTCGACCTGGCGCTGGCCAGAATCGTTGACTTACTGGCCAATCATCGGAGCCATGGCTGGCTTCAGGGCGTCGATCTTCCACTGCACGGGGGTTACCCAGTCGTAGGCGAGCAGACCTTCGGTGTCGCCCGAGTTCGGATTCCAACACCAGAAGGTCCACGAGTAGCTCGTGCCCAAGGTGGACAGCACGGTGTCGAACCACACGCCGGCCTTGCCGCTGGACGCGCCTCGGTCCTTGATTCCGAACTCGCCGATCAGGATGTGGCCCAGGTTCTGCTGCATGATGAAGTCGAACTTCGGGGTCCAAAGCGCGGCCAGGTTCTTGGGGAAGGTGGCGTCGCTGAACCAGGGTTGCTCGTGCACCTCGGGGCCGTACTCGTGGGTCGAGTACATGAGCTTCTTCGCATCGCTGAGCTTGATGGGGCTCGTCTTAACGCCGCTGAGGTTCCCGCCCCACCAGTAGCCGTCGCTGCCGACCTTCTCGGTGCCCTCGACGATGATGATCCAGTCGGGGTTGGCGGCCAGGATGGCGTTGCCGCACCTTTCGGCGGCCGAGTTCCAGTCGGTGTTCTGGTCTCCTTTGCCCCACGTCGCGATCCCGTGCGGTTCGTTGTCGAGGTCGGCGGCCACCACGGTGGGGTTGCCCGCGTAGCGCTTGGCCAAGAACACCCAGTCGTCGATCCACTGTTTCTCGGGCGTCTTGTCGGTGTACCAGACTTGCTCGTTCATGTAGCCGTCGGGCTCGCGCGAGTGGTTGTCGAGGATGATCTTCACGCCAAATTCCCCGGCGGCCTCGATGACCTTGTCCATGATTTCGAGCGGCGAGCTACCCACCAGGGCCGCGTTGATGAGGGCGGTGCCGTCGTACGGGTCGGGGCCGGCCTTGCCGAAACCGTTTCCGTCGGAGGCCTTGGCGTCACTGCGCAGGATCTGATTTGCCCAGGGCAGGCGGATGACGTTGAACCCCAGATCAGCGATCTGTTTGACCATGCTACGGTAGTCGCGGGTCCAGATCCCGTGCGGCTCCTGGTTGTTGGTTTCGAGGCCAAACCAGTTGACGCCGGTCAGGCGCACGGTCTTGCCACGCCAGTCCACCAACTTGCTGCCCTCCACGTGCAGAAATCCGCCCGGCGAGTTGGCGTCGCTGCTGGAAACGTCCATCGTGATCGGAGCGTCCGGCCTCACCCCGGCGTCGCCCAACGTGCCCCCGCCGGCCCCCGCACTGCCGCCACCAGCGCCAATCGCACCCGCGCCGCCGGTGCCGACCGCACCCGCGTTGCCGCCCCCGGTGCCACTTGCGCCTGCCTTGCCGCCGCCGGTGCCGAACGCACCCGCGCTGCCGCCCCCCGTGCCCTCGGCCCGACCGCCCGAGCCGGTGCGCCCTCCGCTCACCGCACCACCCGCGGCGGAGTCGCCGCCCGAGGCATGGACTCCCCCCGAGCCACCGGCGCCGCCAGGTTCTCGAAAACCGCCCGCAGCGCTGCCTCCGGTGCCCGGCGGCTGCCCCGAACCGGAGCTCCCGGAGCAAGCCGCGTCCAAGGTCGCGGCGAGCAAAACGGCGAAGAGCGTCTGAAATGAAAGTGACGAACGGTAGTGCCGGTACTTCATCTTGAGTGAGCCATCGCCAATGGGTTGGAACATCGCCCAGGACGCGCGACCCACATCAACATAGGCGTCGGTTCGTAGGTAAAACTGTAGAGGCCCCGGTTGTGGGAACGGGCAGTTTGGTTTTTTTTCTGCGAACCGGCTCCGGGCGCGGCTTCGTGCGGTTTACCAAGGCCACGAGTCGGCCAAATGTAGGGAAAGGGGGATAAACAGGGTTGGTTGTCGAGAATCGACTACACGAAGCTTTCGTACTGGGGCACGAACATGCGCTGGCGCACGTGGGCGGTCAGATCGGCGGGCCGCGGCAGCGATGTGAGTTCTTCCTGGTAGGCGATTTCGCCCACTGCCACGGCGATCTTGATGGAAACTTCGCGAATACGGGCCAGCGATGGATAGACCCGACCTTGACCGAGATCGCCCTCATTCACGAGGCCAGCCACGATCCTGGCCGCCGCCAGGAACATCGAGTCCGTGACCCGTCGGACGTCGAAGGCCAAAGCTCCTAGGCCGATACCCGGAAAGATGTAGACGTTGTTGCCCTGGCCCGGGAAGAAAGTCTTGCTGCCCAGGGTGACGGGCGCAAAGGGGCTTCCGCTGGCAAAGACCACGCGCCCGCCAGTCCAAGCATAGGCGTCGTCGGCTGTGCACTCGGCTTTGGAGGTGGGATTGGAAAGCGCGAAGATGATCGGCCGGTCGTTCAACCTACCCATGGCTTCGACGATGGGGCGCGTGAAGGCAGGCCCGGCACCGGCCACGCCGATGAGCGCAGTCGGACGAATCGCATCGACTGCAGCCGCGAGATCCTGGACCGGCGCGTGCTCATGGGCGAAGGGCTTCTTGTGAGCTTGCAGGTCGGCGCGGCTTCTCACCACCAGCCCCTTCGAGTCCACGAACCAGCAGCGTGCGCGAGCCTCAGCCTCGCTCAGGCCTTCGTCTCGGGCTGCGGCCACGAACAGCTCGCCGATACCGGTGCCAGCCTCGCCAGCGCCGAAGAACAGCAGCTTCTGTTCCGTGAGTTTTTGCCCCGTCAGTCGCAGCGCGCCCAGGGTTCCAGCCAAGGCGACACTGGCCGTGCCCTGGATGTCGTCGTTGAAGCAGAGCACTCGATTCCGGTACTTCTCGAGAATCGAGAAGGCCGTGCTGTTGCCGAAGTCCTCGAATTGAATCAGGGCGCGCGGGAACACCACCTGCACCGCCTTCACGAACTCGTCGATGAATTCATCGTACTCCGCGCCGCGAACGCGTTTCTGCCGAAGCCCAATGTAGAACGGATCGTCACCGACCTGCGCGTTGTTGGTTCCCACGTCCAGCGTGATAGGCAGGGTGTAGTAGGGATGAAGACCCGCACACGCGGTGTAGAGCGCCAGCTTGCCCACGGGAATACCCATCCCCATGGCTCCCAGATCGCCGAGCCCCAGGATGCGTTCCCCGTCGGTGACCACGATCAGTCGCGCGTCGCGATGAGGCCAGTTGCGCAGGACCGATTCGATCTTGCCTTTGTCCTTCATCGAGACGAACAGCCCACGCGGCGCCCCCAGAATGGTTCCGTATTCGAGGCAAGCCTGTCCCACCGTGGGCGTGTAGATGATAGGCATGACCTCTTCCAGGTGATCGAGGACCACCCGATAGAAAAGAACCTCGTTGCGGGTCTGCAAGGTCGACAGATACACGTACTTGTCGAGATTGGTGGACTTGCTGCGGATATTGGCCAGCGCGCGTGCCACCTGCTCCTCCAGCGAGAACACTCGCGGTGGCAAAAGCCCGCGGAGGCCCAAGGTCGCGCGCTCTGTCTCGCTGAAGGCCGTGCCCTTGTTCAGTTGTGGATTGTTGAGAAGAGGCGAGCCCGCCGGGTAGTCCCGGAGGCCGCCCGCCGATAAGTCGTGGGGATTTCGAGCCATGGTCCGCAACCAGCGTAGCGGATCTGGAGAGCAGGCGGCACCTCGGAGGGAAGGTGGCGTGATGAAGTCACATGGAATATCGGTGAAGGAAATGGAGTGGCAACATGAGATGTCAGAAGTCGCTCGGACCCTGGAAAGGACGTCCAGCCGGGCGCGTCCAGATCGTGAACCAAGCCTCGGTGCAAACCCCGGCAGAGCGAGCGACTTCCTTGTTGTCCAGGTCGGGCAGGCGCTCTTGCAGCACCGTGAGCAGCCGGCTCGCGACCGCCAGCCGGTTGGGAATCTCGCAGCCCTGGCCTGCGCTGCCGTCGAAAACGAAGAACATGTCCTCTGCGGCCGGGCCATCGCTGGTGGTGTGGATACGAATCCGGACAAGGTCGTCCCAAGCGACCGCTTGGCGCCGTTCGCCCACCATCCGCGCGACCCCCCAATCGTCGACCCTCAGGTTACCGTCCTGGCGGTCACGTCGCCGTGCTTGCGCGCGCGCCGACCTCGCCCGCATCCACGGCATCAGCGTGCAGCCAACCGCAATGGCAATGGCAAGCCCGGCGTTCCTCCAGCCGTTGCCCGAGCGAGCAGCGCTCAGGGTGGTCACGGTCGCGACCACGATGGTCATGAGCCAGATCAGGGTGCCCAAGCTTGGGGCCTTGGCGCTGCGTTTGCTTCGCATGCCGGCTTTTTGCCACGGAGTACCCGTCTTTCGGAAGTGAAAGCCGGGGTGGCTTCGCAAGATTCACCTCGTCAGCTGACCTCTATGCCGAGCGTTCGGCGAACCTCCGGACGCTCGAACAGCCGGCGCAAGACCTCGGTGAAGTCCGAGGCTTCGGCCATGGGCTGCAACCGAAGCAACGTCGAATAGGCCTGCTCGACGTAGCCCTGCAACTCGCGCGCACGCATCGGGGCGTTTGCGCGGGCCCGGCCGAGATGGACATCCGTAAAACGCAGCCGATTGGGATCCACGATGCCCTGCTGGATGAAGCCGCGGGTTTTCCGCGCGCATCGACAGGGACCACCTTCATCGAGCAAACCGCATCGACCCGTGAGGAATTCCCGCAGTTGCTGCCGGGCCCGCGCCAGTCGCTGGCGAGCATTGTCGGCAGAGATCCCGAGGACGTCGGCCGCAACGGTATCGCTGGCTTCGAAGATCTCGCCCAGAACGAACGCCATTCGGTGCTCGCGGTCGAGGCAGAGCAACATGGCCATCAGGCACCCGACCTTGGCCTCTTCGATTACGAGCTGCACGTCCACGGGCAGGCTGCCTTCGTCGGGTGGATCCAAGTCGGGCGTGGCAGCAAGGGTCTGGCCGAAGCAATTGAAGTCGTGCACCACGTGCTCGACCCGGCCCTTCTTGAAGGCGAGGAGCTGGCGGACGGCGATGCGATAGGCCCAGGTGCGAAACGCCGCCTCGCCGCGAAACGAGGCCAGGTTGGTGACGATGCAGATCAGGATTTCCTGGGTCGCATCCGCCGCGTCTTCGGGTGCGTACAGCATGCGCTGGGCGAGGCTGTAAATGAAGCCTTGGTGCCGCTTCACCAAGGCTTCGAGCGAGGGCCGATCCCCTTGGACTGCGGCGTGGACCAGTTCGATGTCGGCAGCGTCGTCCTGATAATTGGCAGAAAGTGGACTCTCGGTTGGGTTGTTCATGATCTGGTTCATGCTCCTTGGAGCAATCGACCCAACCGAGTGTGACAGATCGGACAGCCTCTAATTCGTCGCGCGTTCGTTCGCGTGCTTGCGGATGTTCTCGAACACCGCGTGTCCGGCCCAGCGCATGGGCTGCCCCATGGCCTTCACGCAGTCGGACAGACTCCGGCAGGCCTTGAAATCCGTGTCGTACGGGGTGTTCAGGTTCGGGAAGGCCTCGTTGACGGCTGGGTACGAGCACGACCCCATGTTCAACGTGCCGCCGTTGTTCTGCGGCCACAGTGCCCAGGCGGTGTACGAAACGCCGTACTTGTCCGAGTAATCCATGAACTCGCTCACGAACGGCGAGCTGCAGTCGAACGAGCCGAATTCGGTGGCGATCACCGGGCCGAATTTCGTCATCGGCAGCACGTAGCGTGACCAACCACCCGACTCGGGCGTGCTACGGTCGACGGCGTCGCACTGTTCCTTGGTCAGGGGCTCGCACACGTCGGGCTGTCCCACGCACATCCCCGTGCCGCCGTTCGGGTTGTAGGCCCCGGCGATCCAGCGACAGGGCGGCATGCCCATCGGCCGCGTACGCTCGTACCCGATGTGGCCGCAGATCATCGGCTCCTTGGGCAAGCTCGAGGGCAAGTAGCTGAAGAACGGCGTGGGGGCTGCGGTGGTTCCGTTCTTGAAGTAGCGGCAGTATGTCAGATGGTAGGGATCGTCCTTGCTGAGATCCTTGTCCACGCCCACTTGGCCGCAGCACGTCCCGTGCTGATAGGGGTGAAAGCCATAGGCGATGTTCTTGGTGCCCTTCTTCACCCAGGGCAAGTACTGGTCCGAGTTGGCGATGGGGCCGTGGAACGCGTAGCCCCACATGAGACCGTTGATCAGCACCACGTTGTCCGCCCCGCCCTCGTCGCGCACCGCAGTGAGCCAGCGATTCATGACCGTGGTCCACATGGCCCAGTCGTACTTGTCCTCGTCGGGAAAGACCTTGTCCGCAGCGATGGCGTCGCTTCCGAAGGCGGCGCCGGTGTCGACGTGCTCGTAGGGTTCGTTAAACAGCTCGAAGAAGATGCCGCTGTCGCCCTTGTAGCGGGCGGCGATCTCCGCCCACGTCTTGGCGATCTTCTCACGATTGTAGTGCGCGTTCTGCAGGGTGATGCCCTCGGCGTTGGCCACCGTGCAGGTCCAGTTGTGGGTATCCGTCTGATCCCAGTCGGCCGTCGCGCAGGTATCCTTCTTGTTCAGCTTCTGGTATCCGATGCAGCCGTCCACGCGTCCGGTGTAGGGCTGACCCGTCTGGTCGTTGATGCGCTTGGTGCCCTTTCCGGCGCTGGAGAGGGGCGCGATCTGCCACAGGTGCAGATCGATGATGACCACACGACCGAGCGAACGCTCCTTCTTCACCACCAGGTCCACCCAATCGCGGTAGCTCATGATGTCCTTGTTGCTCCAGTCGTGGACCATGTACGGGGTCGCCCAGGCCGAGCCGCAGATAGGCACGCGGATGACGCCTGGGTTCCAGGTCTGGTCGAGGGCGGTCACTACGTTGTCGATGATCTGCGGCGCGGTTCCGTTGTCTTTGGGATCGTACATCCAGAAACCACCGCCCGAGGCATCGCCCGGCGTGCCCGATTCCATGCCCGTCATCGAGACGCCACGAAGCACGCGCGCGTAGCCCTTGGGATCCACGAAGGCAAAGCGCCCGGTCTGCGGGTCAACCGCCGTGTGCCACTTGCCGGTCGCGTCGACCAGGGTCGGCTGAGAGCCGGCGGGAATCGCGCCCGGGGTGTAGGTCGGGGGCACGTAGCTGGGCGCGGGACCGAGGGCCGCCGTCGACGTACCCGCGCCGGTGGTCGTCACCGTGCCGTTCCCCGAACCGGTCGAGGTCGCGGTCTGGGTGGTGCTGCTGGTCAGGGTGCTGGTGAGCGTCGCGGTGTTCGTGAGCGTGGCTGTGCTGGTTACCGTCGCCGTGTTGGTCACGGTCGCCGTGCTGGTCACCGTTCCGGTGTTCGTCACGGTGCCGGTGACCGTGATCGTTCCGCTGTTGGTCACCGTAGCGGTGTTCGTGATGGTACCGGTATTCGTCACGGTCGCGGTGCCCGTGACCGTGCCGGTGTTCGTCACGCTTGCCGTGGTGGTCACCGTCGCGGTGTTCGTCACCGTCGTCGTGCTGGTCACCGTCGTGGTTCCCGAAATTGCGGTGCTGGTAGCCGTCCCGGTGGTAGTCACCGTCCCCGTCCCGGTCACCGTGCCGGTGCTGGTCGCCGTGCCCGTGGTGCTTACCGTGCCGGTCGAGGTCGCCGTGCCCGTGCTGGTCACCGTGCCCGTGTTGGCGACGGTGGCTGTCGCGGTCAGGGTGCCCGTGCTGGTTGCGGTCGCCGAGGTGGTTACGGTGGCGGTGCTGGTCGCGGTCGAGGTGGAGGTGGTCGTCGCCGTGACCGTGCCGGTGGAAGTCTGGGACGTCGTAGACGTCACGGTCAGCGTGACGGTGTTGGTCCTGATGCCACCAGAGCCCGAGGTGCCCCCGTTGCCTGGCGCCCCCGTGCCGCCTACCCCGCCAGAATGG
>Ga0302323_100004252_pt1 | contig 11657 bp, 11 predicted proteins | sample Fen_T0_3_FD_201950 | JGI IMG/M metagenome (GOLD analysis project Ga0302323, IMG submission 201950) | Peat permafrost microbial communities from Stordalen Mire near Abisko, Sweden - Fen_T0_3 | ecosystem: Environmental > Terrestrial > Soil > Wetlands > Permafrost | place: Sweden: Abisko... | reverse complement strand
CGGGCAGCAGCAGCGGGGCACGCGTCTTCAAGGTTCAGACCCGCGCACCAGCCGGTGTCGAGATCGTGAGTGCCGTCCCGAGCACCGTCACGCTGCAAATTCGCAAACGGGACGCCGAGCCGCCGGCTGCGGCCAAGCGATAGACACCCTGGCCGGCCCATGCCCTCCCGGGTGGCTGGAAATGGCCCCATTCACCTTGACGTGCTCTGAGATTAGGCGGTAGCTTCCAAGCGTTGTTGTACGCAGTTCCTTCGATCCGGAGAACAAACTATGGCAAACATAACGCGTGCGTTGACCCCTGGTGAGATATCGCTTCTTACCTCAGTGTTTTCCCACACTATTACCTATTCGAAGGTCAAGGTGCACAACTACAAAGCGTACTTCTTCCAACCAGACGATACCGCCATGACCCCCGATGGCGAGATCTATTTTCCGTCCCGCTATTACAACTCAGATTTTTCCACTGCAGGGCTTTCGGACCGCGCGTGGTTTGTTCACGAGGGCGCGCACCTGTACCAGTACTATTTCTTGAATTGGAGCGTGAGATTGCGAGGAATTGTCGATCGCAATTACAATTATACGCTCGTCAAGACGAAGAAGTTCAAGGACTATGGACTGGAAGAGCAGGGAGACATCGCTGCGGACTTCTATAAACTGAAGCAGGGAAGCAAGATTTCGCGGCCCTACAAGCTCAGTGACTACGCTACCATCCTCCCTCTCTAGCCAACTCCAATCGATCCCATGGCAAAACATCAGGCGATTGTGTCCTTGTTGCTTGCCGCAACGGTATTGCTAACGGCTTGTGCTCGCTCAAATCCCCAGGTGGCAGGCGGAAAATCGGGTACCGTCGGGGCGAGTGGTTCGGTACAGGAACCAGAAGACCTGAATAGACGGATTGTTGATGCGCTTCAACGTGGTCGATATGCGGACGCTGCCCTATTGGCAAGGCAGGCGAAGGTATCCAGACCGGAGTCCGACTTTGCGGTTGGGGAAATCATCCTCCAAGGATACTCGGACGATTCCGCCGCCCAGCCACCTCGCGAAACCATCGAAGAAGGTCTGGCATTGATCGAAGCGGCGGCTCTGGCCGGTCACCAGCAGGCGGTTTCCGCTCTCGCAGCCACCTTCCATACGGGGCTGTCTCGTAGAACAGTCGATGGCTTCCTGGTCAAACCTGACGCTGCACTCAATCAGTGTTGGGAAGATACGAAGGAGTCGATGCAAATGGCTCGTTCGTGCATCGACATGCGGAAGAAACACTGACAGCGCCACTCCCACCCGGTTTCGGTTACCTTGCGTTCCGCCAGGCGAAGACCTCGCTGTACTTCGAAAAGCGTGGCGTCGGGCTTCTCGAACTCGCGGCCTACGAGCAGGAGTTGCCCAGGAACCTGAAGGCACTGCAAAGCAAGCTCGCAAAAGGACCGTGGTTCGACAAGCTCAAGATCGGTGAGACGTGGCTCGTTCCCAAGAAGCTGCGTGCCAACGCTGATGGGAATGATGGCGTTGTCCGGATCGGCGCCCCCCAGAAGACAGCTGCTGGGCGCCCCGTCGATACCTCAACGGTCGCGGCATCGCCATCAACGTCCTCTTCTTTCGGGTGTTTCGCCACGGCACCGACCAGTTGCTCAGCCGCGCCTGGTTCATCGACCCTGGCGAGACGCAAGCCAACGTGGCCACCACCAAGCACACGGAAGGGAAGGAGCCGTGGAATGGCGAGTACTACGTCTCCTTCGGGGGCGACTGCACGTGGGAAGACGCCCGCGCCCACGGGTTCATCAGCGCAGGCGGCGGGGCCTGGTACACCCAAACGCTGAAGGCCCTTTCTCCCGGCGACCGTGTGTGGGTCAAGATTCCAGGCAAAGGCTACGTCGGCGTCGGCCGCGTGACCGAGTCAGTGCAATCCTTGAGCGAGTTCAAGCTCGACGACGTCCCGTGCCTGGACGTGCTCAAAACCGCGGAGCGCCTGCGCGACCGCGCCGCCGACCCCGAGCTGATCGAAGCCTTTGTCCGAGTCGAGTGGCTCGACACCGTCCCCGAGAACAAGGCCTTTAACGAAGTCGGCCTGTTCGGCAACCAGAACACCGTCTGCCAGCCCACCGCGCCCAAGTGGCGCCACACCGTCGAGCGCCTGAAGACCTTCTTCAAGAAGTGGGAGTAGGGCTCACCCGTGAATGAGCAGACACGGAGGTCGCGGGAACTACCTTTCAACCGTGCCTTCGTGTCTCAAGCGACAGCCAGCACAGGCGCGACGCCGCACCGTCAGGATCTACGGTGCGGCCTTGGCGCCGCTATCAACCCCAGCCGCGGCGTTCTGCAGGCGGCTTGGCAGCCAGGGCGGATAGGTGCCGGTGTAGCGCTTGCCCTCGGTGAAGAAGGTGGGCGTGCCTTGGATATCGAGTTTGTTGCCTTCGTCCACGTCGAGGGCAACGCTGCGCGGGCCTTCCTCGCGCAGACAAGCTTCCAGGGCCGCGGGGTCCAGGCCAAGGTCGCGGGCGATTTCGCGATTGGGCCGCGAGTGCAGCATGCGCGCCTCCGCGAACATGTAGTCGTTGGCCTGCCAGAAGCGATCCTGCCGGCCCGCGCACTCGGCGATGGTGGCGGCGAAGCAGGCGTTCTGGTGCATGGGCGCCTTGATCGATGAATTGCAGCTTTGATCGAGCGGGTAATGGCGGTGCACCAAGCGAAGCTGGGTTGGAAAGCGTTCCAGCAGGGTGCGCAGCTGCGTGTGGGCTTGGCGGCAGTAGGGGCACTCGTAGTCGCTGTATTCGACCAAGGTCACGGTGGGCTTCTCGGCGCCGATGAAGTGCCCGCCGCCAGGCTCGATGCCGTGGGGCAGGGTGGGGGCGATGGGATTGGGGCGGCTCGCTTCGTCCAAGGCTTTGGGGTGCGCGATCATGAGGGCCGCCGCGCAGGCGCCAAGGATGGCGAAGGTGACGAGCACTCGCCCGGTCCGCTGGCGCAGCATGCGCAAGGGCTCGGCCAAGGAAGCGCGCAGGCCCAGGCGGCGGCTAGCGATCAGCATGCAGATGAGAAAGAAGATGTTCGCCGCGTAGGTGCCCAGGCAAAGAATGCAAACCGCGCTGATCAGGAAGGCGGACACGGCACCCAGTGCCGCGCTTGAGACCGTGAAGAAGAACGCGAGGTATAGGCCGCAACCCACGGCCAGCAGCGACCGGCGACGGAGCGCGCCCCACAGCGCGACGGCCGATGCCACGGCGTAGCCGAAGATGCCCCACGCCGCCACGGGCACACCGAAGAGCACGGCGAAGCGGCTGCGCGCCACGATATCGCAGTTCACCGTCCGGTCGATGGCGCAGAAACTGTGAAAGGCAGGATTGTTGTGAAGCTGGAAGTGGAGCTTCTCGAGCAGGATAGACAGCACCAACCCGGCCAAACAGAAAAGCAGGGCCACCCACCACGGCCAGCGGGCGGGCGGCGCAGCATCGTCGGTGATCTGCCCTCGCTTCATCGAGGCAATACCCCTACCACAACCCGGCAGTCAGGCACAGAGACGGGTTTGGCAGGGACTTGCTCACATGCACACGCGGTTGCGCCCCGAGCGCTTGGCGGCATACATCATTTCGTCAGCGCGCTTCATCAGTTCTGCGGCGGTTTCGTTGGCCTGCGCCAGCGCCCCGCCGATCGAGATGGTGATTTGAAGCGGGGCATAGGCGGATTCGCGCAGCTCGCTAGCTTCGACCATGGCGCGCAACTTCTCGGCCACGCGGCGCAGCTCGTCTTCGCCCACGTTGGTGATGATGGCGGTGAACTCCTCGCCGCCCCAACGGGCAATGGTGTCGAAGCCGCGGCAATTCGCCGACAAGGTGCGAGCCACCATGCGCAGGATCTCGTCGCCCGCCTGATGCCCCGCGCGGTCGTTGATCAGCTTGAAATGGTCGATGTCAATCATCAGCACGCCAAAGGGCCATCCGAAGCGTCCCAGTTCGGCCAGACGCCGATCCAGCTGCAAGTCGAAGTGGCGGCGGTTGGGCAACCGGGTCAGATCGTCGATCATGGCCAGCTGGGAGAGCTCTTCGATAAGCTTCTCTTGCTGGCGATCCTCTACGGTGCTGCGGAAGATTTCGACCGCACCCACCAGCCGGCTTTGTTGATCGCGCAGCGGGATGGTCCTGATCTTGACGGGAACGCGATGTCCCTGCTTGTGCTGCAAGTAGGCGTCGGCCTCGATGGGCACGCCGGTGTCCACCGCGCGCTGAAGTGGGCAGCCGTTGGTGCACAGCATGCGACCGCCGGCATCGATGTGGCAAAGCCAGCGACCGCCGCAGTCACCACCCACCACCTCGCTACGCAGAAAGCCCGTGATTCTCTCGGCGCTGCGGTTCCACAGCAGAATGCGCTTCTGGCGATCCACGAAGTACACGCCGTCCTCGATCTGGTCGAGAATACCGTGATACACGGCCGCGTCGAGCGTGAAGCCCAGTCCAGGCTGAAGGAAGGGCAGGGGGGTCAGGGGTATCGGGCCGTCGATGATAAGGGGCGAGATAAGGGGCGCAGGCGTGGTTGGTTCGCTGGCTGTCATGGATAAGAGAACTCCTCTAGGAGTTTCAAGTTTAGGGTTCTCGGCAGAACTCGGCGAGGGGATAAGTCGCCATGATTTCATGGACCGCCTGGGTCAGGCGTTTTCCAGTCGATCCGCGATGGCTCGCAGCGAGTCGATGCTGGAAACATCGTGGGGCAGCAGCGGCACGGTGGTGATCTCCACGCCGGGCGATTCCTGGGACAGGCGCTGGAGTTCTCCCTTCTGGGCGTGGGCAATCTTGGTCAGGTACTGCGCCAGCTCTTCGAGCTTGAGCGCGGCGTCGTCTATCTCCGCGGCAGACTGGTCATGCATGCCAGGCATGGCGGCGATCTGCTCGCGCAGCACCGCCGCCGAACATGGTAGTGGCTCTTGCAGGGTGCGATTGGCGATGTAGCAGCACAGCGGCGAGCCGGTCTCGCGCAAACGGCGGGCAAAATACAGGGCTTCGTTCACCGCCGCGGTTTCGGGGGTCATCACCAAGATGAAGCCCACGTCGGAGCGCTTGAGCACCGCCTCGATCTCTTTCGCGCGGGTCAGGAAACCACCCAGCACCTCGCGGATGTCGAGGAGAAACGCGCCGAGATCGTCGAGAAATTGGCTGCCCATGAGTTTGCCGGCGCGGCGGATAACACTGGCGCCGCCCAGGCCCAGGCGCTTGAGCGAGAAGCGGCTGGTGTGCGGGTCGGGGCGGGCAAACCACTGCATGGCGGGGCTGGCGATGGCCGCGGCTAGTCGCTCTGGCGTTTCCAGAAACTCGAGCGCATTGGCCGTGGGGGGCGTGTCGAGCACGATGAGGTCATAGCCACCGTCGCGGCGAAGTTCGTAGAGCGCGAGGGTGGCCGCGTATTCCTGCGACCCGGTTAGGTTGGTGGTGACGTGCCGGTAAAGCGAGTTCGAGAAGATGTGTTTGCGCAGCTCGGGGTCGGGTACCTGATCTTCCACCAAATGCGCGAAGGCAGTGGCGGGATCCACGCGCATGGCGTGCAACATGTGGGGCGAGGTGATGCCCAGCGCGGCCGCGGTGTCGGCGCCGATGGCCGTGGGCGTGGGGCCAAGATTCGCCACGCCCAGGGCGTCGGCCAGTCGGGGCGCGGGATCGATGGTGCACACCAAGGTGCGCAGACCACTGCGCGCGCCAATCACGCCCAGGGCAGCAGCGGTGGTGGTCTTGCCCACGCCACCCGGCCCCACGCACACCAGCGTCTTCTTGGTAGCCAGCCTCTTCTTCATCGGCTAACTCGGACGACCAGCGCGGTGACATTGTCGGGCGCGCCCGCGGCATTGGCCGCGTCGATGAGCGCGTAGCAAGCCGATTCCGCATCCGGTTGCGCCAGGATGATGGCGGTGATGCGTTCGTCGGCGACAACGTCCCACAAGCCGTCCGAACAGAGCAGGTAGGTGTCTCCGTCGGTGTAGGCGTTCATGTAGACGGTGGGCTCGATGTCGGGTTTGCTGCCCAGGGCGCGGGTGATGACGTTGCGGTTGATCAGGGCCGCGATATCTTGCGGCGAGATGGCGGGCTGGGCGTATTTCATCTCTTCGATGATCGAGTGATCGCGGGTCAGGCGCGAGGCGACGCCGTTGCGGATGCGGTAAATGCGCACGTCGCCGGCGTGGGCCGCCACCAAGTGATCCTCGTCCAGGGTGAGCGCCGCGATGGTGGCCCCCATGCGATACCAAGCCGGATCCTTGCGGGCCTCTTCCCGGATGCGCTGGTTCGCTACCTTGAGTCCCACACGCAGGAGATTGACGGCGCGTGAGAAGCGCGGGTCGAGCGGGAACGGCCAGGTCTCTGGCGCCGAAGTGCGATGGTCGCGGCAGAAAGCCTCCAGGGCATCCACGGCGATGCGCGCGGCCACCTCGCCCGCCGATCGGCCGCCCATGCCATCCGCCACGACAAAGAGACGCTCCTCAAGGAAGATGCCGTGGACGTCCTCGTTGACCTCGCGCACTTGCCCGGCATGGCTGGCCGCACCGGCTTCCAGGCGCAGCGAAACCGGAAGGAACTGATGGGATCCGTCGGGTTGGGTTTTAATCGAGGGCGGCATTCAGGACTTCGTCAGGGCTTCGCGCCAGCGGGACAGGGTTCGTTCGCGCTGGGCAGGATCGATGCGGGGGTGGAATGTCGATACCTTCAACGCTGACCGCAAGTCTGGCTGCAACCCCGGGTCCTTGTAAAGCCCCAAGCCAAGGCCCAGTCCAAGACCAGCCAGGCGGCCGGCGCCAAGAGCGGTCGATTCGACCATGGCTGGCCGGACGATGTCTGCGCCCAGCAAATCCGCTTGCATTTGCATGAGCAAATTGTTGGCCGACGCGCCGCCATCAACGCGCAGGGAGACAATGGGGTGGCCGGCATCGAGCTGCATGGCCAGCGCCAGATCTACGTTTTGCAGGGCCATGGCCTCCAACGCGGCCCGGGCGAGGTGGGCGGCGGTGGTGCCGCGCGAGATACCGCAGATGATTCCCCGCGCCTCGGGACGCCAGTGGGGCGCGCCCAGGCCGGCCAGCGCCGGCACGATGGTCACGCCGCCGGTATCGGGCACCGATGCCGCCAGGGGCTCGATGTCGGCGGCGGTCTTGATGATGCCCAGCCCGTCGCGCAGCCACTGCACGAGAGCGCCCGAGACAAAGGCGCTGCCTTCCAGGGCATAGCGGGTAGCGCTGGCGGTTTGCCAGGCCACCGTACCCAGCAAGCGGTGTTGCGAGAGCACCGGCTTGTCGCCCACGTTCATAAGCAGGAACGAGCCGGTGCCGAAGGTGCACTTGGCCTCCCCGCGGGCGAAGCATCCCTGACCGAACAGCGCGGCCTGCTGGTCGCCAGCGATGCCCGTGATGGGCGTGCCGTCGGGCAGGCCGCTGGCCATCGCGTTCATACCCAGGGTGACAGCCAGGCTGCCCGACGATGGGCAGACGCGTGGGAGCATGGCCAGCGGAACGTCCAAGACCCGGCACAGTTCCGGGCTCCAGTCGAGGCGGTCGAGGTCAAGCAGCAGCGTGCGTGAGGCATTGGTGACGTCCGTGATATGGCTCTTGCCACCGGACAGCCGCCACACCAGGAAGCTGTCGATGGTGCCGAACACGATGTCGCCCGCTTCGGCGCGCTGGCGGAGGCCGGGAAGGTTTTCCAGCATCCAAGCGATCTTGGTGCCCGAGAAATACGGATCGAGCAGCAGCCCCGTGGTGCGCTGGAACAGTGGCTCGTGCCCGGCCTCGCGCATGGCCTGACAGCGCCCGGCGGTCCGGCGATCTTGCCAAACAATCGCCGGCGCCACCGCGCGTCCGGTAGCACGCTCCCACAGCACCACGGTTTCGCGCTGGTTGGTCACGCCGACGGCGGCGATGGGGTTGGCGGGCGTTTGCGCGCGGGCTTTGGCAAAGGCTGTCAGCACCGACCCCCAGATGTCTTCGGGATCGTGTTCCACCAGCCCCGGCGCCGGGTAGCTTTGCGGGATCTCACAATAGCCCCTGCCCCGGATGTGCATGTGTTCGTCGAGCAGAAGTACCGTGGTGCCGGTGGTCCCCTGATCAATGGCCAGTATCAGTTGGTCGTGCAGTTGGTCTTTCATGGGCTGGGGCTGGCTTCCTCGCGGGCTTTCGCGTGCAAGTTCAAGAATCGCACGACCGTCTCGCACAGTTGCGCGCGTTCCACATCGACGGCCACCAGGTGGCCCGAGCGCGGCAACCACAGCCGTTCAACCACGTCCGAGGCGATGCTGCCCGCCAGTTCGAAGGATGTTTGCAGGGCAATGGTTTGATCGCGTTCGCCGTGCGCCACCAGCGCGGGCGTGTGGATGAAGGTGAGATCGCGGCGAACCACCTCGGCAAGCTCGATCAGCTCGACGACTCCCGCAAGGGGCATGTCGGCCAGAGAGGGATTCTCGGCGCGGACCTTGTCGTCGGTGACATCGCTGCCACCGCGCTTGCGCCGGGTGGCCAAACGGCCGCGGCGAAGGAAGCCTGGCAGGTGGGACCAGGCGCGGGCCAGCGCGATCTGGCTGTCGCGCAGGCGGAGCGGCGTGGACATGAGCACCAGCGCCGAGACGCTGTGGGGGTGCAGGCGCGCCAAACGCAGGGCCACAAGCGCGCCCATGGAGAAGCCCGCAAGAGCCACGGGACCGTTGCCCGAGGCCGCGCGCAGCTTGGCGAACGCCGCCTCGGCCGAGGCCAGCCAGTCCTGCCAGCGCGTGGCGGCGAGGATGGCCGCATTCTCGCCATGGCCCGCGAGCATGGGCGCGAACACGGAGAATCCAGCGTTGGCCAGGCCGTGCGCCAGCGGCGCGACCTCGTAAGGCGTACCCGTGAACCCGTGCAGGCACAGCACCGCCGGCCCGCCGCCAGGGCGGAAGATGGGGGATTTGTCGCCGCTGCCGGGCACACGTAGCGCGGTCATGAGATGCCAATCATAGAAGAGGACCGCGCGCCCGCGCCAGGAAAGTAGGCCGGGCGGCCGACCACAAACTTTTCGCGACGAACGATGTATCCGAGTGCAGTTTACAGAATCTCGGCGGAACGAAGCTGCTTGCACAGCAGTTTGGCGGCAGTCGTGCAACCGCTTCCACTCTTGGCGTGGTCATGGCTGCCATCTCCTCGCCAGCAAAGACCGCAAACCGCATGCTCTTCCTGGTGCGTGCGGCGGCGAACCCGGCTGCGTTGCAAGCTAGCATAGCGGGCGGTAGAACCGTGACGGTCGAAAGCACATGGACACAGAAGGTCGAAGACGCTCAGATAATTTCGAAGATCGTGGCCAAGGTGCGGGTGGCGGGCGTGCCGCCATGGCGTTGCCCATCCAGGCTTTGGTCGGGCTGGTCCGCATCCTGGGTGTCAAGGGCACGCTGGTGGTCGCAGCGGTGCTAGGCGCCGGTTATCTTCTCTTACCGTCGGGGATCAAGCAGCAGCTCTTCGGTAGCGGAAGTGAGCCGGCGAATGGCGGGGCAGCTGCTACCAGCGTCTGCAAAGCCGCGCCCGGCAGCGCCAAGGCTTGCGACTTTTCAAGAGTCATTTTGGCTTCGACCGAAGACGTGTGGACCGCCACGTTTCGTCGCGACGAACTGCCGAACTACGGACGTGCCCAGGTGCAGTACAGCGACCCTACGCTGGTGGTGTTCGCCGTCTCGGTGGACACCGGCTGCGGGACCGCCACGTCGGCAGTCGGACCGTTTTACTGTCCTAGCGATCGCCGGCTGTACATCGATCCCAGCTTCTATCAAGTGATGGAGCGACGTCTGCGGGCGCCCGGGGATTTCGCGCAAGCGTACGTCATCGCCCATGAGGTCGGACACCACGTGCAAAATCTGATCGGCGCGACGAACGTGCGATTGCGTGGTGAATCCGCCAATCAGCTCTCGGTGAGGGTCGAGCTGCAAGCCGACTGCTTCGCTGGCGTCTGGGGCCACACGGCCCGCGCTTCGTTGGCCATCGACGAGCAGGATTTGAAAGAGGCCGTCAACGCCGCCCACGCCATCGGGGACGATGCCTTGGGTAATACCAATGCTGCTGACCAAACGCATGGGACCAGCGCACAACGCATGCGCTGGTTCCGCCGTGGCTTCGAAAGTGGCGACGCCCGCAAGTGCGACACGTTCAGCGTTGCCAGTCCGCACAATCTGTAAGTTCTACGCTCCTCGCAGCTCGGAAGACTCTGCGCGAAACTACCCTCGGTTTGGGCTCCCGGAAACTGGGGACTGGGATTGCCCAGATTCCTGGACACCTGACCTGCGTCCCCGCGCACTGAACTAGGCTTCGGACTCGAAGGACGGTTCGGCCAGAACCTGGCGCATGAGCGTATCGACTTTGCCAAGCTGACGCTCGTCGCCTTCCACGGCCAGCCAAACGCAGCCTTCGGCGCCGCCGATTCCGCCAGCTCCTGTCAGCACGGCGCGGGCGCCGGTGGCGAGAAAGATGGCGTCGAGTTCGGTGAACACCTGGCCAGGCAAGGGGCAAAGCCTTGGACCCTTGGCATTGGCGGAGGATAGGCGATTGGCAAGGTCCAGCAGGCTTCCCGGAACGCGTTTTTCCAGCCCTACCGGAATAAGCAACTTTGCACGACGGCCCAGGACCGCGGGAAGGACGGCGGCCATGGGGCCACCGTCGGGATGATCGACGAAGTTGGCGGCGTGCCCAGCGTCCACGTCGAGCGCATTGGCGCCTTTGACGATCAGGTCGTCTTCGCCAAGATCGCCAGCCACATCGAAGATGGTCTTGGCCCGCTTCCACACGCCTTTGTCGATGACCACGTCGCCGGGAAAGCCGCTGTTGTCGGGCAACCGGCCCTGCGCGGCCGTGATCCAGGCCGGCGATACCGTGACCCCGCGAAAGAAATGGCGGCGCGAGAACCCCACGGCCTGGCCGAGATGGGACAGGATCTCTTCCGCCACGTAGCCATTGGTGGTGCCCGCCACAATCACCAGACGGCCGCCGGTCAGGGCCTTCGTGACCGTGGGGTGCTTGGTTAGGGCCTTGGCGATAAGCCGCTTTCCAGCGGCTGGGGTCAGTGGGTATTGCCGAATCATTGCTTCATTTCCCCCGCGCACGTCGCGGGCAAGGCCGGTAGCGCTCTTTGGATGCCTGAAGGATGAGTAAAGGTCCATCGCCCATGGGGCCGTCAGCGCCGCAACCGCCTTCATCGGCCGGGCTGGCCGGCTGCTTGAGGCGCGCTATGCTGCCGTCGTTGAAAGCGAAAACCGCCGTGACCCTGTTCGCACTCGCCTTGGGCATGGGTGCGCCCGCGGCGTCCGCCCCGAATTCCCCAGGGCAGGCCCTGGCGGCGCGCGCGCTTGCCATGTCCGAGTCCGAGCGTGTGCGTGCCGTGTCGGCGCTGCCGGCCAGCGAACGCGAGGTGTTCTTTCGTTCGCTGAGCGTGGCCGGGATCGTCGCGCTTGGCCGCCAGTCGCTGGCCAGCTTGGGCGTCTACCAGGCCCGCGTGACCCGGGAGGAGCGCGTGCGTGGTCACCTCTACGGTCCGGACGTGGTCGAGGTGACCGTGCGCGAGAAGCCGCACGCGGTGGTGCTGGCATTCGTGGCGGGCGAGCACAAGGGCCGGCGCGCGTTCTACAGCGCGGAGCTGCGGCCGCGCGAAATGCTGGCGCGCGAGTCGGGCGTGCTTGGCCTCATTTCCATG
>Ga0302323_100004251_pt1 | contig 11660 bp, 13 predicted proteins | sample Fen_T0_3_FD_201950 | JGI IMG/M metagenome (GOLD analysis project Ga0302323, IMG submission 201950) | Peat permafrost microbial communities from Stordalen Mire near Abisko, Sweden - Fen_T0_3 | ecosystem: Environmental > Terrestrial > Soil > Wetlands > Permafrost | place: Sweden: Abisko... | reverse complement strand
CCGAGGGCGACGTCCTGGCCCGGGCCCGGGCGCGGTCCGAGGAGCTCGGCTGCGTCCCGGTGCCGGCCGGTGCGGGGGTCGTGCTGCGCCTGGTCGCGGCCATGCTGCCGGCCCGGTCGGTCGTCGAAATCGGCACCGGTGCCGGCGTCTCCGGGCTCTACCTGCTGTCCGGGATGCCGGCCGACGGCGTCCTGACGACCATCGACGTCGAGGCGGAGAACCAGCGGGCGGCCCGCGAGGCCTACGCCGAGGCCGGCGTCCGGCCGAACCGCACCCGGGTGATCCCGGGCCGGGCGCTCGACGTCCTGCCCCGGCTCACCGACTCGGCCTACGACCTGGTGCTCGTCGACGCCGACAAGGCGGAGTTCGGGGCCTACGTCGACCAGGCCGTCCGGCTGCTGCGGCCCGGCGGCACGCTCGCCGTGACGTCGGCGCTGTGGCACGGACGCGTGGCCGACCCCGCCCAGCGGGACGCCGTCACCACCGGGCTCCGCGAGCTCGGCAAGCGGATCCGGGACGACGACCGGCTGGCCCCCGCACTGCTGCCCTGCGGGGACGGTCTGCTCCTCGCGGTGCTGCGCTGACCGGGCCGCCCGCGCCCGACGCCCTCCCGGACCACGATCCGCAGGCGCGGCCCGCGCGGGCGGTCACGACCGGCCAGGGCGCCTCCCCGCCCCGCCGGTTGCTGCGCGGCGCCGAGGCGCTGCAGGGCCTGGTCGGGCGCCGCCTGCTGGTGGGGATCACGGTCCGGGACCGGGCGGGCACGATCCTCGAGCGGCGCCAGTTCCACGGCGAGGTGACCGACGTCGCGGACGGCGTCGTCGTCCTGCGCCACGAGGACGGCACCACGACGGGCCGCGAGGTGCTTCTGCCCGCCGACCCGCGCGCCTACACCGAGGCCCGGCCCGGCACGTACCGGCTGGCGTCCGGCGTGGTCGTCACCGACCCCGACTACCTGAGCACCTGGGACGTCCACGAGACCCCGACCCCGAGCTGAGCACGGTCAGCGCAGGGTCTCCAGCCAGCGGAGCAGGAGGCGGGTGCCGTAGCCGGTGGGTCCGCGGGTGATCTCGTGCTCGTCCTTGTCGGAACGGGCGGTGCCGGCGATGTCGAGGTGGGCCCAGCGGCGGCCGCCGGCGAACTCCCGCAGGAACAGCGCGGCCACCACGGCGCCGGCGCCGACGGCGGGCGTCGAGGTGACGTGCCGCAGGTCCGCGACGGAGGAGTCCAGGACCTTCCGGTACTCGGCCACCAGCGGCATCCGCCAGACCAGCTCGCCCGCGGCCGTGCCGGCGGCCTCCAGCGCGGCGGCCAGCCGGTCGTCCTCGGTGAAGAGCGCGGCGTGCCGGCGGCCGAGCCCCAGGGTCGCCGCGCCGGTCAGGGTGGCGATGTCGACGACGACGTCCGGGTCGAGCTCGGCGTCGGCGTAGGCGAGCGCGTCCGCGAGGACCATCCGACCCTCGGCGTCCGTGTTCGTCACCTCCACGGTCCGGCCGCCGTAGTGCCGGACGACGTCGCTCGGTCGGTACGACGACGCCCCGACCGCGTTCTCGGCGATCGCGAGCAGCCCGGTGACCGGACGCCGGACGCCGGACCCGGCGCAGGCCGCGAGCGTGGCGAGGACGGCGGCGGCACCGGCCATGTCCGTCTTCATCGGGACCATCGCCTCGCGCGGCTTGATCGACAGCCCGCCCGTGTCGTATGTGATGCCCTTCCCGACGAGGACGACGCGTCCCCGGGCCCGGCGGCCGGCCGGAGGGTCGTAGTCCAGCCGGACGAACCGCGGCGGGGTCGCCGACCCGCCTCCCACGGCGAGCAGCCCGCCGAAGCCGTCCGCCTCGAGCGCCCGCTCGTCCCACACCTGCACCGAGAGCCCGGCCTCGGCCGCGGCTCGCACCGCGACGGCCGCCAGCCAGGCCGGCGACTTGACGTCGGACGGCGTCGCCGCCAGGTCCCGGACGGTCGCGGTGGCGCGGGCATGCCGCTCCCCGGCGGTGACGGGCGCCGACGTCACCCGGCCCAGCAGCTCGACGCGGCGGGCGGCCGCGGAGTCCACGCGCCGGCGGGTGCCGACCGCCGGCAGGCCGTAGCCGCCGAGCTGCAGCCCCTCGACGAAGGCCCGCACCGCGTCCGGCGCCGCACCGTCCGCCAGCGACACCAGCACCCGGTCCCGGCCACGCACGGCCCGGGCGACGGCGGCGCCGGCGCGGCGCAGGTCCCGGGGGGCACCGGCACCGGTGCCGGCGAGGAGCAGGCGCCCCGGCAGTCCCGCCGGCGCCTGCACGGGCACCCGGACGACCTCCCCGGCGCGGCCCGCGATCCGCTCCGCCTTCAGCACGGTGGCCAGGTCGAACCCGTAGCGCTCGGCGGCGAGCCGGGCGGTGGCGTCGGGGACCGGGTCCGGCGACCCGTCGCAACCGGCCGCCACGCCCACCACGACGATCTCGGCGCCCTGCCATGACGCGTCCGAATGGTCACCCACAGTAACGGAGGAGATCCGTTCAGCGAGAGGTGACGGCTGAGTGGGTCTACGCGAACGGGGGGTCACGCCCGTCACGATAGTCCCAGCGCGCGCCGTCCTCCGGGACGCCGAAGGCCCGGGCGAACCCGGGCCTTCGGCGGACGGCGGCCTGCACCGCGGCCCCGCGGGAGCGTGGGGATCAGGGCGGAGGGATGAGGGGAGTTCAGACGTTCACGACCGAGGCGAGCTGGTCACGCAGCTCGCTCGCCTCGATGGCGGTCATCTCGACGACCAGACGACCCCCGCCCTCGAGCGGGACCCGCATCACGATGCCCCGACCCTCCTTGGTCACCTCGAGCGGGCCGTCGCCGGTCCTCGGCTTCATGGCCGCCATGCGGCATCCCCTTCCTCTTCGCGAGGCGCCCGCCCCGCAGGAGGGCACGCCAGGCACCGGTGCGTCCGCGTCCTGACCGGGTGCGGAGCGTCATCACGCTCATTATCCCTGGTCCGTGACGCTGGGCGAAACGCCGACGGGAAAACGACGTGTCGAACACCGGCCGATCGGGTGACCCGGGGCGCTCAGGGGGCCCAGGACCGCGAGCGCCAGATCGCCAGCATCCAGACGATGCCGAGCACCCCGAACGCCACCGTCACCGTGACGCGGAACGCCCGGGACCCCGAGACCGCCGCCAGCAGCGTCCCGAGCGGGAACAGCGGCAGCAGGTACCGGGGCAGGCTGCTGAACGAGTCGAGGACGGCGAGCAGGTAGACCGCGTAGGCGCCGCACCAGACGGTGAGGTCGAGCCCGGCCACGCGCCGTCCGGACCGGACCAGCCACCACAGCAGCCCGGCGGTCCCCGCCACCAGGAGCACGGGCCCCACGTGCTCCCCGAGGTAGAACTTCGACGCCACGACCCACGGCTGCACCGGGACCACCTCGCGCGGCGTCCGCCAGGTCGCCATCGTGCGGGTGTACCCGTCGGGGACGCCGGTGCCCCACCACACGATCGCGGGCCAGGCGACCGCCGCCACCCCCGACGCCAGCCACGCCAGCACCGGCCCGACCAGCGACCGGGCGGCGGGCCGGCGCGGCGTCCCGCGGGCGGCGAGCACGCGCGCGCCCACGTGCACCGTGACGACGGCGGCCAGCGGGACGGCGATCGGGCGCGCCACGCCCACGAGCAGCAGGAGCGGGACGGCGACCAGGTACCGGCCGCGCTGCAGGCACCGGAACACGGCCGCCAGCAGGAGCAGCGCCAGCGCCTCGGAGTACGGCAGCTGCAGCACGAGCGCGGAGGGGAAGAAGCATAGGAAGGCAACCGTCCACAGTGCGGCCCGCGGGCCGGCCACCTGCGCCGTCACCGACCGGACCAGCACGGCCGCCCCCGCGGCGCACGCCAGCGACACCACGGTCGCCGCCGCCTCCCAACCCGGGCCCAGCCCCTCCACGAGCCGGACGAGCCCCGGGTAGAGCGGGTAGAACGCCCAGGTGCTGTTCGCGACCGCCCCGGTCGAGTCGATCACCAGCCCGTGCGGGTACCCCTCGACGGCGACGCGCCGGTACCAGGTGCCGTCCCAGTTGTTGGCGATCTGCAAGTAGGTCCAGTGGGTGCCGTCGCGGTGGAAGCCGGCGAAGTCCACGCAGCGCAGCGCCACGTACGTGTAGAGCAGCCGGCTCGCGGCGAGGACGGCGAGGGCCTGGGCCCAGCCGGGCAGGCGGCGGGGGTCGAACCGGTGCCGCTGCCGGGCACCTCGGTCGAGGGCCGGCCCGGCGACGGTGGCCGATCCGGCGACGGTGGCCGGCCCGGCGACGGTGCTGGTCATGCCCCGCCGGTACCCCGACCGCGGGCCAAGCACCCGGCCAGGTGGTCGTCGACGAGGCCGCACGCCTGCATGGCCGCGTACGCGGTCGTCGGTCCGACGAAGGCGAACCCGTGCTTCTTCAGCAGCCGGGCCAGGGCGGTCGACTCCGGCGTCACCGCGGGGACGTCGCCTAGGCCGCGCGGGGCGGGCCGGTCGGGCGCGGCGAACGACCACACCAGGGCGTCCAGGCCGCCGGGCACGGTGTCCCGCAGCCCGAGGACGGCGCGGGCGTTCGTCACCGCGGCGAGCACCTTGGCCCGGTTGCGCACGATGCCGGCGTCCGCGAGGAGCCGCTGGACGTCGTCCGGACCGTACCCGGCTACCACCTCGGGGTCGAACCCGGCGAAGGCCACCCGGAAGGCGGGCCGCTTGCGCAGGATCGTCAGCCAGGACAGGCCGGACTGGAAGGCCTCCAGCGTGATCCGTTCGAACAGCTCGTGCTCGCCGTGGACCGGGACGCCCCACTCCTCGTCGTGGTAGCGCACGTAGTCGGGGGTCGAGGCCCCCCAAGAGCACCGCGCCAGCCCGTCGGCGCCGATGACCAGCCCGTCGGGCCGGACGACGACGTCCTCAGCCATCGCCGTCCCCGGGCCGGCCGCCGTCCGCACCCTCGACCTCGGCCGCCATCCGCCGCAGCGTCGAGCGGAACGCGAGCCGACCGGCCGGCTCGAGCAGCCCCCGCAGCGGACGGGTCAGCCGCACCGGGACGACCTCGACGTCCTCGGTCCAGTCGACGCGGCAGCGGCGCGGGCCGAGCGGGACGACGTCGAACCACGCCTCGCCCAGCACGACCCGGCCCTGCTTGACCACGTGGCAGTGGCCCGGTTCGGTGCCGTGCGGGGGCTCCCAGCGGGTGACCTCCATCGGGTCGTCGAACCCCAGCGGGCCGATGCCGGTGCGGCCGCAGAACCGGGCCCCCACCCCCTCGGCCGAGTCGGTGAGCACCCGGACGGCGGTGAGCGGCACCCAGCGGGCGTGGGCGGGCCAGTCCACCAGGGCGGCCCAGGCGCGCTCCGCCGGGGCGTCCACCGGCACGGTGGCCGTGAAACGGGCCATCAGTCAGAACCGACCGGGCTGCTTCTGGCCGGACAGCGGATCGGCGCCGGGGGCGGCGTCGAGGTCGACATCGCGGTCCAGGGGCGCGGGCACCGGGCGCTCGAACAGGGTCCCGGCGTCAGGGGTGGCAGCGGCGGCACCAGCGCCGTCGACACCGGCGGCCCTGCCCTCGAGCCCGGCGTCGTGCCCCGCGTCGGCGTCGCCGTCGGACCCGGGAGCGGCCTCGGCGGGGTACGGCTCGCCCCGCAGCGCCGCCCCGAGCCGGGCGATCTCCTCGTCGCGTCGCCGCAGCTCGACGCCCACCTGGTCGAGGACCTGGTCGACCTCGTCCATCCGGTAACCGCGCAGGGCCGGGGTGAACCGGAGCGCGTCCAGGTCGTCGGCGACGACGCCCTCCGGAGGCAACCCCCGGTAGGGCGAGGAGGACGGGGCCGGATCCATCCCGCCGCTGATGCGGCCGGTGACGACGCCGGCCGCCAGCGCGATCACAGCCACCGCGAGAACGGTGAAGAGCCAAGTCACCCGACGATGCTCCCACGAGCGGGCGATCGGCGGCGCCGTCCCGTCACCCTCGACCGACGCGAGCACCCCGGCCGGCCGAACTGGACCGAGCGGGTGCCCCTCCTCGACCAGCAGAGTGATAGACGCACAGTCACTGTTGCATCACTGAAAGTGAGCCGGTCATGGTGGCCCTCCGCCCCGACCGTGGAGGAACCTCATGGCCACCGGCACCCCGCTCCCCCCTGCCGACGCCCTCACCACCGACACCGTCCTGCCCGCCCGTGCCGGCCGCGCCGGACACCCCCTCCGCCGCTGGGGACGCGTGCTCCTCGTCGGCGCGGTGGTCACCGCCTGCGCCGTCCCGGCGGGTGACGCGCTCGCCGCCGGCCGGGGCGACCGCCGCCCCGAGCCCCGCCCCGCACCCCGTCCCGCCGCCGGCTCGGCCCCGGCCCGCCACCGCGCGCCGGACCCCGCCGTGACGCCGAGCGCCTCGCCGACCTCGGCCGTGGACCCGGTGGCCGGTGGCGGCACGACCGGCGAGGAACCGCTGCGCCGCAGCGGGGAGGACCTGCGCTGGTGGCCGTGGGGCCCGGTCGTCAGCGGGCGGCTGAGCCGTCCGGTGCAGGGCGGCTGGTCGACCCTGGTCCTGCAGCGGGGCGAGATCACCGCGGTCGGGGCCGGCACGGTGACGGTGACCTCCCCTGACGGCCTGACCGTCGTCTGGACCCTGACCTCCTCGACGCGCATCACCGGCCTGGGGAAGGGCCACGGCCCGGGGCCGAAGGGCCCCCGCTCGTCGTCGGGAGAGCCCACCGCAGACCCGACGGCGCCCCCGTCGCCGCCCCCCGCGGCCGACCCGGCGGCCGGTCTCGCCGTCCACCAGCGCGTCGGCATCTGGGGCAACGCGGCGGGTGAGGCGACCACCGCGAGCTTCGTCGTCGTCCGGGGCACGGCGACGCCGCCGCCCAGCCCCAGCCCGAGCGCGTCGCCGACGGGCAGCCCGTCGCCGACCGCGTCGTCGACGATCGAGTGACGCCCTGCCGACGGCGGGGGCGCCGGCCCTGCGGCCCAGCGTCCAGGACGTTCAGCGACGGAGCTCGCGGACTCCCCGGCCGAGGTCCGCGTGCCAGCGGCGGCGGCGCTCACCGGCCCCGGCGGGCACCTCCCCGATCGCGTCGGCCGGATCGGTGACCGCGTAGGTGATCCGGTACGCGAGCAGGCCGGCGGCGACGTCCGTCCAGCGCTGGGCGGACCCCGCCGCCGGCATCGGCCCGAGCGGACCGGTCAGCCAGGCCGGCAGCATCGCGCCGTCGCCGACGGCGGAGGCGATCCGGGTCCGCAGCCGGGTCAGCAGCTCGCGGTCGGCACGCTCGCCCGCCGCGAGGACGGTGGCGGTACGGTCGCGCTCCAGGTCGTCCTCGGCGAGGCGCGCGCGGGCGGCGGCGGCCCCGGGCAGCCGCTCGCCGACGGTGGCCGCGGCGTCGGCGAGGCGGGCCCGGGCGGTGAGGTAGTCCGCGCGGAGGCGGCGCCGCGCGGCGCCGTCCGGCCCGCCGTTCGCCAGCTGCTCGCAGGCCGCCAGGACCTCGCCGACCGTGTCCCGGTGCCGGGCCAGCAGCGACCGGTGCCCGGCCAGCTCGGCGACCAGCGTCGCCCGCTCCACCGACGAGAGCAGCACCCCGGCGGCCGCGCGCCCGGCCTCCGCGGTGGCGGCGAGGGCGACGAGGTCGGGATCGGGATGGTCCAGGTCGACGGTGCGGGCGCTGCCGCTGCTGCGCAGGTGCTCCTCGATCCAGGACACCCGGACGGCGAGCCGCTTCACCGAGCCGGCCAGCTCGCGCAGCGTGTCGTCGTGCTGGGAGACCGTGCTGCGGGTCTCCCGGCGGCTGTCGATGAGGCGCTCGATGTCGTCGTTGAGGCGCGACACGGCCTCGACGAGCATCGGGACGTCGTCCGCGAGGGACAGGACCGTCGACTCCAGGTCGCGCATCCGGTTCGCGACGTTCGCGATGCCCATCTGCTGCCAGTCGCTCATGCCCGCCCCCACCGCAGCTCGAGGAGCACGCTGACCGCGACGGCGAAGACCGCGGCGCACCCCAGGCCCGCCGCCCAGCCGAACACGGCCGCCGCCGGCGCGAGGAGCAGGGCCGCGGCGCCGGTGACCGCCGCGGCGTATCGCTGGCGCCGGTGCCGCCCGGCGGCCGGGGCCACCGCCAGCAGGGCCGTCCGGACGGCCACCGGGACCATCGCGACCAGCGCCGGCAGCCACCAGAAGCCGAGGATCTCGCGCCAGATCCCGAGGCCGAGCAGCACGGCGCCCAGCAGCACCGCGAGCGCCGAGGCCCGCACGATCTGCACGCTCCAGGCCCGGGCCGGCACGTCCCGCAGGACGGGCAGCCGGTCGCCCAGGGCCAGGAACTCGTCCGTCGCCGCCGTCAGCTCGCCGACCGCGGCGACGAGCGCGCCGTCCGGCTCCAGCAGGTCGTCGTCCGTGCCGTCACCGTCAGGATCACCGTCAGGATCCTCGGCGCCCCGGGAGCCGGTGTGGGAGGGGACGCCGGTCGGGCCTGCCACCGCAGGCAGGAGGTCGTCCAGGCGGGCGGTCTGCGAGGGGTCGTCCAGCGTGGCCGGCGCCGTCACCCGGGGAGCCTCGGCGTCCCGCCGGACGGCGACCGCGTGCAGCTCGAGCACCCGTCGGCGGAGCCGCTCGTACTTCTCCTCGTTCTCGTCGGCGTGGGCGGCCATGGCCGGCTCAGACCTCGCCCTCGAGCAGTTCCTCGGCGACGTCGGCCGCCCCGAGCAGCGCGGGCCGGCGGTGCAGCCCGGCCTCCACGGCGTCGAGCGCCTCGGCCACCGTCGTCACCCAGACGGCGGACGCGGCCGCCGCGGGCCGGACGAACCCCTGCGCCACCAGCTTGTCCACCAGCCCGGCCAGGCCGGTCAGCACGCCGGTCGGGTCGAGCACGACCACCGGTTTGTCGTGCATCCCGAGCGACCGCGCGACCCAGATCTCGAGCAGCTCCTCCAGCGTGCCCAGGCCACCGGGCAGCGCGAGGAAGGCGTCCGCGGCGGCGTCCATCAGGCCCTTGCGCTCGCGCATGTCGGCGGTGACGACGAGCTCGTCGGCCTCGGCGTCGGCGACCTCCAGGCCCACCAGTGCCTGCGGGATCACCCCGAGCGTGTGCCGGCCGCCGCTGCGGACCGCCGCCGCGACCGCGCCCATCATCGACACCCGGCCACCGCCCGACACCAGGTCGTGGCCGCGCCGGGCCAGCTCCGCGCCGACCTCGCGCGCCAGGTCGAGATGGGCCGGATGGATCCGCTCCGACGAGGCGCAGAAGACGCAGATGCGTGCCATCGGCTCAGCGTAGCCAGCGGGGGACCCCGCGGGCCCGCAGGTCAGCCGGCCTGGGGGAACGCCGCCGGCAGGGACGTCGACAGGGCCGGCGGCAGGCCGGGGGCGAGCCCGGGATCGAGGACGGCACCGAGCCCGGTCAGGACGCCGACCAGGTGCCCGACGTCCTCGGCGGCCAGGCGCACGGTGCCCAGGCAGGTGCCCTCCTGCCAGATGCTGAGGACCACCCGCCCGCTGTTCGGATGGGCGCTGACGCGCAGCACCCGCCCGACGCCGTCCCGGCCGACGACGACGTCGCCCAGCCGCGGCACCGGGGTCACGAACATGTCTCAATGATGCGCTGACCGGCGCGAACCTGCCAGGGGTCAGTTCGGCCGGACGGAGCCGGACGGAGCCGGACGGATCAGTCGAGCCCGTCGGCCCACGCCTTGATGAACTCCACGGCCTCGACCGGGTCGTCGGTGAGCGTGATCAGGTCGACGTCGGTGTCCTTGACCATGCCCTGGGCGACCATGCTGCTGCGGATCCAGTCGATCAGGCCGCCCCAGAACGACGTCCCCAGCAGCACGATCGGGAACGCGGTGATCTTCTCGGTCTGGACCAGCACGAGCGCCTCGAAGAGCTCGTCCAGCGTGCCGAAGCCGCCCGGCAGCACGACGAAGCCCTGCGCGTACTTGAGGAACATCGTCTTGCGGGCGAAGAAGTACCGGAAGTGCACGCCGAGGTCGACCCACTCGTTCATGCCCTGTTCGTGGGGCAGTTCGATGCCCAGCCCGACGGAGACCCCGCCCGCCTCGCAGGCCCCCTTGTTCGCGCCCTCCATCGCCCCGGGCCCGCCGCCGGTGATCACCGCGTACCCGGCCCCGGCGAGCAGCGAGCCGATCTCGACGGCCAGCGCGTACTCGGCGCTCTCCCGGGAGAGCCGCGCCGACCCGAAGACGCTGATCGCCGGGCCGAGCTCGGCCAGCGCGCCGAAGCCCTCCACGAACTCGCTCTGGATGCGCAGCACGCGCCACGGGTCCTGGTGGAGCCAGGACGATGGGCCGCGCTCGTCCAGCAGGCGCTGGTCGGTGGTCTTCGCCGGGACCAGTTTGCGACGCAGCGTCACCGGCCCGCGACGGTACACGTCGCCGTTGCGCACCGGAGGGCGCGCGCCGTGGGACGGCGGGATGGGCCCGCCGTCCCCGCCGGCGTCCCCGCCGAGGTTCGGTCGCTGTGCCGTCACGTCGCTCCCCTGCTCGTCCGACCGTTCGTCGCCGGGCCCGCGCCACCTGCGGAAGCCGGCACCGGGCGGCCGCGGCACCGTCACCGGCGACGGTAGGACCGCGAGGCCCTCCGGGGCCACTCGACCGGCGCGGTGACATCCGACGCTCACCTGACCGACGTCGGCCGGCCCGATATGGTTTCGACATGCGCGGCTGGCCGGACGACGAAGCGGATCACGCTCCGTCGTGCGCGGAGGTCCTCGAGTACGTCATGCAGGGCTGCTACGGCGACGCGGCCGCCGCTCTGGTGCGCGTGGCCGAGCTGATCCCCGGGGTCGAGAAGGACGACGACACCGAGCTGCTGCTCGCCGCGCTGTGGGGCCAGGCCGCCCTCCAGCGCGAGAGCGGCGCCGAGCCGGCTGACAGCGAGGCCACCTGCGACCTGCTGGAGCAGGCCGCGCAGGACCGCGCCGCCCCCTTGTGGGTGGCGCTGGCGTGCGCGCTGCGGGCGCTGTCCTGCCTCGACCGGGCGGACGTCGGTGCCGCGATGGGCCAGCTCGCCCGGGTCGACCTCGACCAGCTCACCGACGAGCTCGCCCGGCCCGGCGGCGCCCAGCTGCTCGACGTCCTGGCGACCGCCTACAGCCGGCTGCGCCTGCCCGACCAGGTGGACGCCGTCCGAGTCCGGGCCCGCGACCTGCTCGACGACCGCACCCCGCTCGAGCGGGCCGTCCACTGGGCGCACGCCGCCACCGAGCTCGCCGTCCGCGCCATGGAGCCGCTGGCCTCGGGCGACGACCTGCCCGACCTGATCGTGCTCGGCGAGGCGGTGGACGTCGCGACGCGCCTGTCGACCGTCCCGCCGGACCTCGTGCCGGACCGCCTGCGCCGGGGCGCCGACGGCGTCCGGGCCCTGGCCGCCGCCTACCGCGACCGCCCGGACGACGCCCTCCGCCTGCTCGGCGACGACGCCTTCGACCAGCCGCACGACCTGCCGTGGGTGGAGCGCCAGCTCACCACGCTGGCTGCGATCCACGCGCATGTGCTGGGTGGCGGCGTGGCGATCGTCCGGTCGTTGGACGACGACGCCGACCCCCCGCCGCCCTCCCTCATGCACCTGGTGCTGGAGGTCTGCCGGGCACGGGAGCGGCTCGCACTGGAGTCCCAGGTCGGCGGGGACGCCGTCCAGGTGATCACCCGGCTGAGCCGGCTGCTCGCCCAG